>Ga0154020_10009920_pt1 | contig 10938 bp, 18 predicted proteins | sample Klosneuvirus_201_FD_109709 | JGI IMG/M metagenome (GOLD analysis project Ga0154020, IMG submission 109709) | Active sludge microbial communities from wastewater, Klosterneuburg, Austria - Klosneuvirus_20160825_MG | ecosystem: Engineered > WWTP > Aerobic digester > Activated sludge | place...
GCCATCGAGCTTCATGGTGTAGACGTCGGCGTTCACGCCCTTGTCATCGAAGCGCCGCCAGACGATGCGCTGGCCGTCCGGTGTGAAAAAAGGCCCGCCATCGTAGCCGGGCGAATGCGTGAGCCGGCGCGGATTCGAGCCGTCGGCGTTCATCACGTAGATTTCGCCGAACCACGCCGGGTCGGTTTCGAGGCGCTTGAGATCCTCAGCGGAAAGCTTGTTCGTCGGATACGCGTCGCGCAGCGAGCAGAAGACGATGAGCTTTCCGTCCGGCGAGTAATCACCCTCGGCGTCGTAGCCGGGCGTGGTGGTGAGGCGCTGGAGATTCGAGCCGTCGCGGCGCGCGGTGAAGATATCCATGTGCTCGTCGTAATCCCACGCGTAACGGCGCTGCTTCCCGGACGCGCGGAAGTCGAGTTCTGCCTTCTGCTTGGCCTTCGCTTCGGGATCGAGATGCGTGGAGGCGAAGAGCACTTCGTCCGCGCCTGGCTTGAAGAAGGCGCACGTTGTCTTGCCAGTGCCAGGCGAGACGCGATGGCTGTCGCCGCTTTCGAGATCGAGGAAGTAGATTTGGTAGAACGGATTCTCCGGCTCGCGTTCGCTCTGGAAGATGAGCGCATTGCCGTCTGGAGAGAAATAACCTTCGCCACTGCGTTTGCCTTCGAAGATGAGCTGGCGTGTGTTGGTGATGAACTGCGCTTCGAACGCGCCAGGTTTGTCTGCGGCGATGAGTGCGGTCGCGCTGAAGAGGGCGGCCGTCATGGCCAGGGCGAATTTTTCCAGAGTCAGCTTCATAAAGTCTCGATTGATGAACGGGCGAATGTTGGACGGTGCTGGTCGCAAGTGCAATTCAGCGCCTCGGAAACTCTGCGGCTACTCCCGTGCCTTGGTGTCGATGAGGATGGTCACTGGGCCGTCATTGACCAGCGCGACTTGCATGTCGGTGCCGAATTCACCGGAAGGAACGGGCTTGCCAAGCTCGGCGGCGAGTTTGTTAAGGAACATTTCGTAGAGCGGAATCGCGGTCTCCGGTCGCGCAGCACGGATGTAGGACGGGCGATTCCCTTTCTTCGTGCTGGCGTAGAGCGTGAACTGGCTGACCACGAGAATGTCGCCGCCGCTTTCCTGCACGGAACGATTCATCACGCGCTGTTCGTCGTTGAAGACGCGGAGGCGAGCTAGCTTCCCGCAGAGCCATTCGATGTCGTCCGCACCATCGCCTTCCTCAATGCCTAGAAGCACGAGAAGTCCCGAGCCGATGGAGGATTTGACTACGCCTGAAATGGTAACGGAGGCAGAACAGACACGTTGGATGACAGCGCGCATGGCTGGGAACGTAACGAGGCGGTCGTGCTGGTGGGAGAATTATCCGCGGCTCACGGTGGCGTTTTTACGCGATAGAAACGGGGCAGGGGAGCGATGGGGTCGTTGAGTTGAATGATGCCTCCCGTGCTGGAAAGCGTACCGGGCAGTGACGACCAGTTGGTGGCGAGAGCGTTGCTGGTCCACTGCACGCGGTATTGCGCGAGCGGCATGCCGGTGAAGCTCAGGCTGATTTGATCGTTGGTGACAGTCAGTGGATTCAGGCGGGTTGGGGCGAGGGCCTGTTTGATGGCTTGGAGCAGTGGGTCGCGCTGACCTTCGGGTTGCGTGCTGCGATAGCCAGTGCCGAGTTCCCAAATCATCACGCCACCGAGGCCGCGGTTGCGTGCATAGCTGACTTTTGATTGGCACGCCCGGACGTCGTCGTAGGAGATGAATTTGTCATTCGCGGAGCCGGCTTCTTCGATCGTGAGATACGCCGCCTGCGCGGCGGCGTCCCAACGGTAACGCTGTGGTTGAAAGTAGGACGACATGATCGTGTCGAACGGAATTGCCGTGGTGGTTGGCGGCGTGGTCCACGCTTGCCGCGGTTGGGCTGCGCCGCCGGTGGTTGTGCCGGTTCCAGCGCTCCAGACAACGCCGTAGAACGCAATGCCGACGCCCAACTTCGCTGGAGGCACACCGGCGGCGATGAAGTCGTTCACCATTCCGTCGGCGGAGGGCACTAGTCCGCCGGTGCTTGGAAATCGCGTGTTTCCGCTGTAAATCGGGGCATTGAACCAGGTGATCCAGCCCGACCATGGACCGGAGAGGTCGTAGGTCATGAGATTAATTTGGTCTAACTGATCCTTCAGAGACGCGAAGAGGGCGGGTTGGGACGCGGTGGCGGCGGTGAGGAGCGGGCGCGGCTGGATACTGTTCAAGGCCGAACGAAGCGAGCGAACGAAGTTGGTGAATTGTGGTGCGTCGGAGGCGTCCAGTGGTTCCCAGTCGATATCGATACCGTCGTAGCCGCGCGCTCTGGCGAATTGGACGAGGTTGCTGATGAAGAACGGCGCGGTTGTGGGAGTGGTTGCTGATTGAAATGCGGCTTGAGTGTCCGCGCCGCCTACGGAGATGAGGACCTTTCGTCCGGCGGCGTGGGCGCGGGTCAGCAAGTCGGCGCTATTCGCAGGGAAAAGGCTGTGGGTCGAGCTATCGAGGGAGCCGTTGGGATTTGGGAGGACGGAAAAGTGAATGATGTGGCTCAGCGCGGTGAAATCGACTCGCGACGCAGGAACTTGTCCCTGCATCCAGCCCGCATAATAAGCAGTGCTCCAGAGTTCTCCGCGAACGCAAGGCACGAGCGCAGTCAGTGCGAGTGCGAACGTCAAAATGTTCGCAAAACTGTGCTTAAACCACGCACGCATGCAGAGGAAAATAGCAGCACGGCGAAAAACTCCGAGGAAAGATTGAGCGATGGAAAGATTCGAGACCGGTCGTGTCGCAATGGGCGGGCGGCTAGCAATCATGCGGGTTTTCTGACGTTGATTCTCATGCAAAACCCTCGAAACGGAGCGGGTTTTGGTTACTTCGATATCACCTAGTAAAAAAAATCTAAAAACTTGTTGCACCCTGAATTCTGTTTGCCTAACCTCTGCGCTCCCTTACCCCTACAGGGTAAAGGACAGCATAACAAATCGGTGTGACCGATAACTGACTTCCCGACTGGGAACAGGATTGATGGCCGCGCCGCTCCAAGCTGTGACTTGGTAACGCTTTTGACTTTATGCCAGTTAAGACATTTAGACCGCTTACGCCTTCGACGCGATACATAACGATCGCGTCGTATGACGAGATTACGAAGACGAAGCCGGAGAAGAGCCTGGTTACGATCCGCAAGAAGACCGGTGGACGCAATCATTACGGGCGCATGACTGCTCGCGGTATCGGTGGTGGTCATAAGCAGAAGCTGCGTCTCGTTGATTTCAAGCGCAACAAGCATGGGGTTGAAGCGACGGTTTCCGCGATCGAATACGATCCGGGTCGTTCGGCTCGCCTGGCTCTCCTTCAGTATGTGGATGGTGAGAAGCGCTACATTGTGGCCCCGGTGGGGTTGCAGGTGGGTGCCAAGGTGATGAGCGGCGAGGCTGCTGAGCCCAACTTGGGAAACTCACTCCCGCTGAAAACGATTCCGGTGGGCCTTCCGATTCACAACATTGAAATCTTTCCGGGTCGTGGTGCTCAGATGGTGCGCAGCGCTGGTTCGGCGGCGACATTGATGTCTCGCGACCAAGGTTATGCGCAGATTCGCCTGCCCTCGGGTGAAATTCGCAAGATCAATGAAAACTGCTTTGCGACGATCGGGCAGGTCGGAAACATCGAGCATGAGAATGTGATTCTCGGCAAGGCGGGTCGTTCCCGTCATCGCGGTATCCGCCCGATTAACCGCGGTGTTTCCAAGAACCCGGTTGATCATCCGAACGGTGGTGGTGCCGGTAAGTCGAAGTCTGGCGGCGGCTGGCAGCAGTTGATGTCGCCTTGGGGCAAGGTGGCCAAGGGTGGTAAAACCCGAAGCCGCACGAAGTTCTCGAACCGCTTCATTCTGGTTCGCCGCGACGGTCGCCCGATGAAACTTAAGTGATTTGAACTATGGGACGCTCGATTAAAAAAGGTCCGTTTGTAGATTTCCACCTGCTGGACAAGATCGCCAAAGCCAAGGAAACAAAGTCCAAGGCGCCGATCAAGACGTGGTCCCGCCGGTCGATGATTACGCCTGATTTCGTTGGTCTGACCTTTGCGGTTCACAACGGCAAAGTTTTCAACCCGGTGTTCGTGACGGAAAACATGGTTGGCCATCGTCTGGGTGAGTTCTCCCTGACGCGCACGTTCAAGAAACACGGCGCTCATACGGCCAAGGCGGAAGCGAAATAGTTTTATGCGAGTTCAAGCCATCTACAAAAATTTCCGGATGTCTCCGCAGAAGATGCGGGAGGTTGTCCGTCAGATTCAGGGATTGCCTGCGTTGCAGGCCCAGGCGGTGCTCGCGGTTGTTCCGCGCAAGTCGGCGCGAGCGGTGGCGAAGACGCTGAAGAGCGCCATCGCCAACGCGGAGAACAATAACAACGCGAAGGCGGAAAATCTCATCGTGCTCGAGGCGGTCGCTGGGGCGGCCACCACTTACAAGCGTTTTCAACCCAAGGCGCGCGGTTCGGCTGGTCCGATCCTGAAGCGCGGTTGCCACATCAGAATCGTGCTGACGGATGGCCAGGACGAGGAGAGCAATAATTAATTGATCTATGGGTCAAAAGACTAATCCAATTGGCCTTCGTATCGCCGTCAACCGTGACTGGCGTTCCAAGTGGTACTCCGACAAGAAAGATTTCGGCAAGCTTCTCGCCGAGGATCGCAAGATCCGCGAGATTCTGAAGAAGAAGCTCGAGTCGGCCAGTGTTCCCAAGATTTTGATCGAGCGCGCCGCGACTCGCTGCCGCATCACCATTCTCACGGCTCGTCCGGGCGTGGTCATCGGCCGCAAGGGTTCCGAAATCGACAAGCTCAAGGAAGAATTGAGCAAGTTGACCGGCAAGGAAATCTATGTCGACATCCTCGAGATCAAGCAGCCGGAAACGGATGCGCAGCTCGTGGCTGAAAACGTGGCCCTGCAGCTGGAGCGCCGTGTTTCCTTCCGTCGCGCCATGAAGAAGGCGATTCAGACGGCGATGGATTTCGGTGCGGAAGGCATCAAGATCCGCTGCGGTGGCCGTTTGGGTGGAGCTGAGCTGGCGCGTGTGGAGTCCTACCGTGAAGGTCGGGTGCCGCTGCACACTCTCCGTGCGAACATCGACTACGGCTTCGCTGAGGCGCTTACTGTTTACGGCAAGCTCGGAATCAAGTGCTGGATCTGCAAGGGTGAGAACAAGCCGACGAAGGCCAAGCCTCCTGAAGCCCAGGCGCCGGTGGCTGTGCAGAGCTGAGAAAACTCAACGAGAACTTTTTAGCCAATAGGAATTTGATATGCCGTTGATGCCGTCACGAGTTAAGTACCGCAAAATGCACCGCGGTAACCGCGCTGGTCTGGCCAGCCGTGGTAACACGGTTGCGTTTGGTGAGTACGGTCTGATGTCGCTGGAACGTTGCTGGCTGGATACGAAGCAAATTGAAGCGGCTCGTGTTGCGATTAACCGCAACATGAAGCGTCGCGGCAAAGTCTGGATTCGAATCTTCCCGCAGAAGAGCTTTACCAAAAAGCCGCTCGAAACTCGAATGGGCAAAGGCAAGGGTCCTCTCGAATCGTGGGTGGCGGTGATTCGTCCGGCGAACGTGTTGTTTGAAGTGGACGGTGTGCCGGAAGCGCTGGCGCGTGAATCGATGCGTCTGGCGGCGACCAAGCTCCCGATCAAGACGAAGTTCATTTCCCGTCACAAGATGGGCTGATCGGTGGAGAGAATGTTATGAAAATTGCGGAACTCAAAGATTTGACGCTGACCGAGCTTGCGGCCAAGGGCCGTGACCTGCGTCAGGAGATGTTCAACCTGCGCCTCCAGCAGGCCAGCAGCCAGCTGGAGAAACCCGCCCGCCTGCGCTCTCTGCGCCGGGATATCGCGCGGATTGAGACGCGGATGAGCCAGCTCCGGAACAAAGCGGCCTGATTGATTTCTTATGTCTGACACGAATACAGCCACTGCCACAGCTCCCGTCCGCGGCCATAAGAAGGAACGCGTGGGTGAAGTCATTTCCAACAAGATGACCAAGACCATCGTGGTGCGCGTCGAGCGCCGTTTCCCGCATCCCGATTTCAAGAAGGTCATCACGCAGTACAACAAATTTTACGCGCACGATGAGAAGAGCGAAGCCAAGGTGGGCGATCGCGTGCGAATCCAGGAATGCCGTCCCCTCTCCAAGACCAAGCGCTGGCGCCTGGTGGAAGTGGTGGATCGCAACCCCGATGCTGCGGCTGTCTGATGCCCGGCGCTTAACCGAATAATTTTATGCTACAGATCCGTTCAATTTTGGATGTTGCCGACAATACCGGTGCCAAGCGCGCCGCGGCGATTGGCGTCATCGGAAAGAACCAGATGTATGCCCACGTTGGTGACGTGATCAAGGCTCACATCAAGGAAGCCGCGCCAGATGGCACGGTCAAGAAAGGCGAAGTAGTGGACGCAGTGATCGTTCGCACTCGGCACCCGATTCGCCGTAGCGACGGTTCCTACCTGCGCTTTGATGCGAATGCGATCGTCATCATCGACAAGGAACAGAATCCCCGCGGCACCCGCATCTTTGGTCCTGTGGCGCGCGAATTGCGCGAGAAGAAGTTCATGAAGATCATTTCGCTGGCCCCGGAGGTCATTTGAAGCTTATGCAGAAATTTCACGTGAAGAAGGGTGACGAAGTGGTCGTCATCGCCGGCACCGAGAAGGGCAAGCGCGGCAAAATCATCGAAGTCCTGCGCTCGAAAGAACGCGCGATTGTCGAAGGTGTGAAGATGATCAAGCGCCACACCCGCAAGAATCAGGCGAACCCGCAGGGTGCCATTGTGGAACGTGAAGGTTCGGTGCATATCTCGAACCTGATGCTTGCCGAGCGTTTCGACGCCAAGGCCAGCAAGCGTGGAACGCAACCCACGAAAGCCTGAAACCGTTAACGATTTAAGAGTTGAGCCAAGCGTCCCGGCAAAATCCGAGACCAGAACAAAATGAAACCGAGACTCTACGAGAAGTACGTCAATGAAGTCGCGCCGGCGCTGAAACAAAAGCGCGGCTACACCAACGTTCATCAGATTCCCCGACTGGAGAAGATCGTGGTCAACATGGGTGTGAGCGCTTCCTTGGAAAAGGGCGCCATTGACGATGCGGCGAAGGATCTGGCGGCCATCACAGGTCGCAAGCCAGCCATCAGCAAATCGCGCAAGAGCATTGCGAATTTCAAGCTGCGCGAAAACATGCCGATCGGCTGCCGCGTTACGCTGCGTCGCGAGGCGATGTATGAGTTCTTTGACCGCCTGGTGGCGGCGACGCTTCCTCGTATCCGTGATTTCCGTGGTATCTCGCCCCGCCGTTTTGACGGTCGCGGCAACTACACGTTCGGCATTCCAGATCAGACTGTGTTTCCGGAAATCGAACTGGAGAAAATCAAGCGGCAGCAGGGCATGGACATCACGATTGTGACCTCCGCCCCGACGGATGATGAAGCCTTTGACTTGTTGAAGTTGATGGGCATGCCGTTTTCAGAAACTGGAAAGTAATTGAGAAGAGTTTATGGCCAAAACAGCCTGGTTGGAACGTAATAAGAAAAAAGCGAACACGGTGAAGAAGTACGCCGCGTTGCGCGCTGAGCTGAAGAAGAAGAAGGACTACGTGGGTCTGACAAAGCTTCCGAAGAATGCCAGCCCGACCCGCGTGGTAAATCGCTGCTCGATGAGCGGCCGTCGCCATGGCTATCTCCGGAAGTTCGGATGCTCTCGTATGACGTTCCGTGAAGGCGCGCTGAACGGTTTGATTCCAGGCGTCACCAAAGCCAGCTGGTAAGCGCGGGCGACAGTTAACGATTTGATACGACTATGACGGACCCGATTTCAGACATGTTGACCCGAATTCGCAATGCACACCGTGCGTTGTTGCCGGCCATCGAATTGCCGCATTCCAAAGTCAAGGAAAGCATCGCCGGCATCCTCAAAAAGGAAGGCTACGTTGGCGACGTAAGCGTGGACGGCAAGACGATCAAGAAGCTGAAGATTCAGCTCAAGTATCAAGGCAAAAAGGGCGTGATCGAGGGACTTAAGCGGGTCAGCAGCCCTGGTCTTCGTCGTTATGTGGGCGCCACCGAAATCCCCCGCGTCCGCGGCGGTCTCGGCACGGCCATCGTCTCCACCTCGCAAGGCGTCATGAGCGGCACTCAGGCTCGCAAGAACAATCTGGGTGGCGAGCTGCTTTGCTACGTCTGGTAAACCTTTCAACGAATTTACGACGCTATGTCACGTATTGGAAAACAGCCCATCGCGATTCCCGCGAAGGTGAAGGTCGAAGTGAAGGGCCAGAACGTTCTGGTGGAAGGCCCCAAGGGCAAGTTGAACTGGGCGCTTCCATCCCGCACTTCCGTCAAGGTCGAAGGCACCACCATCAACGTCAGCCGGGCGGGCGAAGACGCTCAATCACGTGCGTTGCACGGATTGAGCCGTGCGTTGATCAATAACATGGTCAAGGGCGTGAGCGAGGGTTTCGTGAGGAAGCTCGAGATCAACGGCGTCGGCTTCAAGGCAGCGGTTGCCGGGAAAACGATCACGATGAATCTTGGCTATTCGCACCCGATCATTTACGGCATTCCTGACCAAATCAAAGTGACGGTGGACGAGAATACCAAGATTACTATCGAAGGTCCGGACAAGCAGATGGTCGGCAAGGTGGCCTCGGAACTGCGCAGCTATTACCCGCCTGAGCCTTACAAGGGCAAGGGTGTCAAATACTCGGACGAGAAGATTATCCGCAAGGAAGGCAAAACCGTCCAATAACCCCATTTTCGTCACGGCAAAATCCGTGGCGCAGCCAACATGCAGCACGCAAAAAAGAAACAGCTCCGGCAATTGCGCCAATGGCGCATCCGCAAAAAAGTCGTCGGCACCACCGAACGTCCGCGGATGTCCGTCATTTTCAGCAACGAACACATCTACGTTCAGTTCATCGACGACTCCAAGGGAGTCACGGTGGCCTCCGCTTCAACGCGGGCCAAGGCAACGCCGGATCGCGAGAAGCTTGCGGCCAACGTCGAGAGTGCCAAAAAAATCGGCACGCTCGCAGCCGAAGCCGCCAAAGGCAAAGGTGTCACCAAGGTGGTCTTTGACCGCCGTGGGGCCCGGTATCATGGCAAGGTCAAGGCGCTGGCTGATGCCGCGCGTGAAGCTGGTCTGCAATTTTAATTCAAACTGGAGAAATTATTGTGTCTGAGAATACCAACGAAAACCCAGCGGTAGAGACGAGCCAGCCGCAGCCACAGCCGGGTTTGGCTTCGGCGAGCGCTGGTGGTGGTCCGTCGGGTGGTGGTGGTGGTGGCGGTCGCTACGGCGGTGGTGGTGGTCGCGGTGGAAATCGCGGACCTCGTCGTCCACGTCCGTCCGAACAGGATGGATCCGATGGCAATGGCTTCGTCGAAAAGGTTGTCTTCATCAATCGCTCTTCCAAAGTAGTGAAGGGTGGTCGTCGTTTCAGCTTCAGCGCGCTCGTTGTCGTTGGCGACAAGAAGGGCCGCGTTGGACTCGGCCTCGGTAAGGGCGCGGAAGTTTCCGACGCCATCCGCAAAGGTGGCGAAATCGCCAAGAGCCGGATGTTGCCTGTCTCACTGAAGGACACGACGATCCCTCACGAAGTGGTTTCCCGCTACTGCGGCGCTCATATTCTCCTGCGTCCGGCCTCTCCTGGAACGGGTATTATTGCCGGCAAAACGGTCCGTGCTGTTCTTGAATCTGCTGGCGTGAAGGACGTTCTCAGCAAATCGCTTGGTTCGAAGAATGCGGCGAACGTGGTGAAGGCCACTCTTGCCGCTCTTCAACAGCTCCGGTTGCGCGAGCAGATTTATCTGGCGCGCGGCTTGTCGATTAAGAAGCCTGAGGCGGCACCTACACCTGCTTAATAATTTCTATGCGACTACATGATCTGAAGCCCCGTCCGGGCGCCAAACATCGCCGCAAGCGGCTTGGTCAGGGTGAATCCAGCGGTCACGGAAAAACTTCCGGCCGTGGTGGCAAAGGCCAGACGGCGCGCTCTGGTAGTTCCATTCGTATCGGCTTCGAGGGTGGACAGATGCCTCTTATCCGCCGCATGCCGAAGCGTGGTTTCAACAACGCACGTCATACCACGCGCTACGTGGGGGTGAATCTCGATTCTTTGAATCAGTTCGAGAACGGCGCAAAGGTCAATGTGGATGCGTTCCGCAAGGCGGGTCTGGCCAATGGCCCGGTCAAGTTGATCAAGGTTCTTGGTGACGGCGAGTTGACGAAGAAGCTCACCGTGATTGCTCATGCCTTCAGCGCCTCGGCTCGTTCCAAGATTGAGGCGAAGGGTGGCACATGCGAAGTTATCGAAGTTAAGAAGGTGCCGGCGGCTGCCAAATAGCGTTCACTTCTTCTTCCTCACATGCTCGCCAACATTGTCAATACCTTCGCCAACTGCTTCAAGATTCCGGAGCTGAAGTCGAGGATCCTCTTCACCTTGATCGTTTTGGCGATTTGCCGAGTGGCTGCCATGATTCCGATCCCGGGGTTGGATGGCGCGAAACTGGCGGATTATTTCGACCAGCAGGCTGCATCCGGCGACGGCGGACTGCTCGGGATGTACAGCATGTTCACTGGCGGTGCCCTTGAGCGGTGCGCCATTGGTGCGTTGGGCATCATGCCCTACATCAGTGCAACGATTATTCTCCAGTTGTTGACGGCCGTTGTCCCACAGCTTTCCAAACTGGCTCGTGAAGAAGGTGGTCGCGCCAAGATTATCCAGTATGGTCGCTATATGACCGTGGTTCTTTGCCTCGGGCAGGGATTGGTGATGGCGATCGGTTGGGAGAATGCGGGTAATCTCTTCCCCGGGTTTCAAGGCAAATTGGTAATGTATGATGCCATTTGGTGGTATCGCATCCAGACGGTCA
>Ga0154020_10009921_pt1 | contig 10938 bp, 11 predicted proteins | sample Klosneuvirus_201_FD_109709 | JGI IMG/M metagenome (GOLD analysis project Ga0154020, IMG submission 109709) | Active sludge microbial communities from wastewater, Klosterneuburg, Austria - Klosneuvirus_20160825_MG | ecosystem: Engineered > WWTP > Aerobic digester > Activated sludge | place...
ACGCGCCCGGCGCAGAAGGAGCGCGAGAAGATCGCGGTGCTGCCGTTCCAGGACGAGCAGCTGTTCCGGAGCGAGCGGCGCGCGCTGCGCGAGAAGCTCGCAGCGGCGCTCGGCAAGGCGCTGCGTGACTACGAGCTGGTTCCGCTCACGGAGGTCGACGCGGAGCTTCGGCCCACGGCGAAGAGCGGGGCGCGCTGCGCCTTCGACGGCGTACCGAACCATCGTCGCGTCAGCGGTAAGGGCTGGCTCACGACGGAGCTGGTGCACGTCTCCGGCTTCAAGGAGAAGGGGGAGGAGCTCTGGGTACAGGTCAACGGCTGGCAATCCCTGGAGCTCACGCTCGCCGCTCCCTGGAACCCGAAGCTTCCTCGTGTGGAGCGCTACGAGAGCGCGTTCACGTCCCTGAAAGGGCTCCCCGAGGGCGGTGGCCTGCTCGGCGGGCTCGGAGGCCGCTTCATGCCGCGCGGCGAAGTGAAAGCGGGCACGCTCACGCTCTGCCAGCGGGCGGGCTTCACCGACTGCGCACCCGAGACCAAGGCCTTCAGCGACAAGGCGGCCGAGATGGCCGCCTGCTTCGCGGGCGCGGACCACGAGCGCCGGCACGTGATCTTCGAGGGGGCGAGCCGCTGCGAGCTCGAGGAGCTCGACGACGCGAGCGGGCCGGCCGGCAAGCGCGAAGCGTGCCTGTGCGCGGCAGTCGCGAAGTCGGCGGGCGCGAGCGCGACTCGGGGGCGGTCCCGGCTGATCGTCGAGCACGAAGCGAAGGACCTCGCCGGAAAGTCGCGCCCGGAGATCCGCGTGGTGGAGGCTTCGACCAACCTGCACGCCGACGCCGACTGGCACTCTTCCGACAAGAAGGGCCAGACGCCGGTCCACCGGCTCACGGTCGACAACGTCGACTCGGTGGCGCCGGCGCTCGCGCGCTGTGCCCTCCCGGCGGGCAGCCTGGTCTTGGCAGAAGTGTCGGTCAGTGACGCGGGCACGGTTCAAGCCGCCCGCGTGCTCAGCGGCGCCAAGACGAAGCGCGACGCAGCTTGCGTCGAGAAGGCGCTCGCGGCGGGGGCGTATGCGTGCACCAGTGACGGCAAGCCTGCGACGGTACGGCTGGCGCTCGCCTGGCCGGATTGAGCCGAGCCGCTCACGGCTCTGGCCGGCCGACGGCGCGTCGTTGCCAGCGCAGGGTGATCCCCACTGAGCCGAGCAGCAGCAGGAATCCGAGGGCGATCTGCGTGAGACCCCACTCGAGGCTCCCGCGCGGCGCGGAGATCAGCCCGCGCTCGACGCCAGCGTGGAAGAGCACGGCGCCGAGCGGCACGAGCGCGAACAGCGCGCGCGCCCGCCACACCCAGACTGTGACTGCGGCGACCAGGACGATGTCGAGCGCGAGGCTGTGCGCGGGCCAAGCCGAGGGCGTCGCTCCGTGTGCCCAGACGGCGACGTAGAGCGCGAACAGCGACCCCGTGAGGAGCCGGAGCCACGCGGCTCGCTCGGCCCGCACGAAGACGAGCTCTGGGATCGAGACGGGGTCCATCGGAGGCTCGCGGTACGGCGGTCGGCTGCGGATCTGGGCGCACTGCACGAGCCGTGGCGATCGGAACGCGCGCAGCGCGAGCGCAGCCGCGACGAAGCACGCGACCATGGAGACCGCCTCGGGCCGAAAGCGCGCCGTGATGCCCAGCACCGCCCCGGCGGCTGCGAAGACGAAAGCCTCGGCAGGCACCCGGCGGATGACGACGAGCAGGAGCGCCGGGACCAGCGACCACCCGGTCACGCCGAATTCTCGACCCCAGAACCAGACGTGGAACAGGACGAGCACCGCCCAGATGGCCCAGGTCGCGCGCAGCGCTCGCCGAAGCACGGTCTCTCCCCAGGCGCCGAGGGCCGCCAGGCTCGTGACCCGCATCGGGGCGAACAGCGCCGACGCAGTCAGGGCGAAGAGCCAGAGCGCGACCGGCCAGTCGCCCCCGCCGGCCATGGCGATCCCGAGGTAGTGCGGCAAGAGCGCGATTCCGCCGCCGCCCGCGAGCACCAGCGCCAGCACGCGCGGCGGCACCACGAGCTCGAACCCACGAGCCAGCACTAGGACCTTCCCCACGAAGCTGGCGAGCCAGAGCGCGCTCCCGATCACGCCAGCCGGACCGTGGTACACGACGGTCTCGCTGTGGAGCGTGAGGTCCCCTTGATACAGGACCGCGATCAGTCCGAGCAGCACCGCTGGCCGACGCAATCCCGCGCGCCGAAGCAGCAGCACGCCCGCGAGCAGCGCCCACGAGTACAGCTCCGCGACGCCGCCGACGAGAAGCTGCGTCAGCGGGCTCTCCGACAGTGCGAGCCCGCGTGACATCAGCGTGACGCCGCCGAGCACGAGCGCCGCGCTGAACAGGTAGAGCGGATTGTATTGGATGAACCAGCGGTGGAACAGCCGCTGCCAGGCGTCACCAGGATGCGTCTCGGTCATCGAAGCGCGACGAGTGCAAATCGGGTGCCGGTGACCCGCCGCGAGCGCGCCAGGGAAATTCAGCGCTTGGCGCCGCGAGCGCGCTGACAGCTTGGCAGCCGGCGGCGTGCAGCTGCCGAGGTGGCAATCGCGATCCCGCGGCGCGCCGCGAGTGAGTCAGCCAGCCCCGCGTCCGAGCACCACGTCGATACCGTCGAGAGCCGCGAGCAGACGTGCTCGGGGGACCTTCCCGACGCGCCGCTTCAAGATCCGTCGGTCCAGCGCGATCAACTGGGAAACATTGGCGACCGAAGGCTTCGAGAGGCCGGTGTCCCGAGGCGTGAGCAGCAGATTCCCTGGCGCCTCGGCCCACTTGAGCTGAGAGGTGAGCGGGACGCAAACCACCGTGCTTAGCGCGCTGCGGTTCAGTGCGTCGCCTTGAACCACCAGAATCGGACGACGATAGCCTGGCCCCGAACCCACGGGATCCCCCAGGTCCGCCCACCAGACTTCACCTTGAGCGATCACCACTCCGTGCTTTCGAGTACGGCGCGCGCAGCGCGCTGAAACGCCGCGTCGGGTTCAGCGTCGAGCTCTGCACAGATGCGGTCGAAGGACTCGGTGACCGAGTCGGGAGCGTGGCGCGCAACGTACTCCGCCAGCGCCTTCGAGTAGAGCTCACTCCGCGAAAGGCGGAGACGCTTGGCCAGGTGCTCTGCTTCCTCGAAGACTTGGTCCGGCACGGAGACTGCGGTCTTCATACCAAAAGTATAACCGGTGGGTTTCGCGCGGTCCAGCCTGCGTGACCAGGGCGTCGGGCCTCTCATGGCCCTGCGCGGCCGCTCACCGCATCGGGCGCGCCACTCAGCGCCGGCCCGGTCTCCGGATCTGGCGCGGCTCGAGGGTGATGGTCGCCGACACGATCGCGGGGGCAGGCAACGGCGAGCAGATCGCGTACGTGGTGCTCGCCCGCTCGCGCACCTCGTCGACGAACGCTGCCGGAAATCCGGGCGCCTTGATCTCCACCGTCGTGGCTTTGCCGTTCGCGTCGAGCACCAGCCGCACGCGAACCGAGCCGCGCAGGCCCGGCCGGGTGGCGATGGCCTCTTGGTAGGCGCCGGCGACGTAGTAGGGCAGGTAGGCGGCGAAGTTGAAGGCGTCGAGGTCCTTGGGCGCCGTGAACGCGCTCAGGGTCGCGCGAATGGGACGCCCCTCGTCGGATGGGCTCCGCTGGTAGGGCCCCATCGCTGCACTGTTGTCCGGCGGACCGAGGTTGACGACGTAGGGGACGTAGTCCGCGGCTTCTGCGCACACGCGCGGAGCCGCGTCCGCCCCCGCATCGCCACCGGCCAATGCTGCTCCGGCGTCCGGGCTCTGGACATCGAGCGCTGCGTCCGCCGGCTCGCCGCCCTCGGGCGCGCCCGTGCTCGCGGCGGCAGCGCTCTCGGTTGCGAGGGGAGGAGCCGGGACCGGGTCGGGCTGCGGGCTGACGGGCGGAGAGCCGGCACAGGCCAGAGCCACCAGGCCCGCGAGCGTGAGGCGGTGCATCGTGGCGGACTCTAGCAACATCTCGGAGCCCACGCGCAGGGAGACAGAGTCGGGTCAGAAAGGTTACCCTCGGCCGCGATGACGAGAGGCGTGGGACGGGCGATGGTGCTTCTGGGGCTGTTCGCTCTGTCGGGCTGCAAGCGCGAAGCGCCCGCCGCGGGCACAGGCAGCGATGGCGGGGCGAAACCGCTGCGCATCGCAGTCATTCCCAAGGGCACTACCCACGAGTTCTGGAAGAGCGTGCACGCCGGCGCGGTCAAGGCCTCGCGGGAGCTGGGCGTCGAGATCGTGTGGAAGGGCCCGCTCAAGGAAGACGATCTGAAGCAGCAGATCGATCTGGTGCAGAGCTTCACTGCGCAGGGGGTGTCGGGCATCGTGCTCGCGCCGCTGAACGACAAGGCCCTGGTGTCGAGCGTGAAGGCCGCGACCGGCGCCAAGATCCCGGTGGTGATCTTCGACTCGGATCTCGCTTCGGAGGATCAAGTCAGCTTCGTGGCCACGGACAACCGCGCGGCGGGCAAGCTGGGCTGCGCGCACCTGGCGAAGAAGGTGAAAGACAAGGGCGGCGCCGTGGTGCTGCGCTACCAAGAGGGCTCGGCCAGCACGAACCACCGCGAGGAAGGGTGTCTCGAGGCGCTGAAGGCCGAGGGCGTGAAGATCTTGAGCGACAACCAGTACGGCGGCGCGACCACTGAGACCGCGCACAAGGCCAGCGAGAGCCTGCTGCTCGCCCAGGGGGCCACCGAGGGGAAGGTGGCCGGCGTGTTCACCCCCAACGAGTCGACCACCTTCGGCATGCTGCGCGCCGTCGAGAAGGCGAACCTCTCGGGCAAGCTCGGCTTCGTGGGCTTCGACGCCTCGGACAAGCTGGTCGCGGGCGTCGAGGGCGGCGCCATCGAAGGGCTGGTGCTGCAGGACCCGTTCAACATGGGCTACCTAGCGGTCAAGACCATGGTGCGGCACCTCGAGGGCGAGAAGGTCGAAAAGCGCATCGACACCGGGAGCAAGCTGGTCACCAAGGCAAACATGAACGAGCCGGAGATGAAGCAGCTGCTCCGGCCCGAGCTGGATCAGTGGCTGAAGTAGCCGAGCCGCGCCTCGAGATCCGCGGGCTCGAGAAGTCCTTCGGCGGAACGCGCGCGCTCTCGGCCGTCGACCTCTCGCTCGCACCCGGCGAGGTCCACGCGCTGCTGGGCGAGAACGGCGCCGGCAAGAGCACGCTGACCAAGATCGTGTCGGGCGTGTACGCCGCCGACGCCGGGAGCATGCAGCTCGATGGAAAGGCCCATGCTCCCCGGTCGCCCGCCGAGGCGCGCCGAGCGGGCATCGCCATCGTGCACCAAGAACCCGCGATCTGCCCGCACCTGTCCGTGGCCGAGAACGTGGTCCTGGGCGCCGAGCCGGCGCGCTTCGGCTGGGTCGATCGCGCGCGAGTCCGGGCCGAGGCCGCCCGCGCGCTGGCGCTGGTCGCGCCAGGCCTCTCCCCGGACGCCGCGGCCTCGAGCCTCGGTCCCGCCGAGGTGCAGCTGCTCACGCTGGCACGAGCGCTCGCACAGAGCGACTGCAGGCTCCTGATCCTGGACGAGCCGACCGCGAGCCTCGCCGCGCCCGAGGTCGAGCGGCTGTTCGAGGTGGTGCGCCGGCTCGCGGGCACGGGCATCGCCATCGTCTACATCTCGCACTTCCTGGAAGAGGTGCAGCGCATCGCCGATCGCTTCAGTGTGCTGCGCGACGGCCGGCAGGTGGGCAGCGGCGCCATAGCCGGCACGCCGGCAAGTCGACTGGTCGAGCTGATGACCGGCCACGCGGTGGAAGGTCGGCGCCCCCGCGAACCGCGCACGGGCGGGGAGGTCGTGCTCTCGGCTCGGGACCTCGCGGGCACGCGGCTGCCGGTGAGCGCCAGCTTCGAGCTCCGGAAGGGCGAGGTGCTGGGCATCGCCGGACTGGTGGGCTCGGGGCGCAGCGAGCTTCTGCGCGCGATCTTCGGGCTCGATCGCGTGACGCGGGGTGAGCTCCGAGTGCGCGCCGAGCTCGGGCCCGCGTCGCCCGGGCGGCGCCTCGCGCAAGGCGTGGGCCTCTTGAGCGAGGACCGCAAGCGCGAGGGGCTGGCGGAAGCTCTGTCGGTGGCGGAAAACCTCACGCTCTCGAAGCTGCCGGCCTGGGTGCGCCCCGCGCGCCAGCGGAGCGCGGCACGGCGGCTGATCGAGCGACTGGGCATCAAGACCGCTGGCCCCGACCAGCCGGTGCGCGCGCTCTCTGGCGGCAACCAGCAGAAGGTGGCCCTGGGCCGGCTGCTTCACCACGACGTGGACGTCGCGCTGCTCGACGAGCCGACGCGCGGCATCGATGTGAAGAGCCGCGCAGACGTCTACGCGATCATCGACGAGCTGGCGAGCCAGGGCAAAGCGGTGCTGGTGGTATCGAGCCACTTTCCAGAGCTCCTGGCGATCTGCGATCGCATCGCCGTGATGCACCGCGGCCGGCTGGCAGCGGCCACGCCGGTGACGGAGCTGACCGAACATCGCTTGATGCTCGACGCCGCGGGGGTCGGATGAAGAAGGTCTTGCGCGCCCCGTGGTTCGGCCCGCTGTGCGCGGTGCTGGCGGTGTACGCGCTGTTCGCGTTGCTCGCCCCCGACACGTTCACGCGCACGGCCAACGTGCTGACCATGGCACGCCAGACCGTGATCGTGTCCCTGGCAGCCATCGGCATGACGCTGGTCATGATCCAGGGCGGCATCGATCTGTCGGTGGGCTCGACGGTGGCGCTGACCACCGTGATCGTGGCGCGCGCGCTCGACGGCGGCAGCGGCGCGTGGGCAGCCGCCGCTGGCGGGGTCGCGCTCGGGGCATGCGTGGGCGCCATCAACGGCCTGCTGGTGACCGGGCTGCGCCTCTTGCCGTTCATCGTCACGCTCGGCACCATGAGCGCGCTGCGCGGCGCGGCAAAGGGGCTGGCGAACGAGCAGAAGGTCGACGCCGATCCCAAGGGTCTCGACAGCTTGATGGCGCTGCCGGGTGGAGCACAGGGCGGCTTCTTGCTGCCGACTGGCGTCTGGGTGGCGCTGGCGCTCGCCCTGGTCTTCGCGGGCTTCCTTGCGTACACGCGCCCCGGGCGGCACGTGGTCGCGGTGGGCTCGAACCTCGAGACCGCGCGGCTGTGTGGCGTGCCGGTCGGGCGTGTCACGCTGATGGTCTATGTGATCGCCGGCGCGCTGGCGGGGCTCGCGGGCGTGATGGAGTTCTCGACCCTCACCGTGGGCGACCCCACCGACTCCATCGGGCTCGAGCTGGAGGTGATCGCCGCGGTGGTGATCGGCGGCGCCTCGCTCTCCGGGGGTCGCGGCTCCATCGCCGGCGCTCTGTGCGGGGCGCCGTTGCTCACCGAGATCAAGACCGGCTCGACCCACGTCGGCCTGCCCAACTGGGTGCAAGAGATCCTCACCGGCGCCATCATCTTGGTCGCCATGGCATTGGATCGCTGGCGCGAGCAAGGCAAGGGCACGGTATGAGACGAGCGCTCCCCTGGGTCGTGGTCTGGCTCTCTTCCGGCTGCATGTCGATGATGGGCGACTTGCAAGCGGGGCCGGTCTCGTCCACCCGTTTCGAGGAAGGCCGCTACGGCGTCGCTGCGCAGGCAGCTCTGGGGGCCGCCTTGGGCGAAACTCGTACTTCCGAGCACCTGGGCCCGGGCGGCGACATGCGCGTCAAGGTCACGCGCGACGTCAAACAGGTCGCGATCGGGCCCCACGTGTATCTGCTCGCCTCGTCGTTGACCACTCCGTACGCGCGGTTCGGCTCGACCCTGCTCGAGGTCGGCAGCGTGGACGACGACCTGACCGTCGGCGCCCTGGGGCCGAGGGCAGAGGTCGGCGCATTCTTCACGCCGTTCGTGATCTCGGCCTTCGCCGAATACGACCTGCGCTGGACCCATCAGCCCCACGAGGGCTTCGTCGGGCTCACCGTGGGCATCGGTCAAGCGGTGTCCACTGCGCCGCTGCACAGCGACTGAGCCTGGCGACGGCGTCTACTGCTTGTCGCGCAACTCGCTGCTCGCAAGGACCCAGCCGCGGTCCTCCGGAGGGGGCGTGTGGCTCTGGCCGACCGGCGGGGAACTTCCCTCCGGTTGCGAGGCGCCGGTCGCAGCGTTCTTCGTTGCCGGGCGCGGAGCGCTCGTCACCCGCAACGCCCCGCTTCGCGTCAGCGTGCTCGACTTCCGAAAGTGCGAAGCCGATCGAGGCCCCCGGCACCGCCCCGCCGTGACCGGCCTCACGAACCTTAGCCGTGAGTACCGCACCGCGCGGTCGCCGCTTCCGCGTGGAGGAGAGATATAAATGTATCTTGACTCTAACTCCAACTTGCTTGAACCTTCGGCATGGCGAAAGCAACGAGCAGTCGGGCGACCCGCGAAGCCGACCCCGGACCAGGTGCAGGGCGCCTCATTCACGTTCGGCTGCCCGATGACCTCCATCGATCTCTCCGCGTCCACGTAGCGACGAACGACACGTCGATTCAGAACTGGGTGGCTGCGCTAATCGCCCGTGAGCTCGGCTCCCCGTCCCGGAGCTCTTTGGTGGAGCGCGCGGGGGGGCGCCGGAAGTGACCAAGAAGCAGCGAGCCCCGCGGAACCGGACGATCTTCGTGCTGCCCGAGGAACGACAGGCGCTGAGGTCGCGGCTGGCGTCGGCTGTCGATGTTTCGAACGATTCTCTCGACAGGACGCTCCTCGGCGATTGCAGAGAGATCGCGCCGCTGCTGCCGAGGGGCTTTGCCAACCTCCTCTTTCTCGATCCCCCGTACAATCTCGATAAGCGATTCGGAGACCACAAGTTCGGGAAGAGGTCCGTCGACGACTACACGGCATGGCTCGGAGAAGTGCTCGACGTCCTCCTGCCGACGCTGACGGTCCACGGGACCGTTTACGTCTGCGGCGACTGGTTCACTTCAGCGTCGATCTTCTCGGCCGCCTCGGCGCGTCTTCGCGTTCGCAATCGCATCACCTGGGAGCGCGAGAAAGGGCGCGGGGCCAAGTCGAACTGGAAGAACGCGAGCGAGGACATTTGGTTCTGCACGAACTCCGACGACTATACGTTCAACGTGGAGGCGGTGAAACTCAAGCGCAGAGTGATCGCGCCGTATCGCGACGACGAAGGGGAGCCTCGCGACTGGAAGGAAACCTCCGACGGCAACTTCCGATACACCCATCCCTCGAACCTGTGGACGGACATATCGGTGCCTTTTTGGTCGATGCCGGAAAACACCGACCATCCTACGCAGAAGAGCGAGAAGCTCCTAGCGAAGCTCATTCTGGCGAGCACCAACCCAGGCGATGTGGTCTTCGACCCCTTCCTGGGCAGCGGGACCACGTCTGTGGTCGCTCGCAAGCTCGGTAGGCGCTACTTGGGCATCGAATCGGTGGAGGAGTACGCTTTGCTCGCGGAGAAGCGACTGAGGTTGGCCGCCACCGATACGACGATCCAAGGCTACACCGATCGCGTGTTCTGGGAGCGAAACACGTTTCAAGCGGCGAACGCGCGGGCGCGGTCCACCGAGGCACGGTCGAACGACAGCGCGCTTAACGCCCAGGGGACTCGGCTGTAGATCAAGCTTCGCCGCCTACCGATTCAAGAGGTCGCGGAGGAAATTCTGGGCCTTCGCTGTGTCGATCGAGGGCTCGTATCCGCTGTCGAGCACACGGCCGAACTGGCCGGAAAGTTGAGTGACGCCCCGGGAGCCCCTGCCCGCCCAGTGGTGCTGAATCCCAGTCGCAGTCAGGAGCACCTCGTCCAAGACCGGGAGGAGCCGAGCAACGACTGTCTTTGCGTGGACATCCACACCGATTACCAGGAACGCGAACACCGATCCTACCTCGGCGAGGAACGCGAGCATCTTGTCGATGTTGTAAGCTTTGGGCGCAGAAGCACGATCCGAGAGCTTCGTCTTGATGTCGATCCCGAGCTCGCCATTGTCGAGGGCCCGGCGAAGATCGCCGAGGTCGTGCTTGTTCGCCCCACCACTCACGAGCCGCTCGATGCGGTTGCCCCGCAGGTTGACGTTCTCGACGGCGGCAGCCTCCAGAATCTCGGCCGCACGCTGGCGCACGACGTCGCGAAGCTCTTGTTCGATAGCGACAAACCGCGACGACGACAGCGCCGCCGCTGCGCGCTCCGGCGAGGACAGAATCACCTCGAGCTGCTCGGACGTGGGATTGAAGCGCTGGTTCCTGGCAACGATCGCCGTGGTCGCTTCGACGAGGCGTTCGAGGTTCTCGGTCCACGTGAAAGCCGCGTGTATCGCGAACAGCCGCGCGAAGTTCTCGGGTTTGTTCTCGATGCCCTCATAGTCAGTCAGGATGTCGGTGCCATTGAAGCTCCCCTTCACGTTGTCGACGCGAAGTTGATGGGAGCTGTGGCTGATCCTGGCGAGTAGAGTGGAGTTCGCGAGGAGGAATCGAACGCTGGTCGGGGCCACTACGCACACGAGCACGGGGCAGTCGTCCACATGCTTCAGCGCGGACAGCGACAGGACGGTGTTGGAGAATGACGCTACCTGGCTCTCGGAGAATCGAATCGAGTAACCGTTGCCGAGGAAGAGGCTCCTCTTCCGAATTGGATGAAACTGCTTGGCGTAGGCCTCCTGGATCTGGGCCTTGTCCGCCATCGGGCTCCGGGCCTTCGCTTGCGTGATGAATTGGATCGCGTCCGTGAGCTCGCGCACTTGCGAAAGCTGTCATGTGGCCGACGAGCCCACAAGACCGCAAGTGGGAGGGAGAAGCCCTCACCTGTGCGGCCCTCCCGCTTCCTGTGCGCCTGCCCCCCAACTCGATAGCGAGGCACGGCCGAGCCGTGATCGGACAGCCCCAGGGCGACGACTCCCGCTAGCGCCGCCGCGCGCACACCCGTAAACTCGTGAGCATGATGCGGAGCACGGCTATCACGGTCTGCGTTCTGGCGC
>Ga0154020_10009922_pt1 | contig 10938 bp, 7 predicted proteins | sample Klosneuvirus_201_FD_109709 | JGI IMG/M metagenome (GOLD analysis project Ga0154020, IMG submission 109709) | Active sludge microbial communities from wastewater, Klosterneuburg, Austria - Klosneuvirus_20160825_MG | ecosystem: Engineered > WWTP > Aerobic digester > Activated sludge | place...
AATGTTTCAGTTACTGTAAATCTTATCGCCCCTATTGCAATGGATGAGGGATTGAGATTCGCCATCCGTGAAGGTGGGCGCACCGTGGGAGCGGGTGTGGTTGCAAAAGTACTGGAGTAGTAATAGAGATAATTAATTTGGTTGGTGGTGACTAATACAGGCCAGTAGCTCAATTGGCAGAGCGTCGGTCTCCAAAACCGAAGGTTGGGGGTTCGATGCCCTCCTGGCCTGCCAGCAGAATTTCCAGGTGAAATCAATGCTAACACACAGCAAGACATTGTTTATATTTCAATTTATTAACCAGGTATAGCGCACTAGAAAGTATAAATATTCTGTCTTAATTTAAATAGGTTATAAGTGGATAAGGTTAAACTGGTTTTAGCATTAATGTTGGGTGCGGCAGGTATTCTCGGCTATTACTTCTTGAGTGAAAGTGCGATGGTGATACGGGTCGTTTCGGTATTGCTCGGGTTGATACTGGGAGTTGCCTTGGCATCATTTACGTCACCAGGCAGGCAATTTTTAGTATTTGCTCGGGACTCGATTGATGAGACTAAAAAAGTAGTATGGCCAAATCGAAAAGAAACGTTGCAGACAGCGGGTACAGTATTTGCATTTGTTATGGCAATGGCAGTTTTTTTATGGTTGGTAGATGCGGGGCTCATGTCAATTGTGAAGTTGGTAATGAATCAGGAGGATTGACTGTGTGCCAGGTGATAAATGAATAAAAAATGGTACGCTATCCATGCCTACTCTGGATTTGAGAAGAGTGTTAAGCGGGCCTTAGAGGAGCGCATTAAACAGCAAAAATTAGAAAATCAGTTTGGAGACATACTTGTTCCGGTAGAAGAGGTTATAGAAATTAAGGGTGGCCAAAAAAATATTAGTGAGCGGAAATTTTTCCCGGGATATATTTTGATTGAGATGGAATTGACCGATGAAACCTGGCATTTGGTTAAGGGAACGCCAAAAATAACTGGTTTTGTGGGAGGGGCAACGACACAGCCGGTTCCGATTAGTAAGCGGGAAATTGATGCTATTTTAAATCAAGTTAAGGAAGGCGTAGAAAAACCCAAGCCTAAAATTCTATTTCAGGCAGGGGAGCTTGTTCGGGTTAAAGATGGGCCTTTTACTGATTTTCAAGGTAGTGTTGAAGAGGTTAATTACGATAAAAATAAATTACATGTATCAGTTTCAATTTTTGGAAGGCCGACGCCAATTGAATTAGATTTTGGTCAGGTTGAAAAAGTGTAATGGTTTGGTTTTAGTCCCGTTCAAGGTTGATCAGGTGTATTGGCAGTTTATCAATGTATGACAGTAGCTTTGGATTGTCACGTTAATGATATCGGAAAAGATTGGACGGATTCATATTTTAAGGGGAGAGTGTTTGTTGCTCGTCTAACCCACTCGGGAGAATAGTTTGGCTAAGAAAATTATAGGCTACATCAAGTTGCAGATACCAGCAGGAAAAGCAAACCCTAGTCCACCAATTGGACCGGCGTTAGGGCAGCGGCAATTGAATATTATGGAATTTTGTAAGGCATTTAACGCTGCCACTCAGAAGATGGAGCTTGGTTTGCCCGTTCCAGTGGTGATTACTGCCTATGCGGACAAAAGTTTTACTTTTGTTATGAAAACTACGCCTGCTGCCGTGCTAATTAAAAAATTAGCGGGTGTAAGCAAGGGAAGTCCGCGGCCTCACACAGATAAGGTCGGCAGGCTGACACGTGAGCAAGCAGAAGAGATTGCTAAAATAAAAACTCCTGATCTAACAGCCGCCGATATTGATGCTGCGGTGAGAACCATAGCTGGTAGTGCCAGAAGCATGGGTATTGAGGTGGAGGGGCAATAAGATGAAAAAATCTTCTAAAAGATACCAGGCTGCTCTTTATAAAATTGACAAGTCCAAGCTTTATTCCCCAGAAGAAGCTTTAGCCGTTGTCAAAGAGACGGCGACAGCGAAATTTAATGAGTCAGTTGATGTTGCTATATCGCTCGGTATCGATGTGAGAAAGTCGGATCAGGTAGTGCGTGGCTCGGTAGTAATGCCATCTGGAACAGGGAAAACAGTACGTGTTGCGGTATTTGCTCAGGGAGAAAAAGCTAAGGAAGCAGAGCAGGCTGGTGCTGATATTGTTGGTTTTGAAGATTTGGCGGACAAAATAAAAGCGGGTGAAATCAATTTTGATCTGGCGATAGCCAGTCCCGATGCAATGAGAATTGTGGGGCAGCTAGGTCAGATACTCGGTCCGCGTGGTTTGATGCCAAATCCAAAAGTAGGTACAGTTACGCCGGATGTGGCTAATGCAGTTAGAAACGCGAAAGCAGGGCAGGTACAGTTCAGGGCGGATAAAGCCGGTATAGTTCACTGCACAATAGGTCGGGCTTCATTCGAGGTGGACGCGTTGTTGAAAAATATTATGGCACTGATCAATGCTCTCAATAAATCAAAACCTGCAACTTCCAAAGGAGTTTATCTGCGAAAAATAGCAATTTCCAGTACGATGGGCGCTGGGATTAAGGTTGATCATGCTGGTTTGCTCTAGTTAATTTATCGAACTTTGGGCTGTTGACAGGAGGCTGTCAACAGGTTGTCAAAGACCGTTGGGGTTTGGCTTACGCAAGTATCGATAGTATGATTTCGATGCGACACGTGGGCTAAAACTTAATTATATTTTTCCTGGTATTTAAGTTCTTTATTAGGGCTTAAGTTCTTGGTATTACCCAACGTAGATGGTGTGCCCAAACAGGATGTAGAAAACCTTCCTCCTGATGAAAGTGCGCTGTTTTAGCAGTGCTAAAGGTCAATCGTTAAATAAATTGGCGATGCGCTTTTGGCTGTATTCTATGGAGAATTTATTTTGAGTCTTAATCTGGATGATAAAAAAGCGATCGTAGCAGAAGTAAGTGAGGAAATAACTAAGGCACAGGCTGTTTTTATAGCTGAATATCGTGGTTTAGGTGTCAGTAAATTTACACTTCTACGCGCTAAAACACGGGAAGCTGGTATTTATTTTCGTGTCGTTAAAAATACCCTGGTCAGGCGCGCGGTGGCTAACACACCTTTCTCGGGGTTGGCTGATCATATGGTTGGGCCATTAGTTTATGGTATTGGAAGTGATCCGGTTGTAGCCGCCAAAGTACTGCACGAATTTTCTAAAACCAATGAGGGTTTTGTTATCAAAGCGGGTGCGATGGCTGGTATGGTTATGTCTACTAAGGATGTGGCTATTCTGGCGACCTTGCCAAGCAGAGATGTGTTACTGGCCAAGCTGCTTGGCACCATGCAGGCGCCTGTAGCACAGTTTGTTAGAACTCTCAATGAAATCCCCACCAGATTCGTTCGTGGACTTGCGGCAGTTCGAGATCAGAAATAAGAGATTTTGAATGCCTGCTTTCGCATAGTAACTATTACCTATTTTAACTGTAATCAATTTTAATCAGGAGAAACTCATGGCTATAGCCAAACAAGAAATTCTAGAATCAATTGCTAATATGACGGTATTGGAGTTATCTGAGTTAATCAAGGAAATGGAAGAAAAGTTTGGGGTTTCGGCAGCAGCTGCAACCGTTGCAGTTGCGGCAGCTCCAGCAGCTGGTGGAGAAGTCGCTGAAGAGCAGACGGAATTTTCAGTCATTCTTACTAGCGCTGGTGAAAGTAAGGTTAATGTCATTAAGGTTGTTAGAGCAGCAACTGGATTGGGTTTGAAAGAAGCTAAAGATCTGGTGGATGGCGCTCCTAAACCTGTAAAAGAAGGCATTTCCAAAGAAGATGCAGAAGCGCTCAAGAAACAACTTATCGAGGCAGGTGCTGGTTGCGAGATCAAATAACTAGCAATCATGGCCTTGATCGGGCTGGCGCACACGCTTATAGCGTGTCACCAGCCCTGTTTACTTTGTGGTCGAAGCACATTAACTAATATATTCCGGATATACATTAGGCAATATCGTTACCATGAAGCTGAAATTTACTGCGTCTTTTGGTATCAATAGTTTCTTATTCTCTTGATTTGTAAATTTGTGGCTCATCAAGCTAATGTCGCTGTTAAATCATCTAACATTTTGTGGTAAGCGATGATTCCTCTTACTAATACTTTAACGTTTTTGCTATTGAACGTGCAATCAGTTGATTCCTGATTAACATAGCAAGCCTCAAACTATATTTCTGAAGTTGCCTATTAGCAGCATAATGCGTGGAGAGAATTCAATGAGTTATTCGTTTGCTGAGAAAAAACGTATTCGTAAAAGCTTTGCTAAACGTCCCAGTATATTATCATTCCCGTTTCTTCTTGCTACGCAGATAGAGTCCTATTCTGAATTCTTGCAAGAAAAAATTTCCCCCATCGAGCGAAAGCTACAAGGTCTTCAGGCTGCATTTCATGCGGTTTTTCCAATAGAGAGCCACTCCAACAATGCGCGTTTGGATTTTATTCATTATTCGCTTGGTACGCCGGGGTTTGATGTTAAAGAATGTCAGCAAAGAGGGCTGACCTACGCGTCTGCTTTGCGTGCAAGAGTTAGATTGACCATTTTCGATAAAGAAGCTTCTAAACCAACAGTGAAGGAAGTAAAGGAGCAAGAAGTTTATATGGGGGAAATTCCCCTGATGACTGAAACTGGTTCTTTCGTTATCAATGGCACTGAGCGGGTTATTGTGTCGCAGCTTCACCGGTCACCTGGTGTTTTCTTTGAGCACGATAGAGGAAAAACGCACTCATCTGGTAAATTGCTATTTTCTGCTCGTATTATTCCGTATCGTGGTTCTTGGTTAGATTTTGAGTTTGATCCGAAAGACTATGTTTATTTTCGAATCGATCGACGCCGGAAAATGCCGGTAACTACTTTACTTAAAGCGATGGGGTATTCGTCAGCTCAAATTCTGGCTGAATTTTTTGAGTTTGATCATTTTACTTTTTCGAAAAAAGGAATATTTTTTGATTTGCTGCCTGAGCGTCTCCGAGGCGAATTGGCAAGTTTTGATATTGTTGCACCAGATGGCAAAGTTATCGTCCAGAAGGACAAGAGAATAACGGCCAAACATGTCCGTGAGTTGCAACAATCTGGCATGAGTAGCGTTAGTATTCCTGAAGAATTCTTGCTGGGAAAAATACTGGCGAAAGATATTGTGGACAAGGAAACCGGTGAAGTTGTCGCACTGGCCAATAGCGAAATTAATGAAATATTATTGGCGAATATTCTTCAGGCTTCCGTGAAAGAAATTGATACATTATTCGTTAACGATCTCAATCAAGGTCCATATATTTCTCAAACGTTGCGAATCGATGAGTCTATTGATGCGATATCAGCGCAGGTTGCGATCTATCGGATGATGCGGCCAGGAGAGCCACCAACAGAAGAGGCAGTTGCAGCCCTGTTTAACGGGTTATTTTATTCGCCGGATCGGTATGACTTGTCAGTTGTAGGACGCATGAAATTTAATCGGCGAGTTGGTCGGGAAGAATTAACAGGCTCCGTCACCCTGGCGAATGAAGATATTTTGGAAGTCGTCCGGATATTGGTGGCTTTACGTAATGGTGTGGGTGAAATTGATGATATCGATCATTTAGGTAATCGCCGCGTTCGTTCAGTTGGTGAGTTGGTTGAAAATCAATTCAGGACCGGATTGGCGCGTGTGGAAAAGGCCGTGAGAGAGCGTCTGAGTCAGGCGGAGTCGGAAAATCTTATGCCACACGATTTTATTAATGCGAAACCGGTTTCATCGGCAATAAGAGAATTTTTTGGGTCGAGTCAATTATCGCAATTTATGGATCAGACAAATCCGCTGTCTGAAATTACACATAAAAGACGTATATCAGCCCTTGGACCAGGTGGATTGACCAGAGAAAGAGCTGGGTTTGAGGTGAGGGATGTGCATCCAACGCACTATGGTCGAGTTTGCCCAATTGAAACCCCGGAAGGACCGAATATTGGCCTGATTAACTCGTTGGCTTTATACGCTCGCACCAATGAGTATGGATTTATCGAAACACCTTACCGGTTGGTCAAGGCAGGCAAGGTTGCAAATGACGTGGTTTATCTTTCAGCTATTGAAGAAAGTAATTATGTCATTGCACAGGCGAACGCAAATCTGGATCAGGATGGGTCATTCAAAGACGAAGTTGTATCATGTCGTCATAAGAATGAATTTACGCTCTCACCAAGGGAGCAAATTGAATATGTTGATATTGCGCCAGCACAGATTGTTTCTGTCGCAGCTTCCCTGATTCCTTTTCTGGAGCATGATGATGCCAACCGTGCGTTGATGGGATCCAATATGCAACGTCAGGCCGTACCTTGTTTGCGTGCAGAGAAGTCGCTAGTTGGCACGGGGATTGAGCGTGTGGTTGCCGTGCACTCTGGAACAGCAGTGAAAGCCAGAAGAGGCGGAGTGGTTGATTATGTCGATGCGAGCCGCATCGTAATCCGTGTGCACGATGCAGAAGCGCGTATGGGCGAAGTTGGCGTGGATATTTATAACCTGATCAAGTACACGCGCTCCAATCAGAATACCAATATTAACCAGCGGCCGCTGGTTAAAGTGGGAGATAGGTTGGAACGCGATGATGTCATTGCTGACGGAGCTTCTACCGATTTGGGTGAGTTGGCGTTGGGGCAAAATATGCTGATCGCTTTTATGCCCTGGAATGGCTATAACTACGAAGACTCTATTCTGATATCAGAGCGGGTGGTTTCTGAGGATCGTTTTACATCAATTCATATTGAAGAGTTAACAGCGGTAAGTCGTGATACCAAGTTAGGTACGGAAGAGATTACGGCTGATATTCCAAATTTATCGGAACGTCAGCGTTCACGACTCGATGAGTCGGGCATTGTTTACATTGGCGCAGAAGTTGCCGCAGGGGACGTACTAGTGGGAAAAGTAACGCCCAAAAGCGAAACACAATTAACTCCAGAGGAAAAACTGCTCCGAGCAATCTTTGGAGAAAAAGCATCGGATGTTAAAGATACTTCGTTGCATGTGCCGGCGGGTATGTCTGGAACTGTTATTGACGTACAGGTTTTTACGCGTGAAGGAGTTGAAAGGGATAAACGATCAACTCAGATAATTGAAGATGAATTAAAGCGATTCAAGAAGGATCTGGGTGATCAGATGAGGATTGTCGAAGCAGATGCCTTTGAACGTGTTGAGCGACTGTTGGGTGGAAAAGTTGCTAGTGGTGGCCCCAAAAAATTAGCCAAAGGAACTGTAATCTCGAAAGATTATCTCGATAGTGTGGATCGCCACCATTGGTTTGATATCCGTTTGGTGGATGAAGATGCCAGTCTTCAAATGGAACAAATCAAGGATGGTTTGGCACAACAGCGAAAATTGTTTGATCTGACCTATGACGAAAAGCAGAAGAAATTTACTCAGGGTGATGAACTTCCCCCGGGTGTGCAAAAAATGGTCAAGGTTTATGTTGCCATCAAAAGAAGATTACAAGCTGGAGACAAAATGGCCGGTCGGCATGGAAACAAGGGCGTGATTTCAAAAATCGCACCTGTTGAGGATATGCCATACATGGCTGACGGTACACCAGTAGATATCGTCCTGAACCCACTTGGTGTTCCCTCGAGGATGAATATTGGACAGGTACTTGAGGTTCATCTGGGATGGGCAGCAAAACAGTTGGGTAAGAAAATTAATGAATTACTTCAGAGACAACGCTCCGTAGCGGAAATTAGGGATTTACTTGAAAAAATCTACAACGGTAGTGGTAAACAAGAAAACCTTTCTATTCTTGGTGACAAGGAAATTATGGAGCTTGCCGAAAATCTATCTGAAGGTGTGCCGTTTGCCACTCCGGTGTTTGATGGTGCACATGAATCGGAAATTAAACAGATGTTAATACTGGCCGGATTGCCGGAGTCAGGACAGACGACGCTATATGACGGCAGAACGGGCGAACCGTTCGATCGTCCCGTAACTGTTGGTTACATGCATGTTCTAAAATTACATCATTTGATTGATGACAAGATGCATGCCCGATCAACTGGTCCTTACAGCTTGGTTACCCAACAGCCGCTAGGAGGTAAAGCCCAATTCGGTGGGCAGAGATTCGGTGAAATGGAGGTATGGGCGCTGGAAGCCTATGGTGCAGCTTACACACTACAGGAAATGTTGACCGTGAAATCAGATGATGTTAATGGGCGCACCAAGGTTTACGAGAGCATTGTGAAAGGTGATCATAAGATTGATGCGGGAATGCCGGAATCCTTTAATGTGTTGGTCAAAGAAATCAGGTCTCTCGGATTGGATATTGATTTGGTGCAAAATTAAGCTGTTCGGACTAACTGGCTGCCATGCAGTTTATTTAATACTCATTGCCCTATTTGCCAATCGATTCACAGGAGCGATACGTGAAAGCACTACTTGATCTATTTAAACAGGTAACACAAAAAGAAGAGTTTGATTCGATAAAAGTTTCTCTGACCTCGCCGGAGAAAATCCGTTCGTGGTCGTACGGTGAGGTCAAAAAACCGGAAACGATTAATTATCGAACTTTTAAACCAGAAAGAGACGGATTATTTTGTGCCAAAATTTTTGGACCGGTTAAAGACTATGAATGTTTGTGCGGTAAATATAAACGACTAAAACATCGTGGTGTAATTTGTGAGAAGTGTGGCGTTGAAGTCACCTTATCCAAGGTGCGACGCGAACGAATGGGCCATATTGAACTTGCTTCGCCAGTTGCTCATATATGGTTTCTTAAGTCACTGCCATCTCGTCTGGGTCTGATTCTCGATATGACTCTGAGAGATATTGAGCGAGTGCTTTATTTTGAAGCCTATGTTGTGACCGATCCCGGCATGACGCCGTTAACCCGTGGTCAGCTCCTGACAGACGAGGACTATCTGAATAAAACGGAGGAGTTTGGTGATGATTTCAGCGCTGCTATGGGTGCTGAAGGTGTGCAGGCGCTATTAAGTAATCTGGATATCGAGAATGAGATCACTACCTTGCGTCGAGACATTCAGTCTACTGGTTCTGAAACAAAACTAAAAAAAATGGGGAAACGCCTCAAGGTTATGGAGGCATTCCACAAATCGGGTATCAAGCCGGAGTGGATGGTTCTGAAGGTTCTTCCCGTATTGCCACCAGAACTCAGGCCATTGGTACCACTGGATGGTGGCCGCTTTGCAACCTCGGATCTTAATGATTTGTATCGTCGTGTAATTAATCGAAACAATCGGCTAAAAAGGCTACTGGAGTTGCGTGCCCCTGAAATTATTGTGCGAAATGAAAAGAGGATGCTGCAAGAATCAGTAGACTCGCTACTTGATAATGGTCGTCGCGGTAAGGCGATGACAGGCGCTAATAAACGTCCGTTGAAGTCTCTCGCAGATATGATAAAGGGCAAAGGTGGACGCTTCCGACAAAATCTGTTGGGTAAACGTGTGGATTATTCGGGTCGTTCAGTGATTGTTGTTGGTCCGCAATTAAAACTACATCAGTGTGGTCTGCCCAAAAAAATGGCGCTGGAGTTATTCAAGCCTTTCGTTTTTAATAAACTGGAAACGATGGGGATTGCTGGCACAATTAAGGCGGCCAAACGGGAAGTTGAGAATGAAACGGCAGTAGTGTGGGATATCCTGGAAGACGTTATTCGTGAACATCCAGTTATGTTGAATCGTGCTCCTACACTACATCGACTGGGTATTCAGGCTTTCGAACCCGTGTTGGTGGAAGGAAAAGCCATTCAATTACATCCGTTGGTGTGTGCGGCATTCAATGCTGACTTTGATGGTGATCAGATGGCTGTGCATGTGCCTTTATCGCTTGAGGCACAAATGGAATGTCGCACGTTGATGCTGTCAACAAATAATATTTTGTCGCCTGCTAATGGAGAACCCATTATTGTGCCCTCGCAGGATATTGTGCTGGGGCTATATTATATGACACGCGAAAAAATTGGCGCGCGTGGAGAAGGAATGATTTTTGCTGATATCTCAGAGGTTCTGCGCGCTTATGAAAATCATGTCGTGGAATTAAATGCCAAAATTACCGTTAGAATTCCGGCAGATAGAATATCTTTATCAGAAGGAAGGCAAAAAGTTGAATCCTTTATCAGACAGGAGACCACCGTTGGCAGGGCATTAATATCCGAAATCTTGCCGATGGGGTTGCCTTTTGAGCTTGTTAACAAAGCATTGAAAAAGAAAGAGATTTCAAAATTAATAAATTCAAGTTTCCGTTTGTGTGGATTGAGGGAAACGGTTATATTTGCTGACAAACTCATGTATTCCGGTTTCTCGTTTGCCACGCGTGCAGGTATTTCTATTTGTTTGGATGATCTGCTTGCTCCTGAACAGAAAGATGACATCATCCATGAAGCTGAAAAAGAAGTGAATGAGATCGCGATGCAATACGCTTCCGGGCTCGTAACACAAGGGGAGCGCTATAACAAGGTTGTGGATATCTGGGGACGTGCGGGTGATCAGGTAGCAAAAGCGATGATGGAGCAGCTTAGTATTGAGCCTGTCATCGATCATGAAACTGGTCAAGCCAGAACTGATGAGAATGGCAATGTGGTAACTCAAGAATCATTCAACTCTATTTATATGATGGCGGATTCTGGCGCCAGGGGTTCGGCTGCCCAGATCCGTCAATTGTCCGGTATGCGCGGTCTGATGGCTAAACCGGATGGGTCTATTATTGAGACGCCAATTACTGCAAATTTCCGAGAAGGACTGAATATTCTTCAATACTTTATTTCGACTCATGGTGCTCGAAAAGGTTTGGCGGATACGGCACTTAAGACAGCCAATTCTGGTTATCTGACTCGTCGTCTGGTGGACGTGACACAAGATCTCGTCATTACCGAAGAAGATTGCGGAACAGATGATGGCGTAGTGATGAAAGCCTTGGTCGAGGGAGGAGATGTAATAGAGCCATTACGTGAACGTATTTTGGGGCGAGTTGCAGCAAACGATGTG
>Ga0154020_10009924_pt1 | contig 10936 bp, 11 predicted proteins | sample Klosneuvirus_201_FD_109709 | JGI IMG/M metagenome (GOLD analysis project Ga0154020, IMG submission 109709) | Active sludge microbial communities from wastewater, Klosterneuburg, Austria - Klosneuvirus_20160825_MG | ecosystem: Engineered > WWTP > Aerobic digester > Activated sludge | place...
CAAGATTGAAGAAAAACGCACACGTTTGAAGAATGAAACTGTGAAGGAACGTGAAACTCGTCTTGCGGATGAAGGGAAGAAGAAAGAAGCGAAGATGGAATCCATCCGGGTCAAGAACACTCCACCTCCTGTTGAAGCACCTTCAGCACCTGAAGGTGAGGCACCTTCAGCTGAACCTACAGCAGAGGCTTAATCAGAATTGATTTAAAAAATCCGTCCGGAAATTCCCGGGCGGATTTTTCATTTTATGCCAAGGAAGAAAATGAAAGCACCAAAACTTACACCTGTTGGGTTCATTGCCAAAGTACATGGATACAAAGGGCAAGTTGTGCTGGCACTTGAACATTTTACTCCGGATGCTCTGAAGAACACAAAATTCCTTTTTGTGGAACTCGAAGGACTACCGGTTCCTTTTTGCGTTGAAGAACTTTTGACCAAAGGTGATGACCTGATTTTAAAATTTGAAATGATCAATGATGAGGGACAGGCAAAACGCCTTATTCAGCAAACTGTTTTTGCCGAGAAAATGACCATTCGTGAAAATGTAGAACTGGATTGGCCAGACCTCGTTGGTTTTACAGCCTTTGATAAAACCTACGGTCGTATGGGTTTAGTAGAAGAAATTGAGGAGCTTCCGATGCAGTGGATTGCACATTGTATGATCAACGAAAAGGAAATTCTGTTCCCTTTGAATGAGCAGGTACTCATAGATATTGATGAAGAAAAGAAGGAACTCCATCTGGATTTACCCGATGGTTTAATTCAGGTCTATCTCGACCATTAGTCCTTTGTTTTTATTTTAAGGGCACCTCTGACATTTCGAAATTGATCGATACAGAGGCATCGAATAGTCCGACTCATTTTTTTGTTTATCTTGGATGTAAGATAATGTATGAGCGATTCAACATTTCGTTTTCGTCAGTTCACTGTTCACCAGGAAAAATGTGCCATGAAAGTTGGGACAGATGCTGTCTTGCTGGGTTCCTGGGTGCTGCCATTTTCCGCTGTTCGAATTCTTGATGTTGGAACAGGTACCGGGCTCATTGCATTAATGCTTGCACAAAAATCAACCGCAGCAATTGATGCAATTGATATTGACGAAGGCGCATATCTGCAGGCAAAAGAAAATTTTAGAATCTCTCCTTGGTTTAACCGGCTGCATATTTTTCATTGCAGTCTTCAGGAATTTGTAAAACAAAATACAGAGAAATACGATTTGATTGTTTCCAATCCTCCTTATTTTCAACATGCATCAAAACCATTTCATGAATCGAGAAGCAATGCACGGCACAATGATTCATTGACCTTTGCAGAACTTGTAAATGGTGTAAAACTACTGCTTACTGCTACCGGAAGATTTTGTGTAATACTACCGCAAAAAGAAGGCATGGAATTTATGGATCATGCGCATATGAATGGCCTCTTTTGTCATCATCTGGTACGCGTAAAAACAAAAGCTTCTAAACCAGAAAAAAGATTGATGATGGAATTCGGATTCAGGTTTGGATTACTCACAGAGGAGGAATTGATTATTCAGGAAGAAGATAATTCGTTTACCGAAAACTACATCAGTCTCACGAAAGAGTATTATCTAAATCTCAAATCAACTCCTTCGTCTTCTCATTAAATTCTATCCCGAGTCTGGAGAGTTCCCGCAAAACAGGCTGATAAATTTCTTTGTGAACCGGGACCTGAACGCCATTCATTTTAATTTCTCCATTGAGAATAAAGCGAGCAGCAATTGCAACAGGTAAACCGACTGTACGAGCCATTGCTGTGAATACTGAGTTTTCACCTTTCACAACGAGTGAAGAAGTGTGTTGGAATTTTTTAGCACCCAATGTATACCCGAATAAGTGCTGCATCACAATCATATCCTTATCGGAGTTGTTCAGTTTCCATTTCTCTTCCAGCAATTGCTGCAAAATTTGCGCAGGGCTGGCATTTTTTAGTCGAATCGGACGATCTTCAAATATTCCGGTCCATTCAATGTCGCGCATCACAGGATGACCAGGAACCAGGTTCATGAATTTGGCCACACGTAATTTCAGATCTGAACCCTGAACAGTTTTGGGTAGGTAGGATTCAATCCAGGATCCATAGGTGAGATGTTCAGAATCTTCGATCAAATACGAATCATCTGTCAGGCCGAGCTGAACAAACACATTCCATTTTTCACAAAACCCTTGCTGACGCAGAGTCCCACGCAACAAGGTGGGTATCGAATTCAATCCATAAATTTTCCGATACGCCAGGGAATCCCTGTTCGCATATCCATCAAATGAACCTTGGCCCTCTACCTGAATTGTTTCAACCTGAGAAAAAAGCCGGTTGTAAGGGATGTATTTATACTTTCCGTCTTCAATATATTTTGCGGTACCCTGTCCGGCCAGAATTACATTGCGCGGATTCCAGGAAAATTTATATCCCCAGGGATTGTCATTTGATTCCGGAGCAACAAGCCCACCGGTGAAGGATTTGAAATAATCGAGACTTGCACCTTTCTCCTGCAATTCATGAATTATTTTCATTGCACTCATGTGATCAATTCCCGGGTCAAGCCCACATTCATTCAAAATGATAATGCCATTTGCTTTTGCTTCAGCATCCAGTTCATGCATTTCTTTTGTCACATACGAAGCTGTGACAAGGTTCTTCTTTTGATGCACACATTCTTGTGCTACGGGCAAATGCATGTGCGCCGGAAGCATGGAAATTACCAGATCTGCATTTTTAACTTCAGACTTCAGGAGCGACTCATCCTGAATATCGAACCGCAGTGGCTTTCCCGATGGGTGTCCATTGATCTTTTCTTTCGCATTCTGTTCAGAAACATCAGCAACAGTTAAAGTCCATTGCCCCTCCCCTGCATGATCAAGTAAATACTGAATCAGGTAAGAAGATGAGCGACCGGCTCCTATCAATAACACATTACGCATGAAGAAGAATTTCAGGCGAAGGTACATTTCCCACATGAAATTCTATGCCCTTATCAGGAATCCTAAAAAAGTAGGTTCCAAATAATTAACAAGCAACACTTGGTAACACATATCCATGAAGGCAGAGTGGCTATACAAATTTGTATCTTTGGCACGATGTTGGTTTTCACGAAAAACACTCATATCAAACATTTATATTCACAACCTTCACATTATGAAAAGAATAATTTACCTCATGGCTGCAGTATTTATGATGTCCATTTCTGCAGACGCGCAATCAAACAATGCAATTTTATTCACCGAAAATGGTGAAAAGTTTCAGGTTATCCTGAATGGTGTGTTGCAAAATGCCACACCGGAAACCAATGTAAAACTAACCGGTCTCAACGCACCCAATTACAAATGTCGTATCCTTTTCTCAGATACGAAACTTGGTTATCTGGATTGGAACATGTATTTCACAGAAATGGGAATGGAAGCGACATGGAATATCAAGCAGAATAAAAAGGGTGAATACGTCACTCGTGGAGTGAGCGCAGTACCGATAGCACAGGCTCCTGCGAGTACGCCAACACAGACAGTTGTTGTTTATTCTACAAGTCCTCCTCCTGCAGCCGTAACAACAACTACCGTTCAACAAACTCAAACCACCACAAATTCCGGCACTGGCATGGGCGGAGACAATGTCAATCTGAATATGGGTATCAATGTTGGAGAACAAGGAGGAAATATCAGCATCAATGCATCCGGCATGGGTATGAATGGCAGCGAAGAAAGTTCTGCTGCTACTACTACTACCACAACTACTACTTCTCATTCAGTCACAACGACCAGTACTTCTTCTGTTCCTCCGGGCAGTACAGTGGTCGTTTCCAATCCTCCTCCATCTGAAGTTATTTATGTGAGCGGTTATAACGGCCCTGTTGGTTGTCCGATGCCGATGGCTCAGGGTGATTTCAGCAGTATGAAAGAAACAATTCGTACAAAAGATTTTGAAAGCACAAAACTGACAATTGCGAAACAAGTTTTGCAAAATAATTGTCTCACTTCTGCACAAGTACGCGAAGTACTTGGGTTGTTTGACTTTGAAAACACGAAACTTGAATATGCAAAATATGCTTATGGACACACATATGATATCGGAAATTATTACAAAGTAAATGATGCATTTGAATTTGAAAGTTCTGTTGACGATCTGAACAAATTCATCAGTAAATAATCCAAAATGAAAGGGCTCTCTTCGGGGAGCCCTTTTTATACACACAATTATGCAAAAACTATTTTTTCTCAGCGGGACCTTGCTTGGTGCACTCGCAGTTATCCTCGGTGCATTTGGTGCGCATGCTTTAAAAGCAAAATTAACGCCCGAGTCTTTGCAAATATTTGAAACGGGCGTCCGGTATCAGTTCTATCATGCTTTTGCTTTAATTTTTGTAGCACTGATGGCTGGAAAATTTCAAACGACACTTTTAAATTATTCCGGAATTTTATTTCTCATCGGAGTAGCACTTTTTTCAGGTTCCGTTTATTTGTTGGCAACACGTGAACTTCTGGGAATTGACAGTTGGAAATCATTTCTTGGACCAATTACTCCCTTAGGTGGATTGTGTTTTGTCGCCGGTTGGATACTTCTTGCAATTGCCGTTGTCAGGACTAAATTCTAAAATCATGACAAAAGTCATGTTTGTCGGAATTTAAAAAAATATATCGATTAGCATTCAGTAAAATTGTTAAAAATTCATGAATCCATGGATTATATAATTCTGAAATAAGTGTATATTTCAAATCTTACTTCAAATAAATCAACATGAAAATGCCAGCCCAATTATTTTCAGCAATCCTGGTTCTTACAATTTCTTTTAGCTCTTGTAAGAACCACAAAGATTCAACGAAATCACCTGAAATGACAAGCGAGAAAACAACTCCGGCAAATGAATCCGGTGCTGCTGATGAAAATAAAATCAAGACAGATTCCACAGTGATTGTGGTTGACAGTCTGAAAGCAGACAACTACAGACTGATCGTCGTTTTTTATTCGATAGGAATGGGCACCGATGGTCCCAGCCTGCTTAAATTCGAAGAGAGCATCGGTGATTATAGCAAAGAAATTGGCAAAAACTTCGACTATGAAAGAGCGAACTGGGGACGGGAAGGGGAAACAGATTTCTGCCTCCGACTGAACGAATTAAGCGCTACCCAACAAACTGAATTTGTGTCCAAAACCAAAGAATTACTGAAAAGTGCAAAATGGGTCAATATCTACGAGAATAAGCCTTGTCAGCATAAACGACGACGTTGAATTCGCAAATTCGATAAATTTTCCCTTACTTTGCCCTTCGAAATCCCAACCCACAAATCAATGAACATGAATGAATTCGGATTAAAAGCGAAGGATGCAACCATCGCTGATCTGGGCTTGAAACATTTTTCTGACGCTTACTGGAATCTCAGCCCGGCGGAATTGGTAGAAGAAACGATTATTCGCGGTGAAGGTATGCTTACGGATACCGGCGCACTCGCAGTGGATACAGGTAAGTTTACCGGTCGTTCACCCAAAGACAAATTTATTGTTTGCGATGAAAAAACAGAAAAGGCAGTCTGGTGGGGAGATATCAATATCAAATTTGATCCGGAAAGATTTGACAGGTTGTATGAAAAAGTAACTTCTTATTTTCAAGGCAAAACAATTTATGTTCGCGATGCTTATGCATGCGCAGATCCAAAGTACAGACTGAACATTCGTGTAGTTACTGAATCTCCATGGCAAAATCTTTTTGCAAATAATTTATTTCTTCGTCCAACTAACGAAGAAATTTTGCAGACTGTAAAAGCAGAATGGACCATACTTTGCGCTCCTGGATTTCATGCTGATCCAAAATTAGATGGCACCAGACAAAGTAATTTTGCGATCGTCAATTTCACGAAAAAAATTATTCTCATCGGTGGCACTGGTTATACCGGAGAAATAAAAAAAGGAATCTTTTCTGTATTGAACTTTGTATTGCCCCATGAAAAGAATGTGCTTTCCATGCATTGTTCTGCAAACATTGGCCCTGCCGGTGACACGGCAATTTTCTTCGGACTTTCCGGAACTGGAAAGACGACATTATCGGCTGATCCTCACCGCGGATTAATTGGCGATGATGAACACGGTTGGGCAGAAAACACTGTCTTTAATTTTGAAGGTGGTTGCTATGCCAAATGCGTGAATCTTACCAAGGAAAAAGAACCTCAGATTTTTAAAGCAATCAAATTTGGAGCGCTTGTAGAAAATATTGAATTCTATGAAGGCACAACAAGAGTGGATTATGACAATATCAGCAAGACAGAAAACACCCGTGTTGCATACCCAATTGATCATATTGAGAATGCAGTAGAACCATCCGTGGCCGGTACTCCCAAAAATATTTTCTTCCTCACCTGTGATGCTTTCGGAGTATTGCCCCCAATATCCCGTCTGGATGCAGGGCAAGCGATGTACCATTTCATCTCAGGTTATACAGCGAAAGTTGCAGGAACAGAAGTGGGAATTACTGAACCAATGACGACTTTCTCCGCATGTTTTGGAAAGGCTTTCCTTCCACTTCATCCGACCAAATATGCTGAACTTCTGGGTGAAAAACTGAAGAAGCACAAAGTGAATGTTTGGTTAGTGAATACCGGATGGTCCGGTGGATCGTACGGAGTTGGCGCCCGAATGAAATTATCATTCACCCGTGCCATGATCACTGCAGCACTCAATGGAGAACTGGATAAAGTGCAATACGAAACAATGCCGGTATTTGGTTTGTCAATACCGAAATCCTGTCCCGGGGTACCAAATGAAATACTGAATCCACGGAACACATGGAACGATAAAAATGAATTTGATGCAAAATCGCAAACGCTGGCAGCTTCTTTCGTGAAAAACTTCGCTCAATATGCTGAATATGCGAATGAAGAAATTCTGAACGCTGCTCCCAAACTGGTTGTGAATGCGTAAATGATAATTCACTTAAATTAAAAACCTTCTTCCCGCGAAGAAGGTTTTTTCATTTCAACCATTCCGTAATTCGATAAAGGAATTCTCAACGATGGAGCTTTACTTTTCCGGGTATATTGATCAACTAAATTCGTTCCCACTTCCCGAAGAGGAAGCAAGGCATTTGATCAAAGTTCTTCGACATCAATCCGGTGACAGGATAATACTAACCGATGGCTCCGGGAACTATTTCAAAGCAATAATCGAAAGCATTTCATCCAAAAAGTGCATCGTGAAAGTAGAACATGCACTTCCGCAGCCGGACCGCCGAAATTATCAATTACACCTTGCTGTTGCTCCGCCCAAAAACAATGAACGTTTCGAATGGTTTCTTGAAAAAGCTACAGAAATTGGTATTGATGAAATCACTCCTATTCTTTGCAGGCACTCCGAAAGAAAAGAGTTAAAATTGGAGCGAATGAATAAAATTCTCATTTCTGCGTTGAAACAATCCTGGAACGGCAAGTTGCCACAACTTAATTCAATGATTGAATACGATAAGTTGATTTCTTCCGGATTCACCGGAACACGATACATCTGCACCATGGAAGCAGAGAAAAAACTCAGCGATTGTTATCATCCCGGAGAGAATGCACTGGTAATGATAGGACCGGAAGGAGACTTTCATGCAACGGAAATTGAGCATGCAATTCAGTCCGGGTTTATTCCGGTATCTTTGGGGAATTCCCGACTCCGGACGGAAACCGCAGCGCTCCTGGTATGTGCAATTCTCTCCACTATAAATCAGAGCACTCATTTTGTTTCCGGAAAATAATTCATTCACCTGCCATGAAAAAAATCCTCCTCTTTTGCTTCATCATCAGCAGTCTCTTTTCCCGGGCCAATGATCCTTCTTTTAAAATAGGATTGATGAAATACAATGGAGGTGGTGACTGGTATGCTAATCTTGAAACGTCATTACCCAATCTGATTCGCTTCTGCAATCAAAATCTCGGAACGAATATACAGGCAGAACAAGGCATCGTTGAAGCAGCAAGTCCGGAGTTATTTGACTACCCATTTGTACACATGACAGGTCATGGAAACTGGGTGCTTTCAGCAACTGAAGCTGACAACCTTCGAAAATACCTGATCGGTGGTGGATTTCTACATATCGATGATAATTTTGGAATCGACCCTTTTGTGCGTCCTCAAATGAAAAAAGTATTTCCTGAACTTGACTTTGTTGAGCTTCCGTTTTCACATCCGGTATATCACCAGAAGTTTGAATTTCCGGAGGGTTTGCCGAAAATTCACGAACACGATGGAAAGCCGGCTCAAGGTTTTGGTTTAATCTATGAAGGTCGCCTGGTATGTTTTTATTCATTCGAATGTGACCTTGGAGACGGATGGGAAGATTATGATGTCCACAAAGATTCACCGGAACAACATCAAAAAGCATTGCGGATGGGAGCCAATTTGTTGCAATATGTTTTTAATCAGCCTTAATTTATTAGCTGCCCTACACTCTCCAGTTGATTCTCCAGATTTTATTTCGATAATCTATCTTTAAAATTTAATCTCTTTGGATATCTGGATTAGGAAATATTATGTTAACCCAATTAAAATAATTCGAATTCCATCGTATTAAATTATATTCAGTGTTGATTTTTATGGAATTTTCAAATGCTATAGAATTAAAGTAAGATTGCCTGAGTTCAAAGTTCTGATGAATTAATTATTCGAATGAATCCATTTGACTATTCAATGTTTTTTATTTTCTTGCTTGCCTGAATTACAATTCCCCACTTTCTAATTTCTTTCTATGAAACTCATTATAGAACAACATCCGGAGCTATCGAAGTTGATTTCTTATTTCAAAAAGATTGAAGCGATTGCTGAACGTCTGGGAATCGATGTTGATGAATTGGTCTCTGAATTAAAACCCGGAAATGCTTCAATGTATATGAGTTTCAAGAAGAAAATACTTTCTCAGGCCCATCAACGTGCAGAGTTGTTATTGAAAATAAATCCACAGAAGCATGCCGCTAGTGATGCATCCATCGTAGGGCTCACGATCATCATCAACAACGATAGAAAAAATTAATGAAATCGTTTTAATTACTAAAATCAAGGCAAAAAAAAAATCCCGGATAAATCCGGGATTTTTTTTTGAAGAATAAATATTATTGGATCGCTGCTTTGAAAGAAGCATCGTTGAACCATTTGATGAATTCACGATCTTCAGCCGCCATTGCTTTCATTGTTGCATCTTTAGCTACTGAACTTTTCAGATTATCAACAACACCGGTTGCATCGCCTTTACGGGCAGAGATTACAGCTTTAAGGTACAAGCTCATTGCAGAATCTTTATCAGGTGATGCATCGAGAGTAGACATTGCTCCGTCTTTATCACCAGAAAGAAGTTTCGCAAGTGCTGCATTGAAACTGTTGGTATTGGAATAATTACTTACTGCACTACCATAGTTACCATTTTTAATATCAAGGATACCCTGATTTTGGTTCACTTCAGGACCTGCACCTGCCGCAGCAGCGTACATCATCGTAGCATTTGCACGATCGCCTTTACGGCTGTAGCAAGCACCGAGATTGTTCTTAACAGTAGTATTTCCGGCAGACAATTGATCCGCTTTTGTAAATTCAGTCATCGCACCATCAACATCACCGGTCATGAACAGGATTGTTCCGGTGTTATTCGCTGCACGCCATTCTTGTGGGTACAAGCGTTCAGCTGTTCTGTAAATGCTAAGTTTTTCGTTCATGTCCTGAGTAAGAGTCGCAGCATACAGGATCTCCTCCACGTTAAGTGAATCCGGTGTGCTGGATTTTGCAAGAGCAGTAATTTGCTCATCAGAACGACCTGTTTTTTCACCGTTCAAAGTGATTGCAGAACGACGAAGTTTAGGAAGAACGCCTTCAGCGATTTCAGTGTATGCTTTACCCATTTTCTTAATTTCCATTTCACGTGCTTCAGCATCTGAATTGGAAGAAACAATACGAAGGATCATATCCTTTTGTGCCATATCCGAAGATTGCATAAGAGCCTGGAAACCGCCCCAGTCTTCGTTGGTGTTGTTCAGCGTGAAGAATGAACTATCTGCACTGATTTTCATTTTCATTTTCTTGAAAGCAGCGCTGATGTATTTTGCAGAAGCTTTGCCACGATTAACAGAAAGATCAGCATTGATCTTTTCTGTCCCATCAGGAGAAGCATAACCCATGATGCTGATACCTTTCAAACTGTAAGGAGCAAGGGTGAGTGCTTTCAAAGCACTGTCCAATTTTCCAAATTCAACTTTGTTGCTGATGTTGCACTGTTTTACTTTGAAATTCGTGTTAACGGAAGAAGTGTTGATAAGGTAGTACATTGTACCGTCAAAATTTGCCGGAGTGATGCGCTGGAATGCATCTTTACCACCGATCACTTTTTCGTCAGCTTGTACAAGCAGAGGAGTAACGATCGTTCCATCAGCAATTTTCATGGAACCAAGTTCCTTTACAGTTTTGCCTTTCGCTCCGGAAGCTTTGATCATCACATCGGATGCTTTCATATCCGCTGTGTAAGCAATTTTATCACTGTATGTGAAACTACCACCGGTTTTGTAATTAACCTTGTTACCTGCTGTTGTTGATTTTTCACCAACATTGGTAACAGATTTGTAAGGATGCTCAGCAGTAGTCGATTTGATCAAAGGAGTAACAGTTGCATCTACCTTCTTTGCAAAATACTTCGGAGGATAGGTTCCTTTTACTGCAATTGCAACGCTGTCGCCATGCAATTCGAGTGGATTTGGGGTTACTTCGTACTTGACCTGGCTGAAATTTTTCGCCATTTTGCCAAGGCCATTACAGCCGGCTATCGCGATGCCAAGCAGGATGTAGGACAATGTTTTAAACTTATTCATTTGCGTGTGAGGATAAAAGGTGTTTAGGTGAATTTTAAGTGGCAATATTATGATAATTTTTTTGATGGAAAAGCGTTGTTAATTAATTTTTTGAAGCCCTTTTTCGCTCG
>Ga0154020_10009925_pt1 | contig 10935 bp, 5 predicted proteins | sample Klosneuvirus_201_FD_109709 | JGI IMG/M metagenome (GOLD analysis project Ga0154020, IMG submission 109709) | Active sludge microbial communities from wastewater, Klosterneuburg, Austria - Klosneuvirus_20160825_MG | ecosystem: Engineered > WWTP > Aerobic digester > Activated sludge | place...
AACGCAGCTACCTGCTCGATGGCCACTACGGCGCATCCAGCACATTCAACGTCGCCTCGAACGTCGTTCAATTGGGCAGCGGCCGCGATATCGACGGCACCAACGCCTATCGCAAGCCCGAGAACTTCACCGGCGCACCCATCGGACGCCAGGGCGCCATCTATGCCGTGCCCGGCAGTTCCGGGCTGATCAGCGGCGGCACGCTGAATCACCCGGCGATGTTTGTTTCGCTCAACAACCTCGGCTCGATGGTGCTCGACATCACGACGAACCGCCTCGACGCCGTGTTCCTCCGTGAAACCGGCGCGAGCAACGACTGGTTCACCATCCGCAAAGAAAATTACGCCCCGATCGCAACCAACAAGAACGTCACCATTGCCGCCAATGCCAGCACGAACCTCACGCTCACCGGCACCGATGTGAATCGCAACCTACTTACCTACGCGACCACGGCTGCGCCGACGAACGGCCTCGTCGCCAATTTCAACCCGACGAACGGCACGTTCAGCTACACACCCGTGCACGGTTCCACGAATAGTGACGGACTGACTTTCGTCGCGCACGACGGCCAGACGAACAGCACGCCCGCCCACTTAACCATCAACATCACCCCGCCATTGGATGCGAACACAAACGGAATCCCTGACGCATGGGAAACGCGGTTCGACATCGCCGACGCCAGTGCGGACGACGACGGTGACGGGGCGACGAACGTGCAGGAGTATTGGGCCGGCACGAATCCAACAAATACGCTCTCATGGCTGCGCTTCACACAAATTAGCACTGCAGGTGCGGGCTATCAGGTCGTGTGGTCGTCGGCGGGTGGGACGCGATACCGGTTGCTGTTCAGCAATGGGGACGCGAATGGGAATTTCATCAGCAGCTTCACCGCCGTGCCGCGGGCCGTAAGTGATGAAATGGATCCGAATCCGATTGGTATGGCGGGCACAATGAGTTTTACGGACGACTTCACGCTCACGGGCGGTGCGCCAGCCAGCGGCAAACGATATTACCAGGTGCAAGTCGTTCGCTAGAAGCAGCCGTCACGAAGTCAAAACACCATCGCCGCTTGGCATGAATACGCGCGTGCCCAAGGGGCACTCCTAATCCACTAGTCCGTAATATCTCTTAGACAAGAAAAGCAAATGTCGTGTAACTTCGGTGCTTATAAACAGTAAGCACAGACGCAATGCACCTCAAAGGAAGTTCGACAGCTCTCATCACACTCAAGGCAGCAATATTGTTGATTCTTGGAGCAGTAAATTGCTTCGGTGCCGCGCCAGTCATTACGACCCAGCCGAGCAATCAGATAATATTTGAAGGCACGGCGGCCACGTTCACCGTTGGGGCTTCGGGCACGGCACCGTTGCGCTATCAATGGCAGCGCAACAGCGCGCCGATTAGCGGGGCTACGAACACCAGTTACACGCTGCCTTCAGTCTCGTCGGCGGACAACGAAAGTCTATTCTCCGTGGTGGTTTCCAATGCCTCGGGCAAGATCACCAGCGCGGAGGCCCGGCTCAGGGTGGACCCGGGAATTGTGCTCGCCCAGTCGGCGCGGCTCATCACGATTTCAAACTTCTGGAGTTACAATCAGTCGAACGTCAATCTGGGCACGGCGTGGATCGCTCCGGGCTATGCGGATTCCGGCTGGCCGCAAGGGCGGGGTGTCTTCGAAGCACGAACGCCACCACGCGCAACTCTCAGCAATGGCGAAGCCGTGCGCACACAGTTGGTCCTGACCAATGCGGCTGGTTCCAACAAAACGACGTTCTATTTTCGGACCCATTTTACCAACACGATAACCAACACGTTCAGCGTCATCTTGCAGCCGACCTTTTGCGTTGATGATGGTGCGGCGGCCTACCTCAACGGCACGGAGCTTCATCGGGTTGGTCTTGAGCCGGGTGCGACTTTCGGGACTTACGCCAACCGTTCGGTGGATGACAATATTTTTGAAGGACCGTTTAGCGTGACGAACGTTTCGTTACCTGCGGGTGATAATGTAGTCGCCGCCGAACTACACCAAACGTCTGGCGCGAGCATCGACGCAACCTTTGGTTTCATACTGGACGCGACCTATTTTACCCGCTTCCGGGACACCAATCCTGTGGTGGTTAGCGGTTTGATTCCCGCCGCCAGCTCCGTTGTGCCCAGCCTGCGCTATATGGAGGTGGCATTCTCGAAACAGGTGGAGGGCGTGGGCGCTGCTGACCTGCGAGTCAATGGGACGCCAGCAACCAATCTTGTGCAAATCACCCCCCAGCAATTCCGGTGGGAATTTCCGACCATCACGAACGGCGTGGTAAATTTCACCTGGGCCGCCGGTCACGGCATTTACGGCGTGGACGCCAACTCGAACAGTTTCACGCCCACCAACTGGTCCATCACGGTGAACGCAACTTCGACAATTCCGCGGGTGGTCATCAGCGAATTCATGGCGTCGAACAAAGAAACGCTAAAGGATGAGGACGGGGATTTCTCGGACTGGGTTGAACTCTACAACGACGAGACGACAGCGGTGAACTTGAACGGCTGGGGTCTGAGTGACAATGCGAGCAATCTGGCCAAATGGCGAATTCCCGCGGTGACCATACCCGGGAAAGGGTTCTTGATCATATTTGCGTCGAGCAAGAACCGCACGAACGTGCTCGGCAAACTGCATTCGAACTTCTCGCTCGACAAGGACGGCGAATTTCTCGGACTGAGCACACCCTGGGGGGCGCTTGCCTCCGCTTTCGCGCCGACGTTTCCGCCCCAGCAGGATGATGTGTCTTACGGCCGCGATCGGTTGGATCCCAACATAACTGGCTTTTACACTGAGCCCACGCCCGAGACAACCAACAGCGCTGGTGGCTCGGGATTTGGCCCGGCAGTCGTCTTCTCCCGGGCAGGTTGCACCTTTTCGAATTCATTTCAACTCACGCTGAGCGCGCCCGGCGGCAGCAATGCCGTGATACGCTATCTCATCGTCACAAACGCATTCACGACCAGCACGACCAACATTCCGACCACCAACTCGACGCTCTACACCGGGCCGATCACCGTAAATCGTTCTATGCAGGTGCGGGCGCGGACGTTCGTCACGGCCGGAACATCTTTCCCCGGACCGCCGCATTCGGAGGGGTATATCCAACTTGGCGCGAACACGGCCACGTTCGATTCCGACCTGCCGGTAGCCGTGATTCACACGCTGGGGCCGGCCACCATCCCAAGTGGCGATCCGAATCCCGACCAAGTGGTGCTATTCAGTTTGTTTGAACCACGTTTTGGAGTTGCCCGGTTGTCTGACACGCCGGCCCTTATGCAACGGGCCGCAATCAACGTGCGAGGCAAATCCACCGCAGCCTTTGCCAAATCCTCTTTTTCCGTGGAATTCCAGGATGAATACGGCGACGACGAGAAACACGAGATCCTCGACATGGAGTCGGAATCGGACTGGGTTCTCTATGCCGCCAACCTCTTTGATCTGGCAAAAATAGCTAACCCGCTGGCCTACCGCATCAGTCGTGAGTCGGGGGCCTACGCGCCGCGCACGCGTTTTGTCGAACTGCTGATGAATAACGAAGGAACGGCGCTGGGGCTGCCCACCGGCTTCTCGTCGGCGAACTACCGAGGCATCTATGTTTTGGAAGAACGCATCAAGCGTGGCTCGGAACGTGTGGATATCGACAAGCTTGAGGCCGAGCAAACCAACGCTCCCGCCATCACCGGCGGCTACTTGTTCAAGGTGGATCTTCCCGACCCGGACGAGCGGTCATTTACTTGGGCGACCTTGGGCACCACTTGGAATTCATATAGTCATCAAGAGTTCATTTACCAAGATCCTCCCGGAATCGAGATGATTTCTGCCGCCCGCCGGCCGCAGGCGCAGTATTTGTCCAATTACCTGAATTCCTTCACGGCCGCCCTGAACGCGCCAGACTGGACCAATCGCGTCTCCGGCTGGGCACCCTATGTGAATTGGTCGTCAGCGGTGGACTACCATCTCATCAACACTGTCCTCTTTAACTGTGACGCGCTACGGTGGAGCACATACTTCTACAAGCCGCGCAACGGACCGCTGGCCTTCGGACCGGTGTGGGACTTCGATCGCGCCATGGGAGCCAACCGCACCAACTCGCCAACGGCTTTTGAGCACCGCCCATTCAATCCGCGCCAGTTCATCGCCTCGGAAGCATTGACTGGCAACAACGGTGGCACCGACATGTTCAATCCCGATTACAAATTCGGCAACATGTGGTATGGCCGGATGTTCCGGGACATTGATTTCTTCCAGATGTGGATCGACCGCTATCAGGAACTGCGCGGGTCCGTGCTCAGCACCAACACCCTTTTTGGATTCATCGACGGTTACGCGAACCAAGTGCGCCAAGCCCAACCCCGCGAGGCGCAACGTTGGAATAGTGGCGACTCGGACACTCGTCCACGGTCCGGCACCTTGGTTGTTGACGGTTACACCAACACTTTCCCTGGCACGTATCAGGGTGAAGTGGATTTCCTGAAAAAGTGGTTCACCGACCGCCTTCGATTCATGGATACGAACTTCCTAGCCAAGCCAGCGATGAGTTTGCCGACGGGCCCAATCACCAACGGGGCTCAAGTCACTCTTACTGACCTCTCCGGCAAGGCGGGCACCACGCTATATTACACCCTCAATGGAACCGATCCCCGCGCGCCTTATGGTGGCATCGCGGCAGGGGCAGTGGCTTACACCGGCCCGATTACACTCGCGAGCAATGCCCTCCTCACTGTGCGCGCCCGCAATACCAGCCACTCAAATCTCACCGGTTTACCCGGTAAAATGCCCTTGAATAGCATCTGGTCTGGTCCGATGAAAGCGAGTTACTACAGCACCACGCCGCCGCTGCGGATCACCGAGATCATGTATCATCCGGCCAATCCGCCTGCCGGAAACACCAACGACAGCGAGAGCTTTGAATACATCGAATTCAAAAACATCAGCGCCAACCCGCTGCCGTTGGGAGGATTTCGCCTCGTCAATGGCGTGGAGTTTACTTTCCCCAACCTCACCCTGCCCGCAGGTGGCGCGTGTGTCGCGGTGTCTGACTTGGCCTTGTTTCAATCTCGTTACGGACCCAGCCCCTTGGTGGTTGGACAATATACCAACCAGCTCGATAACAGCGGAGAACGCGTGACGCTCGTGGGACCGCTTGGCGAACCGATTCTTGATTTCACATACGATGATAATTGGTATCCCGCGACCGACGGACTGGGGTTCTCGCTCGTGCTCGTGAATCCCAACGCCGCCACTTCAACGTGGGGCCTTAAGTCCAGTTGGCGGCCCAGCGGCACGCTCAACGGTTCGCCCGGAGTGAATGATTCTCCCGGACCGGTCATTGGACCCGTCTTCATCAATGAGGCTCTTATCCATACTGACCCGCCGCTTTACGACACTGTCGAACTCTACAATCCGAACACGAACAGCGTGGATATCTCGGGATGGTTTCTGAGTGACGATTTCAAGCAACAAAAGAAATACCAGTTTCCGCCCGGCACCGTTCTCGGCCCCCGATCTTACGTCACCTTCTCCGAAACCAATACGTTCGGTGTCGGCACGGATTCATTTCTGATCAGCGCGCTCGGCGACGAGCTCTGGCTCTTTTCCGCCGACGCCAGTTCGAACCTCACCGGCTACGCCCACGGCTTCGCGTTTGGCGCCCAGCAGAACGGCGTCACCTTTGGCCGCCATGTAGATTCAACGGGCCGCGAGCATTTTGTCACCCAATGGGCTAATTCGCTCGGCGCGACCAATGTTGGTCCGCTCGTGCGCCCCATCGTCATCTCGGAATTCTCGTATCATCCGGTGGACATCGCGCTGGGTTTCCAAACTTACGACAATGTGCGCGACGAATTCATCCAGCTCTCGAACCTGTCGGACGATCCAGTGCCGCTGTTTTATCCCGCTGCACCCACGAACACTTGGCGTCTGACAGGTGCCGTGGATTATTCGTTCCCGACCAACCTGACCCTGGCACCGCGTAAAAACATGATTGTCGTTGGTTTCAATCCGGCGACGGAGACGAGCGCGCTTGCCGCCTTCCGCCTTGCGTATCCAGCGAGCACGAACGCAACAGTGGTCGGGCCTTGGAGCGGCGTCTTGAGCAATGACAAGGAAACGATTGAACTCATGCGGCCTGACGAGCCCAACCTTGATGGCTTCGTGCCTTACATTCTGGTCGAACAAATCGACTATCTGACGGAGGCGCCCTGGCCCACCAATGCCGATGGCACCGGCTTGTCGCTGCACCGCGCGCCCGCCAATAGTTTTGGTGACGATGCCGCAAGCTGGGTGGCGGCGGCTCCCACGCCCGGTATCGTTATATCAAATGCCAATTTCATGCCCACGGGATTCGATCAAACTCTGACCAATGGCGAAGAGATGGCGTTGAGCATCTCTCTGACGGGTGCTGATATGGATGGGCCGGCGATGAACTTCGTAGTCGTCACGAATCCCATCCATGGAAGCTTGTCGGGCACGCCGCCCAACTTGATTTATACACCCGAGGCCAATTACTTCGGGCCGGACCAGCTAAAATTCCGGGTGAACGACGGCGCCCTGACTTCCGCAGTGGCGACAGTCAATATCGTCCTGACCAACGTGAACGATGCCCCCGTAGCGTTCAGCCAGAATTTGACCAACGCGGAAGACACGGCGTTGAGCATCTCTCTGACGGGAGCGGACCTGGACGGGCCAGTGTTGAATTTCGTGGTCGTCACGAATCCCATCCACGGAAGTTTGACGGGCACGCCGCCAAACCTGACCTATCTGCCCGCGACCAACTACTTCGGCCCGGACAGCCTGGCCTTCCAAGTGAATGACGGTTCCCTTACTTCGGCGGTGGCAACGGTGAGCATCACCGTAGTCCACGTGAATGCGGCCCCACAGCCCGCAACCGACTTCTTAACCCGCTCGTCAAGCCAGGGCGTAACTGCACCGATAACGCTGCTGCTCACGAACGACTCCGATCCTGACGGCGATCTCTTGAACCTGCTCAGCGTCTCGAATGCTTCGCCCGCGGGAGCCACGATCAGCCTCAGCAGCAATCTGGTCACCTATTGGCCGTTGTTCGGCGATACCAATGCGGGCAGCTTCACCTACGTCATTTCCGACGGCAACGCATCCGCCACTGGCGTGGTGAACATAGCCGTCCAACCGGACCCGCAAACCTCGGACGTTTTGCAGATCGCGTCCACGAACGGGGCCTCCGTGCGGGTGACGCTCAATGGTGTGCCCGGCTTTACCTACACGGTTCAACGCGCCACGACGATAAACCCGCCGGACTGGCAAAAACTGACAGTGAGCCCGACCGATGGGCTTGGGCAGATATCCCTGATGGATGCGATCACCGGAAGCACCAATCGTTGGTATAGAACTGTGCGCGGGCGCATGCCATGATGGGGGGCAAACCATAACGTTGGCGGACGCGATAAGGAGTCGTTACACCACGACTAAGCAACTCCGCATAGCTAGAGCGGTTCAGATAAAGTCGTAGCCGTGGGATTATTTGCCGCCCCCTCACCCGGCCTTCGGCCACCCCCTCCCCATCGGATGGGGTGAGGGACTGCTGCCACCGTTACGGCTACAGTATTTATGAAACCGCTCTGGTAAAAGACAGTTGCCCCCACTTCAAAGCAGGTTTAACTGCGTCCCGCCAGTTCGTCGAAAATGCGTTGTGGACAGGTCAGCCCCGCGCTCGTTCAAGCCAAGCTTCCGTGTCATGACATCGAACATCTGACGCAATTGTTCGGCCCACACACCTTCGCCTGTCATGCGCGAGCCGAAGTCGGCGTTGTTCAACTTTCCCCCACGCAGCGAACGCACGCGGCTCAACACATTCTCTTTCCTGTCCGGGAAATGCCGCGTCAGCCACTCGGCGAAGATGTCCTTCACTGCGAACGGTAATCGCAACGGCACCAACCCGGCGAACTTCGCACCAGCATCCGCTGCGGCTGCGAGAATCTTCGGCAACTCATGGTCGTTTAATCCCGGAATCATCGGGGCCGTCATCACGCCAACGGGCACGCCTGCCTCGCTCAATTTGCGAACTGTCGCTAATCGCATCTGCGGCAATGACGCGCGCGGCTCTAGCTTTGGCGTGAGTTCCGCGTCAAGGGTGGTGATGGAAATGTAAACTGCGGCGCAATTGAACCGCGCGAGTTCCGCCAGCAAATCCACGTCGCGCGTGACGAGATGATTCTTGGTCACGATGCCGACGGGATTGCGGAACTCCGCCAGCACCTTCGAGAACGCGCCGGGTGAGTTTCAGTTTTCGTTCGGCGGGTTGGTAGCAGTCCGTCACGCCGCTCATGGCGATGGTCTGCGGCTGCCACTTGGGCGAGGACAACTCCTGACGTAGCAACTCGGGCGCATTGTATTTTACCACGATCTTCGTCTCGAAATCCAAGCCGGGCGAGAAGCCGAGGTATTCGTGAAAGGGACGGGCGTAGCAGTAGGCACAGCCGTGTTCACAACCGCGATAGACGTTGATGCTCGCGTTGAACGGGATATCCGGGCTTTCGTTGTAGTTGATCAGCGTTGCGCTCGCGTCGGGGATGAACTGCGTGCGGGGCGACGGATCTTCGCTTGGATCATAGTCTTCAAACCGTTCGCTGAACGTGGGCGCAAACCGGCTGGCGGGATTATCTGCCGCCCCGCGGCCGCGCAAAGTTTTCGGAGATGCTTCCACATTCACAGGGTAGCAGGCCCGCGCGCGAAATCATCTGGTTGGCACAAATTATTCGGCGGGCTGCTTTCAGGTTTGCAAATTCAGTGCGATGATTATCCTCCGCGCACCTTTATGGCGAAGATTGAATTGATTACGAACCAGACACCGGCGGAACTCGGCTACTCCATGCCCGCCGAATGGGCCCCTCACGCCGCCACCTGGCTCGGCTGGCCGCACAACGAATCCGACTGGCCCGACAAGATCGACACCATCCGCTGGGTCTATGGGGAGATGGTCCGCAAGATCACGCAGGGTGAAATCGTCCGCCTCCTCGTGCGCAGCCAGGCCGAGGCGAAGTTCGCCGCGAGCTATCTCAAACGCGCCCACTGCGATTTGAAGAAGGTCCAATTCGTTGTGCATCCGACCAACCGCGGTTGGACCCGCGACAGCGGCCCCATCCATGTGACGCGCAAAAAAGAAAAGGCCATCGTCCACTTCCATTTCAATGCCTGGGCCAAATACAGCAACTGGCAACTCGACACGAAGGTGCCCGAAACGGCAGCGGCATTGCTCAAGCGACCGCTGTTCGATGCGCAATTCAACGGGAAGAAGTTCGTCATCGAAGGCGGCGGCATCGAGGTGAACGGTCGGGGCACGCTGCTGACGACGGAGGAGTGCTACCAGCACCCGAGCATTCAGGTCCGCAACAAAGGCATGACCAAGGCGCAATACGACGCGCAGTTCAAAAAATATCTCGGCGTGAAGAACGTGCTCTGGCTCGTCGCTGGCCCCGTGGGCGACGACACGCACGGTCACATTGACGACATCTGCCGGTTCACGGACCACAAGACGCTCGTGCTCATCAAGGAGACGAACAAGAAAGACCCGAACTACAAGCCGCTCGCCGAGAACTGGGAGCGCATCAAGCATCTCCGCCTGGAAGACGGCTCGAAGCCCGAGGTCGTCGCGCTGCCGATGCCCGCGCCCGTCCACTACAAGAACTGGCGGCTGCCTGCGAGCTACGCCAACTTCTACATCTGCAACGCCTGCGTCATCATGCCGACCTTCAACGACCCGAACGACCGCGTCGCCCTCGGCATCCTCGGCGAACTGTTTAAGGACCGCCCCGTCGTCGGCATCCACGCCGTGGACTTGGTGCTGGGCTTTGGTTCCCTGCATTGCCTGACGCAGCAGGAGCCCGCGTAGTTTATCAAATCCGCAGCGCTTGTGCCCGGACCTGCGCACGGGAGCGTTCGCAGACTTCCCGTCGTTCACCCGCAGCGGATTGGGACAATCCGCGCTCCGGGAATTCTATTCAGGCCACTGCCAGGCTGTTGCCCTGCGTGATCCCGGCAACAGCTCAAATTCAACGCCGCAACCCACACCAGCCGGAGACTGGGGTGGCCCCCGAAATATGCGCCGCAACTCAATTTTCCCTCAAGTAAGCCGAATCTGAGCCGATAATTAAGCACAAGCCGTGAACGGGCTTCAACACACCACCTGCCGGTTCCACAACAAAGCGGGTGGCAGAGTTGTAATGATTCGTATGTTTATGACGTTTTGGTCTTTAGCCGGGCAGCAACCCCGTGCCGATATGGTGGACCGCCCATCAACTTGGGTGCGAGCCCGACTGGCCCAGCCATGATCGAGCTCGCCACAGATATCGGGATGCTCGCGATTTCAGCGGAAGCCCTGGCCGCAGTATTGGCGGCCGTGGCCGGCGCGTGCGCGGCATTCGCGATGAATCACCTGATGCGGGTGAATCCGAAGCCGGACGGCCCCAACCGCTTGCAGCCCGACAAGAATTAACTTCGCCGTATCGATCGTTGGATGGAAAAATTAAACATCCAGTTTGAGACTGGCGCGTCCGCTTCCAAAAATTGAAGGGCCGGAGTCGCAAAACTCCGACCCTTCAGGCGGTTTATTTAACCATCAGCGCCCGCGACCATTTCCATGCCCATGCCCATGCCCGTTCCCATATCCATTGCCCTGCCCATTATTGTTTCCATGGCCATTGCCGTTTCCATGGTTATTGCCGTGGCCGCCATTATGGCAGTCATCGTCATCTGATTCGACCTGTCCCAGAGTGGCCAGGGACAAAAGCGTCTTGCCGCCCACCTTGCCTAGCAGTTTGCTGAAAAACTCCCAGGGCGATTGAATGGAGGTTGCGAGTAACGGTCAGAGAATCATGCGTGGACGACCTCAAGCTCAACCGGAATTTCTGACGACCATCAACCTGAACCAG
>Ga0154020_10009926_pt1 | contig 10935 bp, 7 predicted proteins | sample Klosneuvirus_201_FD_109709 | JGI IMG/M metagenome (GOLD analysis project Ga0154020, IMG submission 109709) | Active sludge microbial communities from wastewater, Klosterneuburg, Austria - Klosneuvirus_20160825_MG | ecosystem: Engineered > WWTP > Aerobic digester > Activated sludge | place...
CCGCTTGCGCAGCCCGGGCACCCCGCGCAGCTTGAAGAACGCCTCCAGGCACTGGTCGAGGACCTTGTCCTCCAGCGTGGGGTGGTGCACGCGCACGATCTTCTTCATCAGCTCCGGATTCGGGAACTCGATGTAGTGGAAGATGCAGCGGCGCAGGAAGGCGTCGGGCAGCTCCTTCTCGTTGTTCGAGGTGATGATGACCAGCGGGCGCTCCTTGGCGGCGATCTCGGTGCGCGTCTCCGGGATCTGGAAGCGCATCACGTCGAGCTCCTGCAGGAGATCGTTGGGGAACTCGATGTCGGCCTTGTCGATCTCGTCGATCAGCAGGACGACGCGCTTGTCGGCCGCCAGGGCCTGGCCCAGCGGGCCCAGCTTGATGTAGCGCGCGATGTCGCGCACGTCGCCGTCGTTGAAGCGGCTGTCGTGCAGGCGCGCCACGGTGTCGTAGACGTACAGGCCGTCCTGCGCCTTGGTGGTCGACTTGATGTGCCAGCGCAGGAGGTCCATGCCGAGCGCCGCCGAGACGTGGTGCGCCAGCAGGGTCTTGCCGGTGCCTGGCTCGCCGCGCAGGATGAGCGGGCGCTCCAGCGCCAGCGCGACGTTGACGGCGTGGCGCAGCGGATCGGACGCGATATAGCCCTCGGTGCCCTGGAAACGATCGAAGCCACGGTCGGTCATTGCCGGGAGGTTACCACGTGGTATTACGGCGGCATGTCGACGAAGGACTTCGACCCGGACGCGGCCGCGCAGGGCGACGGCGTGTTCGGGCTGCCGCACAGCGCCGAGGAGGCCGGGGTCGTCCTGGTCCCGGTGCCCTGGGACGTCACCACCTCGTACCGCGCCGGCACCAGCAACGGCCCCGAGGCCATCCGCGTGGCGTCACGCCAGGTCGACCTGCACGACGTCGAGACCGGCACCCCCTGGCGCGCCGGCATCCACATGCTGCCCGAGCCGCTGGAGGTCTACGCCTGGAACAGCGAGGGCCGCATGCTGGCGCGCCCCATCATCGAGCTCGGCGGCGAGCTCGACGACATGCCGGCGCTGAAGGACGACCTGGCGCGCGTCAACAAGCTGGGCGGCGCGCTCAACGACTGGGTCACCGAGACCACCGAGCGCCACCTGGCGCAGGACAAGCTGGTCGGCATCGTGGGCGGCGATCACTCGGTGCCGCTGGGCGCCATCGCGACCATCGCGAAGCGCCACCCAGGCCTCGGCATCCTGCACGTCGATGCTCACGCCGATCTGCGCAAGGCCTACGAGGGCTTCACCTTCTCGCACGCGTCGATCATGTACAACGTGATGGAGCGCGTCAGCGGGGTGGCGCGACTGGTCCAGGTCGGACTGCGCGACGTCGGCGAGGCCGAGCTGGAGTACGCCGCCGGCTCCAAGGGTCGGGTGGTGTCGTTCTTCGACGCCAAGCTGCAGGCCAAGCGCTTCGAGGGCGAGAGCTGGGCGCACCAGTGCCAGCAGATCGTCCAGCTCTTGCCGCGCGAGGTCTGGGTGTCGTTCGACATCGATGGCCTCGACCCGGCGTGCTGCCCGCACACCGGGACGCCGGTGCCGGGGGGGCTGAGCTTCGCGCAGGCGTGCTACCTGCTGGCGGAAGTGGCGCGTCAGGACAAGCGAATCGTGGGCTTCGACCTCAATGAGGTGTCGCCGGGGCCGCTGGGCAAGGATGGCCGGCCGCTGGACGACTGGGATGCCAACGTGGGGGCGCGGCTGCTGTACAAGCTCTGCGGGTGGGCGGTACGGACACGCCCGCTGTGACGGCCGGCCCCGGCGGCGCATCGAACCGCGCAATGCCTGGAAACACCGCGGCCTTCTCCGAGCGCCGCATCATCTTCCTGGTCGGCGCGGTCCAGTTCGTCAACATCCTGGACTTCATGATGGTGATGCCGATGGGGCCCGACTTCGGGCGCGCCCTCGGCATCTCGAACGCCAAGCTGCCCATGATCGGCGGCGCCTACACCGCCGCGGCTGCCGTGTCGGGCATCATCTGTGCGCTGTTCCTCGACCGCTTCGACCGGCGCAAGGCGCTGGCGGTGGCCATGGCAGGCCTGGCGCTGGGCACTCTGGCGGGCGCCTTCGCGGTCGACCTGCCGTCCCTGATGACCGCGCGCATCGTGGCCGGCGTGTTCGGCGGCCCGGCGACCTCGGTGGCGCTGTCGATCATCGCCGACGTGATCCCTCCTGAACGACGGGGGCGCGCCATGGGTGCGGTCATGGGCGCCTTCTCGGTGGCCTCGGTGCTCGGGGTGCCGATGGGCCTCGAGCTGGCGCGACAGCTGAGCTGGCAGGCGCCCTTCATCGTCGTCGCGGGCCTCGGCGCGCTGATCACGGCGGCGACCTTCGTGATGTTGCCGCCCCTGACCCTGCACCTGGAGGCGCGCGCCAAGCAGACGCACCACGTCGGCTTCGGCGAGCTGTTCTCGAATCGCATGGTGTGGTGGTCGTATGCGCTGACCGCGACGGTGATGATGGCCGGCTTCATCGTCATCCCGAGCATCTCGCCATACCTGCAGTTCAACCTGCACTATCCGCGCAAGTACATCGGCCTGCTGTACATGGCCGGGGGCGCGGTCAGCTTCGGGGCCATGCGCCTGGTCGGCTGGCTGGTCGATCGGCATGGCAGCTTCAAGGTCGGCGCCATCGGGTCGCTGCTGCTGATGCCGGTGGTCTATGTCGGCTTCGCGGTGATCATCCCGGGCGTCCCGGTGGTCGGCGTCTTCATCGGCTTCATGCTGGCGATGTCGTTCCGCAACGTCGCCTACAACACGCTGGTCTCCAAGGTGCCCTCGCCCGCCGAGCGCGCGCGCTTCATGTCGGTGCAGAGCGCGGTGCAGCACATGGCGTCGGCCATCGCGGCCATCATGTCGTCGCCGCTGCTGCACGAGATGAAGGACCACTCGCTGCGCGGCATGACCAGCGTGGCCTATGTGTCGATCGGGCTGTCGGCGCTGGTCATCCCGCTGCTGTGGGCGGTCGAGAGCAAGGTCAGCGCGCGGGCGCGCTCAGCCCAGCGCGCCGAGGAGCAGCTCGCTGCCGCCGTGGCGCTCCGGGGCCAGACGCTCGGGGGGCAGCAGAGCGGGTAGCTCGTCGAGCGCGATGTGGCCGGCCTGCACCAGGGCCAGGGCCTGATCGCGCATGGGCAGGAGGCCCGCCGCGAGGGCGACCTCGCGCAGCTCGTCGACCGGCTGGCGCAGCGAGATGGCGCGACGCACCGCGGGGCCGGCGGGCAGGTACTCGACCACCGCGATGCGACCGTGGCTGCCACGACGGTTGCAGCGCGCGCAGCCGCGGCCGCGGAAGCAGCGCAGCCCGGGGGGCGCGCCGCCGGGAAACAGCTCGGCCAGGATGGCGGCCGACGGGGTGGCCGGCTCGCGACAGCCGGGGCAGATCCGCTTGGCCAGCCGCTGCGCGAACACCGCGAGCAGCTCGCTGGCGACCGAGTTGGGGTGCATGCCGAGGTCGAGCAGGCGCTGCACGGCGTCGATGGCGTCGTTGCAGTGCAGCGTCGTCAGCACCAGATGGCCGGTCTGCGACGCGCGCAGGGCCTCCAGCGCGGTCTCGCCGTCGCGCACCTCGCCGACCAGGATGACGTCGGGATCCTGGCGCACGAAGACGCGCACCGCGTTGGCGAAGGTGAAGCCGACCTCGGGCGCGATCTGCGACTGCTGCACGCCCTCGATGGCGTACTCGATGGGGTCCTCGACCGTGAGCACCTTGCGGGTGCCGTCGCGCGCCAGCACGCCGAGGCCGGCGTACAGCGTGGTCGACTTGCCCGAGCCGGTGGGGCCTACCACCAGCACCAGGCCCGCGGGCACGTCGAGCAGGCGGCGATAGTGCTGCGCGACCCTGGGCGACAGCCCGAGGTCCTCGATGTCGAGCAGCTTGCTGTCCTGCGGCAGCAGGCGGATCACGGCATGCTCGCCGTGCAGCGTGGGCTGGGTCTGCACGCGCAGGTCGAAGTTGTGGCCGTGCGCCGAGATGGTGAAGCGGCCGGCCTGCGGGGCGCGGCGCTCGGCGATGTCCAGGCGCGCGCTGACCTTGATGACGTTGATGAGGCCGGCGAGCTGCGCCGGGGTCAGCACGTAGCGCGGCACGTCGTGCAGGTCGCCGTCGATGCGCAGGCGCACCCGGACGCGGCGACCATAGAGCTCGAAGTGCACGTCGCTGGCGCGCTCGCCGATGGCGTCGAGCAGGATGGCCTGCAGGAGGCCGATCAGCTCGGCGTCGAGGTCGTGGTGCAGGAGATCGCGCACGCTGCCGGCGCCGGGCGCACCGGGGCCGGCTCCGGCAGCCCCGGCCTTGGCGGCGCGCGCGCCGGCGCGCTGGCCGAGATCCAGCGCGATGCGCAGGCGCTCGAAGTCGGTCGGTGTGATCAGCGCCAGCTCCAGCCGGTGCGCGCCCAGCGCGAAGGCCAGCTGGGTGAAGTCGCCGTCGGGCTCGCAGGTGGCGGCGCTCAGGCAGTCGTCGCCGAGGCGCAGCGGCAGCACGCGGTTGTGCAGCAGGAAGCGCGGCGGCGCGCCCTCCTGCAGGTGAGGGTCGGCGCCCGCGATGACGGCGTCGAACTCGGCGAAGGGCAGCCCGCGCTGCCCCGCCAGCTGGCGGTAGATGTCGCGCTCCTCGGCGGCGCCCAGCTCGATGAGGACCTCGCCGAGGCGCTTGCCGGTGCGCGTCGCCTGCTCCGCCGCGCGCTCGACATCGTCACGCTGCGCCGCGCCCGCCGCCACCAGCAGGTCGCCGAGGCGCGTCATGACGGCTTGCCACCCCGGACCCGGACCAGCTCGGCCAGGTAGCGCGGATCGTCGGCCCACTTGCCGGCCTCCTGCAGGGTGACCTGCTCGGTGGCGACCAGCTCGGCCAGGCGCACGTCGATCGAGGTCAGCTCCTCGAGGTTGGACTGCACCAGCTGCCGCAGCGTGTGCACCTTGTCCTCGCGGATGGCGTTCCTGACCCGCAGCGAGGTGGCGACCTTCTCGTAGGCCAGCACGCGGCCGCGCCCGCTGACGTGGCGCACCAGGCGCTGTGACAGCACCAGCAGCAAGGCGTCGGCCAGCTGGGCCCTGGTCTGGTGGCGCTGGTCATCCGGGAAGGCGTCGATCAGGCGGTTGATGGCGGTGGTGGCGTTGAGCGAGTGCATGGTCGCCATCACCAGGTGGCCGCTCTCGGCGGCGCTCAGGGCGACCGCGATCGACTCGGCGTCGCGCAGCTCGCCGAACACGATGACGTCGGGGTTCTGGCGGAAGATCCGGCGCAGCCCCTCGGCGAAGCTGTGGGTGTCGAGCCCGACCTCTCGCTGGTTGACGTTGGAGCGCTGGTGCGTGTGCACGAACTCGATGGGGTCTTCCAGGGTGATGACGTTGGCGCGGCGCTCGCGGTTGATGACGTCGACCAGGCTGGCCAGCGTGGTCGATTTGCCGTGGCCGTTGGGCGCGGTCAGGAGGATGAGGCCCTGGCGCTCCAGCGCGGCGGCGGCGACCCAGGGCGGCAGCCCCAGCTCGGCCGGGGTCGGGATGCGCGACGGCACGTGGCGCGCGGTGAAGGTCAGGGTGCCGCGCTGGCGGTACAGGTTGCAGCGGAAGCGGCCCACGCCGTCGACCACGTGCGCGAAGTCGAGCTCGAGCGCGCCGCGGAAGCCCTGACGCTGCTCGGGCGTCAACACGGCGCCGACCAGCTCGGCGATGTCATGGCCGGCGAGCGGCGGCTGATCGAGCCGCACCAGCTCGCCATCGACCCGGATCGACGGCGCGGCGTCGGCGGCCAGGTGCAGATCCTGCCCGCGCGCCTCGACCAGCATGCCGAGCAGCCCGGCCAGGCCGGCCAGGCGACGCGGATCGCTGGCCGGCAGCAGCAGCGCCGCCTTGCCCCAGCCCTGACGATCGGCCAGCGCGAGCAGGCGCGACAGCTGCCGCGCCGACACCACCGTGGGCGTGATGCCGAGGCCGGTCTCGAACTCGAGGTCGCGCAGCGCCTCGGCGTCGCTGGGGTCGAGCATGCCGACCTGCAGCGCGCCGTCGAGCATGCGCACCGGCAGCAGGTGGCGTGTGCGTGCGGTGTCGAAGCGCACCCGGGTCTGCACCTCGACCGGGATGGTGATGCCGGCGAGGTCGAGCTGGGGCGCGCCGGTCTGGCGCGACAGGGCGGCGAGGAGCTGCGCCTCGTCGACCATGTTGAGGCGCAGGAGGACGTCGCCGAGCGGGCCGCCTGACTGGGCCTGGGTCTTGAGAGCGTGGGTGAGATCCGCTGCGCTGAGCAGTCCGTCGTGGAGCAGGACCTCCCCGAGCTTGGTGTGTGGGGCCATCATGGCCACACAAAGATGCAAGCCACGGTCCCGAGTTTTGCCCGCGAAAAGAGGTGGATTGACGCGCAAGGATTGCGCGGCGTCGAGCTAGACCAGCAGAAATGGTGGGAGTTTCAGTTGGCCGCGCCCAGGGTCTGGGCCGCCACCGACCAGTCGGCGCGCAGGTTGGTGTCGGCCGTGCGCCGACATGACAGGCCGGTGGGCGTGGAGCCAACGCCCATGTAGCTGGCGGCCACAGCCTTGGCGGTCGGCGTGGTGATGTCGGTGCACGGGGCCCCGCCGCAGTTGGGAGGCAACCAGGCGGTGGCGCCCTGGATGTAGGTCAGCGCGGTCAGGAACAGCGCAGGTGACGCGCTGGCCGACTGGTTGGAGAAGGCCGCCGCGTCGAGGATGGCGCCGGCGCTGTCGCGCAGCACGAGCACCGTCTCGGTGGCGCTGATGCCGGTCGAGGTCGAGCCGAGCACGTCATAGGCGCCGTCATAGTTGGCGGCGTAGGTGGCGACCGGGAACTGGGTCGGGCTGGTGGTCTCGCTGCTCATCGCGGTGCCGGCGGGCGGGATGAGGTGGACCACCACGAGGTCGCCGGTGGCGGCGCAGATCGCGGGCAGCGTGCCGAGCAGCGTGGTCCCGCCGGTGGCGTCGGGGTTCATGCGCAGGGTGACGCCGAGCAGCGGGCCGCCCGTGGTCACGCGCAGCTCGACCAGGTCGGAGCCGCCGACCTGCGCCGGGCTGAGCTCGTTGATGACCAGGCCGGGGGGCACGGCGGAGAAGCCACAGAAGCGCGCGCTGGCCGGGCTGCCCAGCGCGGTGCCCTGAAGATCGGTGACCGCGGTGACGTTGACCACATAGGGCGCGCCGGGGGTCTGCGCCGGGCTGACCGTGAGGTCGACCTCGTGGACATCGACCAGGGTGGCGGCGCTGACCGCGAGGCCGGTGATGCTGAAGCTGCCGGGCACCACGCCGGCGGCGGCCAGCTCGTCGTCGAAGCGGACCCGCACCGTGGTGGCGGCGCGCGGGGTGGCCGAGACCACGGTGGGAGCGGCGTTGCCGGCGCTGGCGGCGCCCGGGGTCTGTGGGCCGACGAAGAAGTCGGCCTTGCTGCCGGTGTCGCTGCTGCCGTTGCGCTGCAGGCTGCGCGCGGCGCCGGCGACCGCGAAGCCGCCGCACAGGGTGTCGGTGGTGGCGACCGAGACCGCCTCGCGCTGGGTGGCGCAGTCATTGCTGGCGTCGACCGGCGCGGCGCTGAAGCTCCAGGCGCTCGCGGTGCGCAGCTCGGCGAAGGCGGCCATCGCGGCGGCCGAGGCGTCGCCATCGCGGTTGGCCAGGGCCACGGCGTCGCGGATGCTGGTGCCGTCACGCAGCGAGATGGCATTGTCGGTTGCGATCAAACCTGTTGACGAGGTGTACACATCCCAGGCCGCGCTGGCGCCCGCCGCGGTCGACGCCGCGGGATTGCCGCCGAGGTCCTCCTGCACGCAGCCGGTCGGGCACGGCAGGCCGGTGGTGTGGATGACGATGCGCTCGCCGGTGGCGATGTTGAACGGCGCCAGCATGTGCACGGTGCCCGAGGCGTCGGTGACCGAGAGGCCGTCGGTGCGCCCGCCCTGGGTCGCGGTCAGCTCGATGAAGTCGAAGTTGTCGACCGCGCCGTTGGAGGGCGCCACCTCGGTGATGAGGAGGCTGGCCCGGTTGAAGGTGGTCGCGCTGGCGGAGTTCGAGCGCGCCCCGGTGCTCGGCACCTCGTCGCGGGCGCGCAGCGCGAAGTGGTAGGTGGTGTTCGGGCCCAGGCCGGAGATGGTCATCGACTGCGCGGTGCCGGCCAGCGCGGGGGCCGGCGGCGTGCCCGCCGACGCGGCGGCGGCGAACAGCGGGTCCGTGGTGATGGCCGCCAGCGCGAAGCGGACGTCATAGGCGGTCGCGGTGCCGGTGGCGCCGTCGTCGCCGGGTGCGGTCCAGTCCAGGCGCACGCTGTCGAAGCCGGTCGCGGTGGCGGTCAGGTTGACCACGGCGCCGGGCGCGGTGGTATCGACGGTGGCGTCGGCCATGGCATCCGCCATCGCGTCGGGCAGCGCGGCGTCGGGCAGGGCGGCGTCGGGCACGGCGCCGTCGGGCGCTGCGGCATCCGCCAGCGCCGCGTCGAGCGTGGTCGGCGCGGCGTCGACGATGGCGCCGGCGTCGTCGGCCAGCGCGGCGTCGACCTCGAGCGCGGCGGCATCCACCCCTCCCTGCCCCGACGGATCCCGCGAGCTGGCGCAGGCCCCCAGCAGCAGCACGCCCACCCCGAGCGCCACCAGAACCAGCTTCGACTTCATCCCGCCTGCTTACTCGGGCGGGCCCGGGACTGCGGTGCGCTGCCTTACCTTCGGGGGCTCTGCGTCAGTTGGCGGCGCCCCAGGTCTGGGCCTTCACGGTCCAGTCGGTCTTCATGTTGGTGTCGGTGGCGCCGGTGCGCTGGATGCTGGTGCCGGTGACGAGATCGCTGACGGTGGAGAAGTCGGCGGCGACGTCCTGGCACTGTGCGGTCCCGCAGGTGGCGGGCAGCCAGCCACTGGCGGCCTGGGCGCTCTCGACCGCGGTGATGTAGGTCGCACTCGAGGTGCCGTCGACGTTGGACAGGATGGCGACGTCCATCAGCGTGGTGTCGGCGCGACGCAGCAGCAGCACGGTGTCGGTGAAGGCGATCCCGGTCGCGGTGACGTCCTGGTTGACGTCCCAGGCGCTGTCATGGTTCGCGCTGCTGGTCGCCATCGGGTACTGCGTCTTGCTGGTGGTCTCGGAGGCGATGGAGTTGCCGTTGCTGCCGATGGGGCTGAGGTGCAGCACCACGAGGTCGCCCGCGGCGGCGCAGATGGCCGGGATGTTGACCAGGGTCGACGAGGCGTTGCCGTTGACCAGGCGCATGCCCATCAGCGGTCCTGCGGCGGTCACGCGCAGCTCGACCAGGTCGCGCCCGTTGGGGATGTTGGTGTTGACCTCGTTGATGACGGCCGCGGCGGTGCCCGGGCAGGGCCCCACCACGGTGGCGTCGGCCATGGCGTCGGGCGTGGCTGCGGCGGCGTCGATGGGCTGGCCGCTGTCGCCCGCCACGGCACCGTCGACGACCACCGCGGCGTCACGCTGCACCTGCACCCCGGAGTCGAGGTCACCGTTGGGATCCCGGCTGGAGGCGCACGACAATGCTCCACCCAGCGCGAGCGCCGCACACAGCGTGTAAAGCGTCTTCATCGAGGACATGCTAGGCGCCGAAAATGGCGGTTACGCTACAGCCTAGCGCCTATTTGCGGCCATCGTCGAGCGCGGTGATTTTGGCGATCCGGCCAACATGGCGTGCACCTTCGAAGCTGGCCTCGAGGAACGCACGAAGGATCTCCTCGGCCAGGCCGATGCCGACCACGCGAGAGCCCAGGCAGATCACGTTGGCGTCATTGTGTCGCCGCGCCATCTTGGCCGAGAACACATCGCCGCACAGGGCAGCGCGCACGCCGTGCAGCTTGTTGGCAGCGATGGACACCCCGAGGCCGGTGCCGCAGACCAGCACGCCGAGGTCGGCCTGCTTGCCGACCACCGCACGCCCCACCGCGGCCGCAAAGTCGGGATAGTCCACGCTGTCGGCCGCGTTGGCCGCGCCCACGTCGAGGACCTCGTGGCCCCAGCTGCCAGCGATGTGCGCCAGCGCGTCCTTCATGAGGAAACCCGCGTGATCCGAGCCGAACGCCAGCTTCACGACAGCACCACTCCCCGCTCGCCGGAGCTCAGACCCGGCTGACGATCAGGCAGCCATTGGTGCCGCCGAAGCCGAAGCTGTTGGTCAGCACATGATCGACGCGCGCCTCGCGCGCCGTGTTGGGCACGTAGTCGAGATCGCACTCGGGGTCGGGGTGCTCGTAGTTGATGGTCGGCGGCAGCACGTTGCGCACCAGCACCAGGGCGCTGATGACGGTCTCGACGCCGCCCGCCGCGCCCAGCATGTGCCCGGTCATCGACTTGGTCGACGACACCTGCAGCTTGCGCGCGTGGTCACCGAAGACCTTCTTGATGGCGATGGTCTCGTTGGCGTCGTTGAACTTGGTCGACGTGCCGTGCGCGTTGATGTAGCCGATCTGCTCGGGGTTCAGCTTGGCGTCGCGCAGCGCCATCTTCATGCAGCGCTGGGCGCCCTCGCCGTCGGGGGCCGGAGCGCTGATGTGGTGCGCGTCCGAGGTCAGGCCGAAACCGCTGACCTCGCAGTAGATCCGCGCGCCGCGCGCCTTGGCGGCCTCGTACTCCTCGAGCACCACCAGGCCGGCGCCCTCGCCGATGACGAAGCCGTCGCGCTCGGCGTCGAACGGACGCGACGCCTTGGTCGGCGCCTGGTTGTGGGTCGACAGCGCGCGCATCGAGTTGAAGCCGCCGACACCCAGCGGCGTGATGGTGGCCTCGGTGCCGCCCGCGACCATGGCGTCGGCGTCGCCGCGTGCGATCAGCTTGGCCGCCTCGCCGATCGAGTGCACGCCGGCCGCGCAGGCCGACACGTGCGACAGGTTCGGCCCCTTGGCCTTGAGGCGGATCGACACGATGCCGGGCGCCATGTTCACGATGATCATGGGCACGAAGTAGGGCCCGATGCCGTGACGCGGGCCCTTCTGCATCAG
>Ga0154020_10009927_pt1 | contig 10935 bp, 15 predicted proteins | sample Klosneuvirus_201_FD_109709 | JGI IMG/M metagenome (GOLD analysis project Ga0154020, IMG submission 109709) | Active sludge microbial communities from wastewater, Klosterneuburg, Austria - Klosneuvirus_20160825_MG | ecosystem: Engineered > WWTP > Aerobic digester > Activated sludge | place...
TCTGTCTCACTCTACATCTTTGATTGGCTAGAAGGGAATATAAACTCTGCTTCTGATTGAGCCTGCTCAGACAGGCGTGCTGCTGCATTGACTCACTTGAGCACAATGAGCAGTTGCGTTATGTCGACCCGTCGTCGGGTCGCAAATTGTACGCTCCCAACTCCCTCCCCTCGGCCATCCCTCTAGAAACGGCCAACAGTGGCCAAGATAATTTTTGTTAGTATTTTAGTATTCATATTAATCCCATATCATCGATTTGGTTGGTTTGATAGGCCTCAAATCGCAGAGCATCCCTACGTTCTGCTCGTCGGTGATCGGCGAGTTGGAAAAAGTTCTCTCGCCATTGCCGCTAAGATTGAAGACTTCCCGGAGGTCCCTTTTCTCTTGCTCAATTGAAGAACTAAGTGCAATGTTATCGCTTTGTGTGAGATGTGCGATTCATCTCTTGTGGAGTGCGCTCACGGTGTTTGTTGGAGTAGACGATAGGCGAAGATTACCCTGGAGATGAATATCGTTTTGGCTTTCGTTACTTTCGCGATGAGGTATATCGATGTTGGATCGAATCGATTCTTTTTTAAATACGATATGAAGTATTGTCGTTAGAATGACGATACGATCTATGGAAACTTGCTCTTCCTCGACCCATTCGAATCAGCTGAGCCAGGGCCTGCCGATGCGATGAGCATGAGCGCCTTTCTCGAGCATCTCCGCTCAAGTCAACCATTTCGATATGGTCGCAACGCATCCTCGCGCGCATGTGTCGGCTTCCTCGTCTGTTACTCTGTGCTCGATCACCAGTCACTCGAATTCGCGGCGGCCAAGCTCGACGAAATTGGCGAGATCAGGAAGACGTTTAATGAGAAAGAAAACGTTCGCTTGCCTTGCATCCTCCTCGGATTGAAATGTGATCGAGATTTGGAGGAGGGCGAGAAGCCAACAACGATGGGCGCCGGTGACGACTCCAAGAAGTATCGAGCTGTTTCTCGACGAGATGCCGAAGTGGTTCGCTGGCGACATAGCCTCAGAACTTTTCCTCATGATTTCTGCTGTCATTAGTGATCGCGGCTTCTTGTTCTACAGGTGGCAGCACGTTTTGGTATTCCTCATATGGAGTGCTCTGCGAAGGACTTCATTGGCGTGCTCGAACCGTTCAATGCCATTGGCACCGAGATCCTCAAGGGCTACGAAATCCAAGTGCGAGTCTATCGTGGAGATTAGTTCTCCCACATTCTCTTGTAAAATTGAATCGATATTACAACAAGAATAGAATTTTTGTTGTTGAAGGGAGTCGTTCGGAAAATGCAGAGTTCCCTGCCTCCAGAGGACGCCTAGCGAATTATGTCGACGGGTTATCAAGAAAAGTGCAATATTTTGTTTATTCGGGAAATCGAATATGTTTTGGAAAGGGTTTTTCATCGCTTGGTCCACCACCACCAGAGCAGGAAGCATAGACAGAGGCCGATTGTGAGGCCCATCGCTATCGTGTGCTTGGTATTTTGCCGATAGATCGCTCCCAAGACACCCGTCACCGTTTGATAGGTTGACGCTACAAAAAGCAGGTGAAATTCTTCATAAATGTATGCACAAACGAAAAAGTGGCTCGGAAGTACAAACACCAAAAGTTTTGTCGCGGACTCTCCGCAGTCCGTCGTTGCCCCGCATGACTGCCTCCTTGGTATACGCAGTCTGCTCGAGGAATTCATTGGCCATGGTTTGTGATTTATGCACGCTGTCACGGGCGTCGAGAATGGACTTCATCTCTATCGAAACCTACAAGAGCATCCGTCATAATATGAAGGCGAGACTGGTGTGAACTCGCAAGTACCTGGTCTTCTTCTTTCTGCGCAGCACCTGACAGCAGCCGCTCCCTGCCCTTTAGAAATGTAATTTTCTCCTTGATGCCGCGAATTTGCTCGTTGAGAAAGAAGAACTGCTGGCGATGCTCGGGAAACTGATCGGGCTCTGCTGACGCCAGCAGCTCGTTGTTCCTCGACAACTAAGAACGAGATCACGAAGAGGCCGTCATTGCCAAGGAAGAAGGAAAGTGAAAGAAAGGACGGCGGAAACACAAACTAAACAAGAATATCATAACATATCATCTGCAAAGAGGGAAATCAACAGGAAATTGAGCAGCTCGACGACAACGTTCACGAGTCGACGAAACCCTTCCGCGACCCACTGAACAGTTGGTTGAAAATACGGGTAATTAAAATATCCATCCGTTATATATAATTAATTTTCGATTCCACGCTTGTGGCCGAGGAGAGGTCAATTGGAAGTGAGGCAAACCGAAGGACAGGGAAGGACGGAGGTCTTCTCGGCGAAGCTTCCCGCGACGAGGCTGGACGCGAGAAAGAAAAATAATAAAAGTAAACATTTAATATAAATCTTCTTCTACCTGCTGAAGGAGGTCGTCCATCTCGACCATTTGGCTCTCGCTGCTGTCGAGGTCACTTTCGTTCAAGCTGAACGACTGCAGAAGGAAATTTAGTCGGCGCTCGAGCTGGACCGACTTGCGCCGATATTTGCCCTCCTCCGACATGATACGCACGTCAACTACTGATGCCTGGATGAAAATGCAAAGTCCTCATCGCCGACATCGCGGCGAGCGCGGACATATTACTGGAAAGATCGACATCGACGGTTAGTAGGGAAACCCGGGTGGAGGTCTTGAGGATTGACACTTGAAGAGGATTAGAAGAGCCACTGGCAAGAAAAAAGTATCTGGCTCTCTGTTCCACTCATTTTCTCTTCCGTTGACAACGTTTCCTGTTGGAGATTTCTCATGGCAGGTTCCCCTCACGCCAAGGACGAAGTCGATGACGCGATGCAAGTAGATGACGGGTTTGATGACCGAACCATGCAGCTCGCACTCGCCGAGCACATCAAAGATGAGCCTGCATACCTCACTAAGGTCTTTGAGTCGCTGAACTATCAATTCGACTGTGACGATGATTTGGTCGAGTTGAGTATGCTCTTGGCAGCGGGTCACCCTGTGAGGGCGATCGAGCTCGAGATCGAATTGTTCAAGATCTTCGACGACGACTGTGCTTTTAAATTGGTTGGCGCTAACCAACTCATGAATGACACATATTATCTAATTAGGTAACCTTGGTAACTGGATAGTTCGGTTGCCGCCAGCTGCTTTGAATGGACACTTTGAGATCGTTGTCGCTCAACAGCTTACTGAGCAAGGCATCGAGCTAATCTCTCCGCGACAAGTACCTTTACTGGTCGCTATTGAAAGTTTTCCATGGTAACTTTTATATCTCAGTCGATTGTTTTCAGTGAGAGGTTGCTAATAAATCTTTTCAGGGTCTCTGCTACAAGCTTTGAAGAGTGTAGATTGGCTGAAAGTAGAAGTGATGAACAATCAAACAGTGGCTACCTCACGCTGACGGGAACCATCATTGGAGTTGATGCGAAAGACACTGCGTAAAATTGTTTTCTTATTGACCCAGGAAGATTTCGAGAATTCAAACCTACTGACAGGAGATACGAGGTATTTGTGTGCCAGAGCTGCGAGAAGGTTTCGGTTCAATCACCTGCGGATTCCTCTCCGGCTCGGTGGTGCAATCTATGCTACGGTGGGACGAGCAGAATTGAGTCGCTTACATCAGTCGAAAGGAGCTATCACATAATGCTCTCCCTCCAAAAAAGCCAAGAAAGTATGCCTCGCCATGTGCAAGTGAGATTCAACTCGGACAATGATTTCAGGTAATTGACTCAGCAATTGGACGTGCACCATTTCACCTGTGATGTTCATGTTTAGATTTATCCTCGGGCAGCGAGTTCATATGATCGGAGTTTTTATGAGCGAAATTCTGGTAATTGATGGTATAAAAATTCGAAATCTGGAACAATCGTTGCTATTAAGTGGGCTCAAATTTGCCAAATCAGGTAAAGAATGTCTTGTCAGACACTTCGTCGCGAACAACGTCAAACCAGCTCGACCTACGTTCACTCTGTCCCCTGTACGCATCACGTGATCGAAACCGATAGTCGTCATGGCGACTCTACTATGTTCCTTTGTAGGAAGCGATCTGGAATGTGAAGGGGGATCTCATTGGTACGTGCTGCTCTCGAGAATACACTGGAGGGCTTCGGCTTAGAATCTGTTGATAGACGCGAGCCAGGCAGATCAGACCGATATTCTGGTGGGTGTCTTCGCAGGAAAAACTGTCCCCGAGCGAGGGTTCTATGCCCATATATTAGCCATTCTCCTTAGGTAGTACTAAACTTATTCTTGCCCTTCGAAGATGGCTAAAGACTTTGGTGAATAGCTCGATCAGGGTGCCAGTAACCTCCCAAAAAGAGTCTCAACCGAAGATGAGCTTGTCGCATTTGGCTGAGAATGGAGATTGGATGAATGGCGGAGCGACAGGACACTTTTCAGAGGAGTTCAAACCAGATCGTAAAAACCTGAACTTATTTTTCAATACGAGCTCGCGGGAAGTTCGAAGGCTAGAAACTGAGATCTCCGAGGCCGCAGGAGTCGAGTGCATTCAGTGCGATGACTTCCACTCCTCCTATTTAGGTGGAACAACTACACCTGGTACCGAACCTCTAGTTCAAGATATACCTGCCCTGATCGCATTTTATATGTTAGTGAATTTCCTCCTGTGCAATCATAGTTGGATGATCATTCCGGAGTGGGGTCACATGGCAGTGAAGCAGCGGCTCGTCCTCAGCGATTCATTAAAGCATAGTCGCGTTTGTGCGTGATTCTACATCATGATAAATTATTAGAGCTCTTTAATTGGTTTCTCGTTGAAGCCTCCGAGTTGCCCTTGCGCGCAACTATTCATGCTTTTGCTTGCACCACCCCAAACCCTCATGAGAATCTGTACAGATATGAGTGTTCTGCGACTGAGAGCAATTTCACAATATGCCAACGCTGTAGGTCTGGTTTTGATTTGTACTTTGAGGATCCGCCGACCTTACCCGAAGAAGAAGAGATGGAATATGTTTTGAGTTGGCACTTTCAACACGACGACAAAGCGGCCAGAGAGCAATTTACGGAACTCAAGATCCACCTCGCCAAGGCTCGCAGTTTTTTGTCGATCCCACTGATAAGTGATGATCTTCTCATATAGGCAGCGCTCATTATCCCTAACTTTACTTCGGAGCCCATGAAATTTATTCAAGGCTACTTCTTGGCAATTCGCAAATCGTTGGTCCATCAGGGTGTTTCATTCCACTTGCTGCACTCACTCATTCGCTTGAGCGAGGCTCATGCAGCGCTTTGTCTCCAGCCAGCCGTCACCATGATCAATGCCCTCTTTGCAATTGGTATGCCTTGATAATAAATTAATTGTATAAATTGGTTTCCAGTGAATGCATTTTAGAACTCATGGAAGCATCACTGTTTGCACGGTTCAAGCAGAATGTGCTCCATTACCCGACTTCCGATACTGTCCCCGAGCTTTCCAACCTCGAGCGCTTTGAGTCATGCAAGACTGTATGAACTCCTCATCTCTGTGGCAATGGAAGTAAATATTATAATCAGTATATTTTCAGAATGATGAGCGGTTTGCAACCTACTTCAAACACTTGTCTCAAGTGATTCGCTTGGACTTAGCCGAAGACTCGTTCAGTGAACTTGGTCTCACTCGGCACCTTGAAGACTAGGCGCGACTCATTATTAATGCAGTCTGGCAGTCTGGCAGTCTGGCTGATAACTTCATACACTTTTAAGTCCAATTATAAAAGATATCACCAATTGAATGACATTTCAAACCTGTCCTTGAATTTGGAAGTTGAATTTGGAGGGGAGGGGGACCTTGTTGCTTGTGCCAGGTGAACTCAACGTCCCGCCTCTTGTTCAAAACGGGCCAGCCACCGGCGGACGACGGGCTCACTCCTGTGAGTCCTGTCCAGAGCACCGTTGTGTGCGTCATTCTCATTATATATTCGATGTTGTTGCGACAAGTGCCTGCGTGCGAAGGGCGTCGCGTCCCGGCCGCCCTCACGGCGGCGCCGCTCTTCCGCCCGCCGTCCCCCGCGATTCTGCACGCTCAGCTCACTGCCACCGGACGCGCCCGCTCGCCGCTCAAATCAAATAGGAATTATCACAGCGCGGTCTTCTCACGAGCATACGATATCTTGACGCTGCGCAAACGAGGCACGCCGCTTTCTCTTTGGGCTCGACCTTCGGCTCCTGGCTTGACGTTTTGTTCCCACCTTCCTCTGATATTGGCTCACATTTCTTCTCGAAATATTAAGAAGTGATATTTATAAGTTACTTGTGCTGCTTCGACGGCCTTTGGGCCCTTGGAAGCGCATCCCATGAGCTCGAGCTTCTCTCGGCCTCTCATCACCGAGGGAAGCTTGCGGCCGTAGCGCGTGATTTCATCGCTCTTGAAGATTCTCCCTCGCTGCCTTTGGATTATTTCTCATATATATATATTCTTTTAGTGCAATCAATTATCGACACAATGAATGTGGACGAAGGCAAACCCCTCTCCCCCGAGGGCACAACCAAGGAGGAGTTTCCGAATCCTGTCATTGTGCGATCTTTTCTGCGGTTCTGTTCTCTTTTCAAATCTCATTTTTTTCTTTGATAGATTATTTCGAGTTTAAAGAAGGACCTTTTTGAGGAATTCATAGTTCGCTTCGATGAATTTAAGACCCTCCAAGTCCAAAGGTTCGATCGTTTCCTCTTCCATCTCCGTCAAACAAGATATTCTTTTCTGATGGATTTTACAGCATCACGCCATCGGATACGCCGCAGCAAGTTGCTGCCAAGGAGATGTTTCAATCAGTCTTTGGCAGTGGCCTCGACAGCGCTGACTCTTCCTCTACTCCTCGCAGAGGTCCTAAACCCCAATTTTCCGAGAAGGCCGTGACTAAATTTCTGAGACAAGCGGAGGCCATATTTGATAGAGATGTGCGTTATCACCGATCGCTGATGTCTCCATTCTTTCTCTAATAATGTCAGTGGTTGATGAATCTTCCTCTCTTAGCCGACACTATCGAGGGAAAACGTGCACCACCTGTTGGACTTTCTGCGATACAATGTTTCTGCTTATACTGTGGAATATTTCGTTCGTGCGCGACGGCGATTTCTCTTTGCCAAGCTTAACACACTCATCACTGAGACGAGCCAAGCAAGTGCGTCTTGCTGTCTCTGCATGAAGTATTTCGGTTTCGTTCCAATGACTCCTTCTCCTTTCTTAGCTGCATTGAAGAAGCCTTCGTCTTCTCAACCCACCACTGTTGTTCACGTTAACCCCGCCGAAGATGATGAAGCGATTCAAAGCTTGAAGGAAGCACCGGTATGGCTGAATTATCACTGCCCATTTGAGTTGCTGATGTCTCTTTCTTTCTTAGGCGGACCCAGTGGAAGGCGAAAACACCTCGAATGTTCTCCCTCTTGATTCCCCTACAGGTTCCGATGATTCATATTTGAAAGGCTTAGAAAAAATCCTCGAAATTGTCGAAAGTGGGTTTGGGAAAGGCGACAAGAGCATCGAGCAGATTGTCTCTGAAATGCGGACAGGTATTAATTATTCGAAACAACTCGCTGCCGCACACGAAACACTCCCCCCAAGCGCGCCATCGAAGGACAGCAAAGGCGATCCTTCGTCGCTCGAGGACGATGAGAAGACGGACTTGAGTGAGCCGAAGGTTGCCGATGTGCTTGAGGGGCTCGATTTCTCGGAGGTAAAATCGTTTGCCGAGACGATTAGCGATGCTGCCATTCTTCCATCCGAGGACTCGCCATTGGTGGAGGGTCTCGACTTTGACTTGGACCTCGGCGACGCGACTGCCCCTGGTAACGATGCGGTCCCTCTCGAAGAGCCGAGGTCTTCAACCGAACTCTTGGCGGACCCTGTCCCTTCTCCTGAGGGTAACGTTTTCTCCTTCCTCTTTTTCTTGTATCTGTATGACTTCTAATTCAGGCACCACTATTCCCATCATGAGGCCTAGCGAGGAGGTGATGAACAATCCCGAGCGCCTCGCCCTGGCTGTGCTCAAAATGGCCAACCTCAATCCCAATGCGAAGATTGACATGAGTCCCGAGGAGGTCGCTATCATGGGCAAGGTTGCACGCGAGACGCGGTTCGCTTTGCTGACTGATCTGAGTACGACCGACCCGCGCGTGCAGCACTACCTCCGCGATATCACTGGCCGTCAGCCGAGTAAGAAGGAGATGGATTGGTTCGATCTCTTTGAGGGAACTTTTTCCCGTGCCATTGAGGAGACCGTGGCTCAGCGAACAGGTGAGCCCAATATGCCGTCGAATCTTCCTCCGACACCGCTTAGCAAGGGCGAGCAGCTCCTTCGCGACCATGCGCCTCTTCTCGACGTGCTCGGCAAGCGCGCCAGCACCGAGCTACCATTCTCTCCCGATAGCAGGTCTGCGGCCTCTCAAGAGTCTCTGGATGCCATCTTCCGATCGCTCGATGCCTTTGGTGCGGCCGACGATGAGCTCGATCCTGACACGCTCAACTTGTCTTCGATTACCGACTCGAAGGGACTGGAAAAACAGGAGGCCGGTGAGGAAGAAGAGAAATACGATGATGGATTCTTGGTCGAGGAGGACGAAGACGAGGACGAGACCACTGCCCTCTCCAATTCGTTACTCTCTTCTCTTAACAAGGAAAGATCCATAGAGGCCGACCCTGAAGAGAACGGCTTGAAGATTCCCAAGGACTCCATTTTGAATTTTAGCCCCGCCCAGCAGAAAATGGACGATGTCGATCTGGCAGGCGAGATCCCCGAGAGCATTCACTCCATTGTCGAACCGATGGAAGCGGTCACTGAGTCGCATAAGGTTCTCCCTCATTTCTTTTGTCTTCCCATTGTTGCATTCGTCGTGATTTCATGCCATGTAGATTTCCATTTTGCATATGCCGACGATGGACCCCGAGCACATCCTCGAGTCCTTGGTGCAGAACACGACCGCCAAGGGAATCACCATCACCGTAAAACAAAATCTTTTGTGATATTATCCTCGTGTTTACTTTTTCATTTTTTGTTGTCGCAGATCCAACGAATTGAAGAATTTAATGAGATCCATCGGAAGGAGACTCTCAATCACTGCTTTGTGCGTCGTTTTCTGTATCCCCTCATTATTTACTCTCGTGCTGATCTCTGTCCTAGGTGCACCTTGCCTCGGCGCAGGAGGTGAAGGACATGATTAACACCTTCGGTCGCTTCGGTATCTTCATCCACGGATGGCGTTGTGCCGTCATTTCGGACCGCGAGTTCGTCTCTTTAATGCTGAAGCCCAGGCGCTGGTTCACACCACTTACCACCGAGGCCGACGTGCGCTACCAGCTCGAACGCGTCTGGGGTATATTTTCACCTTGAATCTTCTCGTTTGTGTGTTACCTTGTCCAATGTTCTCACTCAGGAATCGCTGGAATTGACGCAATCGAGATACCACAGCGCGAGGATCGGAATCTCGGCACCATCTACCTCAATTTTACCTCACACCTGAATGCCTACAATGCTCTCAACCTTATAAATACCGAGTACAAGTTGCACTTCTATGAGGCCACATGGGCCTCTGTGTCCCCTGAACGCGAGAGGAAGCTCAACCAAGAGCTCTCTGATGAAGACATTGAATTCTATGAGCTCAGTGAAAAGCCGTACAATCCTTGGTTTATCATAATCCATTGGCATAGATTCACTTGGGATTTAGGGCGCCGCTCAGAGAGTTCTTCAAGCAAGTCCACAAAGGACAACCCGTCCCTCAGCCGCCAGAACCCTCCAAGCTGAAGGCGATCTCCTCGGGTGATAATCGTGTGGATGACAAGGAGAAGGGAAAGGAATCGCGCCCCGCGAAGAAACCGCCCTCCGCTTCCTCTCGATCTTCCCCCAAGAAGAGCGAGACGGCCATCCTCAAGTAAGCCTGCTCTCGTTTTTGCCTTTAGCGCACTCTTGTTGACTCTATTTGTGTTTCAGGGACTACTTCGAGGAGCAATATCAGTCGATCTTGCATGCTCTTCAAAACTCCGACTTCCGCAAAGATTTGGCCGCCCGCCACCTCGGCACAAAGCCTAAGGTCTTGTCGACCCTCATGCTCAACTTGCAGAAGATGGGCTATTCGTACACCTTTCCGCCGCTTCCTCTAATCTTGACGACTTTTTGAGATTTCCTTCCCACAAAGATTTAACGCCCCTGAGAACTTTGATCAAGAGGCGAGAATCACTCGCGCAGCTAAGGGTGCCATGGAAGTGCCCGAGATCGACATTAGCGACATGTATGTTCCCAAGGATGGCTCCAGTACACTCTCGTTTCACCTTCCCGTCCCTCACCTTTTCATCGCGCTGTGATAACTCTGCCCCGAACTCTCTTTTCACGTTCGCTGCAGTATAACGCAGTGCTACACAATTTGACAAAGGCAGAGAGGGCAAGCGGCTTCCCACGCGAGCCCTCCACTCTTTGATTTGTCATACATCCGTCTAATATTGTTCACTTTATGTTCTTTTGAACAAGATCATTTTTGTTTTTCTGACTGATTGTCATTGCAGAGGACGAGATGGTCCCCATCGAGCCTCAGATGATGTCCAAGGTCGAGGCGCTGCTGCGCTCGCGTAGCCTCATCAAGGACAAGAAGCGTGGCGGCAAGAAGAAAAAGAAGTCGGGGGAGGAGGCGCCCACCGAGGAAGCGGAGGGGGAGCCGGTAGTCGAGGCGGAGGTAACTAGCGACCAAGCCGCCGCCGAGCAAGGCGTCGTCGACTCTGCTGCCGAGGAAGGCGTCGTCGACACTAACGCCGAGGAAGGCGTCGTCGACAGTGCCGCCGAGCAAGGCGTCGACATTGCCGCCAAGAACACTAAGCAGGAAGAGCTATAATATCAGAGAATAAGACTCCCAATTTTGACGATGAAGGGAATTCGATTGTATCCGACAACGATTCATTCGAATACTTGTTTTTATTCGGGATAACAGGCAGTAACGCTATTAATAACAAGGTGACATCA
>Ga0154020_10009928_pt1 | contig 10935 bp, 9 predicted proteins | sample Klosneuvirus_201_FD_109709 | JGI IMG/M metagenome (GOLD analysis project Ga0154020, IMG submission 109709) | Active sludge microbial communities from wastewater, Klosterneuburg, Austria - Klosneuvirus_20160825_MG | ecosystem: Engineered > WWTP > Aerobic digester > Activated sludge | place...
CTTGCCGTGGTACTGCTCGGGCGCCGCATAGCCCGGCGTGTACATGGCGCGCGGTTCGGGCGGGCCGATATCCACGGCATAGCGCGCGGCGCCGAAGTCGAGCAGTACCGGGCTGCCGTCGTCGCGCAGCCAGATGTTGGCCGGCTTGATGTCCAGATGCAGCAGGCCGCAGCCATGTACCTCGCCGAGGCCGTCGAGCAGGCCGCTGAACATGGTGCGCAAAAAGCTTTCCTTCAAGCGGCCGCGATTTTTGCGGATGTGGTCGCGCAAGGTGTGGCCGACTTCAAAGCGCATCACCAGATAAACGGTGCCGTTGGCGCGGAAGAAATTCAGAACCTGCACCACGTTGGGATGATCCAGTCCCTTGAGTGCTCGTCCCTCCTCGAAAAAACATTTCAGTCCGTGGTTGAAATCGGCCTGGAACTCGGGTGGCACCGTCGGCGCGATCTGGCCTTCACCGCGCAGCGCCAGGGCATTGGGCAGGTATTCCTTGATCGCCACCGGCTTCCCGGCGGCATCGTGCGCCAGATAGACAATCGAAAAGCCGCCGACCGACAGCTGCCGCTCGACGCGATAGCCTTCAAGTTCGTAGCCGGGCGGCAGGGCTTGGTTGTTCTGGGAGACCACAGTGGGGAAGGGGGGGGACGGGTTGATATACTGCCCTGATTTTCCTTGTTCGCCCCCCCACTGTAAACAACTGCTTTTGGGCGGCGTCCGGGCAACAGGAGCGGAGACACACCCACATCATGATCTACAGCATGACCGGATATGCCGCTGCCAGCCGTGACCTCGGCAGTGCAGTGATGAACCTCGAAATCAAAAGCGTCAATTCGCGCTATCTGGACATCAGTTTTCGTCTCAGTGAAGACCTGCGCTTTCTTGAAATGCCGCTGCGCGAGAAGATTACCGAGCGTGTCGGACGCGGCAAGATCGAATGCCGCGGCTATTTGCAGGCGCAGCCGGCGCAAGGTGCCGCGGCGCGCGAGCGGGCGCCCAATGCGGCGCTGCTGGCCGAGCTGGGCAAGCTTGACGATGCCGTGCGCGGCGTTCTGCCGCAGGCGGCACCCCTGTCGGTGGCCGAAGTGCTGCGCTGGCCCGGCGTGCTGGGTGACGACTCGCTCACCACGGAGCAGTTGCAGGCCGCCGCACAGGAGTTGTTTGCCAAACTGCTTGATGAGTTTGTCGCCACCCGCGAACGCGAGGGCGCCAAGCTGGCCGACGTGCTGAAAGACCGTGCCGCCCGCATGCGCGAACAGGTGCGTGCCGCCGAACCCTTGCTGCCGGCCGCGCTGGCCGCCTACCGCGAACGGCTTGCCACCAAGCTGCGCGAGGCCGTGGCCAATCTCGACGAGGAGCGCATCCGCCAGGAGGTCGGCGTGTTTGCCGCCAAGATCGATGTCGCCGAGGAAATTGCGCGACTGGTGACCCACATGGACGAACTCGAGCGCGTGCTGAAAAAGGGCGGCGCCGTCGGCAAGCGGCTGGATTTTCTGATGCAGGAACTCAACCGCGAGGCCAACACGCTGGCCTCGAAATCGGTCTCGGGCGAGGTCACTGCCATCGCGCTGGAACTCAAGCTGCTGATCGAGCAGATGCGGGAGCAGGTGCAGAACCTGGAGTAGCGTTTCAGCGTCTGTCGGGAAGGCTCGCGAACATCACCAAAGCCCCTAAGCATGGGGCTTTTCTTTGGAAAGTCGGCGCTGGCGGTACGGCGATGATCAGAGGCAGGGCTCGAGCGCCGGCAGTTCGGTTGTTGCAGGCAGTCACGCGTCGCTTGTGAATGCCTCCTCCGCAGCGATTCCTGCCCGCCAGAACAAATGACCGACAGATAGATCCGTGCAGTGGGACTGGCTGATAACGGCATTCTGAAAGGTGGCAACTCTGCTCATTGCAACCACTCGCCGGGCCAGGGGTTTTGCTGGGGGTGCGATACGGGAGGTTTATGGCGGCACCGAAGATTTTCTGATGCGAAGTCGGCAATTGACTCATGTCACCAGAGTTGAAGATACTCCCGGATGTCGTGCTGGATTTCCTATCCTGTTGATGCTTCGGGAAATTTGATGCGATTGCCCTGCGGAACATCCCACCGTGGTTAAATGGCAGCATTCGTCCAAACTGACGGGGTGCGTCTGCGTTCGGCAGCCCGGGCAAAACCGGCTGGAGCGAGTCGCATGATCACATTCAGGAAGAAACTACTCGAGGAGCAGCGGACCGCTATTTACGGCGTTTCAGCAGAACTCGACAGCGAAAGTTTCAATGACGATCAGCGCAGGCTGATTCAGGCGGGCCTTGAACGCATTGATCAAGGGCTCAGTATCTTCAGTATGGATCTGACCCTGGTTGCCGCCAACACCTTGTTCAATGAGTTGCTCGATTTGCCCGCTGAGTTTGGGGCCCCGGGTACGTCGATTGCCGACATCTTTCGCTACAACGCCCGGCGTGGCGAGTATGGCGAGGGCGATATCGAAGAATTGGTCGAGCAACGACTGCAACAGGCGTATCGCATGCAAGCCCATCGCTTCAAGCGGACGCGACCGGATGGCACGGTGCTGGAGATCTGTGGCACGCCCATACCCGGGTTTGGCTTTGTGACCACTTACACCGACATCACCGAACGCATACGTTCAGCGGAATCCCTTGCCCTTAGCAGGCGGCGCTTTCTTGACATGGCGCTGGCGGCTTCCGACTGGTTCTGGGAGTTGAATGCAGACTTGCGTTTCAGTTACGTTTCCGAGCGGTTTTATACCGCGACTGGCGTAGCGGCAGAGGCCATTCTTGGGCGGACGAGGATCGAGATTGCCGACCCCGCAAACGTCGAGGAAGAACGCGAAAATTGGAAGGAATACCAGCGCAAGCTGGATGCGAGGGAGTCGTTCCGCGATTTTGAATACCGCTTCATTGCGAAGCACAAAGGGGCGCTTTACCTGAAGGTCAGTGGTGTCCCGGTATTTGGCGAGGACGGTAGTTTTCAGGGCTATCGCGGCACCGGTACTGACATCACCGAACTGCGTCTGGCACAAGAGGCATTGGCCGAAAACGAACGGCGGCTGCGCGTCATTCTCGACTCCAGTGTTGCTGGTGTTGCGATAGCCTCGGTACTCGACGGCAGTATCCTTTTCGCCAACCCGCGCCTGTCGGAAATGTTCCAACTGGCCATTGAAGACCTCGACGGCATGCAGCTTGACCAGTTGTGTGCGGACCAGGCGGAATGGGAGCTGATTCGCAACCGTTTCGAGCGCGAAGGCCAGGTAGTGGACGCCGAAGTGGCTTTCTCGCGCGGTGATGGTGGCGGTTTCTGGGGGCTGATCTCGCTAAAGACGATCCAGTACCAGAACCAGGCCGCCGTGCTGACCTGGTTCCACGACGTCAGCGAACTGCGCGAGAGCCGAGAGAAGCTGAAGCAGATGGCGCTCTCCGATCCGCTCACCGGGCTGGCCAACCGGCGTCTGTTCAAGAGCGAGGTCGGGCGGGCGCTGGCACGGGCGAACCGCAGCGGCCAGGGAGGGGCGATGCTGTATTTCGACCTGGATGGCTTCAAACCGGTGAACGATACCTACGGCCATGACGTTGGCGACTACGTGTTGTGCGAAGTGGCGACGCGGATCAAGGCAATCCTGCGCAGCAGCGATTTGCTGTCGCGCCTGGGCGGCGACGAATTCGCCGTGCTTCTGGAAAACACTTCCACACTCGAGCAAGCGGTGCGGATAGGTGAAAAAATCGTCGAAACCATACAACAGTCTTTCACCGCAAGGCAGCAATCGTTTTCCATCAGCGCCTCGGTCGGCGTGGCATTTTTTGAAGCAACTGACGCCGATCCGGATGCGCTGTTGATCAAAGCCGACCGCGCGATGTACGAGGCAAAATGCACCGGCAAGGCCAGGGTCTGCGTGATGCACGCCTGACTCATAGAGGTAAGCCCCGGCCATGCCGGGGGGCTCACCAGGGTTTGACCTGTACGGCGGTCGTAAATGAAGCGTGGTGCAGTGAAGTTGGCGCAACTTCCTCCCTCTTGAAGGGGGAGGAGCAGTTCTACCGCCATCACGGTTTCATGGGCGCCTTTGAGGCGCTCACAATCTCAAGCCACCGGCTTTGCCCGTGGTATCTGACGGGCGATACCGCCTTGCGCCTGGCACGGCTGTTCGCCACCGATGCCGTCTTCTGGATCAACCTGCACGCGAAGTATGATCTTGCGACCACATATCGGGGGATGCACCAGCGAATCGAGGCCGGGGTCTCGCCGCTGGTGCTGGCGGCGTAATCGGGAAAGTTCCCGCGGGGACGTACCGCACCGAGTCAGCGCGTGCGCCAGGAGTAGTGGCAGGCGACGCAGCCTTCGGTCAGCTTGGGCAGCAGGGCCAGAGCCTTCTCGCGGTCGCCGCTTTTTGCCGCCTTGGCGAATTCGCTGGCGGCAACATGGCCGTCGTTGCCGATGCCGTGCATGGCCGGCGGCATGTGCGGGCCCGGACGGGCATCAAAAGGTTTGTCGCGATGTTTGCCCTGAGCCGATTGCCCGAGTGAGGTTTCCGCCACCTGGCCGGCTTCCTTGATCTTGCCGGCGGCGATCAGGGTCAGGATTTCGTTGATGGCGAGCAGGTTGCCGAGCATTTCCTCGCGCATCGCTTCCTTGGCGGCGGGGGGAAGGGTGGCCAACTGACGGTGATCTTCGGCCAGCGCCTGACCGGTGAGAAGCGCTGCCAAAAATGCAAAAGCGAAGGTCTTCATCTCGAATTCCTTTAGCGGAACACCACGGTCTTGTTGCCATGAACCAGCACGCGGTCTTCCAGGTGATAGCGCAGGCCCCGCGCCAGTACGGTTTTTTCGATGTCCTTGCCGTAGCGCACCATGTCCTCCACCGAGTCGGAATGGTCGATGCGGATCACGTCCTGCTCAATGATCGGGCCCTGGTCGAGCGCTTCGGTGACGTAGTGGCAGGTCGCGCCGATCAGCTTGACGCCACGTGTGTAGGCCTGGTGGTAGGGCTTGGCGCCGACGAAGGAGGGCAAAAAGCTGTGGTGGATGTTGAGGATGCGTCCCGGATAGGCGGCGCACAGTTCCGGTGACAGAATCTGCATGTAGCGCGCCAGCACCATGGTGTCGCCGTGCACTTCCTCGAACAGGCGCTGCACCTCGGCATAGGCTGCGGCCTTGCTGTCGGCTGTCACCGGCACGTGATGGAAGGGAATGCCGTGCCACTCGACGAAGCCCTTGAAGCTGTCGTGATTCGAGATCACGCAGGCGATCTCGATATCGAGCTCCTTCGATTGCCAGCGCGCCAGCAGGTCGTAGAGGCAATGTTCCTGCTTCGAGACCAGCACCACGACGCGCTTCTTCAGCGCCGAGTCGTTGATGCGCCAGTCCATTTGCAACTCGTCGGCCAGCGGCTGGAAGCGGCTGCGGAACCCGGCGAGCTGGAAGAGCAGCGAATCGGCCTTGACTTCGATGCGCATGAAGTAGCGGCCATCAAGGTCATCGGCATGAAAACTGGACTCGAGAATCCAGCCCTTGTGTTCGGCGATGAAGCCGGTGACGCGCGCAATGATGCCGACCTGGTCGGGGCAGGAGGCGGTCAGCGTGTAGAAGCGCTCGCGGTGCATGAGATCACTCTTCGCCAGGTGGGCGCTTGACGCGCAGGATTTCGCTGGGCAGGCCATGCGTCACCTTGAGCAGCTCGGTGCGTGCCACCGCGCGGTCGAGGCCGCGGCCGATCAGGTGCTGGATCAATTCGTCAAAGCGCCGTCGCCGCTGCTCGCCGGCGGCGGACAGATCGCGCCGATCGCTGAAGAAGTCCATCAGGGTCGATCCGCAGGTGCAGTTGCGGAACAGTTCGATAATCGTCTGGCCATCGTCGTCGCGCGACTGCTTCAGGCCGGTTTTGCCGGCCGCGATGCTCGCCGTCTGCGTCACGTAGTCGGCGACGTCTTCATAAACCTTGCCGCAGGTGCCGCAGCGCTTGGGAAAGCTCGATTCCGCCAGCGCCCGCAGGCCCGCCAGCAGCGTCGGATCCATGGGCGGCGCCTGCGTCATATGCGGGCCGATGCCTTGTCGATTTCGGCCCGCAGCTCGCTGAAGTTCATGGTCACCGGAAATTGCGGGAATTCATCGATCACGTTCTGCGGCGGATGGAACAGGATGCCGGCGTGGGCCTCGCTCAGCATCGCCGTGTCGTTGTAGGAGTCGCCGGCGGCGATCACCTTGAAGTTGAGTTCCTTGAAGCGCCTGACCGATTCCATTTTCTGGTTCGGCATGCGCAGGTGGTAATTCACCACGAAGCCGGCGGCATCCGTTTCGAGCTTGTGGCAGAACAGCACCGGCATGTTCAGCTGCGCCATCAGCGGCATGGCGAATTCGTAAAACGTGTCGGACAGGATGATGACCTGATAGTCGCGCCGCAGGGCGTCGAGGAAATCTCCGGCGCCGGCCATCGGCCCCATGTCCGAAATCACCTTCTGGATGTCCGGCAGTCCGAGCTTGTGCTTCTTCAGCAGGTCCAGCCGGTACTTCATCAACTTGTCGTAGTCCGGCTCGTCGCGCGTGGTGCGGGACAGCTCGGGGATGCCGGTACGTTTGGAGAACTCGATCCAGATTTCCGGAACGAGCACGCCTTCGAGGTCGAGACAGACGAGTTGCACTGAAATTCTCCAAAACTCGGCGCTGGCGATCCGGCGCCCGACGGGCCAAGCATGGGCCCGGCACCGCGAAAGGGCCAGATTTTACCTATAATCCGAAAACTCGCAGTTCGCGTTGTTCCAAGGTCCCATCGCCGTGCAGTTGTTCGCTCTGGGCATCAATCATCATACGGCCCCGCTGGCAGTCCGCGAGCAGGTGGCGTTCGACCCATCCCGCATGGGGCAGGCCCTGCACGACCTGTTGCGGGCGAAGACCGTGCGCGAGGCGGCAATCCTGTCGACCTGCAACCGTACCGAGCTGTATTGTGCCGCCGAAAATTCCCAGTCGGCGGCGGACTGGCTGGCGGAGTACCACTCGCTCTCGCCGCAGAAGATCCAGCCCTACCTCTACCAGCATCCGCAGCAGGACGCCGTGCGCCACATGTTTCGCGTTGCCGCCGGGCTGGATTCGATGGTGCTGGGCGAACCGCAGATCCTCGGTCAGATGAAGCAGGCGGCACGCGCCGCGGAAGAGGCCGGGACGCTCGGCACGCTGCTGGGCAAGCTGTTCCAGCGTACCTTTGCCGTGGCCAAGGAAGTGCGCTCGACCACCGCGATCGGCGCCAACACGGTGTCGATGGCGGCGGCGGCCGTGCACCTCTCGGCGCGCATTTTCGACAGCCTTGCCGCGCAGCAGATATTGTTTATCGGCGCCGGCGAAATGGTCGAATTGTGCGCTGCCCATTTCGCGGCGCAAAAGCCGAAGCGCCTCACCATCGCCAATCGCACGCTGGAGCGCGGCGCCGATCTGGCCGCCCGTTTTGGCGGCGACGCCATGCGGCTGGAGGCACTCGGCGAGCGCCTGGCCGAGTATGACATCGTGGTGTCCTGCACCGCCAGTTCGCTGCCCATCATCGGCCTCGGCATGGTCGAGCGCGCCCTCAAGGCGCGGCGCCACCGGCCGATGGTGATGGTCGATCTGGCCGTGCCGCGCGACATCGAAGTCGAAGTGAACCGCCTCGACGACGTCTTTCTCTATACGCTGGACGATCTCGGCCAGATCGTCGAATCCGGCCTTGAGTCGCGCCAGGCCGCCGTGGTTGAAGCCGAGGCGATCATCACTGATCGCGTCTCGGGTTTCCTGCACTGGCTCGAATCGCGCGAGACGGTGCCGACCATCCGCGCCCTGCGCGACACAGCCGAACGCGCGCGCCGCCATGAAGTGGAGCACGCCCTGAAGCTGCTGGCGCGCGGAGACGATCCGGCCAAGGTGCTGGATGCCTTGTCGCACGGCCTCACCAACAAGCTGCTGCATGCGCCGACCCACGCCCTGAACCAGGCCGAAGGCGTCGAGCGCGCAGAGATTGCGGAGCTTATCTCCCGCATCTATCGCCTCAATTCCGGGGAGTAGCTGCGTGGCCCCGCATCCACTGCCCGGGCGCGTGCCCGGTCGCCCGTGAGCAAGCTGCCGATCTTCGATTTCTGGGGGCTGGCGCTGGTCTTGATGCGCCGCATCCTCTATCTCGGAACGCGGACCCAGGTGTTTCCGGAAATTCCGGAAGCGCTCGGACTGCGGTCGGACCTGCCGGTCTGCTACGTGCTCGACGAGCGCCACCTTTCCAACCTGCTGGTGCTTGACCACGAGTGCGGTGAGCTGGGGTTGCCGCGCGCCATGCACCCGATGCGGGACGAGGCCTATACATCGCAGCGCTCGTTCTTTTTCCTCTCGCACAATGAACGCGGCCGCCTGGTGCCCAATCCGCGCGTCAGCGCGGCGCCGATGCTCAAGGCCATGGTCAGGGCCGCCTTCGCCGATCCCCGCTTCGACGTGCAACTGGTCCCGGTGACCATACTTTGGGGACGCGAGCCCGGCAAGCAGGATTCGGTGTTGAAGGCGCTGCTCGCCGAATCCTGGCAGCAGGTCAGCACCCTGCGCCACCTGCTGGCGATGCTGATTCACGGGCGCCATACGATGCTGCGCTTCAATGCGCCGATTTCCCTGCGCGAGTTCCTGCGCGACGGCATCGACGAAGCCCACGCCGTGCGCAAGCTGGGACGCATCCTGCGGGTGCATTTCCGGCGCCAGCGCGAAATGGCGATCGGGCCCGACCTGTCCCATCGCCATACCCAGTTGCAGACGCTGCTCAACATGCCCGCGGTGCACAAGGCCATTGTTGACGAGGCCGAAGCCAAGTCGATTCCCCTGGTCGCGGCGAAGGGATCGGCCCGCGAGTATGCAATTGAAATCGCGTCGGATTACAGCTACGCCGTGGTGAAGGCGTTTGCCCTTTTCCTGGCCTGGGTCTGGAACAAGATCTACAACGGCATCGAAGTGCACAATTTCGAGCGCGTCACCACGGTGGCGCCGGGGCACGGCATCGTCTATGTGCCTTGCCACCGCAGCCATGCGGACTACCTGCTGCTGTCCTACATCATCTTCACCCGCGGCCTGATGGTGCCGCACATCGCCGCCGGCTCCAATCTCAACCTGCCGCTGGTGGGTTCCATCCTGCGGCGCTCCGGGGCCTTCTTCCTGCGCCGCAAGATCAAGGGCGAGCCGCTCTACGCGGCGGTGTTCCAGGAGTATTTGCACCTGATGATCGACCGCGGATTTCCGATGGAGTACTTCATCGAGGGCGGGCGCAGCCGCAGCGGACGCACGCTGGCGCCCAAGGCGGGCATCCTGGCGATGACGGTGCACAGCTTTGTCCGCAGCCACGCCCGGCCGCTGGTCTTCGTTCCGGTCTATATCGGCTACGAGAAATTGATGGAAGGCAGCAGCTACATCGCCGAACTGCACGGCCGGCCGAAAAAATCCGAATCGCTGATCGGGCTGGTGCGCGCGGCACGGCTGCTGAAGCGCAATTTCGGCCGGGTCCATGTTAATTTCGGCCCGCCGCTGGCCTTGGCCGAGTTCCTCGATGGCCATCACCCGGATTGGCGCAACGACAGCCCCGAGGCGCAGGCGCCCTGGTTGCGCGGTGCGGTGGACGCGACGGCGACGGAACTCGCCCGCCGCATCAATTCCCTGGCGGTGGTCAACCCGGTGAATCTGCTCGCGGTGACCCTGCTGTCGACGCCCAAGCACGCCGCCGATATACGCCTGCTCAAAAAGCAGATCGAGCATGTCCAGTACCTGCTGGCCGAATCCCCCTACAAATCCTCGATCATCACCTGCGATGTGCCCGCCGCCGAGGCGATCGACCATGTTTGCACGCTTGACCTGGTCGAATGCTATCCGCATCCCCTGGGCGACATGATTCGCGCCGGCGAGCCGCAGGCCGCATTGCTGGCCTATTTCCGCAACAACGTGCTGCACCTGCTGGCCCTGCCCGCGCTGCTGGCCTGCCTGGTCAGCCACAACCAGGTGCTGAGCAGGCAGCGCGCCAGGGAGGCGATCAAGGGCATCTACGGTCTGCTGCGCGCGGAACTTTTCCTGCCGTGGGACGCCGGGGAACTGGACGGCGTGATCGACCGTGCGGAGGCGGCGCTGACCCGCCGCGGCCTTATTCTGGAAGATGGCCAGTCCGGCATGCTGCGTGCGCCGCTACCCAACAGCGAAGCCAACCCGGAACTGCGTCAGCTGGGCAACATCATCCGCCCCACCCTGGAGCGGCAGTTCCTTACGCTGGAACTCCTGCAACACCATGGCAGCGGCCAATTGACCCGCGCCGCCCTGGAAGAGGCCACCCACTTGCTGGCGCAGCGGCTGGCCATGCTCTACGAATTCAACGTCGCCGAGTTTCCGGAAAAACTGCTGTTCGCCAACGTGATTCGCAACCTGATCGACGCGGAAATCCTGCGCGTCGACGATGCCGGACTGCTCCAGTTCGACGCGCGGATCACCCTTGCCGCGGCGCAGACCGAACTGTTGTTGGCGGCCGACGTTCGTCACAGCATTCAACTCATCGCCCGCGCCGCCGCGCCGGTTTCCTGACAGGCTCCGATGAAAAAAAGCATTCTCGAAAAACTCGAACGCCTGAGCGAACGCCTGGAGGAAATCGACGGCCTGCTCGGCGGCGAGCACGCCGCGCGCGACATGGACAGCTACCGCAAGCTGACCCGCGAGCGCGCCGACATCACGCCGGTGGTGGATCTGTTCCATGCTTACCGTGTCGCCAGCGCCGACTTTTCGAATGCGGGCGAAATGCTGGGCGACCCGGAGATGAAGGAGCTCGCACTCGCCGAACAGGCGTCGGCCAGCGCAGAAATGCTGCGGCTTGAAGCGGAGCTGCAGCGCGCCCTGCTGCCGAAGGACCCCAACGACGACAGGAACCTGTTCCTCGAAATCCGCGCCGGCACCGGCGGCGACGAATCCGCGCTGTTCGCC
>Ga0154020_10009929_pt1 | contig 10933 bp, 8 predicted proteins | sample Klosneuvirus_201_FD_109709 | JGI IMG/M metagenome (GOLD analysis project Ga0154020, IMG submission 109709) | Active sludge microbial communities from wastewater, Klosterneuburg, Austria - Klosneuvirus_20160825_MG | ecosystem: Engineered > WWTP > Aerobic digester > Activated sludge | place...
CAAAAAAACGTTAGCCTTTGGAAAACATTGATTTATCTATTTATATTAGCGGTTACTTTTATGTATAACCTTAAGCAAATGAAGTATTTCAAGTCACTCCTGTTTTTAGTTGCGCTATCGGCTGTTATCAGCTCCTGTTCTTTACTTGGTAATAAGGGGGGTAAGCCTACGGCTCAAAACCCTGGCCAGCTAAGTACTGCCACGGGTTTACAATATACGCGCGATGCTGCCGAGGGATTTCCGGTAAACGAATACAATTCTCAGCCTGATGCCCCCAATATGGTACTTATTGAGGGCGGCCGTGCCGTTTTAGGATCATTTGAAGAGGATGTTATGGCTTCACGTGATAACCTTGAAAGAACTATTTCGGTAGCTTCTTTTTATATGGATGAAACTGAAATCGCTAACATTCATTGGCTTGAATACCTCTATTATTTGTCTGTTGACTCAACTAAGATAGATGGTGGCAAGGCCTATGCGCTGGCTCTTCCTGATACCTTGGTTTGGAGATCTAATCTGGCGTTTAACGATCCTTATGTAGATCATTACCTAAGATATCCTGGTTTTCGCTATTTCCCGGTAGTAGGTGTTAAGTGGAAACAAGCTAACGAATATGCTAAGTGGAGAACCGCTAAAGTAAATGCTGACCTTGCTGAAAAGGCTGGCGTTGCAGCCCCTGAAACGGGTGCTGGTAGAATTCCTCTTGAATCTGGCGTGGTAATTCCTGCCTACCGCCTTCCAACAGAAGCGGAATGGGAGTATGCCGCACAGGCATTGATTGGAACTCAGTGGTTGGATGAAATGCAAACCCATCAGAGAATCTATCCTTGGGATGGACATGCGCTTAGAAACCCTTATGGTAAACAAATGGGCTCTTTCCTTGCAAACTTTAAGCGTGGCCGTGGTGACTATGCCGGTATAGCCGGACGACTAAACGATGGCGCTTTGATTACTTCATATATCTATGAGTACCCTCCTAACGATTATGGCCTTTATAACATGGCTGGTAATGTTAGCGAGTGGGTAATGGATGTTTATCGCCCTCTTTCTCATCAGGATTTTGATGATCTTAACCCAATCCGTAGAGATGATTTTATAGACAGCCATAGCGAATACAGAAACCGCTATACAAAAACACCAAAAGACTCAACCGTTACTATGCCTGATGGTACTACTAAAAACATTCGCTCGTTTGAATACACAAAGAATCCTGAAGGATTTATTTCCCTTATCTCCGATAAATCACGGGTATACAAAGGAGGTTCCTGGAAAGACGTTGCTTACTGGATGTCTCCAGGTACAAGAAGATTTCTAGATGAAGACTCCGCTACGGCTACCATCGGTTTCCGTTGCGCGATGATCCGTGCCGGTTCGAACTACTAAGCTTTATAAAAAGTAATATCACGCCCTGACGAAGATCTCGTCAGGGTTTTTTTATTCTTAGGGGGCAAGGCATTACTGGGCCTCCGCCAGACACGCTACACTTAACTCGCTACAGCCCGCATGGATCAAATGCATACCGCAGGCTTCCAGCGTTGCTCCGGTAGTCATTACGTCATCCACCAATAGGATGCGCGTGCCTTTAATTTTTTCAGGCAACTGTACATCAAAAACATCTTTCACATTATCCCAGCGCTCAACTTTTGTTTTACGGGTTTGAGATTGTGTGATTATTTTACGGGTACTTATCGATTCATCCCAGGGAACATTTAATACCGAGCTCAACCCTTCAGCAAAACATGCACTCTGATTATATCCTCGTTTTCGCTTTCGGGTTGGGTGCAAAGGAACCGGCACGATTAAATCAAATTGATTAATGAGCCCCGAGTCGAAAAGATCCTTACCATAAATTTTACCAAGCTTAAGCCCAACTTCAGGATGATTATTGTACTTCAGCTGATGAAGGAGATGATACACGATGCCTGTTTTCCTGAATTTCAAAAATGCCATAGCGTGCCTTATCGGTAGTCGCCCCGCCAATCGCAGTTTCATGGGGTTTTCTTCATGAATATGATATCCTGTCTTTGGCAAATCACGGATACATCGGGTACACAAAATTTCTTCGCCCTTAAAAAGTGCCAGTGAGCAACCGAGGCAATAATTAGGAAAGAATAAGGATATAAAATCGCGCCCGAAGTCAATTGCTTCATGTACTACATTTGATTTAATCCGAATTGAACTCATCTTTGAGGAAACTATTTCACTATATATGGGACTCGTAGAGCAATTTAATGATTATCGGGCCAAGATGAATGAGAAGATTCTCTCTGCTGATAATTTGATAATCAAACGAATTTTCAATTTAGATACCAATGCCTATCAGGAAGGAGCCTTGGATGTTAAATCCAAAGAGTTAATTGGGTTAACCTGCTCGCTGGTTTTGCGATGTGATGATTGTGTTAAATATCATTTGGGAAAATGTAAGGAAGTGGGGTTTTCAACAGCCGAAGTTCACGAAGCCATGGGGGTAGCCACTCTTGTTGGTGGAACAATTGTGGTGCCGCACCTGCGAAGAGCCTTTGAATACTGGGACGAGCTCTCGAAAAAGAATTAAGAAATGTATAAAAAGGATTTAGATCTAGAACGAAACTGGCAGGCATTGTTACTTGAGCTCGAACGACTGCTCGAAAAAAGACCCAAAGATTTGAATGGCGTTCTCTTTATAATCGGTTTACAAGAGCTGGGGCGAGGAGCGAAAAACTTTTCAAAAGAAGAGAAGCAAGACCTGATGCACATTGCCATTTGCAAGGTTCTAAGCTTAGCGGGCTATTACGAATTAGAAGGTCTGGATGCTGACGGCTGGCCCCATTGGAAACTCATTCAAAAGTTACCTCATTTCGATTTATTGGAGCAGGAAAAGTTACTTAAGATGCATGTGCTCGAGTATTTTGAAAAGGAGTACGATTGGCATTTTACCGACCATAAAATCAATCCGCATACCACTTGATTTCAGCTAGCCCTGCCGCTATCTTAGTACAATTAAAAACTATCTTTAGGTCAAGTTCGTTTTAAGCAAACATGGGTGAGGGGATCAAGGGTATCGATGAGAAGTTAAACTCCTTTACAAGGAGGTATTATCTAAATATTTTTCTTCGTGGAGTCATTCTGTCTGTATCCATTCTACTCGCTTATTTTTTGATCGCTTCGCTTATTGAATATAATCTCTGGTTGGGTAAGGTGGGCCGATTTTTAATTTTTTCATTCTTCTTTGCCATCGCACTATTTTCTGTTTTTAAGTTTTTGCGAGAACCCATTACCTGGTGGATTTATAAAAAGGGATTACAAGAGGAGGAGAGCGCGAGAATAATCGGGCAATATTTTCCAAATATTTCCGATAAGCTGCTAAACCTGATTCAACTTTCGTCAGAGCAAAACCGAACCGCTTTACTAGATGCCGGAATTGCACAGAAAGCTTTGTCTGTGCAGGATATTGCCTTCGAAAATGCCATTGACCTAAGAGATAATAAAAAGTATTTAAAGTACTTGATTGTTCCTTTTTCGCTGATTCTTTTCTTAATGATAATTAACCTGGGGATTTTTACACAGAGTACAAGGCGCATAGTTCAATTCAATCAGGAGTTTTCACCGCAGGCACCCTTTCATTTTCAAATACTAAATAAGAGCTTAGCTGCGTTTGTCAACGAAGATTTTATTCTTACCGTAAAACTAGAAGGACAAGCTTTACCTACCTCACTTTATATTATCTCGGGTGATCAGCGATGGAAAATGATCAATGCTGATGCTGGCATTTTCACCTACACATTTGAAACGCTGCAAAACGAAATTGATTTCCAGTTAGAAGCCTCTGGCTTTTACTCTGATGCGTACAAAATAGAATTGGTAAACCGCCCTGAGTTAACACAATTAAAAGTATCGCTAACCTATCCGGTTTATTTGCAATTGAAACCACAGGAATTAAACAATGCCGGCAACCTGGAAATTCCTGAGGGGACGAAGGTAACCTGGAGAATTAGAAGCGCCCACACACAAAAGGCCAGTATGCTATTTGGTTCCGCTGACACTCCTGTTGATATGCAATTGATTGATAATGGGTCGTTTACTTTTGGTCGAGGGTTTAAGAATCCAGACAATTACACGATTGTTTTAGAAAACGATCAAAGTAAGAACAAAGACCAGATTTCTTATTCGGTTGCCGTTATAAAAGATCAGTACCCGCAAGTGGTTGTTGATAATCTTCAGGATTCTGTGCTCTTCAAATCCATATTACTGGGTGGATCCATTAATGACGACTATGGAATTACTGCGCTAAAACTCAACTATCAGGTTATTAAAGGAACAAACGAATCGCCACAAAAATCAAAAGTAATTGCTATTGAGGGCAACAGGCAACAACAGAATTTTTATTATCAATGGAAAATTGATTCACTTGGTTTACAGCCTGGAGATAAGCTGGTCTATCACCTACAGGTTTGGGACAACGATGGTGTGAACGGACGAAAGTCTACCCGAAGTTCAAACTACATCTTTAGCTTGCCCTCCGAGGAAGAATTAAAAACAGATATCACGCGCCATCAACAATCGGCAGAAAATAAGATTGATAAAAGTTTACAAAAGTCCAGAGATCTACAAAAATCTATTGACGAAGCACAGGAAAAATTAAGGGGTAAGCAGAGTTTAGATTGGCAAGACAAAAAAATGTTGGAGGATCTAATTAAACAAAAAGAAAAACTGGATGAAGCCATTCAGGCGCTTCAAAAAGAGAATGCGCTTTTAGAGCAAAAGAAGGGATCCTTTTCAGAGGAGAGTCAACGCATTCGTGAAAAGTCTGAACAGATTCAAAAACTAATGGATCAAATGCTTGATGAGGATACGAAAAAACAATTTCGTGAACTCGAAAAGCTACTGCAGGAGAATGCAGATATAAATCAGGTTCAGAAAATGCTTAATAAGATGGATCGCAAAGAGATTAATCTAGAAAAAGAACTGGAAAGAACTCTTGAATTGTTTAAGCAACTTCAATACGACTATAAGCTTGAGAAGGCGATTGATGATTTAAAAAATCAAGCCGAAAAGCAGGAGGAGTTGCTGAAGAAGACAGAAAATTTAAATGAAGATAAGACAAATAAAAAAGAGAATGATAAGGGAGCAGATGGAGAGAAAAAAACAACGGAGGAGTTGGCTAAAGAACAAGAGCAACTAAAAAGTGAGTTTGATAATTTTAAGAATCAACTCGATGAGCTGGATAAGTTGGGCGAAGAATTGAATAAGTCGGGCGATACCCCCGATAAAGAAGAGCAAGAGTCTGTGAAAGAATCTCAAGAGGAAAGCAAAGAATCTCTTGAAAAGGGCGATTCAAAAAAATCTAGTGAAAAACAAAAGCAGGCCATTTCTAAAATGAAGGAAATGCAAAAGCAAATGGAAGGAATGCAAAGCTCTATGGAGATGGAAATGGATATGCAAAACCTGGAGAGTTTGCGCCAAATTATTCATGGGCTTATCAAGTTATCGTTTGATCAGGAAAACCTGATGAAACAATTTGCGCCCATTCAACAGACAGATCCGTTATATGTCCAGTTGGGTCAAAATCAACTAAAGCTAAAGGATGACTCTAAAGTGCTGGAAGACAGTCTATTAGCTCTTTCAAAGAAAGATGCGTTTATGGGCTCAATCGTGACGCGCGAAGTCAGTGAACTAAATGATCACATCGAAAAGGCCGTAGACAACGTAAAGGAAAGACGGAAGGCCAATGCAAGTACAGAAATGCAATTATCGATGACAAGCATTAACAATCTCGCACTCATGCTAAACGATCATTTTGATATGATGATGAATATGATGGCTAATGCCATGCCTGGAAAGGGAAAGAAAAAATCAGGTAACAAACCGAGTTTGGGCAAACTTCAGGAGCAATTAAATCAACAGATGGAAGAAATAAAACAGGGGGGAAAGAGTGGCCGACAATTATCCGAAGAGTTTGCAAAGATGGCTGCAGAACAGGAGCGAATTCGCAGAGCGTTACAGGAAATGCAAGAGAAGATGAAGCAGGAGGGTGGGAAAATGCCTGGAGGCGATTTACCTGGCAAAATGGAACAAACTGAGATGGATCTCGTGAATAAGCGTATAACAGAGCAAACCATACAAAGGCAAAAGGAAATCCTGACCAGGCTTTTGGAATCTGAGAAATCCATGCGTGAGCAAGATCTCGATGAAGAGCGCAAGGGCGAGACCGCTAAGGATTACACGAATGAAATTCCACGAGCTTTTGAAGAATATTTAAGATTAAAAGAAAAAGAAGTAGAATTGCTGAAGACGGTACCTCCCAAACTATATCCCTATTATAAACAGGAGGTTGGGGAATATTTTAAACGAATTAAGATCCAGGAAATTAACTGAGGTGGCTAAGCATGAATAACATTCGCATTGATATACCCTCTATTTCTGATAATATCAGAATGATTGAAAGCTTCATAGACAACGCTAAGGACAAATACCATTTAAATGATGATATCTACGGCAATATTATGATTGCTGTAACCGAGGCGGTCAATAATGCCATTAAACATGGAAATAAAGGCGATTCTGGAAAAAATGTTTCCCTTGTACTTTCCCTTCAAGAGGGTATGATCAAGTTCCGTGTAGAAGATGAAGGTCCAGGCTTCGATTTCCACGATCTTCCTGACCCCACTGCACCCGAGAATCTAGAGAAACCGGGCGGCAGGGGCATATTCCTGATGAAGCATCTTGCGGATGAAGTTGACTTTTCGCAACTGGGAAAGGTCGTTGAGCTCAGTTTCTATATAGATTAATGGATTACGTCAGGTACTTCTCAGAAGGCATTACCTTTAAAATTCCTCATCCTAGAAAAACAACTGCTTGGATTAAATCCGTTATTCAGATAAATAAAGCCGAGCTCAAAGAAGTAAGCTTCATCTTCTGTTCCGACAGTTATCTTCTGGAAATAAATCAGACCTTTCTAAATCATAATACATTTACCGATATCATAACGTTTGATCATTCGAAAGCCAAAAGTGTTATTGAGGGTGAAATCTATATAAGCGTTGAAAGGGTGGCAGAAAATGCTAAGAAGTTTGATGTCTTATTTGATCAGGAGATCAAGCGAGTCATGATTCACGGAATTCTCCATCTTTTAGGGTTCAATGACAAAAAAAGCATAGAAAAAGCTCAAATGCGCAAAAAAGAGGAAGCTTGCCTATCTTTGTTCAAATAATTGGTTTCACGTGGAACATCTATAAATCAATTTGATGCTTTTAATGTTTCACGTGGAACAAACCCTAATAAATGTTTCCAAAGTACGATGTAATAGTAGTTGGCGCGGGTCATGCCGGTTGTGAGGCAGCTGCTGCTGCTGCCAATATGGGATCTAAGGTTCTTCTGATTACGATGAACATGAATACTATCGCCCAGATGTCATGCAATCCCGCTATGGGAGGTGTGGCAAAAGGTCAAATAGTACGAGAAATTGATGCTTTGGGCGGATTTTCCGGAATAATTTCTGACAAATCCATGCTTCAGTTCAGAATGCTGAACCTTTCTAAAGGGCCAGCCATGTGGAGCCCACGTACCCAAAACGACCGGATGCGGTTTGCAGAAGAATGGCGCCTAGCCTTAGAGCAAAACCCAAATATCGATTTCTGGCAAGAAATGGCGGTGGAACTAATCGTTAAGGACAAAAGAGTTGTTGGGATAAAAACAGCGTTGGGACTTGAAATACTCGGTAAAGCGGTGGTTCTTACCAATGGAACATTCCTTAACGGAAAGATTCATATTGGTGAAAAAAGCTTTGGTGGGGGTAGAGCCGCTGAAAGAAACGCAACTGGACTAACGGAGCAGCTGGTAAAAATTGGTTTTGAATCGGGTAGAATGAAAACCGGAACGCCTCCCAGGATTGACGGTAGAACTCTCAATTATAAATTAATGGAAGAACAACCCGGAGATGAGAATCCTGGAAAGTTTTCGTACAGCAACACCAAGCCATTAGAAAGGCAATTAAGTTGTTGGATCACCTATACCAACGAGTCTGTGCATCGCGAGTTAGAAAAAGGCTTTGACCAATCACCCATGTTTCAGGGTAGAATCAAAGGACTCGGGCCCAGATATTGTCCTTCGATAGAAGACAAGATTAATCGATTTGCCGAACGGGAGCGCCATCAAATATTTGTAGAACCTGAAGGATGGAATACCGTGGAGATATATGTCAACGGCTTTTCTACTTCGCTTCCCGAAAACATTCAATACCAGGCAATAACCAAAATACCTGGATTTGAAAATGCCAAGATGTTTAGGCCAGGATACGCTATCGAATACGATTACTTTCCACCCACACAATTAAAGATGAGTTTAGAGACTCAACTAATTGATAATCTGTACTTTGCTGGTCAAATTAATGGTACAACGGGTTATGAAGAAGCGGCTTGCCAGGGATTAATGGCAGGAATTAACGCACATAATAAGATCAATGAAAAAGAGCCCTTCGTGTTAAAACGGTCGGAGGCTTATATAGGAGTTCTTATTGATGACCTTGTGAACAAGGGGACACAAGAACCTTATCGCATGTTTACTTCACGAGCCGAGTACCGAATCTTATTAAGACAAGACAATGCCGATCTTCGATTAACGGAACACGGTCACAAACTTGGGCTCGCTAAAGATGACCGTCTGGAAAAAGTACTGGACAAGAAAAATGATCTTGCTCGGCTTTCGCGCGAACTAAAAGAAATGCGGGTTGAACCTGAAATTGTTAATTATGAACTCAATCAATTAAGCACTTCAGAAATTACTGAAAAGATTCCTGTTGTTAATCTTTTACGTAGGCCACAAATTGGAATGGCCGAATTAAAAAAAATTGATCCGATTCTTAAACAAAAATTAGATTCATATTCGCAGGAAGTTCTTGAACAAGCTGAAATCTCACTGAAGTACGAATCGTATATTGATCGTGAAAAGAAATTGGCCGAGAAAATAGAAAGCCTGGAGGATTATAAGATAAAACCAGATTTTGATTATGATCGCGTTAAAGCATTATCATCTGAAGCTAGAGAAAAACTTAAGCGATTGCGACCAGAAACAATCGGCCAGATGTCAAGGATTAGTGGTGTTTCTCCTGCTGATGTATCTATACTAACTGTTTATTTAGGTAAATGAATTTTGAAACGGTTAGCATTTGTCCCATCTGTTCTGGCGAACAATTCAGGCCTTTACTGGTAACCCGGGATTACTCAATTAGTAAAACTGATTTTACATTACAGGAATGCGCAGCCTGCAATTTTGTAGTAACCAGTCCACGACCAGATCCCAATACGATTTCATTATATTATCAATCGACCCATTACATTTCTCACACCAGCAAAGGAAATAATCTAATCGATCGCTTATACCTGGTAGCCAGAACCTTTACACTTCGTTGGAAATATCACTTGGTGCGTAAGCACAAGCCTGGTGGCTTCATCTTGGATTTCGGATGTGGCACCGGGGCTTTTTTACAATACATGAAAAAGCGTAACTGGATAATTGCGGGCATGGAGCCTTCGGAGGTAGCCCGTGAGCAGGCCAACAAAAATACCGAAACAATCATCTACTCCTCATTATCACAGATAGATAAACAATTTGACATAATAACCCTGTGGCATGTACTTGAGCACTTACATGATTTGAATAAAAATATTCAAGAACTAAAGCGCCTTCTCGAAAAAGATGGCATTCTATTTATAGCAGTACCTAATCATAATTCGCTGGATTCAAAAAGCTATGGTGCCTACTGGGCGGGATATGATGTGCCCCGGCACCTGTGGCATTTTTCTAAACAGGATATGACCAAATTATTAACGAAAGAAGGATTTAAGATAATCGATATCGTTCCCATGAAGCTCGATTCGCTTTACGTATCCTTGCTTAGTGAAGGATACAAACATCCCAAGAAATCAAGTCTGGTAAGATTCGTTAATGCACTCTATACAGGGATCAAATCAAATCTATCAGCCAGAAGTACCGGCCAATATTCAAGCATTATCTATATCGCCAAACAAGAATGAGATCCACTGTTATTCAGGCGGCAATTTTTTATCTCATGCTGGTAGCGTGTGCCAGCCAAACTACTCCTACCGGGGGGCCGCAAGACGAGATCCCTCCCGTGTTGATGTCTTCCAATCCTAAAAACGGTCAAAGAAATTTCAAAGGAAAAACCCTTGAATTAAATTTTGACGAAGATGTAAAACTCAAAGATCCTAAAGAAGAAATTCTGATAACTCCCTCACCCGGTAAAAACATAAAGTTCACCAGTAAAAAAAACAAAATAATTATTGAACCTGAAGAGGACTGGAAAGACAGTACCACCTACAGCTTATCTTTTAGGGAAGGCATACAAGATCTAACAGAAGGAAATCCGGCAGAAAACTTAAGGCTCGCTTTCAGCACAGGAAATGAAATTGATTCGCTAAGTATTAATGGTTCTGTGCACGAAACATTCTCAGAAAAAATACCTGAAAAAATAACGGTTGCTCTCTATCAATCTGATACTTTCGATATCTTTAATCACACACCCACCTACTTTACAAAGTCAGATAAAAAAGGAAAATTTTCTATTCAGAATTTAAAAGCCGGCATCTACTATATCTATGCCTTCAATGATAAAAACAAGAATTTAAAAATTGAAAGTAAAACTGAAAAGTTTGGTTACCTGACAAACCCAATTGACGTACAAAAAAAAACAGACTCCCTTAAGATCCCTTTGATTATGGTAGATGCCAGGCCTTTAGCAATCAGCAGCATCCGCCATACGAATAAAACAACCCGCGTCAGGTTCAATAAGAGTATTGATTCAATAAATATAAGGGGAGTAACAAAACACCAGGCTGAATATATTTTAGACGACCAACATACCGAAATAATATTTTATCAGGCCTTTGACCCCACCGACTCCATTGCAACAAGAATAGTGGCAAAAGATAGTGTTAAC
>Ga0154020_10009930_pt1 | contig 10933 bp, 9 predicted proteins | sample Klosneuvirus_201_FD_109709 | JGI IMG/M metagenome (GOLD analysis project Ga0154020, IMG submission 109709) | Active sludge microbial communities from wastewater, Klosterneuburg, Austria - Klosneuvirus_20160825_MG | ecosystem: Engineered > WWTP > Aerobic digester > Activated sludge | place...
ACGCTTTGGGAATAATCCCTCCGGTCGTGTTACTTATCAGCCGCATATCGGGTATATTGGGAGGACAGCGGAATTCACCGACAACATAATGTAATCACTATAGTATCCGGTGACACAGATGACAAAAATACCCCCTACACCCCCCACAGGCACAGACGAAAATGCCGTGTGTTTGTTTGTCATCGAAAAAGCGAAGGAAATTTTCGGAGACCCGACTGTTATTTTTTTTGGCTCCCGCGCCGGCGGAACCCCCAGATCCAACTCCGATTTCGACTTCGCAATCGATGCCCCGAAGGCGAATCACTCACAATGGGTGCTTTTTCGCGATGTCGTTCGACAACAAGCCCCAACTTTACTACCCATAGACCTTGTCAATTTGAGCGAACAACTCGAAACCAGTTTGCGCATTGCTATTCACGATAAGGGAAAAATATTGCTCAGGAAGGGGGACTTGCCATCGAAAAATAAGTAACCATCGCCAAATTAAAAAGTGCTGTCGACGCCCTTGAACGTGTGATCAACGGTCATGCACCGCAGGAAATTTTAACCGCGGCGATCATCCAGCATTTTGAATTCTGCTTTGAGCTCGCGTGGAAAACGCTGCAGCATTTTGCGTCGGAGCAGGCGCAGGAGGTGCGGGGTCCGCGTGACGCATTTGCCGCCGGGGTTGTCCTCGGAATCATTCAAGACGACGAAGTCTGGCGTTCAATTCTCAGCGATCGCCACCTCACCGTCCACACATACAACGAGGCATTGGCCAGTGCCATCACACAACGCATCACGACCCGATATTTGGCCGCGTTCAAGGGTTTGGCGGCTAAGGTTTGACTTCCTGATGCCTTAACTTTGCCATTTGACGGTTGCGGACTTCTCTTTCTTCGTCGAGTCTGGCTCGCAATCCGTCGCGTTCCGGCTTCGACCGCGACTCACGACAGCGTCGCACCAATGGGTCATCATCGTCCTCGTCCAGATAGGCTAAAAGGCAGGAAACGTCGGTAATCAATTCCATAGCCCGCGCATTTGCCGCGCGCTCAACACTCGAAAGCGACGTCAGATAACATTCCAATTCGCCGGGGTTCTTCAACACCCCTAACAGCCCACCCCATACACTTTTCAGATCTTGGTACGCCTGAACGCCGCAGCACCCCACCGTACAGCCTTTATGGCTGATCACTTCCAAAAAATGCCCCAAATCCTGCGACATTAATTTCATATCCGAATGCTTTAAAAAGAACTCAGCTTTCGAAACCTGCCCAGCCTCATCGAGATCCACCTTGACCCATATTCGCTTCACGAGAACGTTCTCAGCCTCATCGTTGTAATTCGCGACCGTTTGCCTGTCGCCATCGCTGAGACCGGTATCAGGATCTTCGTGCCGATATCCGAAAGATTTAGGCCTGGATGCATTGAACAATCCCGAGAGGGAGTACGCGGACAACACCTCTTTCACCGGGCGGCCCGCGGACTGACGGCCGGGCTTCCAGTCGATGAGTGCTTGCCAGGCGAATACAAATTCCGCTGTGCGCAAATCGCCGCCCTCCACTACTTCGAAAAACCATGCAGGATTGGATAGTAGCGGAAAGCAGTAGTCGTTTATGTTCGGACTTACATTCAATGGACATCCTCACTAAAGACTAATAAACCACGAATATACTTGCATATTTTTCAAAACCCCTACCCACCTTGGGTCCTAAGGAATTTTACCTAAAGTCGGCCAAGTGATTTCCGAAGGTTACTCTATAGGTGTTTCAACGGGGGGAGAACCGACTTCGTGCATTTTTTTGCATCAAATTCCGCCTTTTCTCGCCGCCTCCCAGTGGAGGTGACCGGCAATTCATCCTCCCTGACATTCCTTTTAGTCGTATTCATCCTAACTTGCTTTTCCTGCAAAAGCGGCATTGAAGCCGTCGGCGGCTCCAATGCACGTTGCGCTGGAAATAGCGCCGAAACGACCAAATCATATATGGATTGCCCGGCAGCAGATGGCGCAACCGATGCATCCACCATCATCGTCATCACCTCGCAACTTCCACCGGCAACCAATAATTACGGCGAGTTCATGTTGGCGGTTGATTCCGGAAAAATATCTGCTTATCGCTATAAGGTTGTTGCTGGCGATTTTTCCCTCTGCAAAAACGCCGACGGCTACAGCGAAGTCCTTTCATCAAACACAAAAACCAACATCGATCTGACGGTTTTTGCCGAAGGTCAGATTACTCTTTGCATCATTGGGCAGACGCCTGATGGAATCTGGACACACCCAACGCGCGCCGCAAAAGTCTCCTGGGAAAAGATTACGACTCCCCCTGGAGATTTCACCATTATTAGTCCGACACCAACAAGCACTGACGAACACCCGCTCATAAAATGGTCGAGAGCGGGACGAGCAAAAGTTTATGAGCTGGTTTTAAGTGGCAACTCTGATTGCTCTGCGCCTTTGGTCACTCAGCAAGTGCCAGCAGACGATCAAATTGCGGAATTGAGTTTTCAAATCACTGACAACCTTCCTGAAACTGTTAAATTTTTTATATGCCTCTCGGCCAAAGACAAAGCCGGAAATGTCAAACACGCTTCAAACAGTGGCATCCCAACCGTTCGTTACGAACCTATTGTGGCAGCGACCAGCGTCACCACCACGGTCAGCAATGGCGCTTACACAATTGGGGCGGCGATCCCGATTTCAGTCACATTCTCGCGGCCAGTTGTTGTAACAGGAATACCAACCCTCCAGCTCGAAACGGGCGCCTCGGACAGACAGGCCGTTTACGTTTCCGGCTCTGGAGGCACCTCCCTCTTGTTTTCTTACTCGGTTGAAGCGGGCGATACCGCATCGCCCCTCGACTATGGATCGCCCATAGCAATCTCGCTCAACGGTGGATCGATACTTGACGCAGCGGGTGGCTACCCTGCATCAGTTTCGCTTCCATTGCCAGGGGCTAGCGGCTCTCTCTCTGCGAGCCACCAGCTAGTCATCGACACGATCGCCCCTGTGCCGCCGGCCAATATGAATCTGACGCCTGGCCGCAGCAAAATGTCACTCAGCTGGACCACCAGCGACCCTGATGTTGCGGGGTTTGTTGTCGTACACAAGAAAAGGGGTGCCGTCACATGGGTTCCACAACGCGGCATGACCTACCCTCCCGCGACATCTCCGGTCTCCGGAGAATGGATTGATCACGTCGGCCCTGCGACGGCTATCGATGTCCTGAACCTCGCGATTAATGAACCTCACCACTTTGCTGTTTTTGCTTACGATGCCGCGAGGAATTATTCTGTGGCACTTAGTGGATCTGACCGACCATCCACTGGCAATATCTGGATTGCCGATGGCAAGGTCATTGCCCTTGAAAAACATAACAACGAACTTATTGTAGGAGGAGACTTTCGGCTGTTTGGGCCCCGTCTTGGCGGTGGGCTGGCGCTTGATCCAACCTCTGGCGCAAACAATTGCTCCAGTCTCGCTGAAATCAACGGAGAGGTTTTGGCGTCCGCTACGACTTCTGATGGGGGCTGGGTCGTCGGCGGAAAATTTACGAAGGTCGGCGGCGTCACCAGAAAGTACCTCGCACGTCTCAAAGCCGACTGCTCGCTGCATCCGTTAAGTGTCACTATCGACGACTTCGTTAATTCGGTTGCCGTCATTGGCGAGAATCTCTGGATCGGCGGTCCTTTCAAGTATGTCAATGACACGCTGAGTCCCAGCCTTGCGGCATTAGACGTGGACACGGGGGGCACCTCGTTGTCGCTCCCGTCACATCCTTCCAACTACGTCAATTCATTTGAAACCGATGGAACAAATCTGTACGTCGCTGGTGGCTTCACTCATTTCGGCACCTACGCGGGTTCCGGGGTAAAGATAAACTCCGCAGGTGTGCTCTCCTGCACTAATGCCGCTCCAATTATCGGAGCTGTGCGGGATGTCGTTCCAGATGGATCCGGTGGGTGGTACATCGGCGGCAGCTTTACGCAAATTGGACAGGTTGAAAGGAAGGGGATTGCGCGACTGAACGCGGATTGCTCCCTACACTCTTGGTACCCTGGCCCTGTTGCAGGCCTGATTTACTCGCTGACCCTCGACAACGGTGTCCTTTATGTTGGTGGTGCCATTTCATCGGTCAACGGAGTGACTCGGACCAACTTCGCCGCAATTGACGTCAGTACAGGAAATGTTCTCCCACTGAATTTGGCACCGAACGCTGCGGTCAATGACTCCGTGGTCGATGGCACGACACTATATTTGGTCGGAGGGTTCACCAACATCGGTGGGCAGAATCGCAACCGAGTCGCAGCACTAAATATATCTACCGGTCTGATCACCACGTGGGCACCAAGCGTAAACAATAACGTAAGGGTTGTCGCCGTGGACGGGAGTTCCGTTTATATCGGCGGCGACTTCAATTCCGCGGGGGGGTCAACCCGCAGTCGCCTGGCTTCTCTAAACAGGAGCGACAACTTCGCCACCACCTGGAACCCAAACGTAAATTCATCAGTGCATGCCCTCGTCTTATCGGGGACTGACGTTTATATCGGCGGTGCTTTTACTACTGCCGGCGGAAGCTCACGCAATCGCCTTGCAAAATACTCAACCGCTTCGAACACCCCAACGGCATGGGATCCAAATGCAAACAACGTTGTTTATTCGCTCCGCTTACAGGGGTCGACTCTTTTTGTCGGCGGCGGCTTTAGTACCGTCGGTGGGTCGTCCCGCATCAGACTTGCCGCCGTCGACAACGTGTCGGGGGCCGTCAATACCTGGAATCCACAAACTGACTCAAACGTCTACGCATTGGCTGATGCGGGTGCTGACATTTTTGTCGGAGGCAACCAAAAAGTTTATGGAGGAGCCGAAAGGGGCGGTGGTGTTGCACTCGACGGTTTGACTGGAAATGTGCTGCCATGGAACCCCGCTGCAGACTCTGACATCTATTCGATCGCTGTTAGTCCTAACGCAATCTATGTGGGTGGACAATTTGACAATCTAAGCTCCATTGCCCACCCCTATTTTGGCGCAACGAACAAAACGACTGGAGCAGCCTTGGCCTGGGATCCCGGAAGTGATGATCAGGTAACGGTGCTCCATTATGCCGATGGAAAATTATATGCCGCTGGGGACTTTGGTTGGATGGATGGGGAAATAAGGGGAGGTCTTGCCGCTTTTGATGAAAGTACTGGAGCAATCCTGCCCTGGTACCCTTCACTCTCGGGTGGTTACGTCCTTTCGTTCGCGACGACTTCAGACACACTGCTACTTGGTGGTACGTTCAACTCCGTCGGCGGCCAGCCCAGGCACCGCCTCGCTGCGTTCGATTTGGCAAATGGTTCACTAAAAGACTGGAGTCCCTGTTCACTTGGAATGGTGCGAACGATCACTGTCGGATCAGAGAATATGTATGTCGGCAGTGGTGCGATGAGTGCCGGCTGCATTGAAAGGGTAGCGCTGGCTAAACTTAATACCCTCAGCGGAGAACCAACCAATTGGGATCCAGCTTTGGACGGTGCCGTTGAATCACTCGCTCTCGCGGGAGATATTTTATTCGTCGGCGGATCATTTGCCAACGGTGGCGGTCAAAGCAGACAAAGAGCCGCTGCCTATGACTTATCCACCGGACTGCTCACCCCATGGAACCCGTCGCCAAACAATGTGGTTTATGCACTCGCTACCTACGGTTCTGATGTCTATGTCGGCGGTTCCTTCACCTCGATTGGCGGCCAATCCCGCAACAGACTGGCCGTAGTCGACGCAACGACAGGTGGTGCAGGAACATGGGACCCGAATCTTAACAACATCGTCTACGCCCTGACCAGAAATGGATCAGACCTATTTGTTGGAGGTTCCTTCAGCACTGCCTCCGGTTCCACACGAAACAGACTGGCATCATGGGATCTCGCCAACTTGAACCTGAACTCCTGGGACCCCAATGCTGGTTCGATGGTGCGCTCACTCAAGGTCAATGGCCCAGATGTCATTGTCGGCGGGACATTTTCATCCATGGGGGCCCAAGCTCGCAAAGGAGTGGCAGTCGTCTCTGCGACTGGTGCTGGCGCTCTGCAGCCACTGACTGCTGACACGAGTACTGGAGCGTTTGTCTACGCATTCGCCCCCGCCGGATCGTCGCTCCTCATTGGAGGGACTTTTATCGACATTGCTGGCACACCTCGCCAGCGCCTTGCGTCGGTGAATATGAGCACATCAGCGCTTGACCCACTGTCCTTGGCATTTTCAAACACAGTTTTCTCGCTGTACCTCGACGGTACCGATCTTTGGGTGGGAGGACTTTTTACTGCATCGGGCGATGACTCCAGTCCTCCCTCATACCTCGCTAAAATCAATCTTCTGACCGGCCATGCTCAGTAGTCACCAAGAGAAACCTACTTTCGGCAGCCACTTTCATTCTATAGCGACATAAATAGTTTAATAATGTCCGACGATATATTATAAACCACGCCGTTTTTAAATTAATTTTAATAAATTACCACGACATACATTTATTCAAGAGCATCAACAATGACCCCTATGAACAGTGTACCCTTCGTTCGGCATTTCATTTATTCAATAGTTTTGGGATGTTGCATCGCAAGCTGCGGCCGCCCCGATGCCACAGCGGCCCTCACTTCTTCGGAGAAATCCTACGGTGATTTGGCGGAAGCATCACTCCCCCAGCTGCTGTCGACCGTTGAGACCGGCATCGCAACCCTCGACTCCCATACCTTGCCCCACGAGATCAAATCGTTCCGCAAGGAGATCGGAAAGCTTCGCGATTTTCTAGATCTATTCGTCTACGCCTACCCCTTCTCCTCCGGTAGCGATCAATGGCTCGCAAGCCGCAAGATTTTGGACACGGGCTATGAAGATGTCGGGCATTTTAAGGATCTTTTCGACCTGCAGGGCATTACGCTGGCCACGCAAGATCCAGACACCGGCGAGTGGTCCGAGGGGACGAAGCCGGAAGATGTCGAGTACGACGCGGGTGAACTCCGGGACCTCCGCGCAAAAGTGCTGAAGTGGCGAAATGAGTTTCAGGAGGAAATGATCGACTCCGGGATATTTCGCCGACTCGCCGCACCTGATTTAGATGAGCTATATGTCCGTGAAAAACGGGACCTCTCGCGATTCTTCTGGGGCGCTGTCACCATCGAACCCAAAGCGTCTTTGTCCGGCGAAAAAAATCTGCAGCGCCTGGCGCGCCATCTGCTGGACGAGGCAAAGACAAACGCCAAAGACGTCCTGAAAATTGATTCCCTCTCAGAGGACACTTCCGCTATCGAATTCCACGATTTCCGCAAACGCATCAGATCTGTCACGAAACTGGTCGGATATTTTCCACAAACGGATGGACACTCCAACGACGCTGATGAGCTAAGCCGATATTTTGTCGAACTTGTCGACGGGTATGGAGCAATCAATGACTTGATTGTCGCCCGTGAACACCTACTGGCCAAAGACAAGAAAAAGAAAGCAAAAAAACTCGCCGAAAAGATCGACGAACTTTGGGACGATCTGCGCAAGCAGCAAAAGCATGACGACCTGCTGGAAAAAATCGAGGCGTATCGCGACCTGATTCGCGACGCTTCCGCCTCATAGGATTTCGGATTCGCCCGGGAAGCGCTCCGGATTCGCCCGGGAATCCTTCCGGAGTCACGCGGACAGCGCTCTGGTCAAAGCCTGGTCGTAAAATCGACCCATGCCTGCGGCAAGGACTCGACGAGCCCGGCTTCTGCCCGTTTATCCAAGCCGGTTAAGATCGCCATCCCGACCAGGATGCAAATTGCTCCCAGTATGGGTTTGCTTTTCTGACCAAAAGCCAGAAGGCGCGTGCGATGTCTGGCGATCAATCCGCGCGCTCCGTAGGCGATCATGAGTAAGGGCAACGCTGCGCCGGCGCTATAGATGAACATCATCGCCGTCGCCTGCGGCAATCCCCCACTCTGCGAAGCCAGGCCCACGGCCGCGCCCATGGTTGGTCCGACGCAAGGGCTCCACACCGCACCGAGCAGCGTGCCTAGCGCAAACTGGCCGGCAATACCTCCGAACCGATGATGGGAGAGAAGCCGGTTCGCCGCACCCGCAAGAGGGCCAAAGATTTTTTGCTGCCAATGTTGGGTACCTCCACCCTGCTTAGAGGGAAAGGCCGCCCAAGCGAGTGCAATGCCAAACGCAATCATGAGCGCCGCGGCAATCATCCGAACGTTATCGGAATCGAGCCCGAACAGGTCACCTGCGGAAGCCAATAATGCGCCGACAAAAGTGAACGACGTCATCATTCCGCCCGCTACCGCCACTGGCGCAAGCTTATGTTCCTGGGTCGCGCTGCCGGCTATCAGCGGCAGTGCCGGTAATACGCAGGGAGAAATCGCAGTTAAGGTCCCCGCTGCAAAACTTAACAGGTAAGTAACCACGATGTTCTCCCCTCCTTTGCTTTAGGTGCCAGCCGCAATCTGCGTGCGTAGCTCTGTTTCGCTGGTGGTCCCGGTGCTGCGATTGATTTCTTTCGCGCCCTTGAAGACAATCACGGTCGATTGCTTTTTAATGCCGAGTTCCTTTTTCAGCGCTTTCTCCTTGTCGTAGTCCGCGGACAAGCCGATAACGTTTTCGAATTCCTTCTGCTTGAGAAGGGACTCTAAGATGGGCTTTTGCTTCTTACAGGTCGAACACCAGTCGGCGTGAAAATCAACGACGACTGTCTGTCCCTTTGCCTTGGCGTCCTTGAAGGCGGCTTCCGTATATGGCTGCCAGTCGGCGGCCCAACTCACCCCAGATCCCAATGTGACCACAGAAGCGACGACGACATTTCTAATAACCCGAAATGCTTTCATTAAATCCTTCCTTTCCTGATTCGACAGTTTTACCCTAAAGTGGCTTACACCCCAGAAAACGGCTTCTGGTCGTAACCAGCATTCTTGAGTACGGGGCCGCTGGCAGTTCGGTTACATCTTTTTTTTGTAACCAAAAACGGATTCCATTCGTAATACCTATTGAGAACGCCGAAAGGGCAGCAGGCTCACCATTGAAAGCGGAGCGGGACAAAGAACTTGCAGCACTCCTCGTTGCCGGGCGAACAGGGGACCACTCCGCTTACCGGCGTTTTCTGACCGAGGTCGCGTTATTGCTGCGGCACCGGCTCATAGGAAAATCCGGAATGGGAGACGCAGTGGAAGACATTATTCAGGAATCACTGATCGCCATCCACGCAGCGCGCCATACCTATCTAAGTGAGCGACCGATCGGACCGTGGGTCTACGCAATCTGCCAAAACCGCATGATCGACCACCTGCGGCGCACAAAGCGGCACCAGGCAATAGCCATCGATGACGAGACGATGGACCTATTCGCAACTGACGAAATCTCACATTCCTCAGATAAATCAGACTTGGATCGCGACGAACGGATCAATCAAATCGAAAACGCCATGGCCAGGCTGCCGGCAGATCAAAGGCGCCTGGTTACGCTGCTGAAGATTGAAGACAAATCGGTGCGCGAGGTTGCGGCGATGACCGGCATGAGCGAAAGCGCAGTCAAAGTATCTGCCCATCGTGCCTACCAAAAAATTCGCAAATGGATAGGTGTCTGACGTGAAGACCGAAGATCTCATTTCCAGTCTTTCTGAAAAAAACACTCCAGCGCCGGAGATTCGCCCACCATTCGCGCGTTTTGTTCTTTGGCTGCTGGCCGCGCTATTTTCCGTGGGAGCGGGTATTGCTGTTTTCGGTCTACGCCATGACCATGGCGACCTGCTTTCCGACCCGGTACATATCGCCCAATCCATATTTTCGATGTTGCTGGCAGCATCGTCGGCTCTGTCAGCGTTTTTCTTGAGCGTGCCCGATCGCTCCCGCCGCTGGACTACCGTGGTGCCAGCCGGTGGCGCATTCCTTTGGCTTATAGCAATCGTCGTCAGCCTTTACGGAACTGAACACGCAGATGGCGGGCTTGGATTTAGCTGCGTACGCGATATTCTTGTGCTGGCAGCCCCTCCCGGACTGGTGCTATTTATCATGTTACGTCGTGCCGCGCCGCTCCGCCCGGGAAAGGTCGGCCTTTTCGCCGCTCTCGCTGTCGCGGCCTTAGGGGCCCTTGGCACACAGTTCATCTGCACAAATGACGATCCACTCCATATTTTGATTTGGCACTATGTACCGGTCTTTGTGGTCGGATGGTTCGGAGTGGCTCTGGGGCATAAGATTTTGAAATGGAGAAGCATCAATGGTTCGCCTTGATAATTTTTTATGTGGCGCGGCACTGGCGGTCGCAACGTTCAGCACAAATGCAAGCGCCTTTGACCATAGCCATCAAAAATGGAGTGCTGTTCTTTCGCGCTACCGGGTGGCAGGCGATTTCAAGTATGGCGAATTGAAAGCAAAGGGAACCGCCGGTGACGAGAAGGAATTCAAAGCCTACCTGAATGAAATCAGCGCAGTGTCGGTAAAGGAGTACGATTCTTTTTCCCGCCCTCAGCAGATGGCCTTTCTGATTAACGCGTACAACGCATTGACAGTCAGGTTCATTGAAACGCGCTATCCGATCCGGTCAATCAAGGATGCCGGGGGCCTTTTCTCCAGCCCTTGGACTATTAAGTTTTTTGAACTCCTCGGGGGAGCGATCAAATCATTGGATCCGATTGAACATGAATACCTGCGACCAAAATTCGGCGATTACCGAATCCACGCCGCTGTCAATTGCGCCTCAAAGTCTTGTCCCGAGCTCAGAGGCGAGGCATTTACCGCAGACAAACTCGAAAATCAGCTCAATGAGCAAATGGGAAAATGGCTTGGTGACTCGCAACGCAATCGAGTCGATACAAAGGCCAGAGTTATGTACTTGTCGAAAATATTTGACTGGTACGCGAAAGATTTCGAAGCGGTCGATGGCGGTGTTAAGACCGTGCTGACCAAACATGGCAGCAACACATTTAAAGACGCCGTCGCAGATGGGTAT
>Ga0154020_10009931_pt1 | contig 10932 bp, 10 predicted proteins | sample Klosneuvirus_201_FD_109709 | JGI IMG/M metagenome (GOLD analysis project Ga0154020, IMG submission 109709) | Active sludge microbial communities from wastewater, Klosterneuburg, Austria - Klosneuvirus_20160825_MG | ecosystem: Engineered > WWTP > Aerobic digester > Activated sludge | place...
GCGCGGTGACGGCGCTGATCGGCGCTCCGGCGTTCCTCGTACTCCTGAGGCGCCGCGGATGACGGGCTTCGAGCTCCGGGGCGTCTCGGCCGGCTACCGCCCGGGCCGGAAGGCCCTCCGGGAGCTCGACCTCACCCTGTCACGCGGCCGCGCCATCGCGCTCCTCGGCGAGAACGGCTCGGGAAAGTCGACGCTCCTGAAGCTCCTGGCGGGCGTTCTCGAGCCTTCGGCGGGTGCCCTCACGCTCGACTGCCGTCCCCTCTCCGCGATCCCGAGGCGGGAGCGGGCGCAGCTCGTCTCCTACCTTCCGCAGAGCTTCGAGCCGTTCTTCCCGGCGTCGGCACGGGAGATCGTGCTCCTCGGCCGGACGCCGCACCTCGGGGTGTTCGGCAGCCCCACGGCCAGGGACCACGCGATCGTGGAACGGGCCCTCTCGGAGGTGGACGCCGGAAGCCTGGCGAGCGCCGACATCCGCGAGATGAGCGGCGGCGAGCGGCAGCGCGTCTACCTGGCCCGCGTCCTCGCCGGAGAGGCCGGCGTCCTGCTCCTCGACGAGCCGACCGGGAACCTCGACCCGCGGCACCGGCTCCTGGTGGTCGACGTCATCCGGCGCCGCATCGCCGAAGGAGGCACGGTGGTCTTCTCGACGCACGAGCTGGACATCGCCGCCCTCGCGGCCGACGAGGCGACGCTGCTGAAGGGGGGCGCAGCCCAGGCGTCGGGTCCGATCGCCGACACGTTGACCGGGAGCCGCCTCTCGGCGCTCTTCGACGTGGCGGCTCTCGTGTCTTTCTCGTCTTCGGGGCGCCCGGTCATCTCTTTGGAGGCGAAGCGGTAAGATCCGTTCCTCGTCGCATGTGGTTTCGCAAAGACAAGACGCCTCGGGCGCCCCGTGACCCGCGGAGCTCCTCCTCGATCACCGAGGGGCTCTTCATCAAATGCGAGTCGTGCCGCGAGACCCTTTACGCGAAAGAGGTCGAGCGGAATCGCCGCGTCTGCCCCAAGTGCGGCCACCACTTCCACCTCACGGCCGACGAGCGCCTGAAGCTCCTGTTCGACGACGAGCGCTACCAGCTGCTGTTCGAGGACATCCGCCCGGCCGACCCGCTGAAGTTCCGCGACACGAAGCGTTACCGCGACCGTCTGAAGGAGTACGAGGCGAAGACGGGACGGACCGATGCCGTCAGGGCGGCGGTGGGAAACCTCGACGGCATCCGGACGCACGTGGCCGTCCTCGACTACTCGTTCATGGGGGGGTCGATGGGCTCCGTGGTGGGCGAGGTCCTCTGCCGCGCGGCCGAGCAGGCCCTGGCCGAAAGGACCCCCTACGTCATCGTCACCTCCTCCGGCGGCGCCCGGATGCAGGAGGGAATCCTCTCCCTCATGCAGATGGCGAAGGTCTCGGCGGCGCTCGCACGGCTCGCGGAGGCGCGGCTCGCCTACGTCGCCATCCTCACGGACCCGACCACCGGGGGCGTCACGGCCTCGTTCGCCATGCTGGGCGACGTCACCATCGCCGAGCCGAGGGCGCTGATAGGCTTCGCCGGCCCGCGGGTGATCGAGCAGACGATCCGCCAGACGCTCCCCGACGGCTTCCAGCGCTCGGAGTTCCTCCTCGACCACGGTTTCGTCGACATCATCGTGCCGCGGGGCGAGCTGAAGGCGACGGTGGCGAACGTCCTGAAGCTCCTGGCCGCGTAAACGCTTGAGCCGCGCGTGGCTCGACTCGCTCGGGCCGCAGAAGATCCGGCCCGGGCTGTCGCGGACGCGAGCCCTCCTCGGGGGGCTCGGCCGGCCCGACCTCGCGTTCCGGTCGATCCTGATCGGCGGGACGAACGGCAAGGGCTCCACGTCGGCGGCGGTCTCGTCGATCCTCACGGCAGCCGGCATCGCGACGGGGCTCTACACGTCGCCGCACCTCGTCCGCGTGAACGAGAGGATCCGCCTCCACGAACGCGACATCTCCGACCGGGCGCTGGACGACGTCCTCGGCCTCCTCGCCGTCACGGCCGGCGCCGGGGGCCTCGTCCCCACCTATTTCGAGGCGCTCACCGTGGCCGCGCTCGAGCTCTTCCGGCGCGCCCGCGTCGAGGTGGCGGTCGTGGAGGTCGGCCTCGGAGGGCGCCTCGACGCCACCAACGTCCTCGAGCCCGAGATCGCGGTGGTGACGACCGTCTCGGAGGACCACCTCGACGTCCTCGGCCCGACGCTCTCGGACGTCGCTCGCGAAAAGGCGGGGATCTTCCGCCGGGGAGAGGCCGCTCTGACGGCGGCGACGGGGGAAGGCCTCGCGGCGCTCGTCGCCGAGGCGCGCCGGATCGGGGCGCGGCTCCTCGAGATCCCGCCGACGGACCGGTTCGACGGCGTGTCGCCCCTCCCGGGAGCTCACCAGCGCAAGAACCTCGCCCTCGCGTGCGCGGCGGCGTCCGGGATCGCGTGTCTCGACGAGGCGACCCTGCGGGCCGGCATCGCCGCCACCCGCTGGCCGGGCCGGCTGCAGCGCGTCTCGCGGCGCGGCCGGGAGCTGCTCCTCGACGGCGCACACAACCCGGAAGGGGCCGCCGCGCTCGCGCGATACCTGGACGATTCGGGGCTCTCGGGGCGGGTCGGCCTCGTCTTCGGCGGCCTCGCGGACAAGGACCTCGAGGCCGTCTTCCACGAGCTGCGCCCGCGGGTTCGGCGCGTCGTCCTCGTTCCCGTCGACTCGCCCCGCTCCGAGACGCCGGAGCGCCTCCGCGTCCGCCTCGGCCTGCCCGACGCCGCGACGGCCCCGGATCTGGCCTCCGCCCTGGAGCTCGTCGAATCGGCCGGCGCTCCGATCCTCGTCACCGGTTCGCTGGTCCTCGTGGGCCAGGCCCTCGCGCTCTGACCACGGCCGCTCTTCGGCTAGAGTCCGGGCGATGACCGACACCATTCCGCCCGTCGTCGCGTTCTCGAAGCGAGACCTCGAGGAGGCCGAAGACCGCCGCCTCGCCATCTACGCGTCCCGGGCCTCGCGCGCGACGCGCCGGCATCCGTCGTCGGCGGAAGGGAAGAGCTACGACTACAGGACCGAGTACCAGCGCGACCGGGACCGGATCATCCACGCCCGGGCTTTCCGCCGGCTGAAGCACAAGACGCAGGTCTTCATCCCGTTCGAAGGGGACCACTACCGGACGCGGCTGACGCACACGCTGGAGGTGACGCAGGTCGCGAGGACGATCGCGCGCGCGCTCGGCATGAACGAGGACCTGGCGGAGGCCTGCGCTCTCGCGCACGACGTGGGGCACACGCCCTTCGGCCACTCCGGCGAGAAAGTCCTGAACCGGATCCTGACCGGCGGGGAGCCGGGCGTCGCGATCGAGCCGCGAATCGCGGCGCAGGTGGGGGCGTTCAAGCACAACTATCAGTCCGTCCGCGTGGTCGACATCCTCGAGAAGAGGTACGAGCACCCGGGCCTGAACCTGACGAACGACACGCGCGAGGGGATCCTCAAGCACACGTCCTGGCGGCGCGACTACCCGTTCCCCGACATCGACGCCGAAGGGCTGAACCTCTCCTCCGGCGGGCACCTGGAGGGTCAGGCCGTCGGCTGGGCCGACGAGATCGCGCAGCAGGCCCACGACCTGGAGGACGGGCTGAAGCTGGCCGACGAGGGGAAGGCGCTGGCGATGCCGATCTCGAAGGCCGTGATCGAGGCGCTGGGCGCGTCGTACACGGGCGCCCGCGACGGCACCGTGCGGCGCGCCATGCTGATCCGCGGCATCATCCATCTCCTCGTCACGGACGTGATCACCGCCTCGCGCGCCGCGATCGAGCGCTGGCTGACGGCGCGGAAAATCGCCACGCCGGACGAGTTCTACGCGCAGCGGCGCAAGCTGCCGGGCTCGCTGGTGGCGCCCTCCAAGGCGGGCGAGCGGCTCTACTCCGACCTGAAGGACTTCATCTACCGCCAGATCATCCACAGCCACGTGGTGGCGCAGCACGACGGCAAGGCGAACCTCGTCATCACGGCGCTCTTCGGCGCGTACTACAGGAACCCGCGGCTCCTGCCCGACTGGGCGCTCCTCCGTTATCGCGACCTCGCGCGCGTCGAGTACCTGCGCGACATCCCGCTCAAGCGCCTCGATGCCGAGATCGCCGCGAGCTACCACCGGAAGCCGCTCTTCCTGCGGTGCGTCGCGGACCACCTGGCCGGAATGACCGACAGCTACGCGCTCGCGGAGTACGACCAGATGTTCATGCCGTACCCCCGGCACCCCGCCGGGATACCCGGGCGCTAGCTACCCGGAGGCGGGGGCCGGGAGCGCGGCGCAGGCCCTGCAGAGGCCCCGCATCACGAGGGCGGTGCTCTCGACCTCGCGGCCGTCGGGCAACGTCTTCACGGTCTTCAAGGGAACGCTGTCCCACGGCACGTCGGCGACGCTCCCGCACTGCCTGCAGATGAAGTGGTGGTGCGGGTCGAGGCGGGCGTCGTAGCGGGCGACGGCGTCTTGGAAGACGAGCTCCTCGACGAGCCCAGCCTGCTCGAGCGAGTGGAGCACGTTGTAGACGGAGGCTCGCGCCGCGGAGGGGACGCTCCGGTTCACGGCGAGCCCCACCTCTTCGGCGGTGGGGTGGCTCGAGGTGGAAGAGAGGAACTCCAGCACCGCCAGCCGGGGAAGCGTCACCCGGAGGCCGCTCTTTCGAAGCCGTTCCTCGATCGTCTCCACGGGTCTAGCTTAATACGAACCCGGGATGGAATAGTCCCCGGGCCCGCGGCATCTAACGGGTGGAGAACAGCTTGTCCCTACTTTCCTTCGTCCGGGGAGCGGATCGCCGCCGCGAGGATTTCGACGCCGAGGTGCTCGTCCACTTCCGCGAGATCTACCGCGCGGCCTACCGGCTGGCGCGGCGCGCGGCGGAGGCCGAAGACCTCACCCAGGAGGTCTTTCTCCAGGCGTGGAAGAGCTTCGACCGTTACGAGAGCGGCACCAACGGGCGCGCCTGGCTCCACAAGATCCTCTGGAACGTCCGCCAGCAGAGCCTCCGGAAGCGCGTTCCGATCCCGCTCGGAGCCGAAGGCGAGGCCCGGCTTGCCGAGACGCTCCCGGCCGAGGAGACGACCCCGACCGAGGTGCGCGACGAGGACGTCCGAGCCGCGCTCGACGCCCTCTCCGAGGACCACCGCCAGATCGTCCTCCTCTGCGACGTCGAGGGCTTCACCTACAAGGAGCTGGCGGACATCCTGAAGACGCCGATCGGCACCGTGATGTCGCGCCTCTCCCGCGCCCGCGGCGCGCTGAAGGCGCACCTTCGGGACGCCGGCCTCGCGCCGGCCGCCGTACCGGGCGGCGTGTCTCAGGGGGTGTCCTCGTGACGCGACTCCACGCGATGCCGTCGGTTCGCGAGCAGGGCTGCACCCGCGTCCGTCGCTTGCTCGATTCGTACCTTTCCGGAGAGCTGACCGTCGAGACGAACCACGAGATCCTCGATCACCTCTCGCGCTGCCCGGCGTGCCAGGCCGAGGCCGATGCGCGCGAACGGCTGCGGGCCAGCGTCCGCCGTGTCGCGGCCGGAGCGCCGGAGCCCGAGGCGGCATTCGAGGCCCTGGTGAGGGACCGCGTGCGCGCCGTTCCCGCCGCCCGTCCGATCGCGGCGGCTCTCGCGGTCGCAGCGGCGTTCGTTCTGGGGCTCTCGGTCCTTTTCCTGCGGCCTGCGCCCGTGCCCGCCGTGGACAGCGGCGCCTTCGCGGCCGCAGCCGCCACGCAGATCGACTGCGCTCTGGCGGGCGATTGGCCCGAGAAGCCACCGGATCTCGCCGCCCTCCTCTCGGAGGTCGAGCCCGCGTACCGGGAGACTCTCCGAGCCGTCGCAGCGAAGCCCGGCTTCCGGGTCGTCGCCGCGCACGACTGCGGTCACGGCGGCCCGCTGGCCTTTCATCTCATCCTCCGGAAGGACGGTAGCGCCGCCGCTTCGGGTCTCGTCTCCGTGCTCGTCTTCCGGAAGACGAAGGGCTCGCTCCCTCCGGGCACCCAGCTCGCGAACGAGAACGGCGTGGCGCTGACGGGCGCGAGGAGCCGCGGCTTCGACATCGTGAGCACCGAGACGGCGCGCTCGCTCCTCTTCGTGGTTTCGGCGAACGGGCGAAAGGAGAGCATGGAGCTCGGTCGGTCCCTCCTGCCCGGCCTCGCCGCCACCCTATAATCCGCGGCTCCGCGCGCCCCGCGCGGCCCTGCCATGAAAGACGTCTTCGTCCTCTCCGCGGCGCGTACGCCGATCGGTCGTTTCGGTGGAGCCTTTTCCGCGCTGCCGGCCGCGGCCCTCGGCGAGGCCGCGGCACGCGCCGCGCTCGCGAGGGCGCGCGTCGCCGCCGAGGCGATCGACGAGCTGATCTTCGGTCACGGCCGCCAGGCGGGAAACGGCCCCAACCCCGCGCGCCAGGTGGGGCGGCGCTCGGGCCTTCCCGATGCCGTTCCGGCGTACACCGTGAACCAGGCCTGCGCCTCGGGGCTGAAGGCGATCCTCCTCGGGGCCGACTCGATCCAGCTGGGCCGCGCCTCGCGCGTCCTCGCGGGCGGTCACGAGGCCATGTCGCGCACGCCCTACTACCTCGACGGGGCGCGGTGGGGCTACAGGATGGGACACGCCGAGGTGGTCGACGGCATGACGAGGGACGGCTTCCTCTGTCCGCTCTGCAACCAGATGATGGGAGAGACCGCCGAGACGCTGGCTCGCGAATGGGGTATCTCCCGGGGCGCCCAGGACGCCTACGCGCTGGAATCGCAGCGGCGGGCCGCGCGGGCGCTCGCGGACGGCGTCTGGCGCGAGGAGATCGCCCCGGTCTCCGTGGAGGGGAAGGGGGGCCCGAAGGCGGTCGCCGACGACGAGCACCCTCGCCCGGAGACCACGCTCGAATCGCTCGCGAAGCTGAAGCCCGCTTTTTCGAAGGACGGCACGGTCACGGCCGGCAACGCCTCCGGTGTGACCGACGGCGCCGCCGCGCTGGTACTCGGAGGCGAGGAAGCGGCGATGGCGAGCCCGCCGCTGGCGCGGCTCGTCGGCTCCGCGACCGTGGGCGTGGACCCGGCGAGGATGGGGATCGGTCCGGTCCCCGCGGTCCGCGCGCTCCTCTCGTCCACCGGGCTGTCCCTCCGCGATTTCGGCCTCGTCGAGCTGAACGAGGCGTTCGCGGCGCAGGCGCTGGCCTGCATGAAGGACCTCGACCTCGACCCCGAGCGCGTCAACGTGAACGGCGGGGCGATCGCCCTCGGCCACCCGATCGGGGCGACGGGCGCCCGGATCGTCGTGACGCTCCTCCACGAGATGCGGCGCCGCCGCGTCCGCTACGGGATGACCACGCTCTGCGTCTCGGGCGGGATGGGAGTCGCCGTGGCGTGGGAGTTGCTGTAGGGTTGACTCGCCTCGGTCACCGCCGAGTCGGCACACCTTTTTTCGAATGAAGATCATCATCGCAACGGACGACCGCCAGCCCAACGACCGTTACCGGGGCGCCCTCATCTGCGCCGGCGCCATGCCGGAAGAGGTGGTGCTGGCGCGCCCGGGCGAGCCGGTGCCCCGCGAGTTCGACGGCCTGCTCGTGGCGGGCGGCGCGGACCTCGACCCCTCTCACTACGGGGAGGCCGTCGCGTGCGAGGCCGTGGAGCTTTCGCCCGAGCGCGACGCGCTCGACCTCGAGCTCTTCGCGAGGGCCCAGAAGAAGGGCGTGCCGGTGTTCGGCATCTGCCGGGGCCTGCAGCTCCTGAACGTCGCCATGGGCGGCACGCTCTGGCAGGACCTGCCGTCGCAGAGGAACCGCGGCGTGAGGCACGAGCACGACCGGGCCGACGGCTTCCCGCCCGAGCATCCCGCGCACGCCGTGACCGTCTCCCCGACGCGCGAGTCGCCCCTCGGAGAGCTGTTCCGGACGCACCGCGCCTCCGTCGTCAACTCGCGGCATCACCAGGCCGTGAAAGACCTCGCCGCCGGGCTCGTGCCGCTGGCGTCCTCGCCCGACGACCTCGTCGAGGCGTTCGAGAGAGCCGATGGCCCGTACCTCGCCGCCGTGCAGTGGCACCCCGAGGACCTCGTGGCGCAGCCCTTCCAGAAGGCTCTTCTCCGCTCGTTCGTCGACGCGTGCCGGGTCCGTGGCGGCGCGCGCGCGCCGGTGATCGAGGTGCTCCTCGAAGGAAGCGTGCCGGTGGTCCGCGTGAACCGCCCCGCGAAGAGGAACGCCTTCGCCGGCACGATGCGCGAGATGCTCGCCGGCACCATCGAGGCCCTGGGCGAGGATCCGACGGTCCCGGCCATCGTCCTCACCGGCGCGGGGGGCGCCTTCTCGGCGGGCGGCGATCTGGACGTCCTCCGGGCGCTCCTCGAAGCCCAGGACGAGCAGGGCTTCTGCGAGCTCCTGAACGCCGGGGCCCGCGCCGTTCTCGCCATCGTGAGGTCGAAGAAGCCCGTCATCGCCGCGATAGACGGGGCTGCCGCGGGTGCCGGCATGAACCTGGCGCTCGCCTGCGACCTGCGCGTCGCCTCCACCTACGAGGGGTGCGAGGCCTTCTTCGCCCAGTCATTCGCGGCGATCGGCCTCTCGCCCGACTGGGGCGGGACTTTTCACCTGCCGCTCCTCGCGGGCCCCGGGAACGCCGCCGACCTGGTCTTCTCGGCGGAGAGGATCTCCGCCCATCGGGCCAAGGAGCTCGGGATCGTCGACCTTCTCGTGGACGACGGCCCGTCGCTCCCCGCGGCCATCGCCCGCGCCCGCACCTACGCCGAACGCCCCGCCGCGGCCCTCGCGGCGGCGAAGCGGAACCTCAACGCCGAACGCCTTCCTGCCCTCGAACGGGCGCTAGCCCGGGAGGCCGAAGCCCAACTCGAGCTCTTCCGGAGCGGCGAGCTCCTGCGACACCTCCCCGTGTCGCGGCCGCGCCCGATGAGCCTGGAGCCCCAATGAAGAAGCTGATCCTCGCCCTCACCCTATCCGCTCTCCCCGCGCTTTCGCAGGCGCCGGCCGGCAGCAAGGCCGCCAAGCCCGTCGAGATCCAGCCATTCGAGGTCGCCGCGCTCGGAAAGGGCGGCTGGTTCGGGCGGTTCGGCATGACGAACTGCTCCTGGATCGACATGGGCGACGGCGTCCTCGTCATCGACACGGGTGCCACCGTCAACGATGCCGCGAACCTGGCCGCGCAGATCCGGGAGACGACGAAGGGGAAGCCGATCAAGTGGCTGGTCCTGACTCACCTCCACAGCGACTCCAACACCGGCGTCCAGGCGTTCCTCCCGACCGACGCCACCGTCTTCGTGAACGCGAAGGTGGCGGCCTCGGTGGCGATGGCGCTGAAGGGGAAGGAAGGACAGAAGCTGCCCACCGTGGTTGGGGTGTCCGACAAGATCGTCGTCGGCGTCGGGACCCGGGTCGTCCATCTCGGCGCCCCGGCGGGCGCGGCCCACACTGACCACGACCTCTACGCGTTCTCCGTGGATCACCGGGCGCTCTTCGTGGGTGACCTCGTCACGCCGGGGCGCTGCCCGATGGCGTCCGACGCCACGAACGACCCCCGCGGCTGGCTCGAGGCGCTCGATCGGCTCGATGCGGCGAATGCCGCCGTGGTGATCGCGAGCCGCGGGCCCGAGTCGCGGCTCGTCCAGGGGGAGATCGGCGACACGCGGAGCTACCTGACCCGCCTCGTCAAGCTCGTCACCGAGTACAAGAACCGGAAGCTGCCCGAGGCGCAGGTGGGGGCCGAGCTCGCGAAGCTCGACCCGGCCGGCAAGTACTGCCCCACGCAGCTCGACAACATCAACGGCCTCGCGCTCTTCCGCCGCGTCACGCCGGACGGCAAGTTCCCGCCGGCGCCGCCTCCACCGGTCGCGCCCGGCGCCGCTTCCGCGCCGAAGAAGAAGTAACGACGGCGGGCGAGGATGCGTCTCCCCATCTTCCTCGCCCGCCGCTTTCTCGCGGGGCGCCGCGGTCTCCTCGGCACCGTCTCCACCCTCGCCCTTCTCGGTGTGGCCCTGGGCGCGGCCGCGCTCGTCGTGGCGATGGGGCTGATGTCGGGCTACCGGCACGAGCTCGCCGAGAAATTGGCCGGCACCAACGCCGAGGTGCTGATCCTCCCGCCGGGCGCCGAGCGGGACGACGACGCGCTCCGGGCCCGCCTCCAGAAGCTCCCGGGCGTGACGGCGGTCGCCCGCTCCGCGTTCGCCCCGGGGCTCCTCCTGTCGCCCGCGGCGCCCGAGGGGGTCGACACCCTGGTCAAGGGGCTCGACATCCCGGACGGTCTCCGCACGACGCGCCTGCTCGGATCCGTTCCGGGCGTCGCGGAGCGCCTCGCCCGAACGGATGGCGGCGGCGTGCCCGTCCTCCTCGGGGCCGGGCTCGCGAGACGCCTCGGCGCGCCCGAGGGATCGCTCGTCGTCCTCGAGACGGCGTCCACCTCCCTCACGAAGGGGCTCTCGCCCCCGCGCCGGACCTCTCTGCGGGTGGCCGCCATCGTCGAGACCGGCTTCCTGGAGGTGGACGACAGCTGGCTCGTCGTGCCGCTCGCGTCTTTCGAGCGCCTCGCGCCCCCGGACGCGCGGCGCGGCCTCTTCGAGCTGAAGCTCGACGATCCACTCCGTTCCGAGGAGACGGTGAGCGCCGCCCGCGCTCTCCTCGGCTCCGGAGCGACGATCCTCGACTGGAAGGCGCTGAACCACGATCTCTTCGCCACCCTCGCCGGCCAGCAGGTGCTCCTCTTCCTCGCGCTCGTCCTCATCGTCGCGGTCGCGGCGGGGACCGTCGTCTCCTCGCTGGTCGTCCTCCTGGCCGAGAAGACGAGAGACGTCGGCGTCCTCGCGGCGATCGGCGGCGGGCCCCGGCTCATCTCCAGCACGTTCCGCGCGGCCGGCCTCTTCCTCGGGACCTCGGGCCTGGTCCTGGGCGTCGTCTTCGGGCTGGCCGTCTGCTGGGTGCTCACCACGACTCGCGCC
>Ga0154020_10009932_pt1 | contig 10930 bp, 9 predicted proteins | sample Klosneuvirus_201_FD_109709 | JGI IMG/M metagenome (GOLD analysis project Ga0154020, IMG submission 109709) | Active sludge microbial communities from wastewater, Klosterneuburg, Austria - Klosneuvirus_20160825_MG | ecosystem: Engineered > WWTP > Aerobic digester > Activated sludge | place...
CGAACCCGCCGAACCCGCCGAACCCGCCGAACCCGCCGAACCCGCGCCCAGCTGGGCCTCGATTCCGGCCCACACCTCGGGGCGCGGCTTGACCGGCGCCAGCGCCGCCCCCAGCGCGGCCGCACCCACGCGCGCGCGCGTCAGCGCCGCCGCGGCCTCGGGCTGCGTCTCCAGCGCGGCCTCGAAGCGCGCCCGGTCCTCCGCGGTCAGAGCGTCCAGCGCGTGGCCGGCGGCCAGCTCCTCGAGCTCGTCCTGGCTCAGCGGGGCGCCGCTCATGTGCCCTCTCGCGCGGCGCCGAACACGCTGGCCAGGCGGCCCAGCGCGATGCGGATGCGTGACTTCACGGTGCCCAGCGGAGCGCCGGTGCGCGCGGCGATCTCGCGCTGGCTCAGCCCCTCGAAGTAGGCCAGCTCGATGGCGGTGCGCTGCTCGGCGGCCAGCTCGCCGAGGGCGGCGGCGATGCGCTCGCGCGCGCTGCGCTGCTCGACCTCCTCCAGCACGCCCTTCGCTTCGCCGCGTGGCTCGTCGGCGGCGGCGCTGGCGGTGCGCTCGGCGGTGCCACGGGCGCGCACGCGATCGATGGCTCGGCTGCGCGCGATGGTCGCGATCCAGACCCCGGCGCTGCCGCGGCTCTGGTCATACTGGACGGCGCGGCGCCAGACCTCGAGGAAGCTGTCCTGCACGACCTCCTCGGCCTCGGCGTGGCTGCGCAGGATGCGCAGCGCGATGGCCAGCGCGCGGCCGGCGTGGCGCTCGTACAGCGTGCGCAGCCCGGCGCGATCGCCGCGCGCCACCGCCGCCAGGACGCGCGCATCCTCGCCTGCCTCCGCGGACGGTCCGGGAGCGGCCTGACCCACCCGCACCGCGAGGAACGTCAGCACCACGGCTTCATAGCCTGCCCCCCGCATCCACGCAATCTACGGCTGCCGGGGCGGATCCGATCACGGTGCCGGCGCCGACGGCCTCGGCTCAGACCACCATGGCGCGCAGGCGACGCACCCGCTCCTCGACCGGGGGATGCGTCGAGAACCACTCCAGGGCCCGGGTCCGTCCCGACAGCGGCGCCATGATGTACATGTGGGCGGTGGCCGGATCGGCGGTGCGCATGGGCACCCGGCGCGACACCCGGTGCAGCTTGTCCAGCGCGCTGGCCAGCCCGAGCGGGCTGCCCGCCAGGCGCGCCCCGGTGGCGTCGGCGCCGAACTCGCGGCTGCGTGACACCGCCAGCTGCACGATGACCGCGATCAGCGGCGCCACGATCATCAGGGCCAGCGCCGCCAGCGGGCTCGGTCGATCGTCCTCGCTGCGGTGGCCGCCCAGCAGCGCGGTCCAGCCCGCCAGGCGCGCCAGCAAGGACACCGTGCCGGCCAGCGTGGCCGCCACCGTCGAGATCAGCACGTCGCGGTTCAGCACATGGCTGAGCTCGTGCGCCAGCACACCCTCGAGCTCGTCACGATCGAGCAGGTCGAGCAGCCCCGCGGTCACCGCGATCACCGCATGGCTCGGCCCGCGCCCGGTGGCGAAGGCGTTGGGCGCGTGGTCGGGCACCCAGTAGATCCGCGGCTTGGGGATCCCGGCCCGGCGCGCCAGCCGCGCCACCGCCGCGTGCACCTCGGGCGCCTCCTCGACTGGCAGCGGCTGCGCCCGGTGCATCGCGATCACGATGCGATCGCTGAACCACCAGCCGGCCAGGTTCATCGCGCCCATCACCACCAGGGCGCCGACCGCCCAGCCGGTGCCACCCAGGGCTCCCGAGATCAGCACCACCAGGGCGGTCAGGCCACCCAGCAGCAGCGCGGTGCGGGCATGATTTGCGCCCACGCCGCTGCCGCGAAGCCACCGGTTGCCCGGGCGTCCAGCATCGATCGTCGACAGGTTGCGCATGGCGTCAAAGTAAGCAGCCAGACGCCGCCGTCAATCCGCGTGGCCCGCGTCGCAGGCCCCGAAAATGACGAAGGGCGCCACCGGGGCGCCCTCCGTCGTGCAGCAGCTGCTGGCTCAGCCCTTGGGGGTGACCGGCGGGGCCACCGGCGCGGCGGCGGCCGGCACCTTCATGCCCTTGATGACCGACTCGGTGGTCAGCGTCCAGGCACCCTTGGCGCCCATCTTGACCTCCTGCATCATCTTCGGCGCCTTGGCGTCGGTCCAGTCCCAGGTGATGCGGAAGGCCATCGGCTGGCCCATCATCGAGTAGTCACCCTTCGACTCCAGCACGAACTTGGTGCCGTCGAGCTTGCCGGCCATGAACATGGCGCCGCCCATCGAGTCGGCCCAGGTGCCACGGTAGCCCTTGGCCATGAAGTCCCAGCCGGTCAGCATGGTGCCGGTCATGGTCATCTTGGCCTTGCCCGCGGTCCAGGTGTCCGAGACGTCGCACTGGACCCACAGCTTGGCGTGCACCCACTTGCACTTGGCGGTGCCCTTGGTCGCCATCTCGGGCGTGCCCGGGCCCATCGCGTTGGCCATCACCTTGCCGGTCCAGCTCACGTTGCCAGCCATGAAGGCCAGCGCCAGGGTCTCGGGACCCGGCTTGGGCATCATCGCCGCCATGTCCGGGGCCGCGGGCGCGGCAGCGGGGCTGGGGGCGGGCGTGGCCGCCTTGGCCTCCGCCTTGGGGGCCGCCGCAGCGGGGGCCGGGGTCTTGGCCGCCGCAGGCGCGGGCGCGGCCTTGGCCGCGGGAGCCGGGGCCGCCTTGGCGGCAGGCGCGGGCGCGCCGGCGGGCGGTGCACCAGCCGAGGCCAGGCCGGCCAGCGCAGTCAGCGAGATCACACAGCTCAGAAGCTTCGTCTTCATCACAACTCCTCCTCCACAGTTTCGCCCCCGACTGCAGGGCCCGTCACGCATCGCGACCAGGCAACCCCAGTGGGGTCGCTTTGGCCGCGCACATTAGCCGCTGGTCATGGCCATCGCAACCCCTTGTGCGCCGGCTCGCAGGTTGCGCTTGCACCGCCGCGCCCGATCAACGAAAGTCGCGCGGGGCGCTCATCAGGTGGAGCGCAGGGTCCGGGAGAGATGCTGGCGGCGTACCTGTTCTCGCTCATCGTGGGCGGTGGTCTGGTCACCTTCTCGCTGATCGCAGGCGGCAAGGACAAGTCCATCGACGCCGACTCCGACGGCGACGTCGCCGCCGGCCACGGCACCGACGGCCATGATGGTGGTCATGATCACGACCACGACAAGGCGCACGTCAGCGCCGGTGACGCCGCGCTCGCGGTCACCGGACCCAAGGCCATCGAGAAGGTGCGCCCGCGCAAGAAGAACCCGTCGATCCTCAAGAACAGCCGCTTCTGGACCTACTTCACGGCGTTCGGCGGCCTCACCGGCGCCGCCGTCACCGGCCTGCACCTGGCCGGCGAGCCGGTCACCGGGCTGCTCGCGCTCGGCCTCGGCGTGGCCGCGGGCACCGGCGCCACCGTGGCGCAGCGGGTCATCGGCAAGGAGGGCGTCGGCGGCCTGCCCTCGGCGGCCGACTACCGCGGCCAGGAGGGCATCGTCCTCATCCCGGTGTCCAGGGGCGACGACGGCAAGATCCGCCTCAAGGTCGGCGGCACCGCCATCGATCTGCGCGCCGTCACCGAGGAAGAAAAACCCTTCCCGGTGCGCGCCCCCGCCTTCGTGCTCGACGTCACCGCTGACGGTACCGCTCGCATCATCCACCCACCCGGCCGGGACGACCCGGCCTAGGAGGCGCACATGGACCTGTTTGCATTCACCTGGCCACCCTGGGTCACGCCCGAGATCAAGCTGGGCATCATCGCGGGCAGCGCCACGCTGGGCGCGCTGCTGTTCCTGCTCATGATCATCAGCTCGCTGCGCCACATCTGCCGGCCCAACGAGGTGCTGATCTTCTCGGGCCGTTCGCGCACGCTGGCCGACGGCACCAAGGTCGGCTTCCGCGTGGTGTTCGACGGCGGCGCCACGCGCTGGCCCATCGTCGAGCGCATCGATCGCATGGACATGCGCCTGATGCCCATCGAGCTGCACGTCACCAACGCCTACTCGCGCGGGGGCATCGCGCTGTCGGTGCATGCCATCGCCAACGTCAAGGTGTCGTCGGATCGCGACCACATCCACAACGCCATCGAGCGCTTCCTGGGCACCCCGCAGGAGCAGATCCGGCGCGTCGCCAAGGAGACCCTGGAGGGGATCTTGCGCCAGGTGCTGGCGACGCTGACGCCCGAGGAGATCAACGAGAACCGCCTCAAGTTCGCCGACGCGCTGCTGGCCGACGCCGAGGAGGATCTGCAGAAGCTCGGCCTGCACCTCGACACCCTCAAGATCCAGCACGTCGCCGACGAGTCCAACTACCTGTCGTCGATCGGCCGCGTGCGCATCGCCCAGATCCTGCGTGACGCCTCGATCGCCGAGTCGAACGCGCAGAACGAGGCCAACAAGGAGGTCGCCGCCGCCACCGCGCGCGGCGAGATCGCGCGCGCCAACGGCAAGCGCGCCATCGTGCAGAGCGAGAACGAGCTGCGCCGCCTGCGCGCCGAGCTGGAGGCCCAGGCCAAGTCGGAGGAGGAGCGCTCGCTGGCCGCCGCGCTGACCGCGCGCGCCCAGGCCGAGCAGGAGCTGCAGGGCGTGCGCGCCCAGGTCGAGCAGGCGCGCCTGCTGGCCGAGGTCGAGATCCCGGCCGAGGCGCACCGCATCGCCGCCATCTCGCTGGCGCGTGGCCAGGCCGCGCCCATCGAGGAGAACGGCGCCGCCGTCGGCCAGGTCCTCGATCTGATGGCCGAGACCTGGAGCAAGGCCGGTCCCCAGGCGCGCGACATCTTCCTCATCCAGCAGATCGAGCAGCTGGTCGCCGCCGTGGTCGAGAGCGTGCGCACCGCGGTGCGCGTGCGTGACGTCAGCCTGATCGACGGCGGCGACGGCAAGGCGCTGGCGAACTACGTCGCCAGCTATCCCGAGACGGTGCGCGCGGTGCTGGCGTCGCTCAAGGACAGCATCGGCATCGACATCCCGGCCATCCTGTCGACGGCGGGGCAGAAGCAGCTGGGCCAGAGCACGGGGGTGTCGCGATGAAGACCGAACTCATCATGCTGCTGGCCGGTATCGGCGCGGTCAGCCTGCTGGTCATCCTCACCACCATCAAGCGGCTGCTCTACATCTGCCAGCCCAACGAGGTCCTCATCCTGTCGGGCGTGTCGCGCAACATCGAGGTCGCCGGCCGGCCCAAGAAGATCGGCTACCGCATCGTCAAGGGCGGTCGCGCCCTGCGCAAGCCCCTGTTCGAGCGCATCGATCGCATGGATCTCACCAACATGATCATCGATCTGCGCATCACCGACGCCTACTCCAAGGGCGGCATCCCGCTGACCGTCTCGGGCGTGGCCAACATCAAGGTCCCCGGTGAGGAGCCGCTGATCAACAACACCATCGAGCGCTTCCTGGGCTTCGACCGCGGCCAGATCATGAAGATCGCCAAGGACACGCTGGAAGGCAACCTGCGCGGCGTGCTGGCGACGCTGACGCCGGAGCAGGTCAACGAGGACAAGATCTCGTTCGCCAAGTCGCTGCTCGACGAGGCCGAGCAGGATCTCGGGCGGCTCGGGCTGGTGCTCGACTCGCTGCGCATCCAGAACGTGTCCGACGAGGCCGGCTACCTGAACAGCCTGGGTCGCAAGCAGTCCGCCGAGGTGCAGAAGAACTCGGTCATCGCCGAGGCCAGCGCCCAGGCCGACGCCGCCGAGCGCGCCGCCACCAACGAGATGGAGACCGCGCTGGTCCGCATCCAGAACGACATCGCCATCACACGCGCCGAGAACGAGCGGCGCATCGCGGCCGCGCTGTCGCAGCGCGCCGCCCTGGTCGCCGAGGAGCAGTCCCGCGTCGTCACCCTGATCGCCAAGGCCAACGCCGAGGTCGGCGTGCAGGGCGCCCGCCAGGAGCAGGTCCGGCGTCAGCTCGAGGCCGACGTCATCCTGCCCGCCAAGGCGCGCCAGGCCGCCGAGGAGGCCGCCGCCAAGGCCGGCGCCTCGACCATCATCGAGAACGGCATCGCGACCGCACGCGCGCTGTCGTCGGTCGCCACCGCGTGGGCCAAGGCGGGGCCGAACGCCAAGGAGATCTTCCTGATGCAGAAGCTCGATGTGCTGCTGCGCAGCGTGGTGTCCACGGTGCAGGCGGTGCAGGTCAACAAGCTGGTCATGCTGCCCGCTGGCTCGGCCGCCGCCACCGGCGACATGCCGCAGAAGGTGATGGCCGCGGCCGAGCAGCTCAAGGCCACGCTGGGCATCGATGTGGCTGAAATTCTGCGCGGTCGCCAGGCGTTGCCGCCGGCCTCCGCGGCGCCCCACGCCAAGTAGTCCCGGCCCGACTTTCGGCGTGTGACTCGGCCAGATTTCGTTGTATAGCTGAGCATGCTGCCGGAAGAGCTCCGCGAAGGTCTCACGTTCGACGACGTGCTCCTGGTGCCGGGTGAGAGCGATGTGCTCCCGACCCAGGTCGATGTCCGCACCCGCCTGACCCGCTCGATCCTGCTCAACATCCCGCTGCTGTCGTCCGCGATGGATACCGTCACCGAGGCGGCCACCGCGATCACGATGGCGCGCGAGGGCGGCATCGGCATCCTGCACAAGAACATGTCGCCCGAGCTGCAGGCGCTCGAGGTCACCAAGGTCAAGCGCGCACAGTCGGGCCTGGTGGTCGATCCCATCACGATCCACCCCGAGCAGAAGCTGGGCACCGCGGTCGAGCTGATGCGGCGCCACCGCATCAGCGGCCTGCCGGTGGTCGACGCCGACAAGCGCTGCGTCGGGATCCTGACCAACCGCGACATCCGCTTCGAGAAGAACCTCGAGCAGCGGGTGTCCGACATGATGACCACCAAGCTGGTCACCGCGCCCGAGGGCATCACGCTGGAGGACTCCAAGAGCCTCCTGCACAAGCACCGCATCGAGAAGCTGATCGTGGTCGGCCCCGGCGGCAAGCTGCGCGGCCTCATCACCATCAAGGACATCGAGCAGGCGCAGACCCACCCGCTCAGCGTGATGGACGAGCTGGGCCGGCTGCGCTGCGGCGCCGCGGTGGGCGTGGGCGCCGACCGCGAGGCCCGCGTCGAGGCGCTGCTGGCGGCCGGGGTCGACGTCATCGTCATCGACACCGCGCACGGCCACGCCCGCGGCGTCATCGACGCCGTCGCCGCCACGCGCAAGGCCTTCCCGAAGGCGCAGCTGGTGGCCGGCAACGTGGCCACCGCCGAGGCCACCGCGGCGCTGATCAAGGCCGGCGTCGACGCCGTCAAGGTCGGCGTCGGACCTGGATCGATCTGCACCACCCGCGTGGTCGCCGGCGTCGGCGTGCCGCAGATCACCGCCATCAACGACTGCGCGCGCGAGGCCGGGCGGCACGACATCCCGATCATCGCCGACGGCGGCATCAAGTATTCGGGCGACGTCTCCAAGGCCATCGCGGCGGGGGCGACCACCGTGATGATCGGCTCGCTGTTCGCGGGCACCGAGGAGGCCCCCGGCGAGGTCATCCTGCACCAGGGCCGCAGCTACAAGACCTACCGCGGCATGGGCTCGCTGGGCGCCATGAAGGAGGGCTCCAAGGACCGCTACTTCCAGGCCGACGTGGCCAGCGAGTCCAAGCTGGTGCCCGAGGGCATCGAGGGCCGGGTGCCCTACAAGGGGCCGCTGTCGGCGTCGATCTACCAGCTGGTCGGCGGCCTGCGCAGCTCGATGGGCTATGTCGGCGCGCACACCATCGAAGAACATCGCCAGCGCACGCGTTTCATCCGCATGTCCTCGGCCGGCCTGCGCGAGAGCCACGTACACGACGTCATCATCACCAAGGAAGCCCCCAACTACCGGGTGGAGTAGCAACCGCAATGTCGACGACGCGCGAGACGGTCCTCATCCTCGATTTCGGCTCGCAGTACACCCAGCTCATCGCGCGTCGCGTGCGCGAGCAGCGGGTGTACTCGGAGATCCACCCCTACACGCTGGCGCTCGACAAGATCCGCGCCATGGCGCCGCGCGCCATCATCCTGTCGGGCGGCCCTTCGTCCTGCTACGAGCCGGGCGCGCCCACGGTGTCGCCCGAGCTGTTCGCGCTGGGCGTGCCGGTGCTGGGGATCTGCTACGGCCTGCAGCTGACCATGAAGCTGCTCGGCGGCGTGGTCGTCCCGGCGCAGGATCGCGAGTACGGCCGCGCCACTGTGCGCGTGACCCGCGCCAGCGGCCTGCTCGACGGCTTCAAGGTCGGCGAGGACCTCGGGGTCTGGATGTCGCACGGCGACCGCGTCGAGGCGCTGGCGCCGGGCTTCGAGGTGGTGGCTGACACGCCGTCGTCGCCGTTCACGGCGGTGGTCGATCGCGCGCGCAACATCCACGGCGTGCAGTTTCACCCCGAGGTGGCGCACACCCCGCGCGGCAACGAGATCATCTCCAACTTCCTGTTCAAGATCGCCGGCTGCAAGCCGGACTGGACCATGGTGTCGTTCGTGGACGAGGCGGTGGCCGCCATCCGCGCCAAGGTCGGCGACAGCGGCAAGGTGCTGTGCGCGCTGTCGGGCGGGGTCGATTCGTCGGTGGTCGCGGCGCTGGTGCACAAGGCCATCGGCGACCGGCTGACCTGCGTGTTCGTGGACAATGGCCTGCTGCGCGGGGGCGAACGCGAGCAGGTCGACCAGATCTTCAAGCAACACTTCAAGGTCGACCTGCGTGTGGTCGACGCCGAGGCGCGCTTCCTGGCGCAGCTCAGCGGCGTCACCGAGCCGGAGACCAAGCGCAAGCGGATCGGGCGCGAGTTCATCGCGGTGTTCGACGAGGCCGCGCACGGCCTCGGCGGCGGCTTCGACTTCCTGGCCCAGGGCACCCTGTACCCCGACGTCATCGAGAGCGTGTCGCACAAGGGGCCGTCGGCCACCATCAAGACGCACCACAACGTCGGCGGCCTGCCCGAGACCATGAAGCTCAGCCTGATCGAGCCGCTGCGCGAGCTGTTCAAGGACGAGGTGCGCGAGCTGGGCGCCGAGCTCGGCCTGCCCAAGCACCTGCTGTGGCGGCAGCCGTTCCCGGGCCCGGGGCTGGCGGTGCGCATCCTCGGCGAGGTCACCAAGGCGCGCTGCGACGTGCTGCGCGCGGCCGACGCCATCATCGACGAGGAGATCCGCGCCGCCGGCCTGTACGAGCAGATCTGGCAGTCGTTCGGCGTGCTGCTCCCGGTCAAGTCGGTCGGCGTGATGGGCGACGAGCGCACCTATGCCGACGTCATCGCCATCCGCGCGGTGCACTCGCGCGACGGCATGACCGCCGACTGAGTGCCGCTGCCGCACGAGCTGCTGGCCGGGATGTCGAGCCGCATCATCAACGAGGTGCGCGGCGTCAACCGCGTGGTCTATGACATCACCTCCAAGCCGCCCGGGACCATCGAGTGGGAGTGAGCCCGGCACGGGGAACGCCGGCGGCGCTGCTGGTCGCGGCCTGGCTCGGTGTGGGCGCCGGGGCCGCCCTGACCCTGGTCGGCGCGGCGTCGACGGTGGCGGCGCGACCTGGCGGCGCGGCGGCGCTGGGGGCCGACTTCGTGGCCGGCAGCCTGGTCGCGGCGGGGGCGGGCGCGCCCGACATGGCGGCGCCGTCGCCCGCGGTGGCACGCGTCGCGGCCGAGCGGCTGGCGCAGCGGAACGCGCGGCGGGCGCTGCTCAGGCTGGCGCTCGGGCTGCGCGCCAGCGGCAAGGACAGCGTCGCCGAGCGGCTGGGCTGCAGCGCGGGGGCGCCGCCGTGCAAGGACGGCGCGGCGCTGACCCGGCTGGAGGCGGCGCTGGCGGCGGAGGCGGTGTTCGAGGCCAGCGAGTACTTCTCGGATGGCGCCGTGCGGCTGCGGGCGCGGGTGGCGCTGGAGGTCGTGCGCGGCGCGCTCGACCCCCGCGAGGCCGCCGATGTGCCGGTGCTGGACGACGCGGCGCCGACCGCGCTGATCGTGGATGCCGCCGGCCTCGGCGGCGAGTTCGGCGTGGCCCCGACCCTGCGCGCGGGCGCCACCAGCTGGACCGGGCCGGTACTCTACGCGGCCTCGGCCAAGGCGGCGGCCGCAGAGGTGCGCGCCGGGGTCCGCACCGCGAAGCTGAAGGCCAGGGCGGCGGCGGGGGCGGATCTGACGCTGGCCGATGCCGCCGCGGAGGCCCTGAAGCAGGCGCGCAAGACGGGAGCGCTGGTGATCATCGTGGCTGTCAAGGCGGCAGGGAAGTGAGAGCGCCGGTCGTGGCGGCGCTGCTCGTGCTGTGGGCTGGCCCGCGCGCCGAGGCCGCCGAGGTGCCCCGGCTGGTGGTGCAGACCGATGCCGACAGCAAGGCGGCGGTGCACAGCGCGGCGACCGCAGCGGGCTTCGTGCCGGTGGCCGGCGACCTCGGCAGCGGTGACGCCGGGCCGGTGGCGACCGCCAACCTGACCGCGGGCAGCACGCACGCGCTGGCGCTGAGCTGCAAGGTCACGGCAGCTGGTCGCGTGCGTTCGACCCGGCTGCATGGCGCCGAGGCCAGCTGCACCGGCGTGGTCTACGGGCAGAGCGGCTCGCGCCTCGAGGACGACAAGATGACCCGCGCCACGGTGGCCAGCAGCCCCGAGGCCGCGCTGGCCCGCGCGCGCAGCGAGACCGCGACCGCGCTGGCGACCCGGCTGCTCGCCGCGGCGCGCCCGGCGGCCCGGCCCTCGAGCCCGCGCGCGCCCGACCCCGGTGGGCTCACCGTGATCGTCGCGCGCATGTCGAGCTTCCGCGATCTCAGCGCCTTCGCGACCGCGCTGGCCGAGGCCTCGGGCGACAAGGGCAAGCCCGTCGCGCCCGAGCTGCGCCGCATCAGCGCCGCCGACGTGCGCTACCTGGCGCGCACCAGCAAGACCCCGCGCGCGGTCGGCAGTGCGCTCGAGGCCAGCGCCATCGCCGGCCTCGAGGTCACCGTCACCGCCGCCAGCGAGCGCGAGCTGAC
>Ga0154020_10009933_pt1 | contig 10930 bp, 15 predicted proteins | sample Klosneuvirus_201_FD_109709 | JGI IMG/M metagenome (GOLD analysis project Ga0154020, IMG submission 109709) | Active sludge microbial communities from wastewater, Klosterneuburg, Austria - Klosneuvirus_20160825_MG | ecosystem: Engineered > WWTP > Aerobic digester > Activated sludge | place...
AATTTCTATCAGAAAGAAAATCAGCCAACCCTTGTCTATTTTTACTATATGTGTTTATAGATTTTAATACAGGTTCTAAATATTGTACTTGTTCTATATCTAGCTTCATTTTTTCTAATATTTCAGAATCCATAGTTGGTAGTCTAAATTCAGTACGAGGTAATACTTCATTAAATCCTGAATATTCCGGATCTGACCAATTACTAATAACCCGATCTATAAAGGGTATTGACATATTTTTTTCAATTACAATATATAAGTAGAAATAAAATGGAAAATAAGTTATTTAAATCTTGGGAAGATTCAGACCAAGAAACCTTGAAATTACTTAATCATATTTGGAATAATTCTGGACCCGCAGTAATTAAATTATCTGATGTAAAACATAAAATACCTTATGTAGAAAACCAAAATAATAAGAGATATAGACCGACTGTTCATATTGGGCAACGTAAATTATTTATGAATGAGTTGCAATTCTTAAATAATCATATCAAATTTATAAATCCTTCCCAAACTAGACATCATTTTGTAATCTATGCAGGAGGCTCACCTGGTCATCATATGTACGAGTTATCTCGGTACTATCCCAATGTTACATTTATAGTAATAGATCCTAGTAGGCATCAATCATATTTATCAGATCATTTAATAGTAGAAGAAAATAAGAAACCATTTTATAGGCGTGTTATTTATTATGAAGTAGATAATGATTATATGCATGATTTATTAAGTATATCAACTCTCGGTCAATTATTAAAAAGTACAATACGTATTTTTGTTATTAAGAATTATTGTTCGCAAGAATTATTAACACAAATCAAAGCAGAATTACCTCAAGAAAGCAAGATTTATTTATGGTCTGATATAAGAACTGATAATGCAGAAGCAGGTAAATTTGGTAAAGACGTACACGAATTCAGAAAATATGTTAATAAAAATAGAACTGATAAATTTGATACTACAGTAACAGATGGTGATATATTATGGAATTTAGCAATGCAATATAATTGGTTAAAGACATTAGAACCAGAAGCATCGATGTTCAAATTCAGATGTCCTTTTTATACTGATGATTTAGATAATCTCCAAAAATTTATGAGTAATGAAATAGGCAAAAATGATTTCGAACAATGTCCCGAACTTAAAATTATTGAGAATTATAAACTTAAGAATATGTTATATCCAAAAGGTACGATATATATACAACCTTGGCAAGGGTGTCATCTACAGAAAGTAGATTAGTAATAAAAAAGAAGAATATACATAATCTTATATCTTATAATGCGTCTGAATATGATGATACTTTTAATTACTATAACTTAATGGAGAGAGTTGTAAGAAAACATAATAATGGATCTGAGTTTTATAAGTATGGATATTGCGAATGTAATGATTGCGCAATTGAGTTAACTATATTTAAAGATTATCTCAGAATAAACGAAAATACTAACCATATAAAAGAAGAATTTTCAATACCTAAACATCTAAATTTAGTAAAAGTTATAGGAAATATGGGAATTAGGTTAATGTGTATTTTAGGAACTAAACTTGAAGGTGCAAATGAACATGGTATTAATCGATATAAATTGAATAATGATCACTAAGATAATTTTTTAAAGTTTTATCAATCTCGACACCTGCATTAATTAGTCTATGTAAATATAACTCGACTAACTCTTTTTCAACGGGTTCATCATTTCTAAAATTATCTATAATAAAATTAGTAAATTCATATAACGGCATTTTTAATTCTATATTTTTATACTCGGATAATGGTATTTTAGTTTGATAGTCTTGGTTATTTTTGTTAAATTTTAATATAGCTATACCATTAATATAAGTGTCTTCTGCGTTATTAATTTTAATATGTTCTACAAAAGTGAGTATGCCATCCCTTATGAGTTTGTTCATAGCCACATAAGGACCCGTACCCGATGGTATATGTGGACACACTCCATCTAACATTAATATAGTATTCTCATCTGTGTATTTAAGACAATTTAATACTTCTTCGTATATCTCATAATATTTTCTATTATTGTTATAATGTATTATATCGAATTTAATATGAGATTCCTTATCTAAAGAGAAATTCGGTATGGAATTCTTAGTAATACCGAATACTATACAGTGTCTATCCCTATATAATTCGTCCAAAAAATGCCTACCATAAAAACTATAATCATGTTTAAAATCGGAAAATATTACTAACTTAGCATTACTATTTTCTAAGAAGTTTAATGATCTTAATCCTTCACCAAATCCGACTTGCATTATAAATTTAGCATTATGAAGATATTTATTAATTTTATCTAACTCATCTTGTTCTGGGAATGGCATCATTCTATATGCATTTACTAATTCTCTTGGGTGAGCTTGTATGAAATTATGATCTTTATAGAATGCTATCAATCCTTCTTTATCTTTTGAGTATTCACTCATTTTAATTATACTTGGTTTGAGAAATCTAATTTGTTCTATGTCTTTGATCAGTTTTTTATTAATTTCTATATCTAATGAACTCTCTTTATATTTATGAAAACTGAGTTGTTCTATAATACCTCCATAATCTGGGTCTTCCCATGATGCTAATATTCGGTCAATTAATTCTAGAGACATTAGGTAATATATACAAATAAAAAAATAATTTAATATCTTGCACCAGCATATGCTGTAATATATTGTCTTTCGTATTTAGGGTTTTCTAAGTTTACTCCATTAACATTGTATGGGGTTTGATCTTTAGTATAATATCTAGGAGATGGATTAACTTTATCATATACTGTTCCGGGTCCAGTTGGATCATATTTATTGAAATAGTTGCGTTCATTCTTATAAAATCCGTCCAATGCTTGCTCATTTATTTTGTAAAATTTACGAGGATGACCAGTTTCTAAACTATCTTTTAAGTAATCTTCGAACACTTTTTCTTGGGTAGTCTTACGTTCAGTACGTTTCATTGCTTTAGCTCCTCTATCAAATGCAGCTTTCAGGAAATAATGTTCTTCAGGATTTAACATATTGTATACAGGCATACTTCCTAAAGTCATGTCATGGAAAATTCCACGAGTTTGAGTTTCATCTTTTCGAGTAATTCCTATCTGTTGGTAATTAGTATTTTGATATTCAAGAACTGGATCTTTTATAGTCATAAACTCACCTGCATATTTATTATATTTAGGAGTATCCATACGCGAAACATTACTTCCATCTGTGTCGACTCCAATCGGATCGGTTCTTTCAAACTTAAAGAATGTTGACATATACTTAAGAAACTCAGCATTTAATACTCTAAGATCATCTGCTATAGTAAAGTTAGTAAACCAATCACACCATTCACGTGCTAATGATGGTAATGATCGGTCTAACTCATCCCAACATTTACGATTATACATTCCTTTTATTTGTTTATTTAAGTATACCAAGTTTTTTGCAGTGAAAAACTTCTGGCCAGATTCCATTTTCTTTTTTGAGAAGTGATATATATAAATGAACCAAATTAAATATTATCCCAACGGAGATATTTTAGAAGAATATCTAACTAACGAAAGTAATCTTATCAAAATAACTTATTACCAAAATCATAGAATAAATGAAGTTATATACTTGAATAATAATAAATTACATAGAGATGATAACAAACCTGCATATATTAAATTCAACTTAGACGGGTTATTATTAATTAAGATATATTATAAAAATGGTAGATGTCATAGAGATAATAATGAGCCTGCTTTTTTGAAATACTCCTATATTGAGAAACGATATCACCAGATACATAACAAACCGTCACGCTTTGTAAAAGAGTCTAAATATTTTATCAATGGTAATTTTGGTAGAACTGATAACGGACCTACTCATCTAATATATTACTCAAAATCACACCAAATAGAATACGCAAAATATAAGTCCTCATTATACTTTACTTATTCATGTTTTAATAATAACTTACCTATGAATATTATAGTTGATAATAACTTACTACATTCCCCATTAATTACCAAACCCGAGAGTGGTGAGAGTAATGAGAGTGATAAGAGTGACAAAATGTATATACCTGCATTAATTAAGTATGATAAGAATGGTAAACTATTATTAGAAATATACTATCATAAAGGTAAGATACATAAATATGATGGACCTGCGAAAATAGTATATGCACCTGATGGGAGTATATTAGAAGAATTAAGATTCATTAATGATAAACTTGTAATTACTAAACATGATCATATTAAAAATTGGGGAAAAATGTTCGCAAAAAATTTGAATTTATTTTAAACAAATATCTTCTTAATAAGTATATAAGTAATGGACGAAAATCTTCATTGGAATCCGATTAATGAGTTGCATAAATTCGATGACGTATATCATGAAACACGCGATGAACATGGACGGTTACATAGCTTTGATGATAAACCTGCTTTTATTGCAGGTAGTAAAGAATTAGGCGAAAAGTGCATAGAAGTCGATTATGATGAATATGCAAACTTTCATCGAACTACTAGTTTATTTTATGATATTACGCAAACTAGATACATTGGAGATAATGAAAGATTTTCATACAAAATAAAAAAAATAAAAAATAATAAATGCAAAATTTGGTATAAACATGGTAAAATACATAGAGATGGAGATAAACCTGCAGTATTAATGAGTGTAGGACCTGAGATATTGAAGGCCTCAGTATGGTTCCAAAATGGATTGATAACTCGTAATAATGATAAGCCAGCTATAACTGCTAAAGTTAAACAAGGCTTATGTGGTCCTGATGACGATCTATTATATATCTACATATGGTTTACTAATGGTATAGTTCATAGACATAAATTACCAGCCGTAGTAATGTTATATGATAACCTAAACATATATCGCCAAATTTGGATAACGAGAGGTAAATTACGATTGAGTGAAAATAATGAAAGGGTTTGTTCGTTGGCACAATACAATTCTGATGGTACAATTCAGTGTTATACATATGGTGCCCACTCTGAAGATTTATATAATATGGAAGGATTTTATGATAATAGCGAAATTAATTATATATGGATAGAAACTCCTAAATTAGAATTATCCGGATTCAGCAAAATTATTCTTGACGTCAAAATTAGATATCATAGATTTAAAGGTCCTGCTATTATTGTTAAAGATCTTAAAGGCAATATTCTATGCGAACGTTTTTGGATTCATGGTGAATATGAATGTGATTCGTATATTGGAAGTTTAAATAATATATTTGATGAACATTAAGAAAATCCAAAGTACCAAAGTTGATATTAAAAATGTTTTGAACGATATTATAGGCTGCTCAGTATTGTTATTTTTTCTAATTAACCTTTTCTTAGGTGATTTATTCTTAGATGTTTGATTGTTAGAAATTTGATTATTAGATATTTGAGGTTCGGATGTTTGGGTTTTGGAAGAATCTGGGGTCCATTTAAGGATACGAGATACTAATTTAGCATCTTTAGGATTATCAAAATTACGAGACTGAGGAGAACCCGATTTGAGTTTGTTAGCGTAGGCTACTAATTCTATAACATATTCTATTTCTTTAAGATTGATATCAAACCACTCGTTTAATATTTGTCTATCTTTAAAGTATTCATGTAAGTATTTCTCAATTTCTGGGTTAACATCATCTATTGATCTTTTAATTTCGAGTCTTACTTCGTTACCGGTTTGCAATTGTTTGATGCGTTTTTCTAAAGACTTGGTTTTACCCACTTTATAATTATCGGTCAATGAGTTATGAATAAAGTAAACGTACATTTATTAAAAAATTTAGTAGTATTATAACTTAATTAGTCTTATTTTTGTTATTCATTATTCTTCATCATATATCTCTACTAGTTTCTTTTCTAATTCTTCGCTAGTTAATCCACTTAATTCCATATATTTGTCGAAAATCTCTGGTATTATTTTTTTGCCCAAACTCAAAGTTACTAACTCGGAACAATCTTTACATACACATCTATATACTTGACATCGTTCTTCATATACTATATGACCCATATCATATAAACGTTTTATAGGAGTATAACATAATTCACACATACAATTGGCCCTATAATATATAAACGTATGTAAGTCACAACTATTAACAACATCATATTTATTTGAGTGGAGGAATATATTTTTAATTACTTTTTGTTGTATTTCAGATATAGAGTAAGATAATTTATCGACTTGATTCTTATACTGACAAGCTGGGCGAATGTGGTCAACATCGGGCGGGGTAGGTTCGGATCGGCGCCTATCGTCTAAATGCAATTCTGGGTGGTCATGTTGTAGAAATTTGTATACAACATTATTATTTTTTATATAAGGTTTAAATTCTTTATTTTTAGCGTCTATAATCCATTTACAAGTATCGGGATTCCACCTAGCACCTAATTTATAAGCTTCTTCATAATACGTGGCTATAATATGACATTCTTTAGTTTGGGTACTCATATTACTAGTCTTTTATAAATATCGGATTTATAAAATTCAATTTTAAAATTGAATATCTAATAAATATACACCCCAATAAATAATGACTAACTCCTCAGAGTTGGTTGCAATATGCGATTATCCTAAATGTAAGAATTGTTATATTTCAAAGTGTGATATAACAAATTCTGATTTTATTGATATTAATACACCTTTATTACTTAGTCCAACTCAGATTAATTATAAGATACCATTAGCATATTGCGATTATCATTACAAAATAGTTATAGACAGACTTAAAAAAGGCGGATGTATCCATTGTCTTGATTCGTTTGGGTTAGCATATTACGGATTCAAGAATGAGCGAACTCCACTATTTTGTTCATATCATAAATATAATGAATGTTACCCATGTCTTTTTCCAAATTTAAATCGGTAAAAAAATACCCATGCCAGGACTCGAACCTGGAACCCTTCGTTAATAAGACGAATGCTCTAACCAATTGAGCTACACGGGTTATTTTTTTGGTTGTGTAAGCATACAGCATATTCCAATATATATACTAATGCACTAGACCCATACTTACAATATACGCATATCCGCAGATATGAATACATTTATAATACATTTTTCAATATATTACAAGTATGAACCTAATGAGGGAATGAAATTATTGTCGCAAATACTACAAAATCCGCACTGGGAGAAGTAGGGGTAACTATGGTCCTACATCATCAGTTTGAGAATCGGTAGCATTGAAACCCTGCATACCTACATATATATGTATTTATTCCTTAAATTGAATTACTTTTACTCGGGTTATAACCGGTATAAAATTGAATTTTTTTCAATCTAAAATTCTGTCTGGAACGCTTGAACAAATCTTTCAAAGAATTTTTAGATAGATTACCAAAAAACTTAAATATGGAAGAACACGCGTATTATTGTCAAAAGGAATGTACTACAATAATAGTGGGAAATATTGGGATGCCTAATATTCTCATAGACGGTTATTGCATAGTATTCACCCCTGATTATGCACACCATAGTATGTATGATAGAAATGGGGAGAAAATATTCAATTTCAATTTGAATCGTACGAATGCAGCATGGATTAGTGATATGGTGAAGTTATGGAAGGAGGAATATAGCTTTAAAACTGTCAAGTTTGGTGAGGATAATATGGCAATAGGTGAAGACGGTGCTACAATGGTATTTCGAGCGGTTATTGATATGGATCATCCATTTTATCCTGATATGAGCCGTCGAGCCTATTACGAGAAATTCGTTGTGGGTTTGGCTAAACAAATATTCAAGACGAAACATAACGTGTATGTTGTTGAGTCATATTTATACGCGGGGGATGAGGACTTACGTAACCGAAATGACATAATCGAAATAGCATTCTCTTCTAAACCATTGTGAGATTGACAATAGTTTAGTACGCAGTAACATGCGACCCAAATCAAGTTTGTGATGGGGTTATAAAAACCGCATTGGGTAAGGACCCATCAGCTTGTCTTAGTATGTTTATGACATAAAAAGGCTGGGTGATAAAACTTCCACTGTTAGTAGGAACTAACAAAATTTAGAATATAACTGAAGTAGGTATATTGATATTATTGATGCAAGTGTAAATATATTTATAGCATTAAGATATTAAGAAGGCCAAAAAAGGGAGTATTCTAATTTTTTACCTAAAATTGAATTTCTATAATTAGAAAACATATAATAATGGATAAATATATTGCCCAAAATGCCGAAGATATCGTTCCAATTGTAGCCAAATATGGTATTGCTATATTGGAGAATGTATTAAATGAAGAAGAATGTAAGACTGTGTTTTCGCAAGCTTGGGATTTCTTTGAAGAGTTATATCCAGTATTAAAAAGAGATGATCCTCAAACTTGGAAAAATATACATGACTTAAAACCCTTGCATGGTATGTTATTCCAACATTGGGGTATCGGACATGCTCAATATATTTGGAATCTGCGAACCAATCCTAAGATTATTAATATATACAAAACAATATGGTCTAATATTTTATCTCAGAATGAAGTCGATGAACCATTTAATGGGAGTATGAAAGTAAGTTTTGATGGGGCTAGTTTTGGAGTCCCACCTGAGAATACTAACCGAGGTTGGAATGGTAAAGATTGGTTTCATGTAGATCAACGATTTATAGATGGCAGTATGTTATATTATAATACATATAAACATAACGAAGAAGAACAAATTACTCACGCAGAAAAACTTAGACAATATGAGGAACTTAGTCAAGAAGAAAAAGTCAATCGGGAAGTATATTCTAATATGCAATGTATTCAAAGTTGGGTAACATCTGAAGATGTTGGTCCAAATGATGCGACTCTTTCAGTATTAGAAGGTAGTAATAGATTACATTCTGAATTAGGTCCCAGAATATATGCTGGGTTGGATTCTAAAAGTAAGAATAAGTTATATAAAGAAGATTGGTATAAGTTTAGCCAAGATGAATTAAGTTTATACCGAGATTGTCCACGAGTAAATGTAGTATGTAAAGCCGGTTCTATGGTATTCTGGGATTCGCGTACGGTTCATTGTGGACGCGGACCAACAAAAGGAAGAGATGAACCTAAATTTAGGAATGTAATATACTTATGTTATATGCCTACATTTATGATACCTTATAAGATTGATGATAAGAGACGCAAAGCATATGAAGAGTTAAGAACTACATCTCATTGGCCTAATAAAGCTAAGTTATTCAGTAAGATGCCTCGGATATATGGTGCAGATAGTATTAAACCAGAACTCAGAGAATACAAAAAAATAAGACCTAATATCAATGACATTGGGAATAGCTTAATCTGAGAGATCCCATACCATCATAATAGCTAATGTAACTAATTTTTTATCTATATTATCGCCATATTCTGGGGTATAATATGGATACTTCCTAAAAAGGCGTAGGTATATTTAATTTTAACGGGAAAATCAATAGCTTAATTCAAGTTGTTTTATAAAAGCTATCGCGTTTTCTCGGTTTAAAACTAAACACATACCGCCAAGCTTGAGGGTAAATTTATCATATGCGTATTTTACATGACCAACTTCTATCTCTTCGTCATTCTTTTTGTTGTAATCACAATAAAACAAGTATTCTTTGATGTGGTAATCGTCTTCTATATAAGAGAGGGTTGATACAATAACATCAGCTTGGTGTATAGTTAGTCTCATTTTAAGTTTATGATCGGGATATACGCGTGTGATCTTTATAAATATGTTTTTTCCGTGAGTATAGTTCTCAAATTTGAAGGACATTTCTATTAGTGTATATTCTTTTTAAAAAAATAATATTCAATTTTAAAAAAAAAGTAATCAATTATTTACCTTCGTACTTAGCGAAGGTATTTCTACGTAAAGATGTGTATGGTCTAAATGTCATCGCTTGAGCTATCTGAATTCGATGCTTAAACTTAGTTACTAATTTTATTCTAACACTACATTTGTCCTTAAATTAATTTCCGACTTGGATTTATACCGCAGTATCAAGAAGCTGACCGTCTAATAATATATCTTCGATAATTTTTTCCATCGTTTGTATAACTAATTTTGGATAGTATATTTTGATCATATTCGGAAGACATCTTCTTATACTTTATATAGTTCTTAAATTAAATTCGAAAAAATAAGAAAAAGGTATGTTTTAACATTCTTCTATCTTGCTTAGAATATTATTAATGAATGCCTTCGCGTCTTTGATATATATGGTACACATGTTATCTTGGTTTATTGATTGAATATCTAAAGTTAATTGCCCTCTATAGAAACCAATTTGATCGCAATGTCCTTTATATCTATATTTCTTAGAATTCATATTCTCTTGTATCTCTTTAAAAGCTGCTATATCTTCTTGGGTAAATGTTAATTCTTGGCTTATCTTAAACTCACCTTTAATGCATATATAATATTGACCTTCGCCCATTTCTTCTACTATACATTCATCCATTATTGTTTATTCTTCTGTTTTATTATTATTACTATTACTATTACTATTACTAATAATAAAAAATTGTAATTCAAAAAAATTAATTAATCTAATTATCGCAATCACTCTAATTAGCAATTATTGAGTCAATAAAATTGCCTAATGTTGGTTTCTTAACACAAAGTTTACTGAAACTTAAGTCATCATTGGGTTCTATTTTTATTGCTAATTTATGATTATGATACCTGAGAGTTCTTGTTTCAGATATAGATGAGTAATCTGGGTTATCAAGATTTTTTTTAAGTTCTTTTAAGTAATCCACATCGGATGGTTCTAAGCTAAATCGTTGTTGTATTTCAAATTTACCACTTAAATCGACATAAGCCGTTCCGCATTCTGATTTAATAACAGTTAACATTTCCATCTTTTTTTTAGTTTATTTTGGTTACTGCGGTTGATATATAATTTTAATTATTACTAAAATTCAATTTTTTGGGAATTATGGTTGTTATTTTCTTAGC
>Ga0154020_10009934_pt1 | contig 10929 bp, 11 predicted proteins | sample Klosneuvirus_201_FD_109709 | JGI IMG/M metagenome (GOLD analysis project Ga0154020, IMG submission 109709) | Active sludge microbial communities from wastewater, Klosterneuburg, Austria - Klosneuvirus_20160825_MG | ecosystem: Engineered > WWTP > Aerobic digester > Activated sludge | place...
CAGGGTCGGCTTATTTTTTTAGATATATTGAGAAACCGCTTTTTATTGTTTTGGAACTAATGAACAGACTACTTTGTCTATACTGTTTAATAAACGCAGAATTATGGAATTAGGTATTGGCATGTTTGGAGACAATCACTATGATGATAAGGGTAGACCTATGCATGCAGGTGAACGCCTGCGCGAACTCATTGAAGAAATAAAACTAATGGACGAAGTGGGCATCGATTTCTTTGGAATCGGTGAACATCACCGACCTGACTATGCCGTATCCGTACCCGAAGTTGTGTTGGCGGCAGCTTCCTCAGTAACAAAGAAAATTAAGTTGGGAAGTGCTGTTACTGTCCTAAGTTCTTCCGATCCCGTACGAATCTATCAGAGCTTTGCTACACTGGATCAGTTGAGCAACGGACGCGCTGAATTGGTAGCAGGTCGCGGAAGTTTTATTGAATCGTTTCCCTTGTATGGATACAACCTGAAAGATTACAATGAACTGTTCGAGGAAAAGCTGGAGCTATTACTAAAGATAAACACCGAAGAACCGATCACATGGAGTGGAAAGCATCGTGCTTCTCTTAAAGACCAATATGTATTGCCTCGTGCCGTGAATAATCATTTAAATATTTGGGTTGCTGTAGGTGGCACACCAGAATCGGTGGTGCGAGCAGCAAAGTTAGGGTTGCCCGTAATCTTCGCCATCATTGGCGGCAACCCAGCACAGTTTAAACCGCTGTTTAAGTATTACAAGGAGTTGTATGAAAATTTTGGGCACGACATGAAGAACTTTCAGGTGGGTGTTCACATGCACAGTTTCTTTGGTGAGAACAGTAAACAAACAGCCGATGCGTATTATCCTGTATACTCAGCGCAGATGAATCGCGTAGGTGCCAGTCGCGGTTGGGCTCCATTCTCGCGCGATCAATACGAGTTTGGAAGAGGCAAGGACGGTGCGTATTTGTTTGGGGATGCCAACGAAGCGATCGATAAAATCCTGCAAATGAACGAGATGTTTGGTCTCAACCGCTTTTCTGCACACATGGATGTAGGTGGTCCTTCGCATGCTATGTTAATGAAGTCGATTGAAATTTACGGAACCAAGATTGCACCTAAGGTGCAAGAGGCGTTAGGTAAGGTGTAATTATTGTTAAAGCATTCCGTAAGCTTGTTGGTGAAGAACACCAACAAGGCGGAAGAGAATACCGACAAAGGCCTAGAAGAAAAATAATACCTAACCAAACAGCCCTAACCAAAGGGCTATGACGGGAATGGAAAGTGCCAGTAATACAAATGTTACCCCTAGCTTTCCTTCATGATATTTATATTTTCCAATTAATTTATTATACCTCTGATTTCTAAAAATCAGAGTATAGTTTAATAACAAAGGCGGTCCTACAAAAAGAATAACAAAACTAATAGGGTCACCAATTTTTTGAGGAATTATAGGGATTTTAAGATCATAAAAATAATTATCTAGCGAACGCTCAACATATAATATAATAAAAAAAAAGTCCAAAGCCATTGCAACTGTCATATATGTTAAAGTCATGAATTGCCAATTATTTTTATTGGCAGGTTGGCTTCTAGCTTTAAGAATAATGTCTACCCAAATCAAATAAAATAATCGCATATCGTTTAATGATATCCCTAAGCTAGTTGCCCACCCCAAGTTGGTGTTCTTCACCAACTTGAATGATTATTTACTGAAACACTCTGACATAATCTACTACCATGCGTTGCGGGAAAATAGTGGTAGCATCCGGATCTCCAGCCCACTCGCCCCCGATCGCTAAATTGAAAACAAAAAAGAATTTCTTTTTGAATTCCGTAAGGCCAACCGGTGTGATGTCAATAACATGATAAAGTTTGTCGTCTATATACCATTTAATCTCGGTGGCGGTCCATTCAATAGAGTATACATGAAATTGGTCTCCCAGCAGTTGTCCATTATACAATCCTTTATGACCCCCGTATGAAACATGGCCAAGACTGTCCCAATGGGCAGTGCCATAAACCACACTGTCGCGGCCACCACCGCCAATGGTTTCCATAATATCAATTTCACCACACTTAGGCCATCCTACTGTAGCAAAGGAAGTACCGAGCATCCAAAGTGCGGGAAACATGCCCTTTCCTTTGGGCATTAATGCCCGGATATCCACGCGGCCATATTGAAATGTTTTTTTATTTTGTGTGGTCAGGCGTGAGGAAGTATAAATTTTACCTGCTATTCGTTCCACCTTTGCCCGAATGATCAGGTAGCCATCGTGTACACTGGTATTCTCCTCTTTATAATATTGCAGTTCATTGTTGAACGGTCCGGTTTCGTAATTCCAGTTAGTAGTGTTGAGAGCGGTTCCGGTAAATTCATCCTGCCACACAAGGGTCTTGCCTGCATAGGTGAGCGGGGTGGTATATCCAGCCGTTGGGATGGGCGGTTCACTAACCTGAACGGGGATGCTTACGGTTTTATCTACTGAAAAATTATCTTTTGAAATAGCGGTTATGCTAACCTCGTAGGTTCCGGAAGTAACATAGAGATGCGTGGTCTGGCCATCAGCAACAGTCAGCGGTTCATTGAGTCCTTCACCAAAATAAAAAATAAACTGTACGACATTATCGGCAGTAGCTTGAAAGGTCACGAGGCCTGTACCATCAGTAGCGATGGTTGTTGTTACATTCAGGTTGGTGGGTTTAAGAATTGCGGGCGCATCGTCCCCTTTGCAATTAGAAAGCAAAAGGCCACAACAGATGAGCAAGAGTCGATAAAGACTTTTCATTGTAAGTGATTTGAGAATCTAAGGTAGGTAGAATATCTGTTCTTTTTTTTGCGTTTTTATTCCTGGTGTAGTCTAGCGATGTTAATCATTCACAATCTCTTCATAATGCCCGGTGGCAACGGTCATGATAAAAAATAGGGACAATACAAAATACGTTCCGCCCATAATCCAGCAGAGCCAGATACGCAATGAGGAGATGCTCGTCAACGAAGGATTAATAAATATCAGATCTACGGGCTTTACACGTTTAGATTGTAACAAAGCCAACGGTACTTCGCCATCTGTTTTCTCTACATATTGAATGCTGTCGAAAGGAAATTGAATTACTCTCTTCCGATTAGCGTCATAAAAATTCTTTTGCATCTCAAGCAAGACTGCAGTTGATTCATATTTATTTGAGTATTTGAGATTTTTAATTACTATCCAGGCTTTGTTGTTGAAGGCAACCGGCATAGTGGCAGTGTAATTAAACCGAGTATCAACTTTGCCATCTTCATCCATTTCAGTTTCAAAAGAAACGGAATCAAAAAACAGCTTATAATCGGGTTCAAGTTTAGGGATAGATAAAAATGTTTCAGTGGTTTCTCTGAGCTGATTAATTGAGTTTATTTCAACGATACGATCGGTGAGTAACGATATCCCGTTTAACGGCAAGAAGGGAGCAGCCAGCATAGCCATATAATATACCGTTGGCACCGTAGTAACTCCGGCACCTCGAAACTGAACCCTACGAATCTTTTCACGGAAGTACTTATAGTAAATAATTATAGAGCCAATAAGTATGAAAGGAATGTATACCAGAAGGGACGGAGCCAGGTTTAAAAATTTGAGTAAAAGATGTAAACCCGTAATCGAAACACTGTAAATCACGGTTACAGCGAAATAACTGGTAATGAGTTTCTTTTGGGGAGAAGACAAAGCCATGTACCAAAATAGTGAAACTTCCCGGCTCCGCATTATCTTTCTGATAATCCACAACTTGTCTTACTTTTACAAACCACATTCAACTACCGGTTATGAATATCAAGTATTGGCTTATCATTCGCGATGATTCAAAGCGGACCTTCGAAGTGTGTGGTAGGGAGAGTAATGACAATGCTTTTACGAATCGAACTCATGCTATGCAAAAAGCGGGGATGAATGTTACCTGCATGACACCTCCCGTTAGCGGAAAAACTTCCAGCAAGGAGCTGATAAAGTATGATGGGTATACGCGGGAAGATGGCCTGCAAGATCGCCTGATGAAACAGTTTCTGGAAATAACCCTGCGAAACTCGCATAACGAATGGGACGAGCCATTCGAAAATTAGTTTCCCTATTGTATGCCATCAATTCGCCATCTCGCGAACAAGATTAGATTGTAACTCTTTGATAATCAAATTTCTAAATTTCCGTATAGAAGATTTGACCTACCGAAGAGAGTTAGATTTGTAAATGTGTTTGAATGAAGTTTAAGTCTTAGCGTGCCACTACATTTTAATTCAGTAACAGTTAAACAAAACTATTTAGAACGGTTTAAAATATAGCAACCGATTGTTTGGTACAGCTTTGAGAACTACTTTTGATCAATACATCTAATCGATCAACCTATACTAATCTTATGAAATGGCTTCTTGACCTTTTTTCAAGTTCACTTGGCAGAAAAGTGTTGATGGCCCTGACGGGGCTCTTTCTAATTCTTTTTCTGATCGTGCACTTAATTGGTAATCTGCAACTCCTCAAAAACGATGGGGGCGCGGCATTTAACTCCTATGCTGAATTTATGGGTTCAAATCCGTTGATCCAGCTCGTTTCCAAAGGAAATTTTGCATTCATCTTACTTCATATTATTTGGGGTATAATGCTTACCATCCGAAACAGAAAAGCCCGCGGCACAGTAGGGTATGCGCAGCCAAACAAAAATTCTATTTGGGCATCCCGAAATATGGGCTTGTTAGGTACAATCATTTTCATCTTTTTGGTTTTGCATATACGTCACTTTTATGCCGAGGCTCATTTTGGAAATTTGCCAACGCAGATGTATGACGGCAAGGAGGCAAAAGATTTGTATGGTCAGGTTGCCATTTGGTTTGACAAAGGTTGGTATGTAACACTCTATGTTATTGCTATGGCCGCGCTCGCTTTTCACTTGTGGCATGGCTTTACCAGTGCATTTCAAACCCTTGGGTTAAACCATATGAAATATAATCCTGTTATTAACTTCGTTGGAAAGGCTTACGCTATTCTGGTACCAGCTGGGTTTGCACTAATTCCAATTTGGATGTTTTTTGTTTAATCATTGTCGACTAAGTTTTTAAATATCTTAAGCATAGATCATGAAGCTAGATTCAAAAATTCCGGAAGGACCTGTAGCGGAAAAATGGACAAAACATAAATTCAATCTTAAGTTGGTCAACCCGGCCAACAAAAGAAAGTATGACGTAATCGTTGTGGGCACGGGGTTAGCAGGCGCGTCTGCCGCTGCTTCATTAGCGGAGTTAGGTTATAATGTTAAAGCTTTTTGCTATCAGGATAGCCCTCGAAGAGCTCATAGTATTGCGGCTCAGGGTGGAATCAACGCGGCTAAAAATTATCAGAATGATGGTGACAGTGTTTACCGCTTATTTTACGATACGGTAAAAGGAGGAGATTATCGGGCGCGTGAAGGCAACGTCTATCGTCTGGCCGAGACCAGTGTAAGCATCATAGACCAATGTGTGGCACAAGGAGTTCCTTTTGCGCGAGAGTATGGTGGATTACTAGCCAATAGGTCATTTGGTGGCGCACAGGTATCCCGAACCTTTTACGCACGCGGCCAAACGGGCCAGCAATTATTGTTGGGTGCCTATGGCGCGTTGAACCGGCAGATTGCGAATGGCAAAGTGAAGATGTATAACCGAAGCGAAATGCTTGACGTGGTAATTGTTGACGGTAAGGCCCGAGGCATTGTTACGCGTGATTTAATAACGGGTAAAGTGGAGTCGCATAGTGCCCATGCTGTTTTACTATGTACGGGCGGATATGGCAACGTATTTTTCCTTTCCACGAATGCCAAAGGCTGTAATGTCACCGCTGCCTGGCGCGCTCATAAGAAAGGGGCTTATTTCGGTAACCCGTGCTTCACGCAAATTCATCCAACCTGTATTCCTGTTTCGGGCACGCATCAATCTAAGCTTACGCTGATGTCGGAGTCGTTACGAAATGATGGCCGGGTGTGGGTTCCAAAAAAAGCGATGCCCGGTTTGAAGTCTAAAGATGCAATGAATCTTCCGGAGGCAGACCGCGATTATTTTCTAGAGCGAAAGTATCCTTCGTTTGGTAATTTGGTTCCACGCGATGTCGCATCCCGAAATGCAAAGCAAGTGTGCGATGAAGGTAGGGGAGTTGGTTCGGGATTGGCTGTTTTTCTTGACTTCACCGATGCGATAAAACGCGAAGGGGAAGACAAGATTCGCGCCAAGTACGGAAACCTTTTCGACATGTATCAACAGATTACCGGAGAGAATCCATATAAAGGGCCGATGATGATTTACCCGGCTGTTCATTATACGATGGGTGGCCTATGGGTGGACTATAATTTAATGACTACAGTTCCCGGACTCTATGCATTGGGCGAAGCTAATTTTTCTGATCATGGCGCAAACCGGCTTGGAGCCAGTGCTCTCATGCAGGGTTTGGCCGATGGCTACTTTGTAATCCCATACACGCTTGGTGATTACCTGGCTACGATCGGTTGGAATGATAAAGTTGGCACCGATCATCCGGCTTTTAAAGAGGCTATAGATGGCGTGAATGAACGCTTGAATAAGTTACTCAATATTAAAGGCAAAAAGACAGTGGACGAGTTTCACCGGGAGTTGGGTCTCACGATGTGGGAGTATTGCGGAATGTCGCGCAGTGAAGAGGGCTTGAAGAAAGCGAAAAAGATCATTCAGGATCTTAAGGCTGAGTTCTGGTCAAATGTGAATGTACTCGGTTCATCCAACGAACTGAATCAGGAGTTGGAAAAAGCCGGCCGCGTTGCGGATTTTATTGAACTTGGTGAGTTGATGGTGGATGATGCACTGAACCGTAGCGAATCGTGTGGTGGTCATTTCCGCGAAGAATCTCAAACTCCGGAAGGGGAGGCACTTCGCAAGGATGATGAATTTGCCTATGTATCAGCGTGGGAATATAAAGGAGACAATCAGCCAGAAACCCATCACAAAGAAGAACTGAAATTTGAGAATGTTAAGTTAACGCAAAGAAGTTATAAATAGGTTTTAAGGAAGTTAGAGTGTAACAACCAGAAACCAATCACTAATAATTTTATCGAAATGAAGATTACGTTAAAAGTCTGGAGACAAAAGGATGCTAACAGTAAGGGTGGATTCAAAACCTATCAGCATGGTCATGTTTCAGAAGACATGTCATTCCTTGAAATGATCGATGTGTTGAATGAAGAGTTGGTAAAAAAGAATGAAGACCCTATCGCCTTTGACCATGATTGTAGAGAAGGCATTTGCGGCATGTGCAGTTTATACATCAACGGTAGGCCTCACGGGCCACTTCAAACAACCACCTGTCAGCTGCATATGCGGTCTTTTAAAGATGGTGAAACCATTACCATTGAACCGTGGCGGGCAAAAGCTTTTCCGGTCGTTAAAGATCTTGTTGTGGACCGTACAGCCTTTGATCGAATTCAACAGGTGGGTGGGTATGTAAATGTGAACACCGGGGGTGTGCCGGATGCCAATGAAATACCAATCCCGAAGCGAATTGCCGATGAAGCCTTTGATTCTGCAACGTGTATTGGTTGTGGTGCCTGTGTGGCAGCTTGTAAGACTCCCTCAGCTATGCTATTTGTTGGCGCTAAGATTTCTCAGTTTGCCTTACTACCACAAGGTAAAGTGGAGAGCAAAGAAAGAGCAGAAAAAATGGTAGCTCAAATGGATGCGGAAGGATTCGGTTCTTGTACAAATACCTATGCTTGCGAAGCGGAATGTCCCAAAGGAATTAAGATCACCAATATAGCGCGGATGAATCGCGAGTATCTTGGAGCTATGGTAAGTTCCTATCAGGTGGAGGTTCAAGGTGGTGATTAAAACTTGCTAAGCAGAACTATTCACATTTACATGCCCCAACGCTAATTCGGACAGAAGATACCGCTTTGTTTACTGATAAAGACCCCAGGGATAGAGATTAACTATTACTTGATTGGATACATCTCGAATTTTTGGGTATCAAAATACTTTATTCGATTTGGAATTGTCTGTAACGTAACACTCTTCAGGGATTGAGAGATTCTATCTGAACGATGGCGAACAGCCAGGTATAACAGGAAAGATTCTGCTATATCTTCTCTTTTAGGATTATCAAGTGCATACGTGGAGATGAAATTCCCATCGGATTCCTGGGCTGAAATCCAGCCGGCAGAAGTGGCATGGGCGGCATCCAACGAGGAATGAGAGGCTTCGTGAACAAATGTCTCTTCTAGGATGCCATCCTTTTCATATTGGGTGGCTTGACCGGTATGAACAAGAAGATTATTATTCCCGCCACCAAAGGGTTCAGTGCCTTTATGAATCCATACCGTTTCAACATCAACTCGCAAAGATGTTGGTAATCTACCAATTACCGTAGCAAATTTCAACGCTACTGTTTGACCTAGCTCTGGGTTTTGGAATTCAGGATTTACCTGGATTTCAATTGTAAGACCATCATCATAAGTTGAATTATAAATAAATGCAGGCACGGTAATAAATTTATTTACTCGCCTGTCATACATCAGGCGCATATCTTGACCAACATAAGAAAGACTCACAAACGTGCTAGGGTCGGAATCCACAATTATATCTGGGTCTAGGAAAATTGTTCCGTCAAATGGTGGGCCTGCTGGAGTCGTGGGAGTAATCGCTTGCTCACTTTGATTATTGCAAGAAGTGATAGCAACAAAAAAGAATATGAGTCTTATCACTAAAATTCTTGTAACTATGGGTTGTGATTCGCCTACTACCTAAAACTTGAAATTACTCGCTTTTACAGGCCTCTACGCCAATCCGGCCCGAGGATATAGCTTTGGCTACAGATAGACCAATGTTGCCACCGGCTAAGATAATATCCCGCTCAGGGCCGGTATCTGACAAGTGAACCTTAATGCAAGCTTCCAACTGGATAAGATCAGCATAAGAGATAATAGTTTCGTCAGCAAGTCGCGTCAATATCGTTTCACTCATTCCGGTTTTCGAATCTACCGGATTTAATAAGGCGGCTACATCGGCCCCGGGGGTAGCGAGGTCTCCTAAATGTAAATGGAGGGGTAACTTATTATTGCCTGAAGTTCCACTTAAGGTTACAAGCAGAGTCGAGGTTCCGTCCCTTCTTTCCTTGATAGTTACAGTTCCCGAAGTGTTATATTGAGATCCCGGCTGTAGTGCGTATGTGGACTCGTTCCCCGTAAATTCACTGGTCGTTTCATTTTCCTGGCAAGAGATTAAAATCATCCCACACAAAATCATCCCAATTACCTTTTTCATAGCTCTGTTTTAGATGTCTAAAATTATTAAAATATCCCAAATTGTTCAACTATCGCCTTTTGCTTTAGATTTACAAGGAATCCATCATTTGGCATGGATATGGTATATTCGCGTTAACGAAATCAAGCTTATTTTAATTCTGTGAAGCGTATAGTTTTTTTTCTCTTGATCTTTTCCGGATGTAGCCCCTCGGTAACAAACTCATCCCTAAAATCTAAGCTACAAAGCGTTAAGCCCGACTGGTTAACCTCTAAGCCTATTCAGCCCAGTTATTATATTGGGATCGGCCATAGTGTTAAAGACGGCACTAATAATTATTTACAATCGGCTAAAAATAGCGCGCTTGAAGATCTTGTTTCAGAGATTAAAGTCAATATCTCCTCCACCTCTGTTTTAAGCATGATTGATGCAAATAAGGAGTTTCAGGAGCGCTATGAGCAGATTATTAAGACTACTGTAGCCGATGAAATTCAGGAATATGAGCAGGTAGATTCGTGGGAGGATGATCGGAATTACTGGCTTTATTATCGGTTGTCCAAGCAAAGATATAAAGACATCAAGGATCAACTGAAACGCGATGCAGTTGCTCAGGGGCTTGATTTTTTCATCAAGGCGAAAGAATCTGAGCGAAGATCAGAATTTGTCTTGTCATTGGGCTTTTATTATCAAGGGTTCCGGGCCATTGAAAAATATCTGGGCGAGCCTATCAGGATTGAATTTGAGGGGAAGGAGATCTTATTGACAAATGAAATTATTGCAAGCATGCAGTTACTCCTGGATAAGATTGAGTTAACCGTTTCTCCTGCTGAAATTATATTGAACCGGAGATTGGCACAAAATGATCTGTCAGTTTCAGCAAATGCGGTTGAAAAAAGTTCGCGCAAAGCTATAGGCGATCTGCCTCTTTCAGCCTTTTTTGAAAAAGGAGCGGGGGACGTATTTCCTAATTACAAAACCGATCTGGCAGGTCAGGCAAAAATCCTTTTAACCAAAATAAGCGCTCGCGATTTAGAGCAAACCGTAGCTGTTAAGGTAGACATGATGAGTTTTGCCGGACAACAAGGTTCTGCTATTTACTCGTTAGTTGCTGATAAAATGGTTGTACCAAAGGCAACGATTTTAATGAAAGTGCAACGGCCATTGGTCTATATCACTTCAGTTGAAAAAAGTCTGGGTGTCGACAAATCAAATCAACAACTCACGAACCGAATTAAAAATTACTTGGCCAATTCCGGATTTGAATTTACGGATGACAAGACCAAAGCAGAGTTATCCTTGGATGTAAATTCTAATTCGGAGAAAGGGTCAGTTTCGGGTAGTATTTATATAACCTACGTTACTGCTGTAATACGGGTTTCTACTGCAACGGACAATAAGGAAATATATGCCACTACACTTGATCGTATTAAAGGCTTTAGCCTCGACTATGAACGCTCCAGTCAGGAAGCATACAATAAGTCGCTGGAGACGCTTGAAAAGGATAAGTTGCCAGAATTATTAAATGCCATTTTGCAGTAATTAGTTCGTTTTTGAGATATTTACACCCTATTTAATGTGTATATAAAATCTAGTTTTGCAGAGTGGCCTATTAATTGCATTATCGTAAATTGCATAACCAAACTCAAATTGATATGAAAAAGTTAAATGTGTATTTAGTA
>Ga0154020_10009936_pt1 | contig 10927 bp, 9 predicted proteins | sample Klosneuvirus_201_FD_109709 | JGI IMG/M metagenome (GOLD analysis project Ga0154020, IMG submission 109709) | Active sludge microbial communities from wastewater, Klosterneuburg, Austria - Klosneuvirus_20160825_MG | ecosystem: Engineered > WWTP > Aerobic digester > Activated sludge | place...
AATGCCGATGCCGCATCATTCCGCGGACAAGTTCTGCAAAGGGAAAAGTATTCCGCGAAAAACCTGGATGCTATGGAATGGACACTCTCCCCTTTCACCATCTATCTCGGAATTAAAGGCAAGTTGAATAACATCCACCATCACAATTACTTTTTGGGAGAGAATTTTAAAGAATACGCCGACACCATCTTCAAAACAAGTGTTAGTCCCGATAAACCGTATTACTACGTAAATGTAAGTTCAAAATCGAATCCGGCCTGCGCTCCTGAAGGATGTGAAAATTTATTTATTCTTTGTCCCGTCCCCGATCTCAGACATAAACCCGATTGGTCCGATTCACAACAATTAGCCGATACAATTATTTCGGATTTATCGAAACGCATCGGATTTGATTTGCACGCAAATACAATTTCGAAAACCATATTAAATCCTATTGACTGGCAGAATCAATTTAATTTGTATCGTGGAAGCGGATTAGGACTTGCACATGGATTAAATCAGATTGGTGGATTAAGACCTGCTAATAAAGATGAAAAATTTAATAATCTATATTACGTAGGTGCAAGCACTGTTCCAGGGACAGGCCTGCCTATTGTAGTTATAAGTTCCCGATTAGTCACAGAAAGAATTGAGCAAGATCATGCAACAGTATAACGACCTTTGTTTAGAGCTTAGTACTATCGTAACTCACCGGTACAGTACTTCTTTTACGAGAGGTATCAAAACATTGAATAAGCGTTTCCATAAACCTATTTATGCAGTTTATGGTTATGTGCGGTTAGCAGATGAAATTGTAGATTCCTTTCATGATTTCAATAAAAAAGAATTGCTGGAGGAATTTAAAAAAAATACCTGGGAAGCAATCGACAATAAAATAAGCACCAATCCCATATTACATGCATTCCAGTTAATAGTTAATGAATATCAAATTGACCGCGAGCTGATAGTCTCTTTTCTCTATAGCATGGAACTTGATCTCGAGAAGAAATCATATGATGAAGCATTTTACGAAAAGTATATTTATGGCTCTGCAGAAGTGGTTGGCTTAATGTGCCTTCGTATTTTTTGTGAAGGAAATAATGAATTGTACAACAAACTTATTGAACCGGCCCAACGTTTGGGTGCTGCCTTCCAGAAAGTAAATTTTTTACGCGATTTAAAAGCTGACTTCAAAGAACTGGGAAGAGTTTATTTTCCGGGAATAGACTTCAAGACCTTCGACAATGCAGTAAAGAAGCAAATTGAAAAAGATATCGATGCCGATTTCAAAGCTGCCTATCCGGGATTAATGCAATTGCCAAAAGATGTCCGTCCGGGAGTTTATACTGCTTTTATTTACTACAGGGAACTATTAAGTAAGATTGAAAAGGTTCCTGCCAGTGAGGTTATGAATACCCGCATCCGTGTGCCTGATGCCGAAAAGATGGTTTTGTTATTAAGGACTTATACGAAGTTTGGATTTAGTATTTTTTAGTTACTCAATTCCATTGAAATCAACTTTTAGTTCTCATTTAATTTCTCATTATCATATTGTCTTGCATCTGCCATGCAGATAGTAATGATAAATTAAAGATGATAAATGATAGATGTTTTTTCCGTGCTCAATTGAAAATAATATTTATTCTTATGTAAAGAAACATATTAAAGAAATTGAAAATATATACATAGAGTATTCCCCCCAATGACAGCGGCTTTGCCGCTAAATGACCAATGACACAGCTTTAGCTGCCCTTTTGCCGTGCGCTGCTTTTTACTAAGACAGTTTTTTTCTTAGAAAAAACTGTCTTGTAAAAAAAGGCGCGAGTCGCGGCGCCAGACGGCAAACCACCAACACGTGCTGGATGCTGTTCATTGAAATGATAAAATATATGTGATACATACTATGTTTACCTGGCAAAAAAAGGTTGAATTTGACAAAATTGTCACAATTCATTATTCAATTCTTGGTATAAGATATCCTATAAAAATTTTGCTGAAAGAAACCCAATACCTTTCTGCCATGAATCACACCTATTACATATGAACAATGACTTAATGACGCAGCTCTGCTGCCAATGACCTAATGACAGCGGCTCTGCCGCTACTAATAATAAAAAAACTCCCGGCGCAACAGTACCGGGAGTTACAGTAAGCAAAACAAAATTTCATCAGAAGGTAATGGTGATTGTTCCTTTTTGTTCGAGTGGCATCGTGGGATTTGTATCGAATGTTACACTTTCCGCTGCTTGTTTGGCTTTGGTTTGAAGGTAAGTGCTGGTTGTAGAAGTTCCTTCAATACCGGGAACAGCTTTAATAACATTTCCATATTTGTTAATGGTAATTTCAACAACAACAACGCCTTTTTCCATGGTCAGATTATCGATTTTAGGTTGCTTTACCATTTTGCGGCCATTCATTACATAGGTAACTCCTTTGGTGCTTGTGGTGGTGGCTGTAGTTGAGCCTGAAGAAGCTGGGGCCGCACCGGCAGCAGACTGAATGGAGCTGACATCGGCAACTTTAAGAGTCATATCATTGCCTTTAAAACTGAATTTAATGGCACCATCATTAAGTGATTTCACTTCACCGTTCATGGTCTCACCCGATTTGAGTACCACAACATGTTGAGCACTCAACGTAGTTCCAAAGCCGGCAAAGAGCAGGCACACAAGTAATTTTTTCATTGGTTTTAGATTAGGTTTTAGAATGCAAATTTAAGTTAATCGGGAGTTAATTAGTGCACAAAATCAACCGATTCCTGACAATTTAATCAACAACCATGCCTCAAATAAATTGCTTAATTTTGCACCTTTCCACTCCACTTACCATCTATGAAAACCCTCTACCGTTATCTGGCCAATTATAAAAATCTGGTCTTTCTGGCACTTTTGTTAGCTGCTGTAAATCAGATATTTTCACTCCTTGATCCCTGGATTTTCCGCAAAATCATCGATAATTATGTAACACATCCCGAAAGGTACAGCTCCGATGAGTTTTTAAAGGGTGCCGGCATGTTGATCCTGGCAGCAATGGGTGCTGCGTTCGTCTCCCGGGTGGCTAAAAACTTTCAGGACTACTATGTTAACTCGATTACGCAACGACTAGGGGCACAAATTTACGCCGATGGTCTAAAACACTCACTTGAACTTCCCTATCAGGTTTTTGAAGATCAGCGAAGTGGCGAGACTTTGGGGAAACTCCAAAAAGTGAGGGTTGATACCGAAAGGCTAATTTCGGCATTTGTGAATATCATGTTTACTTCTTTAGTGGGAATTACATTTGTTACTATTTATTCTATTCAGGTATATCCCCTCATTGCACCGGTATATTTTTCAATGATTCCATTATTAGCAATCCTGAGTTCGGTGCTGAGCAAAAGAGTTAAGAAAATTCAAAAGGTTATTGTTGCCGAAACAACTGCTTTGGCAGGAAGCACTACCGAATCGCTTCGGAATATTGAACTGGTAAAAAGTCTGGGACTTGCTAACCAGGAAATAACCCGGTTAAACAGCACTACTGATAAAATTTTACAACTGGAATTAAAAAAAGTGAAGTATATCAGAAGTCTGAGCTTCATTCAAGGCACGTTTGTAAATCTGATGCGCAACTGCCTGCTGTTTTTTATGATGTATCTGGTGTTCATGGAAAAAATTACTGTGGGTGAATTCTTCTCCCTTTTCATTTATTCCTTCTTCATTTTTGGTCCTTTACAGGAGATGGGTAATATCATTAATATTTATCGCGAAGCAGAAGTATCGCTTCAGAATTTTGATGAGATTATGAAAATGGAAAAAGAACCGGCTCCTGTTAATCCGACTCCTCTGGGCGAAATTAAAAAACTGGAGTTTCGTAATGTAAGCTTCAAGCATCAGACTGCTGCGAATAATGCCATTTCGAATATAAACTTCAACACCGGACTCGGAGAAACTATCGCATTTGTTGGACCATCCGGAAGCGGAAAAACTACCTTAGTAAAAATGCTTGTGGGACTTTACAGGCCTTTACAGGGAGAAGTACTTTACAATAATCTGCGCTATGATGAAGTACGGTTGGATGAATTGCGAAACCAGATTGGATTTGTTACTCAGGACACCCAATTATTTTCCGGAACTATCCGTGAAAATCTTTTGTTTGTTAATCCCGGTGCTACCGATGCACAATGTATTGATGTGTTGAATAAAGCTGCTTGTCAATCGCTTTTGGCACGCGCCGACAAAGGACTCGACACCATGATTGGTGAAGGCGGAGTTAAAGTTTCTGGAGGAGAAAAACAACGACTGTCGATTGCAAGAGCATTGCTGCGTCAACCTACTATGATGGTATTTGATGAAGCAACTAGTGCTCTCGATTCGCTGACTGAAGAAGAGATCAATGAAACCATTCGAAATCTTTCCGGCGATCGCAATCACATCACTATTCTCATTGCGCATCGCTTATCTACAATTATGCATGCCGATTGCATTTATGTTTTGGAGAAAGGTCAGATAATTGAAAAAGGCAGACATCAGGACTTACTTGATTTGAAAGGATTATATTATGCCATGTGGCGCCAGCAAATTGGGGAACGGAATCGTGCAGAAGTTGCTCCTATGCTTCATTAAAAGGAAAGTATGACATCGTTTGAAAGCGGAATCGATTTACTGGCAAAATGCATGTCAAAGCCATTGCCCGGAACTGCATCCCAATACAAAATGGCTCCGTCGTTGCGCAAATCGAGTGCTGCTTACCTCGAGACCGCTTCAAATGTAAAGAGCAGCAGTGTGCTTCTTTTACTTTATCCTGATAATAACGCAGACTTAGCAACGGTACTAATTAAACGCCCTTTAAATTCAGGCGTACACAGCGGACAAATTGCATTGCCCGGAGGAAAAGTTGAACCCGACGATATCAATTCGGAAGCTACGGCAAAAAGGGAAACAAGAGAAGAGATTGGTGTTCCTGAACATGAGATAAAAATATTGGGAGCGCTTACCACATTATACATTCCAGCAAGCAATTTTTTAGTTAGTCCTTTCATTGGTTATGTTTCCTCTCCACCCCAATTTTCTCCCGATCCTGCTGAAGTTCATCAGTTAATCACTCTTCCATTTAATGACTTAATTCAAATGCCGGTCGGGGAGTCTGTGTTTGAGACATTGTATGGTAAAATTGCTGCTCCCTGCTTTTTCCTTCAGGATCATACAATTTGGGGTGCTACTGCCATGATTCTGTCGGAAGTTCGCGATTTACTCCCCGGTGAACACTTCGGTAGCAGATAATCAGTCGTTTTTGATATATAAAAACCAATTTACCTGTGGATTTATGGACTGAAAAAGGTATCTTTGCACCCTTAAATTGAAATAAAAATGACAACAGCAACGATTGAAACAGACAAAGGCACTATGGAAGTGGAATTCTATGATAAGGATGCACCAAAAACAGTAGCAAATTTTGTAAAACTGGCTAAAGCCGGATATTATAACGGATTAAAATTTCATAGGGTAATTCCTGATTTTGTAATTCAGGGAGGTTGTCCGAAAGGTGATGGCACCGGTGGGCCGGGATATAAAATCGATTGCGAACTGGATGGCGACAACCAATATCACGATCGTGGCGTTTTATCGATGGCACATGCAGGTAGAAATACCGGAGGTTCCCAGTTTTTTGTATGCCATAGCCGCAAAAATACCGCACACCTCGATCGTAATCATACCTGTTTTGGTAAAGTAGTCGATGGTTTAGAAGTAATTGATGATATCCGCCAGGGTGATCTGATTAAAAAAATCACGATTCACGACCCAGCCTGATTCACCTGAATTAATTAAAGCTGAAAGTAAAAATTCTTTTTACTTTCAGCTTTTTTTTGTCTGCTTTTATTTAACCATATTGATGTAGTTAGTGAATTTTATAAATGAAAGTCGTTTAATTCCAGTTCTGCAACACACCTGCTTTTGCCCGTTGCACATTCAATACTTCATAAGTTGTTGCAGATGTTCCATTTTTGGTCACGAACGCTACCAGATATAATTCTGCTGCATCCATTCCGGTAATATCTGCTGTGAAATTTTTCTTTGTCAGGCCACCTGCTATTAATTCGGAAGCAGCAATAGCATCTCCCATATTTGCAGTTAGTACCTTCTTAACAACATATTGGTGCTTGAATCCGGTAATAGGATTTCCTAAATGGTAGTAGGAGCTGGAAGGATCATTGTTGTAGGAATTTACCTGATCAAACTGAGATCCTGTTCCTGAAACATTCATAGCGGTGAGATAAACAGTAATAGCATAATTTCCGGCCAGAGCCTCTTTATAGGCAGCTTGCACTTCAACTGCCAGAGAATTTCCATTTATCGTAGAGTTAATTGCCAGGCCACACTTGGCTGCTGTTCCGGTTTGAACCGTTACATTCGACATCCATTGAGTCCGGTTCAATAAAACGGTACCCAATGAAGGCACCCGATTTACCATACCCGAAGCAGGGTTGGAACCAAAGGTTGCGTCTATGGTCATGAAAAGCGGAATTTGCATGCCATCAGACTGATGAATCTCAACAGGAATAACCTTTCCGGGAAAAGCATTCATCACCTGATCACGTTTACTGAATGCATCGGGACAAGTGCCGCACCAGGCAGCTGTATGATATTCCAGCAGCACCTTTCGGGTATAAATTCCTGTAGGGGCTACTATGCCACTTGATGAGGGAGGCGCAGGAGTTGGTGTGGGAGTTGCAGGTGAATCATCATCCTTGCTGCACGAAATAAGAATCATTAACCCAAATATCCAGGTATATCCAAATCTTTTTAATAGCATCATGTGTTTAGTGATATAAGTTTGACCTAAATTTACATCTCCAAACAACAAAATAGTTTCGCTAATAGCAGAATAGTCACCAATGAAAGAATTAGATGAAAAACTGCTGTTTTCAGGATATAAAAGGGCGCATTGCCTGAATAAAGCAATTCATAAAAATCAATTTATACTATGACAGAACAGCCGCCACAGATGAAAATCGATAAAATTTTCAATGTAAGAGTTTATGGTATTTTAATCAAAGATGATGCAGTATTGGTCTCCGATGAAATCCATTTCGACCGAATGATTACTAAATTCCCGGGAGGCGGACTCGAATTCGGAGAAGGAACAACAGATTGTTTGATCAGGGAATTTAAAGAAGAACTCGATATAGATATAGCAATCATCTCCCACTTTTACACAGTTGATTTCTTTCAACCAAATGCATTTAATCCAAAGCAACAGGTAATCAGCATTTATTATCTGGTGAAGACACTTGGAGAAGTTAAGATAGAAGTAACTACAACACCCTTTCAGTTCAAAGAAAACCTAAACGGATCACAGGTTTTCAGATGGCTGCAAAAACAAGAATTAAATTCCGATGCTTTTACATTTCCAATTGATAAAAGAGTTGCGAGTTTATTGAGTGAAGAGTTTTATCGAATTAAAGATTAAAGATTAAGGATTAGGTTATCTATACACTGAAGGAAATTGTAATTTTATAATAGAAAAAACACTTACAGAAAAATCCAGAACTTTGAGCGAGTTGCATGTTTTAATACATAAAATGCCTTTGCTTGGGTTTGAAAACAAAAAATTAGCTAATTTGGTATTAAACCTGCGTCCGAAAATAAATATTTTTAAACAATTGCAAAAACTAACAATTTTTAGTTTATCTTCACATTACTTCATTGAACAAATTGGAAACTCATTGAAGTTAAATGATCAGGAATCTGCCCGGAATCCTTGGATATTAGCGTTTAGGATTCGTTTTATTAAAACACACACAAGTGATTTAGAATCTTACAAAACTGCTATGAATTTGACCGAAAAAAATAAATATTAACTCTTAAATTTTCTCATCATGGAAAAATTATGCATTCCGTCCGGTGTGGACATGGCTAGTGCTGCAAGTAAACGAAAACTTGCTAAATTAATTTTTAAAATTATATTGCTGTTTTTGTTAACCCTTAATATTAACGATGGTAAGGCCCAAATACCTTTAGATGCCAATTTAACCATAAGTAGTAACACGGGAATCTTTAGTCTTGTTATTCCTGACTCTACTAATATTTCAGAAATCGAACTGCTAATTGGTTCCAATGAAAACCCTACCGAAGTTTTTGAACATACATTTATATATGATCAAACATCTGGACTCTCAACTGGTTTAACTTTTGCTAGAGATGGTGCAAACATTTCCCTCGGTCTTGGTACTTTGCCAGTTTTGAACATCTACCATGTTAAAACTCGTCTTAAAAACGGCAATGGCAATTGGGGTGATTGGTATGAATTTGTCGGTAATTGATTTGCCAAATATTGATTAAAAACCTAATGATTTTTAACCTTCAAATACATTTTTACACATGAAAACCATAATATATAATTTCACAATTCTCACCCTATCACTCCTGTTCTCGCAAATGGGATCAATACACGCAAAGAGTACAATTTGGAATGGGTCGGTGAGTTCAAGCTTCAGCAATTCCGGGAACTGGTCAAACGGAATACCGGACTCTCTGGACTTTATAACGTTTAACAGTAATGCCCCTAATAATCTGATCCTAACTCAAAATCAGAAGATTACCAATCTAACAATAAATGGGGATACGTTAGATCTAGGTGGCTTTACTTTTGAAATTACTGGGACTGCCTATTTTAATGGTGGTCTGGTAACAAATGGGTTAGTAAAACCCACAGGCTCTTTGTGTCATTTTGGTGGAGCAACATTAGATGCAAGAATAGAAGCAACTTGTGGGTATTTTCATATGAATTCAGGTGTTTACAAAAAGCCTGTTTTTTTGACTTCTACTGGAGCCGCAACCTCTAGTAGTACCTATGGCAATCACTTTGAAGATAGTTTAACAATTACCAACAATGGGGCTGTATATTTCAATATGGGTTCAAGCGGTAAAGATATTTATGATGGACCTGTGATATTGTTTAATAATTCAAGTAAAGAAATAAGATTGACTGCAACCGATACAAGCTACTTCAATGATAATATAATTGTAAACGCATCAGGAGGTGTGGAATTCGGCGCTAGTGGAGGCGTTAGCATACTTGCCAGTGGCAAAACAATTTCAGTTGGAACATTCAGCAGCAGTTATTTGACTCTTACCAAATTTATACAACTAGGTAGCACAGCACAAACATTAACTTTATCTGGCACTGGAGTGGTGTCCTTAGAAAGTTGCATTTTTAATGGGAATTTAACAATTAATGCACCAGGAATTCTTACAAAATCCAGTACCTACTATGGCAACACGACATTCAACAGAACTGGTTCTGCTACAAATTTCCACAGCTACGGATCGAATGTCTATGCAGGAAATGTGACCTGGGACAATGCTGGAAGCGGGGGTAGAGTTCGCCTCTCATCTACTGCTCCGGATACCTATCTGGCTGATGCAACATTCAGTTCATCGGGTGGACAAGATATGCAAGTTGCTTATGTGGGTGACAATGCTTTTAGCGGAAATATCACAATCACCAGCAATAAGGTTGTCTTTAACACAAGCACCGGAAAAGTTACTTTTACAGGAACCAACAATCAAACTTTAAACGGAAGCTACAACTATCCGTTTAAAAAATTGGCGATTAACAAAACTTCAGGAACGGTCACCGCAAACACCACACTTAGCGTAGATGATTCCTTGATTTTCATTCAGGGAAATTTAATCACCACAAGTACAAACCTACTCACCATGAAGCACAGTTCCACAGCAACCGGTGCTTCGAATAGCAGTTTTGTGAGTGGACCAGTGAAGAAAATAGGGAATTCTACGTTTGTTTTTAATGTGGGCTCAGGCAGCACCTATCGCCCTTTGACCATCACTGCACCATCGAACACATCGGATGCGTTTACAGCAGAATATTTTGGCACCGGACAAACTCTTGGCACCACAAAAGACACAACGATAACTTTTGTTAGCGACTGCGGTTACTGGAAACTAGACCGGAATGTAGGTTCTTCCAACATTACACCTAAGTTTGCCTTTGATTCCTTACATTGTGATTACCTGACAGTAAAACCAGTTCACATTGCACTCTGGAATGGTACTAAATGGACTGACAAAGGTGAAGCGGTGACCGAAAGCACCAATAAAACCACGAGCTTAGCCATGACTAGTTACGGAAACTTTGCTTTTGCTTATAATTTGAAACCGGGGGATGCACCTCAATTCCCATTAAGTGTGGAAACCTCATCCACTTGCAGTGGTATGGATGTCGAATTCAACCAAAACGAATTTTGGATTTCCTTCGATGTGGATTCTGCTTTGTTTAAATTTGCTTTATTTTCTCCAAAAAAGGATTCAGTGTATGCTCCTATTTCAAGACTTCAAGTATTCGACAATTATGAAGTAGGGCAAAATCAAACTCTTGTAGAAGAATGGTCTTTTGACTGTGATAGTTTGTTTCAAACTACGATACGAAAAACGGCAGTATTGGATACTTCAAAACAATACATGCTCAAAGTTACCAGATATATGCCGGGTGATTGTGTTGGAATTTCGAACACATTGGATCATTTTCTGAATTTTTGTTTGATGAATATCAGAATGAATCCCGCTTGTACTGTTCATACTTATTCTAGTGATGCAGACTTATTGACTTTGTTAGGTACATTAAGTAGCACGCCAGGCCAAGCATCAAATTGTGACATAGTAATGATTGACGCAATTTCAAACATTTCATCAATTGTACTTGGAACATCAATTGCCTTGCCGCTCATAGTTGAAGAAGGAGTTACCTTAGCCGGTAATTATGACTTGCTTTCTGAATCCTATAGCTTATCACTAAATGGTGTACCTCAGCCATCAATTAGTACCACTCCTTTGGGCACATTAATTTCCAATTTAGATAAAAGAGGAGAATACATTTTCCCTGGCCCTGGGGTTTCCACTGCTGGACTCACAGATCCTGGTTTCATTTTTTACATGATGCCTGGATCCGT
>Ga0154020_10009937_pt1 | contig 10927 bp, 11 predicted proteins | sample Klosneuvirus_201_FD_109709 | JGI IMG/M metagenome (GOLD analysis project Ga0154020, IMG submission 109709) | Active sludge microbial communities from wastewater, Klosterneuburg, Austria - Klosneuvirus_20160825_MG | ecosystem: Engineered > WWTP > Aerobic digester > Activated sludge | place...
ATGCCAGGTGGTGAAGGAAGAGACTCGCCGTTCCAAAGTTGAGGAAGCGGTCGCGATCGCGCAACAATAGCACGATCGACCCGATGAGCTCCTCTGGAAGATCTAATAGGGTCAGGGACGTCATGAAGGGAAATGTTGGAGAGAGGAATGGCGAACTTGGCCCGACTTGCAATGCAAAGAAGCTGTTAGGCCAAAACAAAGGTAGTGATTGTCTTCGTCATAAGCGGACACTCCGACACTGTCTGGAAGAAGGGGCACTGTCGTGATCGACAATTCATTGGAAAAGGAATGTTTTGATTGCCAATATCTATTTGACCCATGATAGAAACCGAGGTATAAAGTTCCGACATCAACGAACCCTTTGGTACCGTACTCGAACTCTAGGTTCCTACCTAACGCCGATTTTTCGTTAAAATTCGCGACGCGAAAGATATTTGAAAATGAATATTAATAAATATAAAGCAATATTATTATTAATAAAAGAATCGTCATTTTGAATGAATCGTGTATTTACAGGTCGGACCGTCAATCATTATTCCTGAAAATACGGTCGGTTGTCGTGTTCCCATGATCTGGAAAAGGGTCTAATTACCTAGACCTTACCGAGTTACAGTCGCATTCAAGGTCGCATTCCATTCCTCTGATCTTTCGATTTTGTGGTATTTCTTAGTTTTCTGCTGACGTGGTGTCGCTTGGGATGAGCGACAAAGACGCGGAGTACGTTTCTCCTCGTGCGCGTTGTGCTCCAGTCCGCGATCGATCCCTTGAATGCTGCTGTCCTCGCGTGGGGCGGATCCAGAAATTTGGGATATATCTTTCACCTGATATCTTTCTGTGATTTTTCATCTTCCAGGTTAGAAGCGCACGGCAGCCATGATGATGCCAAAGAGAGCGGCGAGCTCAAGGTCTGTATCATGAAAAAAAATTCCCCATTAACATGTGAACTTCAAAAGCGAGATCTTGCCTGTTATTTTTATGTGATTTGATATTTGAGAATATATTCGAATGGGGGAAACGCGGGGTGGCGAATGGGCGGACCGGCTCTCTTGGAGTCCGTGCGGCTCTTATTGAGACCGCAGGTCCGGTGATTGACGTTTTTCTCGAACGGAATCTCGCTTCCTATTATTGATTTTCTGGAGCGAAACGTCAGAATGCCAGGTTCCAACCGTTCCATTGCCTAAACCAACGTTCTCGTTTGTGAGATGTTGGACTCGTAATATTGCTCGGTAGTGGTGTAATTTTGGCGTGGGCGGTCGAACTTGCGGTTTTGACTTGTGCATTCAGTTGTCCGAGGAGCCGACGCGCTCTGCCGCAGCTGCCCTTATCTGAATTTGCTCCTTTAATTGCAGGCTGACAAGGAAGAAGGAAAGAGCCACAAATCATTCAAGGAGTACTTGTTCCATCGCAAGCGGTGGTGGCTCTGGTACATGAGACATGACACTCCACCCCCGTGGTCTTTTCTCATAGGAATTTCCAGGTGCATATTCGTGTCGGTGAGCGTTATCCTCGCCGTCATCATTATCTTCTTGATATACTCTGGAACGCCATCGCCCGCGATGGAGGAAGCTCTGGGATATCTCCAGAGCTCTGTCGCCGTCGACGTTAAGGAGTCGGATAAATGGTTCTCTTTTCTCCCCACGAGTGCGGCAAATAGCACCTGTAACAATGCGCGGTTCATCTTTTTCCCGGGTGGTCATGTCGACGCTCGTGCCTATGCTCCTCCATTGCATCGATTGGCTGCGAGCGGGTGCGAAACCTTCCTCATTAAGCCTCCTCTTAACTTTGCCATATTGGACGTCGACATTGCAGCCGAAGTTATCAAGCAATATCCTCTCGGTACCCGTTCTTTAATAGGAGGGGTTTGAATCTGCGCGTCTTGATTTTGCTGCTCTAGGGAATAAGAAACTAGCGGTCGGTGGGCATAGCTTAGGGGGGACTGCTGCCGCCATATACGTCGCCAAAGACTCTGACACAATGGTCTCCTTTCCCTCTTGGTTCGAATTGTGAGACGAAATCTCATTATTAGAAAAATTAGGGAGCGATATTTTGGGCCTCATACCCAGGCGACAATAGTGATCTCTCTGGGCATTCAAATCTGAAAGCCTTGTCCCTCTCCGCCGAGCTCGATGCCGTGTGCACCCCAAGCGACGTGTCCGAAACCAAACACCTCCTCCCTCGTGCGACACTCTTCGCTCAAATCCATGGAGGCATCCATGCCTACTTCGGCTATTACGGCAGTCAGACTGGAGATGGATCACCGACCATCACTCGAGAGGAGCAGCAGCGCATCGTCATCAACACCACTCTCTCCTTCCTTCAAATACTCTAGAGGCGTTGGGTGTATGCATCCCAACGACCGTGGATAGGCTTGTTAGTCAGTTATAAAAACTTTCTTGTCGATAAATTGAAGCGATCCTTCAATGGCGCGTCGTTGTGTTTGATGGTACATTCGCTGGATCTGAATGTTTAGTGGGAGTAGAGTCACCACCCCTCAACGCGCCGGAATACTCGGGGTGAGAGGGAAAGGAAAGACGCAATAATACCTGCTTGTTTGGCGAATATTAGAAGGTAAGTATCATTTGAGCAACATATGGTTCATTCTTTCTAACAATATGGGCGAGAAATCGAATAGATCGCCGAAGTTGAGGGACTATCTATCACTCATCTATTCTAGTCACTGTGCTTTCTTGGCGAGTACGGCGGCGAGAGCGTGCTCGATGGCATTCTTGAGTTGGAAGCTCTTGACAGGCTTCATGACAAGATCGTTCATCCCAGCGGTTCGTGCAAGCTTGTGCGACAGCTCATCCGCGTTGGCGGTGAGACCGATGATAGGTACGACCTTGCCCAAACCGCGAATCTGTTTGGTCGCCGCTACGCCGTCCAGGATTGGCATCTGGAAGTCCATCAACACCACGTCAAATCGCGTAGTCTTGACCTTTTCCACCGCCTCTTCGCCGTTATCCGCCGTATCAACCTAATTGAACGTCAGAGTGGAACCACGGAAAACGCAGCAAGGTAGTTGAATAGATACGAGGTAGCTGTGACTCTGAAGCATTCGAACGAGTATCGCTTGGTTGAGTTTGTTATCCTCTACGACCAGTATTTTGAGGTTATTTCGACTCGTGGGTGTCCTCGGTGTATATTCTAAGAAAAAGAGAATCACTGGCCGAGAAACCCGAAAACATAACAGCACAGCGATACGTGAGAGATAAGCGGCTTGGTCCGATATGAGCATCCGAGGGATACGATCGACAATGCCAACCCAGATATTCCTAAGAAGCCATTTGAGTAAGTGTCACTTAGGCATGACTCAAAATCACAGGATGATGAAGTACCATGTAAAGGTGGCACCATTTCCGAGCGTCGATTCTACCTGCACGTCGCCGCCCATCATGGCGATGATCTGTCGTGAAATGGCCAGCCCTAAACCCGTGCCACCATATTGCCTCGACATTGAAGAGTCGGCCTATGCCGAGGAAAGAGCGCTCGAAGTCAGAAAATATGGCGGCGACGAGGCATTATGTCTTGACGCACCTGGACGAAGGGCTTGAACAGTTTCTTTAACGCCTCGGCTGAGATGCCGATGCCCGTGTCGCGCACAGCGAACTTGATCTCGACCTTGTTGGTGTCAAGATTGCGCTGCCCTTCCTCCATGGAGAGCTCCACCTCGCCCGTCCTGGTGAACTTAGCAGCGTTTGATAAAAAGTTTGAGAGTAGCTGATTCAAGCGATGCGCATCGCCATTGACATATAGCAGCGAAGGCGCCTTGATCGTCAGAGTCGTCTTTACCTCTGGCTTGAAGAGGACCTGAAAGCTCTGAAAGCACTCCGTCACAGCAGCCACCTAAATGAAATGAATGAATATTTATTTAGCACGGTGAGAGCGGAAAAGAGCCAACGGACCGCGTCGAACGGCCGCGAGTCGAGCTCGAGGCGATCGCTCTCAATCTTGGATAGGTCCAACAAGTCATTAATGAGCGAAAGGAGGCTTTCTGCGCAACTCCTCAGAATCTACCCAAGCGAAGAGTTTCACATTCAGATGTTATCGAGGCGAGTAGCACTCATAGCGTACGTCGCATTTGGAACGAACTTCTTCAGTAAGTTGCAATGTGGAGAGGATCTCGAGCCAGCCAAGGATTGTCGTCAGTGGAGTCCTCATCTCTTCACAAACATATGCCAATGAGAAAGGAAAGCGAAACTATCCTTAATTCTTGGGACTTACCATGTGAGACGGTTGCGACGAACTTTGACTTTGAGTCGTTAGACTGAATCTCCTTCGCAAGCGATTCCTCCATGAATTCTGAGAAAATTGGGGTCAAATGAATATAGGAATTCGATTTGATGAGTGGGCCATGAATGAGGTACTCCTGAGGTTGAAGGAGCGGCCAAAGGAGGCAATCGTAGTAAACAGCGCTGTGATGAATTGGATGACGAGCACTTGGCGGCCATCGTAGACATATAGTTGAGGGATTCGGATTACGTCGAGCTACATTGGAGTAATAAGATAAGGACATGGCCCTGATCACTTGAAGCTCAGGTACATTAACCAAGAACATGATGATGAAGCCAATGATCATGAGGATGGCCGTGGGCATAATGGAGACTTTGCGAACAGGGGCACTCGTGACCGCAGTGTTAAGCACGGAATGGTAGATAAAGATCACGGGCGAATTGAATCCTATCAGCGAGCAAACTTTTTTTTATCGAATAAAGAGTGATAGTACTATTAAGAAGAGGAATGGGAGTACCTCCAGTGACGAGGATGGTAAGAAAGGTGGGGAGGAAGTGGCAAATAGGAGTCAGCGCCGCAGCAGTGTCGGAGCTGATCACTCCTGTCGCAACTGATCAGAACGCTCATTCAATACGACCGTCTCTACACCATAGGAATCGCACCTGTGTGCTCGAGCTGGTAGGTCAGGAACGATAAAATTGCGAGGAGCACTGTCATCCACACCAGGTAGTGCTGTAAAGAGGTCACTTGAAAACCACAATTGTAGGAAAACGGAGCGTCTTCGTACGTTCAAGGTGGTTAAGAAAAAGCAGGTGATGGCGGTTCCCACGGCAATGGCGACGAGGAGGACGACCATGTTGATGTCTCGCAGCTGCTTCTTGGCGAGCTCGTGACCATCCAAGATAACTTTCCGCTCTGAATCAACACGAGCAGCCAGGTAAGCAATCGAAAGGAGTGAGAAGGAGCATGATGCGAGGGACTAAATTTAGTTCACAAAACAACGAAAATTTTACGGGTGCACGACACGAGTCGCCCTGGCAGAGAATCCTCGCCGCATCTCCCTGTTGCCCCTTAAATTTGATATTACATATATGAAAATTGGTGAAATAGTGTGCCCGTCGAGGCGCCAGCAAGCTCGCGGGCGACCGCCACGCGTGACGCCACCCGACTCGCCGTTTGTTACTGCATTAGGAAATTGTGGGAAAACGAGATTGCCGATGTGGATCACCCCTTCTCTGCCCTCTTTGGTTCGTATTAAATGATTTAATTCATGAATTATTATTTACGGAGAGGGGGAGACTGAAGGGCTTGATGACGCGCCCCATTATCTCCGTAACGGAACTCCATCGCCATTCATTCCCCATTATTAGTTGGCCCTCGGCGCTCTGCATTGTGCGCCACACCATCTGGAAATGATTAAATACGCATCCCTAAATGCATCGGGGGAAATCCGGGAAGGAGAGAGATCACAGAGAGGTCCCGTGACGGCAAGACCGCTTCAGATCAGGTGCGAGCAACACCGACCACTCACGTCAGTCGCCCAAAACAAGGCAAAAAAGTGACAAATGTCCCGCCCCCTTCTCCCCTTTCAAATTAATAATCGAAATAGTGAATAATATGTTATACTTGAATTTGAAGTTTCGAGGGTGGGGGTGCCAAGGGGAAGGACCTAGGCGGAAGGGAGTATTGTTCGATCTCTTGGCAGCGTCGTCTGCGCCCATTTGATGAGGCGACGCCAGCTATTGCACAAAGGTGGAAATAAAGCAATCGACTGAATCGAGGAGATGAATGATAGATTTTGGATCTTGTCAGACCTCACGCGGTCAATTACGAATGTGCTTCGATTCAAGAACGTCAACGCCAGTTGCCAGTTGAAAGCTCCGAAGATCCCGCCTCCTCCGCTCGAGTGACCTCTAGGACTGACGCCAGTCATTTTCCCTTTTTCTTCTTCCCAAATTTTCCTTTTATATTAATAGTCAGCTTTCTTTATAGTATCGTTTGTTGTTTTCCTCCTCTCCCTATGCAGGCCTCGTCGACTCTCGCCCGTTCCTCGTCGAGCACTCTCAACTCTTTTTCCTCTCACGCCCCCTCTCTATTCCACCTCCTCGGCCTTCCACATGAAATGCTCGTGTGGGTGGTCTCCTACTTCGTCGATCCGCTCGACCTGGTATTCCTGGGGCTCGTGTGTAAGGACCTCAACGCCTTCGTCCTCGAGGGAGCCTTGTGGGAAGCGGCCCTCCTCAACGCCTTCCCTGGTGTGAAATTTCCTTTATTTACTATTCTCATTCAATATCATTCAGTGTTGTGGAGGTCAAAGAGGAAAGGCGCTGCTGTTCTTTAGCTTTTCTCCTTGTGAGTGATGGTCTTCTATTAACCTCCCGCTGGCCCTCGACCCTGCGCCCCCTTCGGGCCTCTCTTGGCCTGTCTCTTCTTCAGCGAATTCCTATTCTTTTACTATTCATATTCCTTCCTTCTATTATTTTTGTAATTTGGATTACCATTGGTAAAATCGAGCAGAGTGCAGGAATCTCCTTCTGATCAATCAGCTGTCGAGGTTTCTTCATCGTCTTTTCATAGGGAAAAAGCTGAGGAAGGAGATGATAATGAGAGCGAATTTCGATTCTCGCAGTCGATTCTTTGAGTGCCTTGCGGCCTTGGGGCAGCCGAGGGACAGCAAGGTTTGCACCGTCCTCTTTCAGTCATGTTGTTCTGTGCTCCATTTTCGAATGGGTCCTGGATTCATCTCCTGACTTGTTTCAATGTAGAGAATGTGGGCGAAGATGCAACACATCACCTTGGAGGGAAAGCGTCTCAATCGCTTCCGATTCTTTGCGACCCTTGCTCGCCAGGTACGAACCCTTCTCATTGCCCTTCGTCTCGTTCGGACGATTTGACACCCTCCCCATATTTATTTCTCATCTGGTAGGTTGATTGGTTCATCGATTTTGATACTTCCTCCGCTCTTCGCACGACACCGCTGCATCTTGCGCTCAATCCTGTCCCTCCACATTATGAGATGGCCGCCATCCTCCTCTCTGTCCGACTGAGACCGCCCTTCCCACTTTCTTGGCCCTCATTGTCGTTATGTCACCTAGAGGGGAGCAGATCCAAACGGGTTCATGATGGACCAAAACTGGAAGCACTGCAAAAGCGCAATCACTGATCTCCTAGGCTCCGCCAAGGCCATCAACTCGCTCAAGATCAAAAAGGCGCAGTCGACTACTGGAAACGATGACTCCTCCGCTCGCTCCGATGGTCTATCGAGTGAGAAGGCCGCTGCTATCATGCAGGGTTGGCGAATCTTTAAGAGGAAGCTCGCTCCAGCGGTTTCGATTCCTTATCCCCCGAGAAAGATGAAGGTAGGAACCGATCTATATTTTCATTCGACCTTTCTTTGCTCCTCATCATTTGCTTGATAGTGGGTGAAGGTGGATGTCCTCAATCTCCCATCGACTTTTTTTGAAAATCCATGGTCCCACTTCTCAGAGGACCGCGGCGGTGTCTTCTTCCTTGCTTCAAAGCCTCCTTCATCTTCCTCGACAGCGTCGTCGACCTCGCCTTTATCCTCTCCGACTGAGTCACCTCATTCTCCTTCTTCCCCTACTTCCAACAAGTTCGCTTCTTACATCCTCGACTGCGTCGCGGGTCACTGCTACGCCTCGGGTCGCATCTTTTCTTCAGTACAGTTCTCTTTTGGTCGCTCGTTCTTCTGTTTTGTGAATTTATTGTTTTTATCTGAGTCTCGAGGAGAGGGAGGATTGTCCAACGACATGAAGATCCGAGGGCAACGCGAGCTCGAAGTCTTCAGCTTCTGGCACTTCAATCGTTTGCTTGTCTCCGATAAACTGCGCAACAGAGAACAAGATCGTCTCAATGGTAAGAATTTCAAGGAAGTGGACAAAGAGATGCAAAACGAGAAGGCCTCGCTTAGCAAGTTCATAAAGGCCCGCAAAAGTTTCGGCTGCGCCGCCTCTTATGCCAAATTTCACGTCAAGGTGGTTCCTCGTGAAGGTCACTCTCATCTTTGATTGACGTTTCCATCTTTTGGTCGCTATTATATGAGAAGTTCTAAGAGTTTGTCTTCTTAGGTACTTTATGCGAGCCACTTGATATCTCCTGGCCTCTCTTCTTGGGCGATTTGGCCGAGGCGCTACTGTTCGAGCCCTTGATCCGCTTCTCGCATGATGGCAGCTACCTCCAGATCATGGACCCGAAGCGCTTTGAACTGTGGAAGAAGACGCTCGTCTACTGAAATTGGTGGAATCGATTATCGTAATAATAAACAAAAACAATCAAGTTCTACCCTGATGGATTTCCTTGCGCCTTACGAATCGGAGGCGCTGGTGCTGTAACTGAGGGGTCCCACTGAGGAATTGAAAGTGGTGCTCGTGATGCTCGATGGCATCGACTTTGCTGATGAGGCTGTGAACCGCGAGGAGGGCACGGTCGTGCTGCTGCTCGTCTTCCTATTCGCCTTGGGGTGGCTCTCGTCGCACTGTGGTGAGAAGCGGTATTGCTGCCCTGTGGCGAGGTATACGTATGCCCGGCAGCAGCCGACTTCGCGGTGATATGTATATCGTTGTAAGATCATAAAATAGGGCAAGATGAAAGTGAGCACAGCCACCAAGTACACCCAGGTCAGCGCTACAAGAGAAACCATCACATTATTAGACAGCAAGCATGGTCAAACTGAGGTCATACCTAACCACACGGTGGGTGTCTTGTCATTGGTATATGCAAGGTCGAGAACGAGCGTGAGGACATAGATGAGGAGACCAGCTAAGCTCACAATGAGCCATACTGTCTTCCGCCGCACCACCACGAGCGCCATGGGGCTTGAGTCTGTTGTGGCCCAGCTCATCACCTGATGGACAAAGTATATCGATGCGAAGACGCATAACAGCATGGTGAAGAGCAAGAGGCCATCGCGGAGGAGAGATATCAACGAAGCGACGTCGGTGTCGGTGACGGCTGCCGCGGCGGCAGCCAATCCAATATATATGAGTGTCATCACCGGCAAAGCGATCGCCGCCGTCAGTCGAAATATCTGCGCTGCTCGCGCCTTTTCCCCTAAATTCTTGGCTCGCACTACCAACGTGAGCCTACCCAGAGATCTCATATATCAATCATCCATGAGTGAATATGTTGGAATAGATCGGCGTACCAGCCAATGACGATGAAGACATAGCTGCAGCCCACAAAGAGGACGGCGAGGATATTGGAGATCTTAATGTGGAGGCCTCCACTCGGATCACCTCCAGTCAGCGCGGCATTCGTTTGATAAAAGTAGGGATAAGCGGCGCCTGGAGAACGAGGTCAGCGGTGCGGAAGGAGTAGGGAGACGAAAGGTACGCGGTACTTATGAGGTATAACAAGTAGACAAACTTTGCGACGAGGGAGGGCTGTTTCCACGACACTCGCCGATCGAATCGCAGGTCAAACGCGATCTCAGGGATGACCAGCGTGCCAATGACCGATATTGACATGGCGTATATCTAATCCGCAATGAACTAAGTTCAGGAGCCAGAGGCAGGGAACGACGACAGCTTTGAAAGTAGGCCAGTACTAAAGTGGAGGCGGCATATGTGGCAACCCCAAGGGCTTCATAGTTAGTCGTGCGACACTGCTCCAATGGATTCCACGACTCGAGGCAAACGCACACGAAAGTGCGATTGTGCCCATCATAGTCGACGCCTACGAGGAGCAATATGACCTCACGTCACAGTGGCCCAGCCATGGTCACAGCAGGAGAAGGAATTCAACTTATACAAATCCATTTTCAATACTTCCATCAAAAAATAAATAATATTAATAATTTAATATCAAGATTAAGAATAAGATGGTCGAGCCCTCATTCGTGTCGACAATCGGGCTGCCCACGAGCTGCCAAGATCGGCGAGCAGTCAAGGTCAACGAAGTAACTTCAAATGCTTCCTCCGACCCAAGATTAATGAAATTATCGTTCAATTTGGAGCGTATAATTTTTATTATTATCGAAAAATCAATTCGAGGGAAAGGTGAGTAATGGGAAACGGCGTCAAATGATCACGTCATTGAGACCGCGGCATCCTCAGGCTAGTGGCCGTGGTCGCTTCCTCATCACGCACCGATCATCCAACTCATCAAAGATATATAACATTTAAGTAGTAATTCAGTATTTATTATCGGATGCGGAGATAGGCAGGCGAGATGGCGTTGTCGGCGGAAGGTCAAATCGGTATCGCTCTTCAGTCAGGTGCATCACCGTCGCCTCCTCGCAGTCCCTCAGCACGCCTCAGGAAATATTATTCAAATAACTAATGATATATTCTCTATGTGGGTACATTGACCGCGGCCATGGCAAGTCTCCGGGTCGCCCACAGTGCTCGCGTTGCACACGGACATGTAAACGTCCCGTTGTCCAAGCTGAGCCCAAGAGCGGTACCGGTACTGCGACTCGGTCCCCGAAAGCCGCCCCAGGGCGACGATGCCGATGGTAAGTGAACGAGTGTTAGTTTAATCAGTCGTCGTTGATCGGGTACCCCGATTGATTCGTGGCAATGTATTATAGCCGTCGAATTTCTGAGCGCGGAATTTCAATTCGGTTCAGTACTGAATCGACTGCTCTTTCACGAAAGAGTTCTGTCACTATTTACACAAAATCTCGAATGTGGAGTCAACACAAGCTGTGAGTATCATAATTAGCACACTATGTTCA
>Ga0154020_10009938_pt1 | contig 10926 bp, 9 predicted proteins | sample Klosneuvirus_201_FD_109709 | JGI IMG/M metagenome (GOLD analysis project Ga0154020, IMG submission 109709) | Active sludge microbial communities from wastewater, Klosterneuburg, Austria - Klosneuvirus_20160825_MG | ecosystem: Engineered > WWTP > Aerobic digester > Activated sludge | place...
AGTGGCCAGGCCTTCTTTATTGGTCAGTACTTCCCGGGCCATCGCGTTGGAGATGACTTCAACCTTACCGGTTTTCATCGCGGGATAGATCAGCACATTGGGTGACGAAAAATCGGCTTTAGCAATACTGCAGTTACGACTGCATTGTGCACAGAAAAAACAGGCCCCGCGACCCGCATCATTTTCAATCGGTTTAGTCAGAATCGATAACCGCGAAGGAATCACTTTTACACCGGCCTGTGTAGCGCCGTTCTTAATCATCAGTTCATGTAACCGGGGTCGGGGAGGAGGCAGAAAAAAACCATCCGGATCATTTTCCAATCCTTCATTGGTACCAAAAATGCCGATCATTTTATCCACCCGGTCATAATATGGCTTTACATCTTCATAACCGATCGGCCAGTCATCGCCGAGGCCGTCAATACTTTTTCGTTTAAAATCCTTTGGGCCGAAGCGAAGTGAAATACGGCCCCAGTGATTGGTACGGCCACCCAGCATACGGGCCCGCCACCACATCCAGTCGGTGCCGGCTTCCTTGGTAAAGGGTTCCCCGTCCACATTCCAGCCACCATAACAGGCATCAAAATCACCAAAAGGCCGGAGTTTTGTACTGGCACCACGACGGGGAGAATCCCATGGATTTTTTAATTGGGTAATGTTTTTCTGCGGATCGTACATATAACCCGCCTCGACAATACATACATTTAATCCCGCTTTTGCCAGTGTATAGGCGGCCATCCCGCCTCCGGCACCGGAGCCGATGATCACGGCATCGTATTTCTTTGGCTGTTTCTTAACCTGGAGATCTCCCATATAAAACGTATAATCGTTATTGAATTTGAAGCAACAATTTACTGGATTGCCTTCTTGTATCCGAAAATATTTATCCCGATTCCGGGTCGGGGCAATCGTTAACTTTACGGTCTAATACCCTCATTCAATGAAGCGCCTGTTTATGCTGATAACTTTTATCACGCAATTGTTTAACGTCCGGTCCCAGCCTGCTGATTTCAGCAGCTATCCTGTCTACAATGGAAAGGACCTGGGCATTACCTATTCATCCCAGCGAAGCATTTTCAAAATATGGGCGCCAACCGCCAGTGCTGCCGAACTCAGACTGTATCATTCCGGCACAGGCAATACTTCTGTGGGTGTTTTCCCGATGGTAAAAGCCAAAAACGGGGTGTGGCTGACTACTATATATACAGATCAGAAGAATAAATTTTATACATTCCGGGTAAAGATCAACGGCCAATGGTCTGAAGAAACCACAGACCCCTGGGTAAAAGCAGTGGGCGTGAATGGTAAGCGGGGCGCCATTGTGGATTTGCGGGAAACCAACCCGGTAAACTGGGAAAAAGACCGGTCACCGGAATTAAAACATCCCACTGATGCCGTAATCTATGAACTGCATGTGCGGGATGCCAGTATCCATGAAAGTTCAGGAATTAAACATAAAGGAAAATTCCTCGGGCTTACAGAAACCGGTACTAAAAACCCGGCCGGACAATCTACCGGACTCGATCATATAAAAGAATTGGGAATTACACACGTGCACCTGCTGCCTTCCTTTGACTTTAATTCCATTGACGAAAGCAATCCGGACGCAAGGTATAACTGGGGCTATGACCCGTTACATTACAATGTGCCGGAAGGATCTTATGCCACGAATCCCTATGACGGAGCCGTTCGTATTAAAGAATTTAAACAAATGGTACAGGCCTTTCACCAGCAGGGCATCGGGGTGATCATGGATGTGGTGTATAACCATACGGCCCTGACAGAAAAATCCAATTTCAATCAACTGGTGCCCGGGTATTTTTACCGGCAGGATAAGGACGGAAAATTTTCCAATGCCACGGCCTGTGGCAATGAGACCGCCAGTGAACGGCCCATGTTCCGGAAATTCATGCTGGAGTCATTACTGTACTGGGTATCGGAGTATCATGTTGATGGTTTCCGGTTTGACCTGATGGGTGTGCATGATATTGAAACAATGAACCTGATTTCAAAAGAATTGCATAAGATCAAACCGGATATACTTCTGTATGGCGAAGGTTGGACCGCCGGTGCCTCCCCCTTACCGGACTCCCTGCGTGCATTGAAAGCCAATACCGCACGACTGGACCGCATCGCAGCATTCAGTGATGATATACGCGACGGGATCAAAGGCAGTGTGTTTGAACATGCAGATAAAGGATTTGCCAGCGGGAAAAAAGGAATGGAGGAGAGTATAAAATTCGGGATCACCGCTTCCTGTCCGCATCCGCAGGTGGACTATACAAAAGTCAATTATTCCAAAGCACCCTGGGCATCCAATCCTGCGCAAACAGTATCGTATTGTGAATGCCACGACAATCATGTATTGTTTGATAAACTGGCCATATCGGCAAAAGACGCCACCCCGGAACAAAGAGAACAAATGCAACGGCTGGCTTTATCCATCGTGTTGACGTCCCAGGGAATTTCTTTCCTCCATGCAGGTACGGAGTTTATGCGTAGCAAACAGGGAGTGGAGAATTCGTATGAATCTCCGGATAGTATCAATGCGATCAATTGGAATCTGAAAAAGGAACACGAGGGCATCAATGAATATCTGCGTGAACTGATTCAGTTGAGAAAACAACACCCGGCTTTCCGGTTGCAGTCAGCGGAATCAATTGCCAGGGCGCTAAAATTCAACGGGAAAACGCCGCAAGACGGGATGATTGTTTATGAATTAGATGGGAAAACAGCAGGGGACAGCTGGTCAAAAATACTGATCTTCCTGATTGGAGATAAATCCAATATAGCCTATCCGGTTGATAATACCTGGAAGCCTTATATACTAAATAATAAACGGATGAAAAGTGATTTGGAAGTCAACGGCCAGGAGGCTGAGAATATGAAGTTGTCTCCCTTTAGTTTTTCACTGTTTTATATGGAGTAAAAGACCTACTGTTGATGTTGCGTAAGGGCATATACGGCAAAGCTGGCCAGCCAGTGTTCGCCCCCATAATGTCCGCTTACCAATAGGAAAGAACCGGCAAAAAAAAACTGTTCCGGGCAAGGGAACAGTTTTTTATGTAAATAAGATTTTTTAATATCTGTCACGGGGTGGACGGGAATTATTCCCATATCCGCCACCACTTCCACCTCTGTAACCGCCGCCACCGCCGCTTCCACCACCATATCCTCCGCGATCTCCGCCGCCACCACCATATCCACCACCGCCACCACGGTTCGGACGGAAACCGCCTCCGCCACCACCTTGTTTATCTTCGGCTTCTTTCACCACCAGTACTTTTTTCCCGATTGGTAAATCGTTCAGCCCTTCAATAGCTTCTTTTGCTTCCTGGGCATTCGCCATTTCCACGAAGGCAAAACCTTTACTCTTGCCGGTTTCACGATCCATAGCAACTTTCACGGAAACAACGGTTCCGAACTTCTCAAAAAATTCTTCCAATTCCGCATCATCCATATCGTACGGCAAACCGGCAACAAAAAGTTTCATCTACTAAATTTTTAACAAATGTAATAACTTAAACGGGTAATAGTCAACCTTATTTCCACAAATTACCGTAAAAAGGTTTAATTCCCTTCGTCTATTTTTTTCCCGGCAAAATAACCTCCTGCAGCCCCTAAAATGAGGCCCAGCGTCATCCAGAGCAGTACCCCGCCTGACGCAAAAAAGGCTACGGCAAAACCTACGAGTCCGCCCACGATCATGACAATAGTTGTTGCTTTTCCGTTGCTGCCGGCGGAAGTGGCAGTATCATGGCTTTGCCTGAACTGCTTCACATGTTCCCGGTGTTTTTTGCGGTGATGTGATCTGGCCATTTTTTTATTTTGAAATTACAGCATGTTTGGCTGTCTGAAAAGGGAATTGACCAGAATCATACAGCCCCGCCGGTAAAACCTGATTTCAAACAGCTGTTCAGGTAATTACACAATCCACTTACCTTTAAAGTGCATTCAAAAACCACAATTATGCGTATCTGCTCATTCCTTACTGTTCTGCTGTTATCCAGTTACTTAATGACTGCACAACAGACGCAAAAGCCGCCACTTCATGCAAAAAACTGGATGGCCATCACCGGTAAGCCTTTAGCGGCTACGGCGGGAGCTATCACCTTTCAGAAGGGGGGAAATGCCGTGGACGCCGCCTGTGCCATGCTGGCGGCCACCTGTACCATGTGGGATGTACTTAGCTGGGGAGGCGAGACACAGGTTCTTTTATATAATCCGAAGACAAAAAAAGTGATTGCCATCAACGCCATGGGAGTGGCACCAACAGGAGCAACACCTGAATTCTTCAAATCAAAAGGCTATAATTTCCCTCCTGAATTTGGGCCACTGGCTGCCACCACTCCGGGTACACCCGGTGGGATTTGTTATATGCTGGCTGAATATGGAACGCTCTCTTTAAAAGAAGTACTGGCACCAGCCATGCAACTGGCTGCCGGATATCCAATAGAAGCGCAGACGGCCAACAGCATTGAAAGAGGCAAGGCCCGGATCAAGGAATGGCCGTACAGTAAAAAAGTTTTTCTCACACATCCAGGAGAAAAAAGAGAAGCCCCTGAAGCCGGAGAGATTTTTATTCAACAGGATCTGCTCAATACGTTAACTAAAATGGTAGAGGCCGAACAGGTCGCACTCAAACAAAAGAAAAGCCGCAAAGCAGCCATTATGGCCGCGTATGACCGGTTTTACAAAGGTGATATTGCCCGTGAATTTGTAAGGGGTTGCCAGGAACAGGGCGGACTGATCACGATGGATGACCTGGCCCGCTGGAAACCGATTGAAGAAGAACCATTGTCGGTCAATTACAAAGGAATCGACGTGTATAAATTACAACAATGGACGCAGGGACCGGTTATGCTGCAGGCCCTGAATATCCTGGAGCAAAAAGACCTGAAATCGATGGGGTATAACAGTACCGCTTATATTCATACACTTTACCAGGCCATGAATCTGTCATTCGCAGACCGTGACTTTTATTATGGGGATCCCTATTTCCCACCGCAGGAGCCGATGAACGGATTGCTGAGCAAAGCATATGCACGGCAACGGGCCACATTGATCAATCCGCTGATGAACGGGGCATTGATTGGTCCGGGAGATCCCTATCCGTTTGAAGGGAAGGTGAATCCCTTTGCGGAACTGATGAAGTTCCGCGGATTTACAACGGATAGCAGTACACGTAATTTTATGCCTGCGCATGATAATCGTACGGCTGCTTTGGACCCGGAGTATCTCGATCGTTTATGGCGGGGCACCACCAGTGTGGAAGCCGCCGATAAGGAAGGCTGGGTGGTATCTATCACACCCAGTGGTGGCTGGATACCGGCCTGTATTGCCGGCAACACCGGGGTAGGAATGAGCCAGCGGATGCAGAGTTTCGTACTGGACTCCACCATGAATCCATTCAATGTGGTGGCACCTGGTAAGCGCCCCCGGGTAACCCTTACCCCGACAATGGCCCTGAAAGATGGCAAACCCTATTTATCATTTGCTGTACAGGGAGGCGACACGCAGGATCAGAACCTGCTGCAGTTTTTCCTGAATATGGTTGAATTTGGCATGACTGTACAACAGGCGACTGAAGCAGCTAATATCAACAGCAATCAACTCTGGCTTTCATTGGGTGGATCCAAAACGGATGACCGTAAACCCAAACCAGGTAGCATACTTTTACATGATAACATTCCTGAGAAAGTCAGGAATGAGTTGAAAAAAATGGGATATACCCTGAGCTTCGATGACCGTACCAGCGGCCCCATCAATGCCATCTATTTTGACTGGAAACATGGTAGTTTCTGGGGAGGCAGCAGTAACCACGGGGAAGACTACGGGATTGGCTGGTAGTCAGTTTAACAAAACTTTGCCCCGGATTTTTTCAGACAACCCGGGTGTCATGACTATTTTTACAAATGTTCCGTTTTACGGTCATACTGCTTATTTTAATTCATGCGGCTGAATCTGCAGCACAATCTACTTTACAGGGTAAAATCTTTGATGGCAAAAACGATTCATTGCTTGCCGGTGTTACGATCATGAACATCACGGGGAAAAAATTTGTCTTATCCGACCGGAATGGACAGTATTCCATATCCGCGGCAGAAGATGATTTGCTGGTTTTCAGTTTCAGCGGCTATGCGCCCGATACCATCCCGGTGGAACCTTATATGTTTTATACCCGATTTGATATCACCCTGAAACCACAATCCCTCGAGTTGAAAGGAGTGACCGTTGTGGCTACGAATTATCAGACCGATTCCCTGAACCGTCAGGCTTATTACCGTCATATTTTAAGTAAACGGGAACCTGGTATTACCGGCCGGAATACACCGGTTGGATTTGGTATCAGCCTGAGTCCGTTCAGTCATTTTTCCCGGGAATCAAAAGCACGCAGAGCCCTTAAAAAGCGAATCGCACGGGAGGAAAAGGAAAGTTATATCGACCACCAGTTTTCAACTGAACTGGTGAAAAGGATTACCCGGCTGGAAGGGGATTCGCTCCGGTTATTTATGTATTCATATCGACCCGGTTATGAATTTTGCCGGAAAAACGGTTCCCTGGAAATGCTGATCTACATCAGTGACTGTCTTAAGAAATTCAGAAATAAAGACGCCAGAAAGCCCGACTAAGATTGCATTTATCGCACACTAACAATCGTTATCTTTGGCTCACTAAATTTACACCTCATTATGAAAGAAGTAGTGATTATAGCCGCCGTTCGTACACCCATGGGAAGTTTCGGGGGTAGTCTCAAATCCATGACCGCCACTCAATTGGGCGCGGTTGCCATAAAAGGGGCTTTACAAAAAGCCGGATTAGCGGCGGATAAAGTACAGGATGTATTGATGGGATGTGTGATTCAGGCCAACCTGGGGCAGGCACCGGCGAGACAGGCCGCCAAATTTGCCGGATTACCCAATGAAGTAAACTGTACCACGATCAATAAGGTTTGTGCCAGTGGAATGAAAGCTATCTCACAAGCCGCACAGAGTATTGCCCTTGGAGATGCAGACATTGTAATTGCCGGTGGTATGGAAAGCATGAGCAATGTTCCTTTTTACAGTGAGCATATGCGTTGGGGAAATAAATATGGAAACGTATCGATGATTGACGGATTGGCCAAAGACGGACTGACCGATGTATACGATGGCAAGGCCATGGGAAATGCCGCTGAACTTTGTGCTAAGGAATGTGGGATCAGTCGTGAAGCACAGGACAATTTTGCCATTGAAAGCTACAAGCGTTCACAGACTGCCTGGGAAAAAGGGTTGTTTGATCAGGAGATTGTACCAGTCGAAATTCCTCAACGGAAAGGAGATCCGGTTATTTTTTCAAAGGATGAAGAACCGTTCAATGTAAAGTTTGACAAAATACCAACGTTGAATCCGGCCTTTGTAAAAGAAGGAACGGTAACAGCGGCCAATGCATCCACGATGAATGACGGGGCTGCTGCCTTATTGCTGATGAGTGCCGAAAAGGCCAATGAACTGGGATTAAAACCCATTGGTCGCATCAAGGGATATGCCGATGCCGAACAGGCTCCGGAATGGTTTACCACCACACCTTCACTGGCAGTACCCAAAGCTGTTCAGAAAGCAGGCCTGGTCATGACCGATATTGAGTACTGGGAATTGAATGAAGCATTTGCGGTGGTGGGCATTGAAAATACCCGCCGTATGCAACTCGATCCGGCGAAAGTGAATGTACACGGGGGAGCGGTATCATTGGGACATCCTTTAGGATGCAGCGGGGCCCGGATCATCGTGACCCTGCTTCATGTACTCAAGGCCAACGGGGCACGCTATGGTGCAGCCGGGATCTGTAACGGAGGAGGAGGGGCCAGTGCAATGGTGATCGAGAATATCGGCTGAGTCTTTACAGTTATCAGGTGATGTTTTTTACTGATCTGTCGTAATCTTACATCGGCTGAATCGTATTTTTCCCTTTGCCGGTCCGTACTAAGACCGGCATTTTTCCGTTTTAAGGATCAGATTTCTTTTTCCTGAAAAAAAACAGGGTTCTTGTTAAACCAATCGGCAATGGTACCAGTCTATTGTCTGTTAATTACCCTGATAAACTTTAAACCCCGTATATGAAAACAAGGATTTTATCTTATGCCCTCGCGGCTTTCTCGTTAACCTTTCTGTTTACTTCCTGTAAAAAAGAAGCTTCCAATGCAGGCAGTACCGATTTTACGGCAGAAACCTCCACACACTCAGATGACCAGTCAAGGTTTTCCGGTGAAGTGGATGCTGCGGCCAATGACGCAAACCTGTTGCTTGAATCCACAGCCGGATTTACCGCCCGTCCCGGCGACCTGAATTCGTTGATCTGTGATGCGGATATAGAAGTGGATACCATGTCGAATCCCCGCACCATCACTATTACGTATAATGGTACCAGTTGCCTGGGTAACCGTACCCGTACCGGGGTGATTGTAATTTCCATGGCACAGGGTGTACGCTGGAGCCAGGCCGGTGCTGCGATCAGCCTCACTTATCAGAATTTCAAAATTACCCGTACCAGTGATAATAAAAGTATCACCATCAACGGCACACATACTTTAACCAATGTCAGTGGCGGACTGCTGATCAACCTGCCGGTACTGAATACAATTACCCATTCTATTACCAGTAGTAATATGTCAGTCACTTTTGACAACGGCACACAACGTACGTGGCAGGTGGCCCGTCAACGGGTATTTACATTCAGCAACGGAGTAACCATAACCATCACCGGTACCCATGCAGAAGGCGGTGTAACCGGTATTGCAGAATGGGGACAGAACCGTTTTGGCCGTCCGTTTACCACCACCATCGCAGAACCAGTTGTCCTGAAAAGCGATTGTTCATTCCGTGCCGGAAGTGGTAAAGTCGTGCATAACACCAGCTCTTACAATGCTGCCGTTACATTCGGACTGGATGCTACCGGAGCTGCTACTACTTGTCCGGGGACCGGCAACTACTATATGAAAATAGTATGGACGGGACCTGCCGGTAACAGCCATACTGCTTTATTACCTTACTAAAATACCCATACCCTTATCCGGTGCCCTGTCAATTATGACAGGGCATTTTTGTTGACTTCGTGTCGTTTTCGCTAATTTAGGGCCATGTCTGCCACACTGATCCGCGATATAAAATTGCTGGTGAATACACCGGAAACGGATACCTGCCTGCGTGGAAAGGAACTGGCCGTATTACCGGTAATTGAAAATGCCTATCTGATCCTGGAAGACGAAATAATCACCGGTATGGGAAGCATGAAAGAGCTGATGTACCCGGAAAAGCATTTCAAATCTGTGATCCATGCTAGCGGACAGATTGTATTACCGGCCTGGTGTGACAGTCATACGCATATCGTTTTTGCCGCCACCCGTGAAGAAGAATTTATTTATAAACTGAAGGGGATGAGCTATTCGGAGATCGCGGCAAAGGGCGGTGGCATACTTAACTCAGCCCGCAAGCTGGGAGAGGCCAGCGAGTCTGCACTTTTCTATGAGGCCTGGAAAAGACTGGAAGAAGTCAGCAAAATGGGAACCGGCTCCATTGAAATCAAAAGCGGGTATGGGCTTACGGTGGAAAGTGAATTGAAAATGCTCAGGGTGATTAAGCAATTAAAAGAAAAATCAGCCTTAACCATCAAAGCCACGTTCCTGGGCGCCCATACATATCCAACAGCTTTTAAGGATGACCATGAAGGATATATCCGTCAGATCATAAATGAAATGTTGCCGGTGATAGCCCGTGATAAACTGGCCGATTATATTGATGTGTTTTGTGAAACGGGGTTCTTTTCCAAAGAAGAAACCATCCGTATCTGTAAGGCCGGGATGGCATACGGACTCAAACCAAAGATCCATGCCAATCAGCTGAACTTATCCGGCGGTACAGAAGCAGGAGTGGAACTTGGTGCCTTGAGTGTAGATCATCTGGAAACAATGGATGCGGATACAATCCGTTTACTGGCCGGATCGTCTACCATCGGTACCTTATTGCCCACTGCTGCCTATTATCTCCGCATGCCATTTCAGCCGGCCCGTCAACTGATCGATGCCGGCTGTGCGATAGCAATCGCCACAGATTATAATCCGGGTTCTTCACCTTCCGGCAATATGAACCTGGTGGCCTCCATGAGTTGTATTCAACTGAAAATGTTGCCGGAGGAAGTGATCAATGCCGGTACCATCAATGGGGCTTTTGCCATGGAAGTACAGGATAAAACGGGTAGTATCCGGATCGGTAAAAAAGCCAATCTGATCTTTACCAAACCTGTGCCCAACCTGGCCTATCTTTTTTATGCTTTTGGTGCCACTCATATTGATAAAGTCATGCTGAACGGGAAATTTTTATGAAACCAGCTACCATTTGCCTTGTACTGCTGCTGTTTTCCTGCCGTTTACTGGCCCAGGAACCTGCTCCGGATTGTTCTGCCTTCCATACCGGAGACTATTTATACACGGATTCCACCGGCGATACCTGGGAACTGAAGCGGAAAAAAAATATGCAATCCGAACGGAATAAACGGACCGGACATATTGTAAAACACAAGATAGTATGGATCAGTGATTGTGAATACAGGCTGACACAGACCTGGACCAATGACCGTAACCGCCGGAAATTCAACCGGAATCAATTCAGTTACCGGATCATCAGCACTACCCCCAACAGTTTTTCGTATAGTTGTGCCTGTAAGGATATTCCTATTGCCGCAGGCACCGTTGTAAGAGCCATGAATTAATCCACAGTTTACATCCAACCACGCTACATGTTGTATATTCGGGTACATGTTTCGATTACGAAAAAAGAAACCCGGTTTTTTTGAAACGGTTCTGCTTCAGGACCGGATAAAGGCAGATGACAGGTCTGCAGGACTTTCATTTCTTGTGTCTTTTTTTGATGAAATCAGACCGGGAAACAGCCG
>Ga0154020_10009939_pt1 | contig 10926 bp, 12 predicted proteins | sample Klosneuvirus_201_FD_109709 | JGI IMG/M metagenome (GOLD analysis project Ga0154020, IMG submission 109709) | Active sludge microbial communities from wastewater, Klosterneuburg, Austria - Klosneuvirus_20160825_MG | ecosystem: Engineered > WWTP > Aerobic digester > Activated sludge | place...
GAGTTTCAATTATCAATTAATTCGGTCGCGGCACTTAAGAACGGGTACCCCACCAACAAAAAACCCCGACCGTTACAGCCGGGGCAACAACTAAAAAATTAAGCTATGAAAACAAAAACTTCTTTTGTCGAATCAATTATGCGGCAAGTTTAAAACGATTAGGGCGTTCCGGCAAATCTGAGCGCCCTAATTTTTTTATTCTGTCACGTCGCGACCACCGATAAGCATATCCTGGTAGTCTTTCAGGTCGTCCCACTGTCCGGCGGCAGCAAATTTCGCCTGTGCGGGCCAGGTGCTCGGGTCGTGTACCTGATAACGTGTACCGGCGGCATCGAGGATTTCTTTGAGGCGTTCGGTTGGAGCGTTGGCCAGATCATCCCATGTGTTGATGCCGTTTTCTTTCAGCAGCTGCTCAATTTTCGGGCCAACCCCTTCGATGATCTTCAGATCGTTGAGTTTTGGCTCTTTTTTGGAAGCGGCTTTTTTCTTTTCTGCCGGAGCGGCTTCTTCCGCAGCAGGTGCTTCGGCAATGGCTTCAGCAACAACTTCCGGAGCGGCTTCCAGAACAGGTGATTCCTCGACTACAGCAGCGGGTGTTTCGGCAATGGCTTCTACAACAACCTCCGGAGCAGGAGATTCCTCAACCACGGGGGCGGCTGCGGGTGTTTCGGCAACTTCCGGCTTGGCTGCGGGCTGACGTTTTGCTGCCGGTTTTTCTGCGGCCGGAGCCGGAGCGGCAGCCTTTTTGGCCGTCTTGGCCACAGCCACAGGAGCCACTGTTTCCGCTACTTCCTGGAACGGAACGATGTGTACGTAACAGCGGTCGTTCATGGTCCGCTTGAACTGTACGACTCCGTCCACATGTGCGTGCAACGTGTGGTCGCGGCCCATGTAGACATTTTCACCGGGGTGATATCTGGTTCCGCGCTGGCGGACAATGATATTTCCAGCGAATGCTTTTTGTCCGCCATAGAGTTTTACGCCGAGTCGTTTACTTTTACTGTCCCGGCCGTTATCGGTTGAACCTACGCCTTTTTTATGTGCCATAACTCAGGTTTGAGTGTTGAGTTTTGAGTGTTGAGTTGAGAGTGAGTGCGTTTCGAGAGGTGGAGCGGAGTACCGCATTTCTCTACGATTGAATCAGCCGGCGATGCCTTCGATTTTGATTTTGGTGAAGGACTGGCGGTGGCCGTTTTTCTTGCGGTAGCCTTTGCGGCGTTTTTTGTGAAAAACGATCACTTTGTCGCCTTTGACGTGGCTGAGCACGCTGGCGGTGATTTTGGCGCCGGCTAAATTGGGCGTACCGATGGACACCTCTGCACCCCGGTCAATGAGGTGTACGGTGTCGAAAGAGACTGAATCTCCTTCTTGAGCTGCCAGCCGGTGGACGAAGATCTGCTGACCCTCCTCAACTTTGAATTGTTGACCGGCAATGGAAACGATTGCGAACATGTTGAATATCAGATTTTTTTGAAAAAAAATATGTGTGCCTTTCAGAAAGGCGGGCAAAGGTACACCGCGCTGTTTAAAAAACCAAGCACGCTCTACGAGTAGATACGCAACAACCCTTGTACTTCGGCATCGTCGCGCAGGGCGGGCGCCCAACGAAAAATGTCGGAGCGTCGGTCGGCATCGGCCAGCAAGGCCTGTTGGAGGGTGGACACAGCACTCGGCCTGTCCCCGCACAAGAACCGGCAGGCGGCGGCGCAATACAGCAGTTCGGCACTGTGGGCATTTTCCAGGGCTTGTTCCAGCGTTTCGCAGGCTTCGCACAGTTCGCCGGTAGCGAGCAGAAACTCTGTGAGTTGCAACCAGGCTGCAGGTTCTTCGGGTTCAATTTCGATAGCCTTCCAGTAATAGTGCAGTGCTTTTTCGTGTTGACCCAGTTGGCGGTGCACGATGGCCAACTGGCTGTGAAAGTCTGCGCGGCGATCGTCGTTTTGCACCGCTTCCTGCAGCCAACGCGCTGCCTGCCGGTAGTCTTTTTCGGCGATGTGGCAAGCGGCCAGTTGGAAACAGGACTCGGCGTGGTAGGGATCGAGTTTGAGCGCGAGGCGACACATTTTTTTCGCTGTGCGCACATCGCCGAGGTGCAGATGGCACTCGCCCATACGCGCCAGTATGTGGCTGTCCGCTTCAGCGTGGTCGTTCATTTCCACGTATGTCAGCAATGCCCGGCGATGGAACCCGCGTTGGGCGGCCAGTTCGGCGCAGGCCTTGTAGGCCTCCTCGAAATAGGGCTGCGTTATGTAGGCATATTCGAAAGCTTCCAGCGCTTCGTCAGGCTCGTCGAGCGAGATTAGTGCCCAACCCAGGTTGTACCAGGCATAACAGCAGTAGGGGTGGCGGTCGAGTACGGCGGTGTAGAGGCTGCGGCCTTCCGCGTGGTTGCCGGAAAGCTCGGAACAGAACAACAAGGTGCGGAACAATGCCTGGTTGTCCGGCTCCCGAAAAGCGCGGTCGCGCAGGAGGGCGAATTGAATCAGATAGTCATGCATACCGAAAGCGGGATTAAAACGGAATCAAAGGTACGGTATGCCCGGCGAAGAAAAGGAAGGAATTTTTTTTGGCACTTTACCCGAAAGGCAGAACCCTCGCGCTAAACCCGTCCAGTGCCGCTTCACGGAACTGTACGGCGGTTTGTTGAACGGTTAGTTCCAGGGGGCGGTATGCGAAACCCGGCATGGTCAGCGACTTGGCGTTTTCGAAAAAATAACTCGCCACACTCGCCCGGGCACTCTCCTTTGTTACCACCGGTTCGGCCCCCAATAGTTTTTCTTTCAACCATTCCACACGCCAGGCTATTTCGGCAAGCGCCGGGGTCACTTTGATGAAGGGGCGCGGCTTGCCGAGTGCATCGGCCACCATAAAAAACAGGTCGCGGAACGGGATATTCTGGGCATTCAGGATGTAGCGCTCGCCCACGATATCACGCTCTGCGAGCAGGAGCATGAATTGCGCGACGTCGCGCACGTCCACCATGCCTGTGCGGCCTACCGACCAAAATTTGAGCCCGTCGTGCACCTGTCTGAAAATCCGGCCGGTGCCCACGTTCCAGAATCCGCTGCCCAGCACAACGGATGGACTGACGATGGCTACGGGCAACCCCTCGGCATGTGCGCGCCATACTTCCTGTTCGGACAGGTACTTGCTGACGGCATATTGGCTGTTGCCTTTGCCCGGCACCCACTTGGATTTTTCGTCGAGGTTGGGGCGGATTTTCGTGCGGCCAAGGGCCGCAATGCTGCTGACGTGTACAAATTTTTTCACCCCGAAGTCGTGCGCCAGATTGACCATATTAGCGGTGCCTTCCACATTGACCTGCATCATGCGTCGCACGTCTTTGGGGTGAAAGGAAACCATCGCTGCGCAATGGAAGACGTGCGTAATACCGGCAAATGCCTCCTCGAGGGCGAACAGGTCGGTCACGTCGGCTTCGACCCACTCCACCTGTTCGGCTACGTCGCGTACCAGGTCCATCGGGCTGCCGCCCCGCCGGAGCGCCCGCACCCGGTAGCCTTTTTTCACCAAAAGGCGCAAGAGATAGGCGCCGATGAAGCCTGTGGCGCCAGTGAGCAGTATTTTCGAATCGTTTGTCATTTTTTTAGTGTTTCGCTGTACGCTGCTACGGCGTGGATTTCTTCGGGACTTAGCACGCCCTTGAAGGCGGTCATCAGGTTTTTTCCTTTGGTCACCTGTACGATTCGGTCTTCTATGGGAAGTGCCGATTTGGTCAGGTCGCCGGCGCCGTTGAGGCCGAGCGTACCGTCGGCGCCGTGGCAAGTGACGCAATGTTGGCGATAGATGGCCTTGCCGTCCAGGTTGTGTTTCGGGGGGGTAACACCGGATGCTTCATTCGTTTTCACGGAGGCATCCGAACTGCAGGCAGGGGAAAACATGAGCATGCTGAATAACACTACGGAGGCGCTAACTGCCTTTCGTGAAATTAATGTTGGAGAAAAAAAATCGAGGTGTACCTTTGTTTGCCTGATGCTCCAACAGGCAATAATCTTGAACCAACCCCGGATTTCTCTTCCGAAAAAATAGTGTTTGTTCATAGTGTTTGTTTTTTGTTTGCCCTGTCGAGTAGAAATATACGACGGGGTTTTTTGTTTGCCGACGGGACTTTTTTTCTCCAGATTAAAAAATAATTTGATGGAACAGGCGGCTTGCGCAGTTTTTGGCACAAGTTTGGTTAACTGAAATTTATCTTCATACAATAGAAACGGTTTAGTGAAAAAGCCCGGGGCAAATGTGCCGCCGGGCTTCTTTTTTTGCAGACTTTCCAGGTTTTTAAAACCTGGAAAGTCTGATAACCCATCCTTTCGTGTCTCATCGGAGCAGCGTGACACTGCCCGCTTTGATGCGTTCCGTGCCGTCGCACCGATACCGCAGGCGGTACAGGAAAACGCCCGCATTGGTCGGTTGGCCTTGTGCCGTGCCGTCCCAGGTATCAAAAACAGTGTCGGCGTTGAACACCCGCCCGCCCCAGCGGTCGAATACTTCGAAAGAGATGAACTCGTCCACCGAATAGGGGTTGCTGACACCGAACGCGTCGTTCCGGCCTGCCGACGCACTTGGCGTAAAGGCATTCGGGATAAAGATCAGGTTGCAGTCCAGCGTGTCGGGGTCAATGACGTTGACGAGAATCGTGTCGGTAGCGGTACAGCCCTGGTGGACAAAGTTGAGCGTGTAGGTGGTGGTGATGGTCGGGGTGATGGTGGGCTGGGAAATAGCCGTGTTCGAGACACCCGTGGTCGGCGACCACTGAAAATTGTTGGTGCACGAGGCATTGGCGAGTATGTTGAACGAATTGCCCAGGTAAATCACGGTATCGCCGGTCAGAATCTTGTCCGCCCGCAGGTTTAGCGCATCAATATCATCCTGACTGAGCGCCCTGCTATACACGCGCAGTTCGTCCAGTTCGCCCCAAAACGGTTTGTCGAGGGTGCAGATTGGCTCGCCTGCTTTGAAAATGGCGTTGGAAGTCAGGTCAATACGGGCGGCCGATTTTTTCTGGTCCTTCAGTTTGCCGTTCACGTAAATTGAATACGTAGTGTTGCTGCGTGTCAGGGTGATAAACTGCCAACAGGCATCGGCATCGAGGTCGGCGGTGACCGTCACCTGAAGCGTATCGTTCAGGCTGATGCCGGAGCTGATCTTTTTACTTTTGGGGTTGAATCGCACCCAAAAGGCCCGATTGATCGACGTGCAGTTTTCCTGCTTGGACAGGATGACCTGCGAGCCGCCGTAGTTGGCGGGGATCGGGGCGGCTTTGAAATAGAAGCTCACCGTGAAATCGCTCAGGCTGAACACGTCGCTAATGGGGCCGACGAAAAAGATCGCGTCGCCGATACCGTCGAAGTACATGGCGGAGTCGCGCACGCCGCAGACGCAGACGGGATCGCCGATGAGGGCTCCGGTGGAGCCGTTGCCGCTTTCGTCAATAGCCTTGCATTCGCTGAACGAAAAGTTGGACACTAATTTGTCGGTGATGTTTTGGGCGGGCAATGCCGTTTGCAAAAGGCCGAACAGAAGAAAAGGAAGAAGTATTCGCATCCGAGTTCCGAATTATTTTTGGACAGGTAAACGCCGTCGCGCGGGGGAAAGTATGCCTTCGGGATATTCAAGCCGGCTTTTCGGGCGGCTACATCCTGAAATGCACGAGATCGGTAAATTGTTTGATCCGGTTATGAATCATGTCCGAATTGAGCTCCTGTAGGCGCTCCACGCTGAATTTTTCCACACAAAAAGACGCCATAGCCGAGCCGTAGATGACCGCCCGGCGCATATTTTCCATCGAGATATCGCCCGTTTTGGCCAGCCAGCCCATGAACCCGCCGGCAAATGTGTCGCCCGCACCGGTGGGGTCGGCCACTTCGGCCAAGGGTAATGCCGGAGCGTAGAACAGGTCGTCGCCGTGGAACAGCAGTGCCCCGTGCTCCCCTTTTTTGATGATTAAAAAACGCGGCCCCATCTGGTGGATGATCCTCGCGGCCTTTACGAGGGAGTGCTCACCGGAAAGTTGGCGGGCTTCTTCGTCGTTGATGGTCAACACATCCACCCGTTTAATCACCTGCAAAAGGTCGGACATGGCCGTGTTCATCCAGAAGTTCATGGTGTCCATGGCGATCAGTTTCGGACGGCGCAGGAGCTGATCCAGTACGCGCATCTGCACCTGAGGGGTCAGGTTGCCGAGCATAAGGAATTCGGTGTGCCGGTAGGTTTCGGGCAGCACCGGGTCGAAATCAGCCAGTACATTCAGTTGGGTGTCGAGCGTGTCGCGGGTATTGAGGTCGCGGTAATACTTGCCGGCCCAGAAGAACGATTTTTCGTTTGGCCGGATTTGAAGCCCTTCCAGGTCGGCTCCGCGACTCTTCAGGTTGTCCAGCATCTCCTGCGGAAAGTCGCCGCCTACGACGGACACGATGCGCACGGGCTTCACGAAATAAGATGCCGCCAGGGCGATGTAGGTGCATGCGCCGCCCACGACTTTTTCAGCGCGCCCGAACGGGGTTTCGATATCGTCGAAAGCGACGGTGCCTACTGCAACTAAACTCATGGTGTTGTTTTTTTATTTGCCAACAAAAAAGGCCACCGCTGTATGCGGTGACCTCGTTGCGCCTCATCAAGGACTTGAACCTTGGACCTACGGATTAACAGTCCGCCGCTCTAACCAACTGAGCTAATGAGGCATTTTTCAAAAGCGGGGGCAAAGGTATGTTCCCACTTTCCCAAAAACAACATCTGCTTTCAAAAATTTTTGAGGCAACCCACAGACCGGTGATTTGTCGGCCCGACGGCTATCTTTGCCCGAACGTTCCGTTCACCAAGCACACGACTATGCGCACCCTGTTGTTTTTTGCATTCCTGGCAGTTTCACCCCTGTTTTTAATTGCCCAAACGACCTATCTGCATTGCGGGCGTTTGTTGACGATGGTGGACGAACAGGTGCAAACCGACATGACTGTGGTGGTGGAAGGCGGCCGAATTGTCCGCATCGAACGGGGGTTTACGCGCCCGTCCGCAGGCGTTGAGGTGGTAGACCTGAAAAATAAAACGGTACTGCCCGGCCTGATTGACTGCCACGTGCACCTCGAATGGGAGCAAAGCCGCAACTCGTACAACGAGCGGTACACCCTCAACGACACCGAATCGGCCATCCGGGGGGTGGTGTACGCCGAGCGCACGCTGCGGGCCGGGTTCACCACCGTGCGCGACCTCGGTGGGCGCGGAGCCAATATCGCCCTGCGAAATGGCATAAACCAGGGCTGGGTACCGGGTCCGCGCATCCGCACGGCGGGCCGCGTACTCAGCATTACCGGTGGCCACGGCGATACCTCTACCGGCTCCCGCGAAGACCTGTTCGACCCGCCGCCCGGCTTCGAGGTCGGGATCGCCGACGGCCCCGACGCCTGCCGTGCCGCCGTGCGCCATCAGGTGAAACGCGGCGCCGACCTCATCAAAGTGGCGGCTACCGGCGGCGTGCTCAGTCTGGCCCGCGACGGCCGGCTGCCGCACTACGCCGAGGACGAACTCCAGGCCATCGTACGCACTGCCACCGACCTCGGCATACCCGTGGCCGCGCACGCGCACGGCGACGAGGGTATCCGCCGCGCTGCACTGGCCGGTGTGAGCAGCATTGAACACGGCACGTTTATGAGCGACGAAACGCTCCAGATTATGAAAAAAATGGGAACCTGGTACGTGCCCACGCTTACCGCGGGCTGGGCCGTGAGCGATAGCGCCCAGTTCGCACCCGGGTTTTTCCCCGAAGTAGTCCGTGAAAAAGCGCTGGGCATCGGCCCCAAAATCACGGAAACCCTGGGCCGGGCGTACAAACAAGGACTCAAAATTGCCTTCGGTACCGACGCTGGTGTGTTTCCTCACGGAAAAAACAACCTGGAATTTCAGTTTATGGCCAAGGCAGGTATGAAACCCTGGGATATCCTGCGCTCGGCCACTGTCGGCGCATCCGAACTGATGGGCATGAAGGATCAAATCGGCGCCGTTACTCCCGGCCGTTTTGCCGACCTCATCGCAGTGGATGGCGACCCCCTCACCGACATCCGTGCCATGGAACGCGTCGTATTCGTCATGAAAAACGGAGTTGTTTTTTAAGTGATGAGCGATGAGTGTTTTTTCCGCTCACCCATTCACCCATTCACCCGCTCACCCGCTCAACCCGCTCACCCGCTCAACCCGCTCACCCGCTCAACCCATGCTATTCCTCACCAACCGTTTTTTTCGGCTATTCGGCGCCGTTGCGGGACTGTTCGCTCTGGCGTATCCGTTCGGGTTTTTGTTCCCGGCGGCCCAGGCGGCGTTCGCCGTTGCGGTAGCGGTTGTAGGGGTGGACGTGGTGCTGTTGTTTGGCCGGCGGCCAAATGTGTGGTGCGTGCGCGTGCTGAATCCGGTTTTCTCCCTGAGCGACCCGAATTCCGTACAGCTCCGCCTGCACAATGCCGGTATGCTCCGCCTCCGCCTCATAGTGCTGGACGAACTGCCGGTACAGTTCCAGCGCCGCGATTTTGAGGAACGGCTTATCCTCGCGCCGGATGCCCGCGCCAACATCCGGTACGAACTGCGGCCCCTGACCCGAGGCGTGTATTTGTTTGGGAAAATCAACGTGTTCGCGGCAAGTCGCCTGGGTCTGGTGGAACGGCGTATTGTTTTTGACCAGCCGCAGGAGGTGGCCGTGTACCCGTCCATCATTCAAATGAAGCGCTACGAACTGCGCGCCATGAAGCACATCGCCCACGAGACGGGCATCAAAAAGATGCGGCGCATCGGGCACAGCTACGAATTTGAGCAAATCAAAAACTACGTGCAAGGCGACGACTACCGCAGCATAAACTGGAAAGCCGTGGGCCGCCGATCTGTGCTGATGGTAAACCAGTACGAGGACGAGCGCAGCCAGCAGGTGTATTGCATTGTGGATAAGAGCCGGGTCATGCGTATGCCCTTCGAGGGGCTTAGCCTGATGGATTACGCCGTCAATACCGCTCTGGCTATCAGCAACATCATCCTGAAGAAACAGGACAAAGCAGGGCTGCTCACGTTTTCGGACGTGATGGGGGCCACGCTTAAAGCCGAGCGCAATGCCGGGCAGATGAGCAAAATCCTGGAGGCGCTGTACCGCGAACGGGAGCGAGCCGGGGAATCCAACTACGAACTGCTGTACGAGGCGGTGCGGCGATTCATCGGGGCGCGGTCGCTGCTGCTGTTGTTCACCAACTTCGAGAGCACACACGCCCTCGAACGCGCCCTGCCCACGCTGCGCCGCCTCAACCGCTTCCACCTTCTGGTGGTCGTTTTTTTTGAAAATACCGAAATCCGCGCGCTGGCGAACGAAGCCGTACAGCTCACCGCCGACATTTACCGGCAAACCGTGGCGCGCAAGTTTCTGCAGGACAAAAAGGATATGGTGACCAAACTACGCCAGTACGGTATTCAGGCGGTGCTCACCAAACCAGAAGACCTGACGCTCAACACGATCAATAAATATTTGGAGTTGAAGTCGAGGGGGTTAATTTGAGGGAGGCTGAAGCAGTTTTTTTGCGAATAACCTGTAAGTTCGCGCCATGTTTGAGCATCGTACACAACCGCTTTTGCCGCCACACAAATTTGTCAGCCGCGTAGTGCTTTATGGCATAGCCTCGGCAGCAGTCCTTGCCGCATCGTTGTTCATGGGTATGGCGGGCTACCATTTTTCGGCAGGAATCGGTTGGACGGATGCTTTTTACAACGCGTCCATGATCCTGACGGGCATGGGGCCGGCGTTGGATATCGATGCCTTGCCGCCGGAACGGCAGGATACGGTGCGTATTTTTGCAGGGCTTTACGCCTTGTATAGCGGTGTGGTGTTTTTAGTGGCCTCCGGCCTGATGCTGTCGCCCTTGCTGCACCGGTTTTTTCACATCCTGCATCTCGATCTTAAAGACTAAGAACTGCAACACGTACTTTTCAATAATCAAAAGACCATGGATTTATTCGACTTGAACGATGACATGCGTGAAACCGAAAAAAACATCTTCGTACGCCGCTGGGAACGGTGGCACCGTCGGGGCATGTGGTTTTTTTTGGCATGGATGCTCGTGCTGATACCGCTTGTATTGTGCCTGATAGAAGCGGTCGATCCGATCTTCCGATCCGATGATCCGTTCGCTGCAAAAAATTGGGAAGCGTATCGCTCCATGTTCGACCCCGCCTTCTTTGTGATGGCCTTTGCGACCAGTTTGATCCTGGGATTACTGTTCTGGTTCTGCGGGGAAGAACTTTATCGAAACTTAAACAACAAGAATTCCGGCATGAGCGAATACGAAAAAAATCAGTTCATCGAATCCTGGGAACCCCGCCGCCAAAGCGGAATGCTGTGGTTCGTGCTGCGATCATCCCTCCTGTTTTTTCTGTTGGTGACCATCGTCAGCGTTCTCGCGGACCTGTTCGACTACAGTTTCGCGGAGGCGCTTGCAAAAAATCTGACCTTCCGGAACATCGTTGTCAAAGTCGTCTTTGGTGCGCTGCTGGGCTTCCTCAACTGGTACCTCATGGAGCGGCAATACCGAAAAGCGAAGGAACAACCATGAACACAAACGAAAAACAACAATTTCACGCCCACTGGGAAAAAGTACGCCGCCGGGGCATCGTACTATACGTACTGGCCGTCGCAGTCAGTTGGGGCACTGTATTCGCCGTGTTTTTCCGCTTTTTATACGTCCTGTTGGAGCAAGACCTCAATCTGGACGCGCTTCAGGCCGCCTTTTTATCCAGAAATTTTCTGGACTTCTGGGGCTGCTGCATGCTTGCAGGCCTGCTGCCCGGCCTCTTGTTGTGGTTTTTTTACCAATGGCAGTTTAGGAGAATGATGAATGATGAATGATGAATGATGAATGTGCCAATTCATCATTCATCATTCATCATTCA
>Ga0154020_10009940_pt1 | contig 10926 bp, 8 predicted proteins | sample Klosneuvirus_201_FD_109709 | JGI IMG/M metagenome (GOLD analysis project Ga0154020, IMG submission 109709) | Active sludge microbial communities from wastewater, Klosterneuburg, Austria - Klosneuvirus_20160825_MG | ecosystem: Engineered > WWTP > Aerobic digester > Activated sludge | place...
CAGCCCGGGCCGCAGACCCGCGAGGTCACCGTCGAGGTAGGCGATCAGTTCGTATCGGGCCACCTCCAGCCCGTCGCGCATCGACGACCCCTTGCCCAGCATGCTGCTGAGGATCACCCGGGCGCCGGCCTGGCGCGCCCGTTCGGCCGTGGCATCGATGGAGCTGTCGTCCACCACGATCACCTCGGCCGTGGCGGGGTCGGCCAGCACATGGCGCACCACCTCGGCGATGCGCTTTTCCTCGTTCAAGGCGGGGATGACCACCGAGACACAGGCGGCCAAAGGCAGCGACAGGGGCGCGGGGGCCAGCGGCTCGGCCAGGTCGACCCGATCCGCCCGGGCACCCCGCAACCAACGCGGCCACCTCCAGCCAGGACTGAAACGGCTGAGCCATCGGCCAAGAAGTTCCGCAGTCCATCGAATCACAGGCCCTCCACCCACCAGAACAGATGTCGCAATTCTATTTGTACAAAAATGATTGCTTACAATACAACTGCCGCGGCCACAGACCATCCCGGCCGGCGGCTTGTTCCGAGCAGCCTGCAAATGCATCTGCAGATGCCTCTGCACCTGCACCTTCACCTGCACATGCTCTTGAGGCCCCACACGGGGCCTCCTTTTTGGGGGGGCCTCAGGGTCGAGCGGCCTGCAGGGCATGCTCCATCCGGTCCAGCACCTGCGCCAGACTGTCGGGCGCATCGATCGCCCATCGCGCATGGGTCGGTTGTCTTTCTGTGCCGACGCGCAAGGTCAACCAGTGCGCTGGCGCGGCGGCGAAGACCGGTTCGTCGTTGACATCATCTCCCGCGAAGAACACGCTGTCGCAGCGCCAACGATTCAAGAGGGCACGAACCGCCTGGGCCTTGTCCGGTGCGTCCGCCGCCACCAGGTTGACCACGTACTTTCCCCCGAAGGCACGCAGAGGTGAAGGTTCCCGCAGAAGGGCATGCAGCTGGGTTTCCAGGACGGCGAGGGCCCACTGGGGATCTGCTGCCAGCCGGTAGTGCAGCGCGATGGACTGACCCTTGTCCTCCACCTGGACGCCCGCCGACTCCAGGCTCTGGCGCTGATGCTGCAGATGGTCCCGCAGCGGATCGAGCACCGCACGAAAACGCGCGGATGCCGCCTGATCCTGTTCATCCTCGGCCCCGTGGCTGCCGATGAGGGCTGCAGGCTCAAAACCCAGACGCCCCCGCGCATCGGCCACCCGGCGTCCGGTCACCACCACCACCGGACGCAGTCGCGCCAGGCGCGCCAGTCGGTGGGCCAGCGCCTGCGGTACACGGGCATCGCCCGGGCGGGACACGATCGGCGCCAGGGTGCCGTCCAGGTCGAAGGCCAGCAGCGGACAGCGGGCCATGAGTTGCTGCAGCGCCGCGTCGCCCTCGGGACCAGTCAGGGCTTGGGGAGAGGCTCCAGAGACGTTGTTCATGGCAGTTGCAATCGTTTGACGCGTGCCTCCACCCGGGCGCGCAGTCGCCAGCGGCCGGCATCGGCGAGCATGCGCCCGGCCCAGCGGAACACGTTGAACTCCCGCACGGTGGCCCGCAGGCTGGCCATGCGTTCACGCTGCTCGGCCGCTGGCATGGTGGCGGCCCGGTGCAGCGCATCGGCGGTTTCTTCGACGTGGTAGGGGTTGATGATCAGTGCCTCGGTCAGTTCCCGGGCAGCCCCCGCAAAGCGGCTCAGCAGCAGCACACCCTGTTCGTCATCGCGCGCGGCGACAAACTCCTTGCACACCAGGTTCATGCCGTCATGCAGGCTGGTGACCACACAGATGTCTGCGGCGCGCAGCAGCTCGGTGACCTGTTCCGGTTCGTGATGCTGCGCCAGCAGGTGCACCGGCTGGTAACCCGGGCGGCCATGGCGGGCGTTGATGCGGTCGGTGACCCGCTGGATGCGTTCCTGGAAACCGCGGTACTCGTCCAGTGCACTGCGGGTGGGTGCGGCAACCTGAACCATCACGAAACGCCCCAGCCACTGCGGGTGTTTCTCGAGCAGCCGGTCCACCGCATTGAGGCGCTCGAGGATGCCCTTGGTGTAGTCGAATCGGTCCACCCCGACGGCCAGACAGACATCGGCCGGCAGTCCGAGACGCTGCGTGATGGCCGCCCGGCAGGCCGCGATGTCGGGCCATGCCGCGACCTGGGCCGCTGCAGGCCATTCAATGGAGATCGGGTAGCTCTCGATCAGGGTTTCCTTGTCCTGGAAGGCGATGGTGGAGTGCTCGTGTTCGATGCGGGCCTCCAGGAAGCGGTCCACCGTCTCGATGAAGTTCTTGCAGTGGTAGCGCGTGTGGAAGCCGAGGATGGTGCTGCCCAGCATGCCCTGCAGGATTTCGCGCCGCCACGGGCAGATGCCGAAGCTTTCGGGGTTGGGCCAGGGGATGTGCCAGAAGGTCAGGATGGTGGCCTGGGGCAGGCGCTCGCGCACCATGGCCGGCAGCAGGGCGAAGTGGTAGTCCTGCACCAGCACGATGGGGTCTTCGCTGCGGGCCTCGGCCACCACCGCGTCGGCGAAACGCTGGTTGACCTGCCGGTAGGCCTCCCAGTCGGACTCACGGAAGACCGGCCGCACGTGGGCGACATGGCACAGCGGCCACATGCCCTCATTGGCGAAGCCGTAGTAGTAGCCCTGCTCCTCCTGCGGCGTCAACCAGACGCGGCGCAGCCGGTAGTCGTCGTGGCCCGGCGGCACAGCCACGCCATCGCGGCCATCCACCACCTGCCGGTCGGCACTGCCGCTGCCGTGCGCGATCCAGGTGCCCGAACAGGCCCGCATCACCGGTTCGACGGCCGTGACCAGTCCGCTGGCCGGGCGCTTGATCTGGATGCCCTGGTCGGTGAACTCATGGATGTAGGGCTCCCGGTTCGACACCACGATGACCTGGTCGCCACTGAGCTGGCTCTGCAACAAGGTGCGCAGACGGGTGGCATCCCATTCAGTTTCCGGTCCCTGCAGGCGGCGGAACTCATCCTCCAGGTCCCGCAGCCGCTGGCGCAGGTCCGCGGCCAGCGGCGCCAGTTCGGGCGCCTGCACGAGCGGACTGAGGATGCCCTCACCCCGCAGCAGGGCCCGGGTACCGGCCACCCAGCCCCGCCAGCTCAACTGCGCCACCACCACCGTGATCAACGCGATCAACAGCCCGAGCACCACAAAGAACAACATCAGGTATTGCCGTGTGTCCTGGCTGCGCCGGTCGATGAAGCTCAGGTCGTGCAGCAGGACCATGTGGCCCAGCAGCACCGGGGCCGCCGGGATCGCGCTGGCGCCGGCACCCGGCGGCGCAACGTCGAGCACCTCATCTGGCCCCGTGATGCCGTTGAGGACCGGCGGCTCACCCATGACGGGGAAGGTGCCCACATGCACCCGGCCACCGGCCAGTGCCAGGTTGGGATCGCTGCTGCTGCCGATGGTCTGGGCCCGCTCGCAGCTCAACTCGGGGGGGAACTGCGCCGTCACCTGCAGGTGCCGACCCTCGGCATCACACAGGGCCACGGCCAGCAGACGTTCATCCTTGACCACCCGGTCCAGCAGGGGTTTGACCCGATGAGCCTGCCCGGCCCGCAGAGCCTGCGCCATGGATTCGGACAGCGTGTCCGCCACCAGCATGGCACGGATGTTCAGGTCCCGGCTGAACCAGCGCAGCATCACCCGGTCCATCAACGGCTGGCTCACATACGCCGCTGCCGCCAGGGTCAGCATCAGCGGCAGCAGAAAGCGCAGCTGCAGCCTCATCGTCTTGAAGGCCATGCGAGGTCTCCTGTGGATCGGGACCAGAACGCCCCGGGCAACGACGGATGGCAGGAAGCCCGATCCGACAAAACATTTTCACAAATGTATTATCGCCTCTTCCGGTCCCCCAAGGCCATGAAGGTCCACCCATGCCCCACTCCCCCACCGACACTCCGGCCGAACCTCGGCCTTCCCCCACCGCCCCACAGGCTTCGCTGGAGCTGGCGCTGATCGGCAATGGCACGGTGGGCGCGCTGGTCGATTCGAGCGCGCGCGTGCTGTGGTGCTGCATGCCGCGTTTTGACAGCCCTCCGGTCTTCGACGCGCTGCTGGACACCGATCCGACACGCCCGCGACGCGGGGCCATGGACATCGAGCTGGAAGGCTGCGTGCGCCATGAACAGGCCTACGACGACGCCACTGCCATCGTGAGGACACGCCTGTGGGATGACCGGGGCCAGGGGGTCGAGGTGGTCGATTTCGCACCGCGATTCATGAACCGCGAGCGCATCTTCCGCCCCGCCCAGCTGGTGCGGCGCATCCGTCCCCTGGGCGGGCATCCCCGCGTGCGCGTCAGCATCCTGCCGCGCGGCGACTGGGGTGCCACCCCGGCCGAGGTCACCCGTGGCAGCCACCACCTGCGGTACCTGCTGCCGGAAACCACGCTGAGGCTGAACACCAATCTGCCCCTGACCTACCTGGTGGACGCCACCTGGTTCGAGCTGAACCAGCCGGCCAGCCTGCTGCTGGGACCGGACGAGACCCTGGCCGGCGGCATTGAGGAGACGGCCCGGGACTTCGAGGAGCAGACCTCACACCACTGGCGCGAGTGGGTGCACCGCCTGGCGCTGCCGCTGGAGTGGCAGGACGCGGTGATCCGCGCCGCGATCACGCTCAAGTTGTGCCAGTACGAAGAGACCGGCGCCATCGTCGCGGCCATGACCACCAGCCTGCCCGAAGCACCGGACAGCGGTCGCAACTGGGACTACCGCTACTGCTGGCTGCGCGACGCATTTTTTGTCGTGCGCGCGCTCAACAGCCTGTCGGAAGTGGGCACGATGGAAAGCTATCTGGCCTGGCTGTACAACGTGGTGCGTGCCTCCCGCGGCGGCCATGTGCAGCCGCTGTACGGGGTGGGACTGGAAGCACGGCTGCCCGAGCGCATCGTCACCACGCTGCCGGGCTACCGCGGCATGGGCCCGGTGCGTGTCGGCAACCAGGCACATGAGCACTTCCAGCACGATGTCTACGGCAACATCGTGCTGGGGGCGGCGCAGGCCTTCCACGACCACCGCCTGTTCCGGCGCGCTGACACGACCGACTTCGCCGCCCTGGAGGCGATGGGCGAACGCGCCTGGGCGCTGCATGACCAGCCCGATGCCGGCATGTGGGAGCTGCGCACCCGCGCACGGGTACACACCTCCTCAGCCCTGATGTGCTGGGCCGCCTGCGACCGTCTGGCCCACATTGCCCATCGGCTGGCCCTGCCCGAGCGGGCCCAGCTGTGGCGGCAGCGGGCCCAGGCCATCCATGCGGCCATCTGCCGCGGCGCCTGGAACGAGGAACGGCAGGCCTTCGCCGAGAGCCTGGGGGGCCGCGACCTGGACGCCAGCGTGCTGCTGATGGGTGAAGTGGGTTTCCTCCCGCCTGACGACCAGCGCTTCATCTCCACGGTCGAAGCCCTGGACAGGCACCTGTGCGACGGCCCCAGCATGCGCCGCTACGAGGCCGAAGATGACTTCGGGCGTCCGGAGACGGCCTTCAACGTCTGCTCCTTCTGGCGCGTCGACGCACTGGCGCGCATCGGCCGGCGAGACGAGGCGCGCGCGGCCTTCGAGGCGCTGCTGGCCCGGCGCAATGCCATGGGCCTGCTCAGCGAGGACCTGGCCCCGGCCACGGGAGAGCTCTGGGGCAACTTTCCGCAGACCTATTCGATGGTGGGGATCATCCATTGCGCGGTGCGGCTGTCGGCCCCCTGGGACAGCGTGGTCTGAACGCGTCGCCGCGCTGGCGGGTCCCCCACACCGGCATCGCTCCTCCCGCACCTCCCCACCTGGGAACCCGCCCCATGCTCGATCTGCTCCAAGGCCTCTTCTCCTCCCACGAAACCCTGGGCCGCCTGGTGTCAGGGGGTGGGCGCATCGTGCTGATCCTGCTGTTTGCCTGGATCCTGATCGCCGTGCTGCAACGCGGCATCCGGGCACTGCGCATCCGCATCGCCAGCCGCTTCGACGACCGGGAAGCCGTCAAACGCGCCGAGACACTGGGCAGGGTGGCGCGCTACATCGTGGCGGTGGTGGTCAACCTGGTCGCCGGCATGCTGGTGCTGGGGGAGCTGGGCGTGAGCCTGGCCCCGATCCTCGGAGCGGCCGGGGTGGCCGGGCTCGCCGTGGGCTTTGGCGCCCAGAGCCTGGTGAAGGATTTCTTCACCGGCTTCTTCCTGCTGCTGGAGAACCAGATCCGCCAAGGCGATGTCGTCAAGCTCGGTGAACATTCCGGCCTGGTGGAGGAGGTCACGCTGCGCTACGTGCAGTTGCGCGACTACGAGGGTCACGTGCACATCGTGCCCAACGGCATGATCACCAGCGTGATCAACATGAGCCGCGGCCACGCTCAGGCGGTCATGGATGTGGGGGTGTCGTACACCACCGATCTCGACCGGGCCATGGCGGTGATGCACGAGGTGGCGCGACAGATGCGCGAAGATCCGGCCCATTGCGGGCGCATTCTGGATGACCTGGAGATGGCCGGCGTGGAGCGCTGGGATGACTCGGCCGTCGTGCTGCGTGCCCGCCTGAGGGTGGCACCGCTGGAGCAGTGGACGGTGCGGCGCGAGTACCTCAAGCGGCTCAAGCTGGCCTTCGATCGGGCCGGCATCGAAATTCCGTTTCCCCAGCTCACCGTGCACCTGCCGAACGGCCTGGCGGCACAACCCCAAAGGTAGCGGACCGGCAAGGGACAGCGAAGCTCACAGCCCCAGCGGAACCCTGGCACCCCCTTCGTCCGGAGCCAGGGTGGTGATCAGGCGCGCCAGATCCACTTCAAGCCGCTCCAGCGTGGCCGGATCGAGCCGCGCCAGCGCCTGTGGCAGGACTCCGGTGAACGGCACGGGCGCCGCAGCCAGGACCTGCCGGCCGGCCGCCGTCACCCTCAGCTGCACGGTGCGGCGGTCCTCGACCGCCCGGTTGGCCTCGGCCAGGCCGCGGGTGATCAGCGTCTTGACCAGGTTGCTGGCAGTGGACTGGTGAATGTCCATCGCACGCGCCAGCTCGGTCACGCCCATGCCTTCACCCGCAGCGATCAGGCTCAGCGCCCAGCACTGCGCCCCACCGATGCCGGCAACTTTCTCGACCTGCTGGAAATGGGTCTTGACCGCGTTGAACACCAGGCGGAACTGGCGCAGCACCCGGGCCGCGGCTTCCTGCCGGTCACCGGACCCTGCGGTGGAAGACTCTGCAACGGGTGGCACCGCAGCAGGGGGATTCGGATGCACAGGAACGCGTCGGTTGGTGCGGGCGGGCATGCCGGGATGATAGGGGGTCAATCCTCAACCGGCCGTCCGACCCGGTGCAGGCCCGGTGGCATCCTCGCCGTCCCCGGCGGCAGGGTCCTGTGACGCAGCGGGGCCCACAGGCAGCAGGGCGGCCAGCTCCAGGTACATCGGCTCGGCCACCAGCCGGGACACCGCGCTGGCCAGCAGGGCACAGGCCATCAGGCTGAGCACCATGGCGTGGCCCGAGACCATCTCCATCACGATGATGAAGGCGGTGATCGGTCCCTGGGTGGTGGCCGCCAGGAACCCGACCATGCCCAGCGCGATCAGCGGGATGGCCTGTGCACCGCTCACCCCGGTGAGTGCCGCCACGTCGTGGCCGATGCCTGCGCCGATGGTCAGCGAAGGCGCAAACACGCCAGCGGGCACGCCGCTCCAGGCCGACAGCCACGTGGCGCAGAACTTCAACAGCGTGAAGACCCCAGGGAGCTCGGATCTGCCCTCCAGCATGTCGCGGGTGGCGGTGTAGCCGGCGCCCGCCGTGGCCCCATGGGTGACCCAGCCGATCACCGCGACCACCAGGCCACAACCCGCCGCGAAACGATAGGGATGCCGGGCACGCCAGCGGCTGAAGCGGCCCGGCAGGCCACGCACCCCTACCACCATCAGCCGGGAGAACAATCCTCCCGCCAGCCCGCAAGCCAGTGCGACCGCCACGCCTGGCGCCAGCAAGGACCAGTCCAGCGGCTGCACCGCCAGCCTCCCGAAGTAGGTCACGTTGCCGAAGAACGCCACTGCCACCATGCCGGCAAGTACGATGCTGGCGATCACCAAAGCGCTGTGATGCATGCCCCGACGCCGGGACAGCTGCTCCAGCGCAAACACGATGCCCCCCAGCGGCGTGTTGAACGCCGCCGCGATGCCCGCCGCGGCGCCCGCCACCATCAGGTCATGCCCATCCAGCCCGGACTGCGGCGACAGCCAGCGCCGCGCATGCAGCATCACCCCGGCCCCCACCTGCACCGTCGGCCCCTCGCGGCCGATCGACAGCCCTCCCAGCAGCCCGCCGGACACCAGCCCGACCTTGTGCAGCGCCAGGCGCAGGCTGACCAGGCGGCCGATGCGCCGGTCGTCCATGTCGTCGTCCAGGGCTCGCATGACCTGCGGAATACCCGAGCCGCCCGCTCCCGGTACGAAGTGCCGGGTCCAGGCCAGCAGGGCCACGGTGATCAGCGGGGTCCACAACAAGGCCAAGACAGGGCCGAGCGGCGTGGCCGAAGTCAGCTGCAGGAAGACGTGCATGCCGCCTTCGGCCGCATAGGTGAATCCCACCACCACCAGCCCGGTCAAGACGGCATAACTCAGGACGACCACCCGGTCCCACCAGTGGGGGCCCAAGCGAGCCTCCCGGAAAAGGCGCCGCCAGACCTCCGGTTCCACGCCGCGCAGCACACGCCAGGCCCGGCGCAGCCGCCACAGGGCGAGCCGGATCAGCTGAACCTGCAGGAGCCGAAGCCGCGAGGCCAGCCCCGACGCTGCTGCGCCATCTGGGGTATCGGGAGGGTCAGAGGCCATGGGAGGGGTTCGAACAACCGGACAAAACAGGTGCGAGCCGGCGCCGCAACGGGGACGGATGCATTTGCATCCATGCAATTCTCACACCCGGCCGGTCTGCCCCATCACCCAACGGCTGAAGGCCTCCACCTCGGCACGCTTGCCATGGCGCGCCGGGTGGACCAGGAAATGCGCCTGCACCCGCACCGCCCAGGTGAGGTCGAACACCGGCGCCAGCCGGCCTTCTTCGATGTGAGAGGCCGCGATGACGGCGCTCTCCAGTGCCACCCCCAGGCCTTGCACGGCTGCGTCCATCGCCAACTGGGCCCGGTCGAAGCGCAGCGCATACCGCTCCGGCCCCTGCGCGATGCCGCGCGTGGCCAGCCAGTCGGCCCACTGCACCACGCTCACCGTGCTCTGGATCAGGGGCGTGGCCAGCAGCTCGGCCGGTTCACGCAAGCGGTGGCGCTCGAGGAAGGCCGGGCTGGCCAGCGGCAGGATGGGCTCCTCGAACAGCGGCTGCACCACCAGGTCCGGCCACTGCGGCAGGCCATAGCGGATGTCCAGGTCGGCCTGACCGAGGGCGAAGTCACTGTGCGTCGGTGACGCCGAAAGGAACAGCGAGATGCCCGGGTGCGCCTGTGCAAAGTTGGCCAACCGCGGCATGAGCCAGAGGCTGGCAAAGCTGGGGCTGGCGTGCACGTACAGGCTGTTGCGCACACCCTGGCGCACGTCTTCGGTGGCTGCGCTGATGGCACCCAGCGCACCAGCCACTCGGCGCAGGTAGGACTCGCCCGCAACCGAGAGCTTCACGCCCTGGGGTGAGCGGTCAAACATCCGCACGCCCAGGAAGTCCTCCAGCTTGGCGATCTGGTGACTCACCGCCGAGGCGGTGAGGTTCAGCTCGCCCGCGGCCAGCGCAAAGCTGCGGCGGCGCGCCACCGCCTCGAAGGCAACCAAGGTGGGCAGGGGGGGCAGCTGGGCCATGGCGGGCGGTTTCAGCGGGTTTCAGGGCAGGTCAGGGTTCTCACTGAGCTGCACCGCAGCATGAAGAACCGTCACGTAACCCTGAAATCTTATCGCTTGTCCTCATCCTGCGGCTCTCGAAGAATCGCGCCCATTCCAGCGGTGCACCTTCTTCGTGCACCGCGCCCTCCCCCCGAATCCCCTCCCGGAGACATGACATGCTGCTCAAAGACAAGGTTGCCCTGATCACCGGCGGTGCCGGCCTGAATGGCCTGGGCTTCGCCACCGCGAAGATGATGGCCGCGCAAGGCGCGCGTGTCGTGCTGCTCGACCTGGAACGCGCCGACCCGGCGGGCGCCGCGGCCCAGCTGGGCCCGCAGCACCTGGGCGTGGTGGCCGACGTGACCGACAAGGCCTCCTGCGAGCGCGCCGCCGCCGAGGTGCTGGCGAAGTGCGGCCGCATCGACATCCTGTTCAACAACGCCGGCATCACCCAGCCGCGCAAGACGCTGGACATCACCGGCGCCGACTACGACGCGGTGCTGGACGTGAGCCTGCGCGGCATGCTGTACATGTCGCAGGCCGTGATCCCGGCGATGCGCGCGCAGAAGAGCGGCTCGATCATCAACACCTCGTCGGTCAGCGCGCAGCGTGGCGGCGGCATCCTGGGCGGCCCGCACTACTCGGCCGCCAAGGCCGGCATGCTGGGCCTGGGCCGCGCGATGGCGCGCGAGTTCGGCATTGACGGCATCCGCGTCAATGCGGTGACCCCGGGCCTGATCGCCACCGACATCAACAAGGGCCTGATCCCCGAGGACCGCATGAAGGGCATCCTGGAGCAGATCCCGCTGAACCGCATCGGCGAGCCCAACGATGTGGCCGGCTGCGTGGTCTTCCTCGCTTCAGACCTGGCCAAGTACCTCACCGGCGTCACGCTGGACGTCAACGGCGGCATGCTGATCCACTGAGCCACTGAGCCAATGATCCTTTGATCGACTGAACCAGACCCCTTCCCTCCCCTCTCGCACCCAGAACCAGGCTGCCTTGGCGGCCTTCAGTCGAAGTAGGAATGACAGTCACCCATCACCCCCTTCACAGATCCGTACGTGCGGCACTACCGCATACGGCTCCTGCCTTGGGTCGTGACGATCAGACGCTGGTTCGGGTACGGGTGGCAG
>Ga0154020_10009941_pt1 | contig 10926 bp, 9 predicted proteins | sample Klosneuvirus_201_FD_109709 | JGI IMG/M metagenome (GOLD analysis project Ga0154020, IMG submission 109709) | Active sludge microbial communities from wastewater, Klosterneuburg, Austria - Klosneuvirus_20160825_MG | ecosystem: Engineered > WWTP > Aerobic digester > Activated sludge | place...
CGTTGTTCTCGCCGTCGGTAATCAACAGGACGCGCCATTGCTCGGAGTTGCCCTGCGCGATTGCGCTCAGCGTCGCGCCCAGCGCCGACTTGATGCGCGTGGTTGAGCGCGGCAAAAGCGCATCGATACGGCGCTCAAGTTCCGCGCCCGCACTGACCGGCGAGAACTCGAGCGCATCGGTCTGGTCGGAAAAGCCCACGATGGCCACGAAGTCACGGCTTGAAAGCGAACTCACCACCCGCCGCGCGGCCTGCTTCAACAAGTCGAGGCGCGTCTGGCCGCCCACGGCCGCTCGCATCGAGTCCGAGCAATCAAGCAAAAGCACGATGCGCCTCGCCGCGTCATCGTCGGGGCGAAAGGTCACGGGCATGAGGTCTTCGATGGCGGAGCCGCGCCAGCCGCCGGGGCCAAAAGCGTCGCGCGCGCCCGCCATCATCAGGCGTCCGCCCTCGCGCACCCAGCGCGCGAGCGGCGCAAGGCCCTCGCGCGTGACGCCGCTTTGCGCCAGGGCCAGGTCATTGACCACGACCGCGCTCACACCTTCAAGCTCAGCCGCGCTTGCGGGAACTCTGCCTTGTTTGCGCAGTTCATTGAGCGGGTCGCTGGCCAGCAGCGCGACCAGGGCGTCACTGCCCTGCGGGATAGTTGCGCCGCGACAATAAAGGATCACGCGCTTGCCACCCGTAACCACGGCGAGGCTGGCGGCGTCATTGCGCGGTTCGCGATCGTTGCCGCACTCGATGATCAGCCGCAGCCGCAGCAGCCCAGTTGGCGGCGCGATGAACGTGTGGCTCACGCTCTGCGCCACGCCCGCCTTGAGCGACAACGCGCCACGCGCGACTTCGCCATCTGCGCCAAGAATGCGCCAGTTGACGTTGGCGTCGCGATCGCAGCGCACATCGGCGCTCAGGCTGCCGCTGGCGCCGGGCAGCAGAAAACCCGGCCCGCGCAGCGAGAGAATGACAGCGTCGGGCCCGCTTGGAGGCGGTGCGCGCAACAAGGTCAGGCTTGACGGGTCAAGAGCCGAGAGCAACTCCTCAAGACGGCCGCGCCCGTCTGTCAACAGCACGCATTCCGACCCTGAACTCACTTCGGGACGAAGCGCCGAGAGTGCAGCGTAGTTCGTGCGGCCGCCTGCCGGGTCGCCGGAGTTGCGCAAGGTGTCCGAGAGCTGCCGAGCATTGAAAGCCGCGCCGCTGCGCGCGAGTTCCTGATCGAGCAACGCGCGCGCCTGAGCCAGTCGCGGCTCCATGGATCCGCTGACATCCAGGACCGCAAAGTGCCGGGGTTCTTCGCTCGCCACCATCACCGGCTGCGCGGCCGCCACGCAGAAAAGCGCGGCCGCAACGCAGAGGAGCGCGGGTGATGGCTTGCGCCGTGCCCAAAACACACCCCCCGCCAGCAGCACTAGCGTGGCCGCACCAAAGATGAACAACGGCTGGAGAAAGCTAAAGCCCAAGGCGGCAACCGTCCGATATTCGAATGATGTTCCGCATTCTGTATGCGCCTGACGATAAGGCGCAATGCGAAAGCAAGCCAACAAGGAAAGAAAGATGCCCGCGCTGAAGACAACGCTCCTGCTCGCGCTTGTGGTCCTGCCCGCGCTCTTCTCCATTGCATGCGCCAACAAACAAGTTGAGCCCAACCCGGCACTTCTGACGGAATTTCCGGCCTATGGCGCGGCTCCGGTGGTGCGTGTGCTGCTGGCGGAAGCCAGCCAACGCACCTCCCTGAAAATTGAAGCCAAGGACTCCCGTGTCATCGTGGACGGGCGTCCCGTGAACGCCTCCGAAAGCATGACCGTTGCCCGCGGCGAAACGGGTGCACTATGGGAACTGGTGCCCGCCACCGCACCGCAGGCCTTTTCGCTCGATGGCCGCACCTATCGCGGCAAGCTGCGCATCGTGACCACGGAACAGGGCTGGCAGGTGATCAACATCGTGGATCTCGAGCAATACGTGGCCGGCGTGATTGGCTGGGAAATGATGCGCAACTGGCCCGTGGAGGCGCTGGCGGTGCAGGCCGTAGCCTCGCGCACTTACGCGCTATTCTCCATCCAGGAACGGCGCAACAGCGGCGACGCCTGGGACATTGATGACTCGACGCGCTTCCAGGTCTATGGCGGCGTCGGGCCAAGCAACTCACCCAACCTGTGGCGCGAATCAGAGAACGTGCTCAAGGCGCGCGAGCTCACAAGCGGGCAAGTACTCACCTACAAAGGCAAAGGTTTCAAGGCCTTCTTTCACTCCACCAGCGGCGGCATTACCACCAGCCCGGAAGCAGCCTTTGACATGCAGGGCGGCCTCGAGCCGCTCAACGGCAGCGATTTGGGCGAGTTCTGCAAGGACAGCCCGAAGTTCAACTGGAGCGTGCGCGTGGGCAAAGGTGAAGTCAACGCGCGGCTGATCGAGTGGCGTGTAGGTATCTCGGACTGCATTCGCGTCAGCGTGACGCAGAGTGCGCCCAGCGGCCACGCCATGACGCTGCGCCTGTTCTCGCGCGAGGGCAAATCCGTCGAAGTAAGGGCAATCGACTTCCGCTTCAAGATGGGCCTGCCGAGCACTAACTTTGAATCAGCGCGTGAGGGTAATGAGTGGGTATTCACCGGCAAAGGTTATGGCCACGGCTGCGGCATGTGCCAATGGAGCGCGCACGGCATGGCCAAGGCCGGCTGGAACCACGACAAAATCCTGCGCGCCATGTACCCCGGCGCTGAACTTGCAACTCTTTATTAACGTCCGTTCTCTTCCAGCTTCGTAAAGAAGCGCAACTCAAAGCGCTGGCTCCACTGTTTCTCCGTGTTGTCGCGCGGGTCAATCGCTTTCCAGAAGACCGTAATCGCCCACTGCCCAGCACCCGGGCTGTCGCCCTGGATGGTGCGGTTGCTGTAGGTGAAACCTTCGGGCAGGCCTTCCACCCACTCCGCCGTTGTTTGCGAGAAGAAGTCGCTGTGGATATCAACCGTTGAAGCGAAGTGCCCATAGGCCAGACCGTCGGTGCGCGAGAGCACCGCATAGGTGGAGTAGTTCGGGCCGCTGGGAGCTTCGCTCTCCTGAGTGTCGGCGCAGGCCAATACCATTACCGCCAGAATGCAAACGAGCAAAGGCGCACGAAATGGCTTTTCGGCGCTCAACTTCATGGCCACTCCCGAGAGATTGATGGCTGACACGATACACGGCCAGAAGTCGGCCTGCTACACGCCTGAGGGAAGGAACGGATGCTTGGAGTAGAAATCGACAACCCGTTTGCGCACCTTGGCTGGATCTGCCCGGCTGTCGGCAAGCTCACCGGCAGCGTCCACGAAGGCAAGTCTGGGCGTGGGATCTTTGAGATCTTCCGCGACCCAGATTCCTCCCGGCGAGGCGCAATGCTCGCGCAGTTCATCGAGCAGCGACTGCCAGCTTGGCCTTGGATAATTGCCGCGCGTCGGCAGGTCAAACCATGAGAAAGTGAGCAAGCGCAGCTCAAAGCGATGCGCCCCGTTGTCGCGCTCCTCAATTGTCAGAATCCGGTCGGCCCACGCTGCGGTGTTTATCGCCATGATGTGCAAGGGCCGATCCGTCTGGATCACGCTCAAGTCGAGCGCGGCATAGTGCTCCAGCGTGGCTTCTTCTTCGCGCAGCGCGCGCAGGTCAGCGTGAATCTGACGATGCTCGTCTTTCCACCAGGCGTAATGCAAATCCGGCTTTTCAATCAAGCGCGGGATCAACTCGAAGGCGTGCTCGTATTGCGCCTGGCGGCGCTGGCGCTCGTCGGCGAATTTTGCTGAGCACACCGGGCTGTCGGGATGCTTGGTCAGAGCCGTAAGCGTGAGTTCAAGCTTGGTGCCTTCGGGCGTCGTGTAGAGTGTCATGTCGCCGCTGAGCGCTGCAGAAAGCAGCACGTCGGCGTGGCGGAGCGCCTCTATGGGGTGGCACAACGTGTAGGCCGCCAGCACGCCGTCGGTGTCGTAATGGGTGTTCGTCACCGTCGTGGCCTTGGCGAGATAACCCAGCCGCTCGGGCGAACTCATGAACTTCAGGCAGATGCCCGTGCTCAAATCATGTTTGAACTGCGGCGGCGTTGAATTGCCCGGCCAGTGCGAAAGCTGCAGTAATCCCGGCGCGTTGCCGTCCACGCTGATGCACACGGCGGGGTCAAGGCCTGGGACGAAATGGCGGTAGGCAAGCGGCACTACTTTTTCCACTCCACGGCGCCTTGCGGCAGAAGATAGAAGATCAGCATTGTGCCGCCGCGGACGCTGGGCACGTGTTCACTGCCCGGCGCAAACACCGCCCAGCCGGGCTCGACGCCACAGAACCTGGGCTCGCCATCAAGCGCGATGCAGTAGTTCACTTCGCCATTGGTGTGTTTGTGCCACGGCCCATCTGCCGCAAGCAGCACCGCGTCAATCGAGAAACCCATAGCCTTCTCGGGCTTGGCCACGCGTGAGAACTTGCTGCCGGGCGTGCCCTTGTCGCACAGCCACCCTTCGCGCAAGCCGATTTCGCCCAGATTGCGCAGATGTTTCACGGGTGCGCTGTCATAGCTGAATTCGCGCGCCAGTGTCTCGCGCGCGGCATCAGGTGTTGACAGGTCAAGACTCTTGAGGCGCTGCAGCACGGGCCCGAGCGCGCCGATGATGACTTCGTTGGACATATATCAGGTTTCCCCGCTCTGGTCCTGGTCGCCAAAACTGCCCAAAGGCTTGCTCGGATCGGCAATGCGAAACTTGCCGATGTCCTTGGGCGGCGGGCTGTATTCGGTTGCGCCGCTGAGCGCGTCATACTTGGGCTGGCGGCCCGACCCAGGCCGGGCCGAGGGCTGGGGCGGCGGCTGATCATCGGACTCTTCGCCGGGCGGAAGTTGCTCGGACTGATCGCCACCCAGGCTGCCTCCCACAGACGAAAGCTTCAGCTCGGGCCCCTGATCTTCGGGCTCGCCTTCGATGAATTCGCCCCCTTCGCCTTTGTCGTTCTGCGCCGCAATGATGTTGCCGCTGGCGTCGGTCTTGATCACCTTGGTGTTCTTGCCCATAGCCGCGCCGGCAACTTCCTTCTTGGGGAAGTCCTTGAACATCGGCTTGCCCACTTTGAGCGCGCGAAAGACTTCCTCGCGCGTCGCCCGGTCAGTGGCAATTGACGGCGCAAAGGGCACCATCAGATGAAAGAAGATGAAGTCTTTGGGTGCAATTGCGTGGTACCACACGATATCGCCGCGCTGGCATTGCCGCACGGCTTCCCAATCCACGCCAACCAGTTCAGGCCCTGCGCCGCGATCGAGCAACAGCGCCACGACTTCCGGTGCTCCCGCCGCGTGTGCTGACTTGTCGAACACAAAATTCAGGATGCCCTTGCCGCTGCCGCGGATGCGCGTGGCGTTGATACCTGCAACGCCTGCGGGGCCGGCATATTTCGTGAACGACTGCGTTGAGCCGTAGCAAAGCACCGCAGGAAAGAACGTTCGCGTGCGATATTGCCCCAGCCGCCCCGATTCAATGACGTACACTCCGAGGCAAACCAGCGCCAGCAAGCCGCCCAAACCCGCCAGACCCATGCGCAAGGCGTTCAATTCCGCGCTGAATACCACAAAGCCAACGACAATCAGAATTACGCCAAGCACAGCGCCTCCCAGAAGCGCCATAAAGGCCGTCTTGGCGCGAGGCTGCGGATCGCGCGGCGTTGAAATCGGCGGGCGCGGCACCGTTATGTCACCACTGGCCACCATGCCGCCGCCGTCGGGCTTGAGCACCTCGGGCAACCTGTCGTCGGAGGGCAGCTTGTATTCGCCATCAGGCGTGACGGCTTTGCGGTCCGATTTGCGCCCGGACGCCTTGGCCGAACCCTGTTCCCACGGTGCGATGTCGTCGCTCATGGCCGCCTCTTGTGTGCACTCGCATCATAGAACGGGCCGCGCCAATAGAAACTCCGGCGCGCGGCCGGAGTCTCCGAATACCTTGCAATCGCTCTAAAGCACGGATTCCACAGGCGTGTACGCCATGCCAAAGGCCTCGGCTACGGCCTTGTAAACCACTTTGCCCCCCACCACGTTCAGGCCCGTGCGCACTTCGAGGTGCTTCTTCGAAGCGGCTTTCCAGCCGTTGTTGGCAATCTCCAGCGCAAAGCGTGACGTTGCGTTCGTGAGTGCAAACGTGCTGGTGCGGCCCACCGCGCCGGGCATATTTGCGACGCAATAGTGAACGACACCGTCCACGATGTATGTGGGATTCTTGTGTGTCGTTGGCTTGGCGGTTTCTACGCAGCCGCCCTGGTCAATCGCCACGTCCACGATCACCGCGCCCTGCTTCATGTAGCTGAGGTCGGCACGCGTGACCAGTTTGGGCGCCTTGGCGCCGGGGATGAGAACCGCACCGATGACCAGATCGGCCGTGCGAATCTGCTCCCGCACGTTGAATGGATTGCTGTGCAGCTCGGTCACATTGGCCGGCAGCACGTCGTCGAGATAGCGCAGGCGATCAAGCGAGATATCCAGAATCGTAACCTGCGCGCCCGTGCCCGCCGCCATTTTGGCCGCGTTCGTGCCCACCACGCCGCCGCCGAGGATCACGACTTTGCCGGGCTCAACGCCGGGCACGCCGCCGAGCAGGATGCCGCGCCCTTCGTTCGGACGCTCAAGATACTTGGCGCCCTCCTGAATGCTCATGCGGCCGGCCACTTCACTCATGGGCGTAAGCAGCGGCAGCGTGCGCTTGGCATCCTCCATGGTTTCGTAGGCGATGCAAACGGCGCCCGTGGCAATCATGGCGTCGGTGAGCTCTTTGCTCGCGGCGAAATGGAAGTAGGTGTAAACAATCTGGTCTTTGCGGATCAGCTTGTACTCCGCAGCCAGCGGCTCCTTCACTTTCACGATCATCTCGGCCTTGTCGTAGATCTCTTTGGCCGTGGCGGTGAGCTTGGCGCCAACCTTCTCATACTCGTCGTCGTTGATGCCTGAACCCAAGCCCGCGCTTACTTCAACGAGCACGGTGTGGCCCTGCTGCACGAGCGAGTAAACGGTCGCGGGCACCATGCCAACACGATATTCGCTGTCTTTGATTTCACGCGGTACGCCGATGATCATGGCTGTTTCCTTAAGGGATCCAACTTGGGCATGCAGCCCTCGCCTATCCCAGGTTGGGATTTATTCGATATCCGTGGTGATTTCGATGTCGCCGCAAACTTCGGCCTGGCAGGCAAGCCGAACGTGCGGGTTTGTTCCGAACAATTTGCGGTTCTCTGTTTCAGTGCGATCCGTCAGGCCTGCCGGGTTGCTCTCAAGGCGCACCAGGCACGTGCCGCACATGCCGTGACCGTGGCAATTCAGGAAGCGGCTCATGCCCTGATACAGCTTGGCCTTGTTGTTGAGCATGGCCACGCGCAGGTTCGCGCCGGGCTCGCACTTGAACTCAAGATCCTGGTCTTTGACAAAGACTTTCGGCACGGCGCGCCCCCTGAAGTGACGCGGCTTTATAACAACGAGTGGCGCGACGCTCCAGCCTCCAGCTTTCGGCGAAGTAATAGCAGGCTGCAGGCCGCCAAGACCCCGATCAGCCAGACTCCTGCGCCCTTTGCGGTCGTGCATCCTCCGCCTTCGTCTTCTTCTTTATCGCCGCCGCCCGGCGCGGGGCCGCCTCCGGTGCCCTGCGCGCGCGCCAGAATCGGAACATTCTGGGCCGCGATGGCCTGCGAATTCACTGTCGCACTGACGCTGGCCGTGCCGGGCGACGTTCCCGCCACGAGCGTCACCTTGAACATGCCCGTTGCGGGATCAAACACCGCCGGCACCGTAGCACCCAGCGTTGTTCCGTTATCCAGCGTGCCGAGACTCGTGGATACGCTTACCGTAGCCCCGCTGTCAGGCCGCAGATTGTTGCTGCCATCGCGCAAGACAACGAACACATTGCTCTTGTCGTAACCGTTGGCGTTGAGGCTGGTTTCTTCAATAATGACGCGGCTGTTGGCCGCGCTGAGCGTGCCGTAGTGGCTGACGCTCACCGTGGCGCCCATATCTACAGAGTTCACGCGCGCGCCGTAGATCTTGCTTGCCGGCGCGGCCAGAGCCGTCACCGTGAAATTGAAGGGCGCGCTTGCCGCAGAAATCGTCTGCATCACCGTGGGCGTGCCGGTGCGGTCGATCAGTTCAACGGTAAACACGCTGGGAGCCCCCAAGGCGCGCCCAAAGGCATTGCGTACGTCAATATTGATCGTGAATGTGGTCGTTCCGTCGGCCGGCACTCCTGGAACACTGGAAGTAACGCCCGTGGCCACATCGTCTGCGGTTGTGCTTGCACCCTGGATTTCAAGCATCGTGAGGTATTGGCCCGCCGTGATGCCCGCGCGGCTGGCGACGGCATAAAAGTACGTGCCGCCGGTGACAAACGTGTGAGTGATCTCGGCATCGTAATCAACGCCGGCGGCGTCAAACGCGCTCTCGTGGCGGTCGCTTGCACTGCTTTGGTATTGCGGGCTCGAAGACAGCGGGCTGACGAGCACCGTTGTGCCGTTGGTGTCAAGCAGCGTCAGAGTCGGGTTGAGGTTGAACCCAAACGCATCGCTGAGCACTCGAATCGTCACGCTCTGTCCGGCAGTCACCGTGAACTTGAAGAAGTCCACATCGGCTGCCGGCGCAATCTGCGCGACGGCGACCTGGCCATCAGTAATTGTGGTTGCCTGTGCACTCGTGCCATTGGGTTCAAAGGGGTTGGCGCCGGCCGTGGGCACCTGGATGTTTACACCCGTCACCGTGCCGCCCGGGGCAACTTTGACGAGCGTGGGCGCACCGATGGTGCTGGCGGCCACTCCGCGAGCAATCGGAAAGAAATTCGTGACCGCACCTGAGTAATACGAACCCAGCTGCGAGGTCTGAACCGGCAGCGCAAATGCCACGTAATTGCCAGGTGGTACGCTCTTGATCGCAAAACTGCCGTCGGACGCAACGGGCATCTTTTCAGACACATGCCCCACCACGTTCTTGCCCGTCGTGACATCAACCAGAACAACGCCCACGCCAAACACGCCCTGGCTGGAGGAATTCGTGATCGTTCCGCTCACGCTGCCCAGCGCAGGGTTCGTCAACGTCGGGTGCGGATAATCGCTGACGATCAACGCCACGTCGTCACGCTCGAGCGATGCCTGCGAAATCACGCCCGCCGACGACGCGTAAAACAGAGTGCTCTGGCTGTTCGTCGGGTGATCAAGCCCGACCACGTGGCCGATTTCATGTGTCACGACATTCTCGATGATGGCGCGGCCCGGCGTGCCTGCGCTTCCCGTGGGGCCAAGTGTATCCCACGTGAAATCGCGGTCGTTGAGCTCCATGTCGGCGTCGGTGATCTCGCCCGTGGTAGTATCGAATGTCGTAATCGTGATCGCGAATACGCCGGTGCTGATGTTGCTGCCCACAAAGCGCAGCGTGTTGATGTTGTCGTTGGCGTTAGTTACGCCCGGCGCAACCGGCCCTGTAAACTCAAAGTCAAGGTTGCTTTCCCTGATGCCGCGCCAGCGCGCAAAACTGTCCTGGATGGCTTCAAACTCCGTCGTGCTGCTCGTGAAGATCGCCGAATCCGCACAGCCTGAATCGTCAATCTTGTACAGCACACGCCCGTTGGCTACCGCCGTGTTCGTCGCCGAGAGATTCCAGCGGACCGGCAAGCCCACTGCCGCCGGCACGCTGCTCGAGGGCACGCGAATGCTCATGTAGCCGCGCGCGGCCTGGGGATCGAGCGAAAGAATCAGAAAGGCGGCGACAACAAGCAGGCCGAAACGAATGCGGGTCACTTTGCCTCCGCTTTGATGCGCGCGCTGATTTTGTCTCTGAGGTCAGCGTACGAGAAATCCAGCGGGGCCTTGTCGGCATCCGGCAGCGGCTTGAACTCCTTGTCCACGAGCGTAAGGCCGGCGAAGGAGCCTACGGCGCGCGTGACGCCTTCCATTTCCTTTATCGCGAGCGCGCCCTGCACCATGCCGACAAGTTGAAGGTTCTTGTCGTCGTCGCGCCAGAGAAAGAACACACATTCATCTCCCGCCTTGAAGCTGCCAGAACCCGCAATGTGCTGCGCCTTGTTGCCCACCGCGCCGCCGCGCGTAACAAAGGTGCGCGCGGCTTCGTGCTCGCCCTTGAGCGTTTCACTGACGGTGACCGTGTGATGAGTCCAGATGCCGGTGTTGGCCGCGTCCCAGCGTGCCTCAACGGAATCAATCTTGGCGCGCACGATGATTTCGGCCTTGTCGGTCAGCGTCTCGAGGTCCAGCTTGAGAGCCACCGTCGCCGAAAGCGCGGGCGCAAACAACAGAACCAGCAGAAGCAGTCGCATGTCGATCTCCCGGGTATGTATGTAACGCACGAGACCGAAAAACGCCAAAGCGGCGATGACCGGGTTCCCCCAACGCGCCACCAGACCAGTGCCGCGCGAACCAGGGTGAGCCGCCGTCATCGCCGCCGTGAATCTGGCGTCATCCAACTCTCGAAAAATACCGCATACGCCAAAAGGGTCAAATCACAGGCATTGATTAATTGCAACTACACGCGGGCGGCGACGCGTTTCTTGATGTCCTCGAGGTCGGAGTGCGGAATCGCGTCGGTGAGTTTCTTGGTGTAGGCGTGCTTGGGATTGGCGTAGATGTCGTCGGAGCTGGCGTATTCGACGATGTGCCCGCCGCGTTCGAAATCTTCGGGATTGATACCCTCTTGCTTGCCGGAATCCCAGAGTTCCTTGAGCGTCGGGCCGGGGCACATGACGGCAATTTCATCGCTGATGAATTTCACGACGCTGAGGTCGTGGCTGATGAAAATGTAGGTCAGGCCGAATTCATCCTGAAGGTCGAGCAGCAGGTTCAACACGCCCGCCTGCACGCTGACGTCCAACGCGCTCACGCTTTCGTCGCACACGATGAACTCGGGTTCCACAGCAAGCGTGCGCGCAATGCCCACGCGCTGGCGCTGGCCGCC
>Ga0154020_10009942_pt1 | contig 10925 bp, 7 predicted proteins | sample Klosneuvirus_201_FD_109709 | JGI IMG/M metagenome (GOLD analysis project Ga0154020, IMG submission 109709) | Active sludge microbial communities from wastewater, Klosterneuburg, Austria - Klosneuvirus_20160825_MG | ecosystem: Engineered > WWTP > Aerobic digester > Activated sludge | place...
CGTTCACTGTCCTTTCGCCCCTCTTCCACAATCGCAATTCCTTCTAGTTTGTTAAATGCGATGAGGTTGTTGGCAATGACCGAATTCCGGCTATCAATAAAATAAATACCCCGTTGGCCGTTCCCGATAGCAATATTGTTAGTAATTACCGCGTAAGAACTGGCCTCATATTGGAAACCGAAGCCAGTGTTGAACGCGAAAACACTACGCTCGATGCGGTTACGCTCATTGCCCCAATCGAACCATACTCCGTCTCCCTTATTGAACATGGCCACGTGCCCTGAGACGACCGAGTCTTTCAGCCCCCCTTGGCCAATGAATTTGGCCCCTCCTGCTTCCCACCACTTATTGAATCCACGAGTGTTGTTGCCATTCGTCTGGTTACGCAGCAACTGAAAGCGCTTTCCTCTCGCGTTGATTCCCAATTGTCCGCAGTTGTCGAAGACACTGTCTTGAATGACGATATCCTCACCGTTAATTGTCATCCCGACACCGTCCACTTCCCTTACCACTACATGGTCGATTAGCAGATTTTTTCCGGAGAGAATGAGTGCCCCCCTGCGACCTTTCGTGGTCGAAGAGACATGCTCAAAAGATAGTCCTTGAATGGTGACGCCATCCAAGTCTTCCCCTTGGAGTAGGAACGGAGCGAGGCTGACTTCTATCAGCGTGTTCTCCAAAGTTTCCTGACTGATTCCGACAAGCAGTTTTTGCGAAGCTCGGTCATAGAAGAATGCGCCAGGGCCGATGTTGTTGGCGTCGCCGGCAACACGCCCCGGCCAAATGCCGCCCTGCCCGGCATGCAAACTTTTCAGGGCGTGGTCAGGCTTTTCCGGAAAACCGTCAAATACCGTACCGGCAACTTGTTTGAGTGGTTTACCGTTTACATGCACTTGCTGGGGTTCGTCAGCAAGAGAGTGTTGCCAGATACCAGGGCGGACGCGTTCCCATTTGAAGAGAGTACGGGAGCCTTTGATGCGAACTTCGGCGCCTTCCACGGCCCGCACAATGGTCGGGGACGCTTTCGACCACTTCTGGCGCGAAAATCGTATGGGCTCACGATATGTCCCACCGGCAATACTGAGTGTGTCGCCGGGACGCAGGCGGTTCATACCTTCCGCGATAGTCTGCAGCGGTTGAGTATTGGTGCCTGCGCCACTGTCAGATGCATTCTTGTGCGTAGGGTCAACGAGCAAGGTTGCAGCAGAGGCGGAGACGGAAATACTAAGTGCGACAAGTATTGCGCCCAGACGTCGAAAAAAAGAAGCAATCATCTGCGAGCTACTCCTTCAAGAGCAAAGCACACGCCCCACTGCGCTTCGCCCGGTCAAAATCAACTGTACCCTGAGACGTGTTAACGGGACGTTCGCGTAGCCGAAAACCGTTCGAGAGCAAGCTGACACTTTTGTCAGTGATATTTAGTTCCAGCAGATCGGCCAAGGTGTTGAACATCGTTCCCTGCGTTCCTATCGCTTTGCCACGATTGTCGCGGAGTGATGCCATGATCTCCGGGCGGCGATTAATCTGAGCGTTGGAAAGCCATATGAATGCCTCGGTCCTGAAATTGATTTCCGTATCGTTGTAGTGCCCGAACATGGAGCATCCGTTGTCATACAGGGCCTGCCCGTGATCCGAGACGTATAGGAGTGCCGCCGGCCGCCCAGTACTTCGCAAAGTGTTCGCTATGTCCGACAGAAACTTATCGGCGTAGCGAATGCTATTGTCGTAGGAATTGATCAGGCGATCCCGCTGTTGGGGGTCATGCTTCGTGGCCCCACCACTATCAGATCGGTCGGGGATGAAATGGGCGAAATCCTTTGGGTAGCGAAGATGATAGTCCCAGTGGCTTCCCTTCATATGAACCACCAGCAAGCGTCGCCCTCGGCCATCACCTATTGCCGCGCTAATGTCGGGCAACATCTGTCCGTCATATGCTGCATCGACATCCTCGCGCTCAACGGCCATGTTGAATACTTTTCGGGTGGCAGCTTCCTCCCGGTGCACGGCCAGTTCCTTAAGGCCGTCCTGGTTGGCAAACCAGGAGGTTTGAAACCCCGCCTCTGCGGCTGCGGCAACGATCGATTCTTCTGGAAATATCTCCGTTGATGTCGCGCCCTTGCGCGTAATCAATATTGGCGTTGAATATGTGGTCAGAGCCCAGGGTGTGACCACGTCAGGAAAGCTGACCAGATTCCTTTCCTTGCTGAGATTGGGGTTGGTATCCCGATGGTAACCATTAAGGGCCCAGTGATCCGGGCGTGCGCTTTCACCGATCACGAGCACGACCGTCTGATCTTCGGCAGTCGATTGGGCGCCAAACTGGAAAGAACGCAATTGAGCGACAACCTGTCGCGCTTCCTTCGTGTACTTCAGGTAGCCGCCTACTCTGTAAGCAACACCAAGCGGGAACGAATTCGCAAGTGAGTAGGTCCTGATGCCTTCAGGTGCCCAAGTGGATGTTCTAACAAACTCAAATCCGATGCCGAAAAAAAGAATACAGTTGGCAGCAGCGACCCACCATTTCTGAGAGAAGAGCGGTTCACTACTCGCAAACCGCAGAAGAGCGAGGACGGTGCCAATTACCGTGGCGAGACTAAGAGCGAGCCAATGCCAGATTCCTGACAGAAATTCCAATGTCTCCTGCGCAGAACTCTCCGTGAGAAGCGAAATCATGTGTCGGGAGGAAGGATAGCCATACTTCAATACGAAGTAGCATTCTCCGGGAATGATTAGTGCAATCGGCAGCGTCGCCCACAGAATCCATCGTGCTTTTCCCAGCGCTATAAATAGAACGCAGATAAATGCCAGCGATTGAACAAAGGCTCTGGCTGAAAATGCAAAATCGTTGCCTACCGCGAGGAACAACAATGGCGGTAGTAACAGCAGAAAGGCAGCGACTGCGCAGATAAGGTAGTCGCGGTGATGAGTATGTTTTGTCATTGCGGTGAAATGATCCGACGATAAATTTCATCCGATGATGTTTGAAGCGTACCCAAAGCGGCACAGTAAGCTGCCACAACCTTATCGCTTGGATCGAAACGGTCAGTCGCCTCGACGTAGTGGGAGATCGTGTCGAGGAAGTAAAGGCGCAACATGCGACATATATCCGCCGGTTGCCATATAGGTGATGGGAGGATTGAGCGGAGAAATTTCAGAGCGTTCTTTGCGAGAGTCACTATCCAAGCAGTATCGAATCCGCCGGATGTCGAGAGCGCATGTTGAATGCAATGGAAATTGAAGAAATCGTGAAGCGGCGTGGCACCTTCTTCAGCATATTCCCAGTCGAGCACGACAATATTTTCGCCGCGAATGCTGATGTTCCACGGCGCAAAGTCGCCATGTCCGAGACAGGTCATCAGACTTGCACCGGCCATTTCTGCTTCCGCCAGTTGCCAAGCTTGCATGACTGCAGAGGGCAGATCGGCGAAACGAGGGGCCGCGAAGCACTGGATGCGACTCTCCAGCCTGACTCTCAAAGCACTCGAAAACCAATCCTGCTCAGCGGCGCTGACCGAACAGAGATTTGATAGGAACTGACGATGCGCGTCTGAAAATTGAGCGGTGTGTTTGCCAACCGTGAGCGCAGGCATCGTCAGGAAGCTACGCCCCGATCCTAGTCGCCCGTGCAATGTAAGCTCCGGAAGCTGCGTGCGTAGTGAAGGAAATTCGGCAAGCCGCAGCAGCCAGCTGGCTTCTTTCTCGATCAGCGTGTCAGCCAAAGCCTGGAAGGCGATTTTGCTTACCCAGGATTCGCCTCCAGGATTCGTACAAAGTGTCAGTACTTTCTGATATGGCCCGGGCGATCCAAATTGAATCAGTGCTGGCTCGGCATTGCTGCCGACAGGGAGCGCATCCTGCAACACGGCCGAGGCGGATCCGGAAAGAAATACTTGAGCACTGCGAGGTATCAGGCCGAGTTTCGAAGCAGCCCATGAAGCACGGGCGGCAAGTCGACGGCTAGGAGAACGAATAAAACGCGAGAAATCGGGAGTGTGCCGAGCATCCAGACGACAGTAGACGCGTCGCGCCGTCACCGGGAGCAAAGAAAACCATGGGCTGGTATTTCCTTGAGCGATCTCCTGAGTTAACAGGGATCGCTCGACCCATTCCCCCCATTCTTCAGAGACGTTCATTGGTGCTTGGCCGCAACGGCGATCCGATAGGCGTCCAACTGGGTCGTGATGTTTGTGGGCACGTTCGCACCGTAGCCGCCAGCCATAAGTTTTGACAGAACGCGCAAGGCTTTCCCCGACAACCGGAATACCGGTTGAATGGGGAGATGCGCAAGAGGCGATCTGGCGCGAATCTCAAGATCTTCGATGCGGCCCTGCGGGCGCATCGCTCGAGTTTTCTGCTCGGGGTAATAGCGCATTGCGGACAGATACTCGGGGATATGCCCGATACGCGTATGCTGAGAGAAGCGTTCCCAGAGATCGCTGTCCATGGCCAGATTGAAACGCGTGTTCAAGCCGCCGACTTTTTCATACAGGCTGCGGCGCCAGAACATCGACGGTTGTGGAATGAAATTATGGTCGAACAGGAAGGCATGGCGCGAGAACCTTCCTTCCTTCTTCGGGCGCAGGTAGTTGCCTTCTGCATCGATCCACAAGGAATCTCCGTAAACTGCATCAACATCCGGGTTCGCGCGGAAGTATGCATCCACCTTGTCGAGCGCTCCCGGCAGGAGCAGATCGTCTGAACACAGCCACCCCTGAATATCGCCCTGACAGTGAAGGAAACCTTTTATCAGCGCGTCCGTCTGCCCCTTGTCCGGCTCGCTGACCCAATACGCCAGCGAGGGCTCGTAGCGCCGGATGGTATCGACGCTCTCATCCGTCGACGCGCCATCAATAACGATGTATTCGAGCGCCGGATAGGCCTGATCCAGAACGGAGCGCATGGTGGCGTCGAGATAGCGGCCCTGCTGGTACGAGCAAGTAACGATGGAGATGGATAGATTCATGAGAGATCAGCTGCTATTGGCGGGTGGAACCCGGATTGCGTGGGGCATTCCCGGGGTGGGTCAGAACAAGCGCTGCAACGAGGATGCCGACATTGATCCAGAAGGCCCACGAACGATTGGTGTTGTTGAGCACCGGATTGAGTGCGCAGGTCACGAGTCCCGACAAAATCGCCATGAAGTGCACGAGTACGTAGGGCCGTAGCCACGCCCGGTCAGCCCATCGGTTTGGATCGAGAAGTGCGCGGGCGGCGATCCACAGCAGGCGCGCAAAACCGATGGCGAAAAGCAATATCGCGATGCTTCCCCCGTTTGCGAGAATGTCGAGCCAGTCGCTATGGGTAGGAAGATATTGTGTGGCGGCCTGGACGGTAAATAGCTCAAACCTGTCCACGGCCGATTCAGTAAAACCGCGCCCCCATATAGGCGATTCCAAAAATCTCTTAAATGCTCGTTGGTACGTATGAAGTCGGTATTCGAGGTTGCCGCTGGGAAGCCCGGATTTTGTCGCAAAATAAATGACGATTGTTGTACCGCCTGTTATCAATGCCACCAGTGCTGCGCTGTATGCGATTGAAAATCGTTGCAACGCAAAACGCGCCTGTCTCATCTTCGCTAACGTCATATCTAGCCCGACGACGCCGAACACCACTAAAAGAATCAGATAGGCGGTGAGCTTGTTCAGGGCAATGGCCGCAAGAATCGGCAACGCCAGACTCAGCACACGCCATAGCCAGGAGCGGGACCACAGGAAGGGCAGCATCAGCACCGGCAGGACCAGGAACTCGAGGGAGTGGTAAAGCTCCTCCTTTGGAAAGAGCAGGATTGCCGAGGCGACGGAAACGAGCGCCCAAAGCAGGTGGGCAAGTGTCAGGCTGCGCAGCAGTGCGTAAGGGGCGTTGCTGCTCAGCAGCCACCATGTGGTGAGCATGCCGCCGACGAGGCCGAACAGCCCCATGTTGAGGAATGTCTCGCCAACGCTCTTGGCAAAGCGGCCGTAGAGGCTGCCGGCAAGCGCCATCAGCGAAAAGGCGAGCAAGGGCCAGAAGAGGGAGAGAAGTAGCCGGGTGCGTTCGGGCGGGGGGGCCAGATGATTCACCCGCCGCCCGATCCAGCCGAGCGCGAAGACCGGTAGCGCCATGATCATCGGGAACCAGCGTACCAGCGGGTGGCTGTAGAGGTTTCGTGCAAACGGGTCGAGCGCCCAGTAGACTACCATTGTCACGATGCCCGCGTAAAGCAGGTCGGAGAACACCAGCCCAGACAGGGCGCCGGTGGTGGTGGGGACCGGTCGGTGATTCGGCGATGAACGGGCTGCAGGCGACATGTCAGTATCCAAGCGCATCGAGCAATCGCTCGATGGAGAAATTTTCCACCCGTCGAATCGCGGCGCTGGAGCACGCGGCGTAAGAATCGGCGTGACGCTCCATCTTCCGCAGTGCGCCCACCATCTCAGCCACCGCATAGTCAGGGTCGTCGGCCGAAGCTGCCAACCCGCAGGCCTCGGTGACTATCTGACCAGGCCCGCCCAGCGCCAGGCAGATGACCGGCAGGCCATGCTGCATGGCTTCGAGGACCACCATGCCCCCCGAATCGCGCAGGCTGGGGAACAGCAGGACATCGTGCGCGGCGTAGATGGCCGCCAGTTCGGCACGCGGCACGAACGGTTGGAAGCGCGCGAACCCGTTGAGGCCCAGTTCTGCAATCCGGGCTTCCAGGCGGGGACGATCCGGGCCTTCGCTGACTAGAGTCAGGGTGGCGGACGAGCCGTCGTCACGCAATTTCGCCAGCGCGACTAAGGCGAGATCAATCCCTTTCCACTCTTGGGATCGACCAACAAACAGTATTCGCAGCGGCTGACGTGTTCCTTCTCTGGGCGGCAGAGGATGCGCTAGCGGCGGTGGCGCGCTGATGGCCAGCCTTACCTCCGCCTGTGCGCCGATGCTCGCGGGGAGCAACGCAAGCGTTTGTGGCGAGGTGACCAGCACGCGAGTTGCCAGGCGAAGGGTTTGCTGCACGCTGGGCGCTAGCATGCCGACGCGAGTGAGCAGTATGCGCGTGGCTTCCTTGACACGAAACAGCCAGGGAAACCCGTGGAGCATGGCGGATGGTGCATGTTCACCTCCGGCCACCGGGCCAAAGATGTATGGGATGCCGAGATGCCGTAGAAAACTGGGGTGGCGAACCGAAACAAAAGTGACATGCTGGCCGCGATCGAAACCGATGGCTTCATGCAGGGTTCGTGCAAGTGGCAATGCAGCGGATTGCCAGAGCCGGTAATACGCATTGACGCCCAGCCAACGCTTGAGACGCAGCCCCCAGGGGGGGAGGTCAAAATATGCGAAATGGAGGTTGGGTACGGGGCGCTCGGTGAGTTCCCGTTCGATCCCCGGGCGGTTATTGGCACGAGTGACGACCCAGACGTCGTGGCCGCGGCGAGCAATTCCAGTAGCGAGTTGCCAGCCCACTTCAGGTTCCGAGCCCTTCCCGGGCTCGCAGGCGTATGCCGAAAGAAGAACTTTCATGCCTCGTCCCTTCTCGTTGCCAGCGGTGCGCGCGTAATGCGCCGACAGTTCCGCCTGTCCAGGTAGGCCAGCGTCAGCCGTTCAAGATCATCGACGATTGATTCCACGTCACGGGAGACGTCGACGATGGTCGCCGATGGCTCCTGGGCCGCCATGTCCTTGAGTGAGGAACGCTGATGCTCGATCTCGCTGATCGTGAGTTCCTGCTTGCGCGCATGGAGCATCTCTGCCGGTGCGTCGAGTACAAAAATCATCGCCGGTTGCGGTACTAGATGGCCCACCATTCGAATGAGGCGGGTGGAAATTCTGAGCCGGTAGCGCAATGGATCAACCAGAAAATCCTGATAGTAGCGATCGAACGTCACGAGGCCGTTCTTGGCGAGAACGGGCCGTACGCGTGCCCAATGTCCGAGAAGATAGTCGGCGGCGAAATAGGCAAAACGCAGTAGCGAAGAAGCGTGGCCCCGCAGCGGCTGTGCATGTGGTTGCGTGACATCGTTTGTGACGGAACGCTTTCCTACGACCTCCCCGGGTGCCGGCAATAGTCGGGGGCGCCAGTGGAAACACCGATGATTGGCGGCATAAAACATTGTGGACAGGCGCTGCCGGTAGGCTTCCCCGACGGTAGTCTTTCCGGCGCCGTCAGGGCCGAGGAAAGCGATGCACAGCCCGGGGGCACGCAAAATCCGTTCGGTACCCACAACGGCAAAGTCGAAGAGTGTTGAAATCAGCTTGATGGGGTTTTGGATATGGCTGCGCAGAAGCATGCGCTTCCCATGTATCACCCATACCGGGAACCACCCCCAATCTGCTGTCTTAACCCGCTGAAGTATTTCCTGCGCGAGAGATTTCCCCCAAATAGGATGCAGGGACGCAATAAACCCTGCTGCGTCGTCCTCAACGAGTGACTGAAGGCGTGCACGATAGCGTTGTTTCACTTCGCCTTGATGAAACAGATAAGTCATCAGTGAAACCGCAGCCTCCCCTCCGGGAGAGGGTATGGCGGCGTTTGAAGTGCGCCGTCGGGTTTGCAGCAGCACCGACTCGCTGACAAGCGAACGCCCTGCCCAGCCAATACACAGGATCAGATCGATGCGCAGGCAGGCGCTGCCTGGTATGGCCAGAAATACGCTCAGAACGCCGCCGCCACTGCGTCGGACGAGTGATCCCAGATAGATTCCAGAACCCCTGCACGCATCGAGCAGCATGTCCAAAGCATTGCTGCCTGGACAACCTATCAGGATATCGATGTCGCTCGTTGATGAGATGGGCCAAGGAAAGGTTTCGTAGTTGCGCAGAACGCACCAAGCAGTTCCGGCGCTGTCGAGCTTTTCGGAAAATCGTCGTAGAGCATCGATTAATGCAGGCGCATGATTTGGAGCAACTGGAGCGCCGGTGGTGTCCGTTGCATGGGATTTGCGATGATCAGCGGCAACGGAGGTGTTCATGGCCGTGTCGGTCAATTCGGCATCCTCGAAAGTCGATGGATGACAAAGCCACCCTGAAGCAATGCTGCGGTAGCAAGGCTAAGCGCAGTTCCAAGCGCGGCGCCGTGCATGCCCTCCGTTCCAATCAGCCACATGCCGATGGTAAAGGTGACGATACTGGCGCCGAGATTGCTCAAAAAACCGGAACGTGAGTCATGCAAAGCCAGTGCATAAGCGCCGAACACTACGCCGAGCAGAGAACTGGCTGTCCCAAACGAGAGAATTTTCAGGATAGATGCAGCGTGATCGTATCGCCCGCCATACAAAAAACTGAGCAATGGTCCGGCTAACCAGTGAATTGCAAAAACAAAAGCTGCGCCAATTAGAGCGGCGAGCATAGATGTCTGGATGAAATGCCGCTTCAATCCATGTTTTCCCCCATGATGAAGTACTGATGTGGCGACAATGGGGAGGTAGTTAGAGACACTTTGAACGACAAGGCCAAGAGCGTTGAGCGGATTTCGGCATGCGGAAAATGCAGCAACCGCAACCGGACCCAGTGGCGCCATGAGAAACGGATATACCTGCACCGCCCCCCAAACCGCCAATGTTGTCACCATTAGCCACTTTGCGAGCGGCCAGTGTTCATTAAACAACTTTTGGACAGAGAGATGATTCTGACTGTCTGGATGAATAGGGCCGGTGCGGTAGAGGGAGATAAAGAAAGCGGCTAATGAGGATAGCGCCATTGCAATGAATGCAGTGGCAGCCGTCAGGGCATCCACCGCCGCAAGCATCGCGAGCAGAACCAGTTGCCCGCCATAGCTGATCAGGTCGTTGGATAGCGCGCTCGACAAACGTCGGGCAGCGTATTCGTAGCGACGAATGGTCTCCTGCAGCAGAAAACACCCAAGATATACGATTCCCGCAAGCAGCACAGCAAGATCCGGAAAGAAATACCATGCGCTGGCGCCAAGCAGTATCGCCCCAATAGGGATAGCTACCCAGTGGGCACGAATTAGCGACTGCAGTCGAGCGAGCAAAAGCTGTGGCTGCTCAGGGTGCGTAAGCACTGCCAAGGGCTGAGTGAATAATGCTCGATGCAAGCTTGAGTAGAACAGGCAAACCATGAACGCCAAACTGTAGTGGCCGAAGGCGTCGTCAGGCAGCGTCCTCGCCAACAACAAAGCAGTGAGGAAATTGCAGCCGGATACTACAGCCTGATCCGTGAATGCCAAAAAGCCGGGAGACAACACGATATTTCTTGCGGTGGAGGATTCCCGAGTCCGTGGCGCGTCATCCAGTAGTCTGCGCCACCTGATTTATCACAAAGCGCAGCCCCGCCGGATCATGCGCTCAGTGAGGCTTGGCGTCCTGGCGAGATCGAACATCAACTCGGTGAGCAGCGAACGCAGATGGAAGCGATGGTTGAATCGGTAGGCGAAGGCGCCGAGATAGGCAGGCGCGTACTTGCCGAAGGCGAAGTGCTTGTGCGCGCCGTTGAGGGCGGTCTTCAGATTGCCCAACAAGGTGTTGGCCCACTTGAAACGCGGCATTTCGCGCGGTTTGCGCTGGCCCACGACGATGCTGGTATGGGCGCAGCCGGCGTCTATGACACCGCTGAAGCAGGCCAGACCGTCGCTGAGCACTTGAGTGCCGGGCAGCATCGCGCCGCGCGCCCAATCGGCGATGGCGCGCACCGTGAAGCCGGGCACCTGCGCGAGCTTGGCATACATCGGCATGCCCTGCGAGTTGAGCTCCACGGCGGCCACGAACGGCACCTTGTTGGGCGAGCCGCGACCACCGGGGCCGGGACGCTCTCCCCCGAGGTAGGCGTCGTCGACGACGACACCGCCCTGCAGCGGCATCTTCGCGTCGGCCGCTGCCATGATGGCCATCACCTTGTGGTGCAGCAGCCAGGCGGTGCGGTAGCTCACCCCGAGCTGGCGCTTGAGCGCCAGCGCCGACAGGCCGGTCTTGGCCTGACAGATCAGGAACATGGCCAGGAACCAC
>Ga0154020_10009943_pt1 | contig 10924 bp, 8 predicted proteins | sample Klosneuvirus_201_FD_109709 | JGI IMG/M metagenome (GOLD analysis project Ga0154020, IMG submission 109709) | Active sludge microbial communities from wastewater, Klosterneuburg, Austria - Klosneuvirus_20160825_MG | ecosystem: Engineered > WWTP > Aerobic digester > Activated sludge | place...
GGAAAGGATGTGAGTGGTGGCGCCGGGGAAGTAGCGGACGGCGTGCTTGAGCTTGGGGAGGAGAACCTTCTTGTAGACCTTTCGGTAATGATGCGAGTAGAAGTTCGAAAGATCCTCCTGGGTGGGGACGGGATGGTTGTGCACGAAGCCGCAGCCGCCGCACATCATGACTTCCAACGGCCCGCCGTGGCGGTCTTTGGTTTCGATGAGGAGGCCGCGAGTGGACTGGCACAGGGTACAAGGTTGTTGTTCTGCTAAATTGTTCATACGGACATGGGCATGGCCCAACGGTTAAAAGTTCTGAGTTGGAATTGGCCACCACTGATCGGGCGGGGCCGGGAATCGTGATGCCTGTGGCGCCCCGAATGGGGATCAGCTCAGGCGGGAAGGAACTCTCAAATGAGGATGACGACCGTATGGGCGACGGTGACCGAGGGAGCGGGCGAGAGAATGGCGGGGGCTGATGTGGCGACGGCGAATGGGATGCGCGAAGTTTCGGTCAGCCGGCTGAAAGATGGAAAATGGGACGGGAGAAGATCGGCCGGGAGCGCTTCCGAACGCTGGCTCGATGATCTCCGGGCCGAGACCTGAGTCAGGTCGAAGTCGACGAGATGATCGGCCTCCCCGGTTGGGGCCTCGGCAAAGGCGATCAGGAACTGAGAGACGACGCAATGATCGTGGGCGGCGGATTTCCGGCCGTCAGTTTCGTCGTGGCTGAGAACCACCTCGCTTCCATTGTCGTCGAGCCGAATCGAGACGTTGTGCTGTCCGTCGATCCAGGCGATGACCGCGGTAATCGAAGGGAGAAGATGGGTGACCGAGCAGAGATGCGCCCACAGGCAAATCACCGCCAGGCAGGCGCTGGGGAACGGCATTTTTGATCTGCGGAACACGGCGGGAGCTTCAGCAAATCGTGCGGTTCGCGCAAGCCACGACTTCGAAACCTACGGGTCAACCCGCGACTTCTGGCTCGTCCCGCGGCGTTTCTGCCGATAACGTGGTAGCCGAACCGAATGCTGGATCGCACGTCACGCCGTTCAAAGTATATCGCCAGCGCTGCAGTGGGTCTGCTTTGCGCGCTGGTGGGTTCGATGCTGCTGGACTCCACCCGGCTCAGGGGTTCGGCGCTGACCCGAGCGAGCTACGATTCCTACTTTGCGTGGCTCGGCCTGAATCTTCCTCCGCCCACCAACAGTCCCGTGATGGTGGTGTATCTCGATATCGAGTCGCACCTGAACCAGCATCAGGATCCCAACCAGCCCTGGCCGCGCGAATTGTATGCGCAGTTGATTCGCCGTCTGAAGGCGGTGGGTGCGCGCGTGGTCGTGTTTGATGTCGTCTTCGACAGCGTCGGAACCAACGTCGCCGCGAACGCTGCGCTGCGGGATGCGATCGAGGCGCACGGACGCGTCATTCTGGCAGGCGAGCTTCGTGCGGAGAGCAGCGATGGCGGTCGTGCGGAATGGGGGCGGACCACGAAACTCGTGACGCCGATCGATGAGTTTCGTCGCGCGGCGGCAGGCTGGGGGCTGGGCGAGGTGGCTACCGATGATGACTTCGTCGTGCGCCGGTACTTCACGGGCGTGAGCGATCCGATCGAACCCATTTCGAATCTGACGCTGGCGGCTGCGAAGGTGCACGGACTGGACACCACGGCGTTGATGAAAACTCCGGCGCGCTCGCGTTGGCTGCACTATTACGGGCGGCCGTTCTCGATTCCGCACCGCGGCTTTAGTCAGGTGCTCAATCCCGGCGAGATGGACGAGTCGGAGCTCCGCGACAAAATCGTGTTCGTGGGCGCACGGCCCATCGCGGGGTTGTTCAAGGAACGTCGTGACGAGTTCCGCAGTCCGTTCAGCTTTTGGGATGAGAAGGACTTGTTCATGCCGGGGGTTGAGGTTCACGCGACCGAGATGTTGAACCTGATGCGCGGCGATTGGTTGAAGCTGCCCGATTCGAGAACGCTGGAGTTGTGGATTGGCCTGGCCGGACTGGTTCTTGGCGCGGGCCTCGTCTGGCTGCGTCCGATCCCGGCTGCGGCCGTGGCGGCGACAGGCGTCGGGCTGACGATCGCGACCGCGGCGATTCTCTTCCGTCAATCGAACGTCTGGTTTCCGTGGCTCATCATCGCGGCGGTTCAGGCTCCACTGGCGCTCGGTGGTTCCGTGCTCTTCAACTCCATCGAATGGTATCTCACGCGCCGTCGGCTCGAAGCTGCCAAGCGCGTCGCCGACGCGCGCATCCGCGAACAAGCGGCGCTGATCGAGAAAGCGCACGATGCCATTCTGGTGCGCGAGGTGGATGGGAAGATCTCGTACGCGAACCCCAGTGCGGAACGGCTTTTCGGTTGGTCCGCCAGCGAGTTGCAGAACGGTGCGGTGAGCGAGTTGTTCGCGGACGCGGCGGCCACTGAGGCCCGCGGTGTGGCGATGGAACGCGGCGAGTGGAACGGCGAGTTGCGTCAACGCGCGAAGTCCGGCGCCGGGTTGACGTTGGAGAGTCGTTGGACGTTGTTGCGCGATGATCTAGGCAAGCCGAAGGGATTGCTGATCATCAGCTCCGACGTAACGGAGAAGAAGCAGCTCGAAGCCGAGTCGCTGCGCATGCAACGCATGGAAGCCGTGGGCGCGCTGGCGGGCGGAATGGCGCATGACTTGAACAACGCTCTCGCGCCGATCTTGATGGGCACGCAACTCCTCCGTCGCGATTCGAAGGATGAAAACACCAAGCGTGTGCTGTCGCTCATGGAGTCGAGCACGCGGCGCGGCGCGGACATGGTGCGGCAGGTGTTGCTCTTCGCGCGCGGGAAGCAGGGCGAGTTCGAGCGGCTGGAAGTTCGCCCGTTGGTGAAGGAAATGGAGAAGCTGGCGCGCGATACCTTCCCGCAGAACATCAAGGTCAGCGCGCATGTCGCAGACGATCTCTGGCCCGTGCGCGGCAACGCGACGCAATTGCATCAAGTGCTGTTGAACCTGTGCGTCAACGCGCGCGACGCGATGTCAGATGGCGGTTCGTTGTCGATCGCGGCGGACAATGTGACGCTCGATGCGGACGCGGCGCAGGCGATTCCCGATGGTCGTCCGGGTGAGTTTGTGGTGCTGATGGTCAGCGACACGGGCTCAGGCATGCCGCCGGAGGTGCTTGCGAAGGTTTTCGAACCGTTCTTCACCACGAAGCCGGAAGGGAAGGGGACGGGGCTCGGGCTTTCCACCAGCGTGCGGATCGTGAAGGCGCACGAAGGCTTTCTTTCGGTGCAGAGCGTGGCGGGTGAAGGGACGACGTTTGAAGTGTATCTGCCGCGCTTGGTGGCGACGTCGGCGGGCGACGAGGTCGGGGTTGAAGTGCCGGTGCCGCGCGGCAATGGCGAGCTGGTTCTCGTTGCGGATGATGACGAGGCGGTGCTCGAGCTGTTGCGCCGGAGCCTGGAGGAGTACGGTTATCGAGTTCTCACAGCGACGAACGGCGCGGAGGCGGTTTCGCTGTGCAAGGAGAGTCGCGAACCGGTGGCGCTGGTCGTGAGTGATCAATCGATGCCACTGATGGAAGGCTCACGCGCGCTGTCGTCGATTCAGGCGGCGCGACCGGAACTGCCCGCGGTATTGCTCTGCGATGAAGCGGCAGCAACGAAACAACCCGGGGAGCTTTCACTCACCCGGGTCGAATATCTGCCTAAGCCGATTGAACTGCACCGATTGCTGGAGACCGTCTCGCGGTCGCTAAAGCAACGGTGAGCGTCCGTGTTTCCTACACGCCGGCCGCGATGGCGTCGCCCATTTCGCGGGTTCCCACTTTCTTCGCGGTCGCGTCCGCTGCGCTGTAGATGTCGCCGGTGCGCAGACCGGAGGCGATGGCCTTGGTCACGGCGTCGTCGATGGCATTGGCGGCGTCGTTCAGTCCGAAGCTGTAGCGCAGCATGAGGGCGACGGAGAGGATCTGCGCGATGGGGTTCGCGAGATTTTTCCCGGCGATGTCCGGCGCAGTGCCGCCGGCGGGTTCGTAGAAGCCGAAGGTTTGATTGCCGTTGGTCGCGCCGAGGCTGGCGCTGGGCAACATGCCGAGCGATCCGGCGAGCGCGGCAGCTTCATCGCTGAGGATGTCGCCAAACATGTTCTCGCAAAGCATCACGTCGAACTGCGTCGGCTTGAGCATCAGCTGCATCGCGCCGTTGTCCACGAACATGTGTTCGAGGGCGACGTCCGGGTAGTGCTTGCTGACGGTGGTGACGACGTCGCGCCAGAGCACGCCGTTTTCGAGGACGTTCGCCTTGTCGATGCTGGTGACCTTCTTGCGGCGCAACTGCGCGGCCTTGAACGCAACGTGGGCGATGCGTTCGATCTCGGGCGTGGTGTAAACCATCGTGTCGATGGCGCGCATAACGCCGGGCGAAACTTGCTCGGTCTTCTTCGGCTGTCCGAAGTACATGCCGCCCGTCAATTCGCGCACGACGAGGACGTCGATGCCATTGCCCTGACGTTCCAGTGACAACGGGCAGGCGTGCGCGAGTTGCTTGTAGAGTTTAACGGGGCGGAGATTGGCGAAGAGGCTGAACTCCTTGCGCAGGCGGAGCAGCGCGGCGCGTTCGGGACGTTCTTCCTTCGGAATCGTCGGATCGCGATCGGGCAGGCCGACGGAGCCGAACAGAATTGAGTCGGACTTGCGGCACAGCTCGAGCGTGGCGTCGGGCAGGGCCTTGCCGGCGGCGTCAATGCCAGCCCAGCCGACGGGGGCTTCCGTGATGTCGAACTGGAGGGAGAATCGTTTCTCAACGGCGCGGAGAACCTTGATGGCTTCGCGCATTACTTCGGGTCCGATGCCGTCGCCGGCGAGTGCGGCGAGCTTGAAAGTCTTTGAACTCATAGAAGCGGGGAGGGTAGGCAGGTCGCGGGCCGAGGTGAAGGAGATTTTGTCGGCTTTCGGCTGAGCGAAGTGGAAAGGGATGAGGCTCAAACTTGCGCCGGCATTTCCGATGATTCAGACTGGCATCCGTTGAAGGTGTCCAGGCTGTGCATCCCGATCTACAAACTCCGGTGACGCTGATCATCCTCGCGGTGACGGCGGTGGTTTCCATTGTCGCCTTCCGCGATCGACGGCTGTGGGAGCGACTGATGTTGAAGCCGCGGGAGATTCTCGCGGACAAGCAATACGAGCGCCTGCTGACGTCCGGGTTCGTCCATGGAGATGGCTTTCACCTCGCCTTCAACGCCTACAGCTTCCTGGCGTTTGGTCGGTCCATCGAGACCATCTACGGCATCAAGACATTGTTGCTGGTCTATTTCTCATCCATTCTTGGCGGTTCGCTGCTGAGTTTGTTCATTCACCGGCATCACGATTACCGGGCGCTGGGGGCATCGGGTGGCGTGTGCGGATTGATCTTCGCTTCGATCTTTCTGCTGCCGGGCGGGAGCATCCATTTGTTTTTCATTCCGATCGGGATTCCAGCGTATCTGTTCGCGGTGCTGTTCCTGGTTTTCTCGTTCGTGATGATGCGGCGTGGCAAGGACAACATCGGTCACGATGCCCACATCGGCGGTGCCGTCGTGGGATTGCTGGTCGCGACGGCGATGTATCCGGAGATGATGACCGCGAATCCAGCGATGTATGCGGCGGTGATTGTGTTGTCCGCGTTGATTCTGGTGGTGACGATTTTTGATCCGCTTCATCTGCTGGAGAAGGGGATGAGCGTGGTGCGCGACGGGGATTCGCCAAAGGGCAGCGAGCGGTTCCAGCGCTACGACGAAGCGCGGAAGCGCAATGCGAAGCTGGCTGAGATCGATCGGTTGCTCGACAAGGTTTCTGCTCAGGGCATTCACAGTCTCTCCCGGGCGGAACGCGAAAAGCTGGATGAGTTGTCGAAGGAGTTTCGCGACCGGCGCTGACGTTACCAAGGAGGACAGTGCATCCAGCCTGTCCTCCCGACTTGGGTACCACTCACTGAGCGGCGATTCGGTGCCGCGCTCTATCTGCAGATTTCTTCCTGCACACATTCTCTTCGGGACAGGCTGGAAGCTCTGTCCTACTGGATCGTTTCGACGGCCATCCGCGGTCGTTCATCGCTCTCCTCGGTCATTGATTCCCTTACACAGCTGTAATGCTCCAGAAAGGTTTCCGTCATTCGCTGGAGGCAGGTTGGTGCCACGAAAACGAAACGACAGACTTGATTGAACGAACAATTCCAAGACGGAGCCAGATTATGAATGCACTTCTGAAAACCACGATTCGACGGATGCCCTACCTGGTGTTGGGCGCGGCGCTGTTGGTGGCTGGAGCCTCGGCGGCGGTGAGCAAGGACGATTCGAAGTCCGAGGCGAAGGTGACCCCGGTAAAGCTGGTGGTCGATGACAAGCCGGTGACCCGCGATGTGAAACTCGGCACGAGTTTTTCGCCCATCGTCAAGAAGGTCGCCCCCAGCGTGGTGATGGTGACTACGTCGGCGAAGCCGAAGCAGGCCGCGATGCAGGAGTTTCCTGGGTTCGACAATCCGTTCTTCCGCCGGTTCTTCGGCGAAGAATTTGATCAGCGCCAGCAGCGCCGTCGCCCAAACGCGCCGCGCCAGGTGGGCCAAGGTTCCGGCGTCATTGTGACGAAGGACGGTTACATCCTGACGAACAATCACGTGGTGGACGGCGCGGATGAGGTGAAGGTCGGCTTGCAGGACGGACGTGAATTCACCGGCAAGGTCGTGGGTAAGGATCCGAAGACTGACGTGGCGGTGTTGAAGATTGACGGCAAGGATCTGCCGTTCATCGCTATGGCGGACAGCGACAAGATCGAGGTCGGCGACATCGTTCTTGCCGTCGGCAATCCGTTTGGCATCGGCCAGACGGTGACGATGGGCATGATCAGCGCCACTGGTCGCGCCACGCTCGGGCTGGACTACGAGGATTTCATCCAGACCGACGCGGCGATCAATCCGGGTAATTCCGGTGGCGCGCTCGTGGATGCGGACGGTCGCTTGATCGGGATCAACACGGCAATCCTCAGCCGCAGCGGTGGCAATCAAGGCATCGGCTTTGCGATTCCGATGAACCTCGCTCGTGACGTGATGGAGAGTCTCGTCGCGGACGGCAAGGTTACGCGCGGTTACCTCGGCGTGATGATTCAGGACGTCACTCCGTCGCTCGCGAAGGAGTTCAACTTGAAGGACCAGAAGGGCGCGTTGATTGGCGACGTGGTGCCGAAGGGGCCGGCTGAAAAAGCTGGTCTCAAGAGCGGTGACATCGTTCTCGAGTTCAACGGCAAGGCGGTGACAGGCAGCCGTCAGCTCAAACTCCAGGTGGCGCGGGTGAAACCCAGCGAGAGCGTTCCTGTGAAGGTTCTGCGCAATGGATCCACGAAGACGCTCGAAGTTACGGTGAGGGAACTTCCGGGTTCCGAGCAGGTCGCGAAGGCAGACAATTCGAGCAGCGCCGATGGTGAAGCGCTGAAGGGCGTGGCGGTGGGCGACCTCGATGCGCAGACCCGTCGCGAGATGAATGTCCCCGCGAACGTCCACGGTGCGGTGGTGCTCGATGTGGAGGAAGGCTCGGCGGCCCGTGAGGCGGGGCTGAAACCGGGAGATGTCATCCTCGAGATTAATCGCCAGCCGGTGAAGGACGCCGAAGACGCCGTGAAGTTGACGGAGAATCCCAAAGATAAAACCACGCTCCTGCGCATCTGGAGCAATGGCGGCAGTCGATACGTCGTGGTCGACGAATCGAGCGCCGGATGATTTCTACTGCTGGTTATCCTCTCTAAATCCCCCAACTCCTCCCGTAACCCGCTTCAAGGCGGCTCTGCGGGAGGACTTCAGCTTTAGGGATCGAATGGTGGCGGCTTTCCCCGGCACTGGTAAATAGTACGGATGCCGTCAGCTCGTTTTGATATTGCGACGTCGTGATCAGAGTGAGATACACATTCTCCATGAAGGGCAAGGAACACATCCGTCTTGCTGAGGTTTCAGCGAAGAGATCCCGATCGCTTTTCTTCACACGCGGCTCTCGAATTGTAGGATTCTCCGGATCGGGAACGAGAGGCCGAGCATGAGTGGTGTAGATCAACCGTCTGGAAGCATCAACGACCGTTTTGTCCGTTTTCATCTGGCGGCCATCATTGACTCCGCGGAGGACGCCATCATCAGCAAAAATCTCGATGGCATCGTCCAGAGCTGGAATCCGGGTGCGGAAAGGATGTTCGGATTTACCAGCGCCGAAATGATCGGCCAGCCAATACTCAGGCTTTTGCCCAAGGGGAATGAAGATGAAGAAGTGACCATTCTGACGCGACTCCGGGCGGGCGAGCACATCTGTAATTTCAAGACCCAGCGCTGCCACAAGGACGGGCGCCTCATTCCCGTCTCGCTCACCATCTCACCTGTGCGCGACGGCGGCGGCAGAATCATCGGCGCCTCGAAGATCGCGCGGGACATTACGGCGGAGCGTGATCAAATGATCGCTCAGAACGCCTTGATCGAACGTCTCCAGAAAGCGCTCTATGAAATTAAGACGCTGCGGGGATTGCTGCCGGTGTGCATGCACTGCAAAAAGATTCGCGACGATCAAGGCTTCTGGCAGCAGATGGAGGCGTACTTCCACATGCACAGCAACGTGGAGTTCAGCCACGGACTGTGTCCGGAGTGCGTGGAGATTCACTACCAGAAGGTCGACTAATCCGGGCTCCGGCTACTGGCGCCCCTTCAACCGGTCGAGCATCTTGGCGTGGATGTTGCCAAAGCCGCCGTTGCTGAAGACGCACACCACATCACCGCCCTGCACGTTCTTTGCGATGTGTTCCACGATGGCGTCCACGTCGGCGAGGTAGGCGGTCGGTTTGCCCGTCGCGGCGATGTCCTTCATCAACTGCTCGGGGTTCAGCCGTTCCTCGGGCTTCAATTGCTCCAGCTTGGCGACCTGTGAGACGACGATGCCGTCGGCGTCGGCGAAGGAGGTGACGAGCTCGTGCTGGAAAACATTCCGGCGTGTGGTGTTCGAGCGCGGCTCGAAGATGGCCCACACCTTTTGCCCGGCGAACTTCAGGCGCAGCGCACGCAGCGTCTCGCGGATGGCAGTGGGGTGATGGCCGAAGTCATCGACGATGGTCACGCCGCCGGAAATGCCGCGCACTTCCATGCGGCGCTTGATGCCTTTGAAAGTAGAGAAGGCGCTTTGAATCTGGCTGTTCTTCAGCCCGCAATGTTTCGCGGCTGCGACGACGGCGAGCGCGTTGCGCACGTTGAGTTCGCCGACGAGATCGATGTGGAATTTCGCGGAGGGAATCTCGAACTCGCTGGCGGTGGGGCCGAACTTGAGGTTGAACGCGCGCACCGAGTTGTCTTCACCGAGGCCGAAGCGTTTCACCGGGCAGTGCGTGACGTTGAGCAGCGGCGCGAGGTTCGGATCATCGCCGTTGCCAAAGAGCTGGCCGTTGCGCGGGATGAGCCGGATGAAGTGCGAGAAGGTTTTCTGGATCGCGGCGAGGTTGTCGAAGATGTCGGCGTGATCGAACTCGAGGTTGTTGATGATCGCGACCTCGGGCAGGTAATGGATGAACTTGCTGCGCTTGTCGAAGAACGCGGTGTCGTATTCGTCGCCCTCGATGATGAACCATTCGCTGTCCGTGAAGCGCGCGCCGGCGCCGAAGTTGTTTGGGATGCCGCCGATGAGATACGACGGGTTCAGTCCGTTGTGCTCAAAGACCCAGGTGAGGAGCGAAGTGGTGGTCGTCTTGCCGTGCGTGCCGCTAACGACAATGGAGCGTTTGCCACGGATGAAGTATTCCTTGAGCAGCTCGGGCAGCGAGCAGAAGCGGAGTTTGCGTTCGAGCACCAGTTCGGCTTCGGGGTTGCCGCGGGAGATGGCGTTGCCGACGACGACGAGGTCGGGCTTGTGGTTGAGATTGGATTCGGAGTAGCCGTTCATCACCTCGATTTGTTTGGAGGCGAGGAAAGTAGACATGGGCGGATAGACGCTCTGGTCCGAGCCGGTGACGACGTAGCCCTTGTCCTTCATGGCGGCGGCGGCGCTGGCCATCGCGGTGCCGCAGATGCCGATGAAATGGACGCTCTTCACTTCAGTAAACATGGAGCGGTTGTTTTCGGGCGGGCAGGGGAGAGGCGCAAGTGAAAACTGGTAAAGGAGACGCCGGTGAATGTCCAATGACGCAATGCCCAATGCCCAGGGGTGGGCAACCAGAGTCCTTCTTGATCATTGGTCATTGTGTCATTGGACATTTGCATCTGTGGCGGGCTTCCCGTTGAATGCGCGCCATGCTTGAGACTGAGTTTTATCCGGCGACGCAGAAGGATTCCAAACGACTGCTGATCGCGTTGCACGGACTGGGCGACAGCACGGCGGGTTACCGCTGGATGCCGTCGGCGCTGCGGTTGCCGTGGCTGAACTACCTGCTCGTGAACGCGCCGGATGACTACTACGGCGGCTATTCGTGGTACGACTTCGCAGGCAATCCCGGGCCGGGCATCGAGCGCAGCCGCAAGCTGCTGTTCGGCTTGCTTGATGCCCAGCGGGCGAATGGTTTCCCGACGGAGGAAACGATCCTCTTCGGTTTCTCCCAGGGCTGTCTGATGACGGTCGACGTTGGCTTTCGCTATCCGCATCGATTCGCCGGTCTCGTTGGCGTGAGCGGCTACGTTCACGAACCGGCGCGCCTGTTGCAGGAGCTTTCGCCCGTCGCGAAAGAGCAACGCATGTTGTTCACTCACGGTACGCAGGACCCGCTCATTCCGTGCGCCGACGTGCGCAAGCAGGTGGATGGACTGAAGTCCGCCGGGCTGAACATCACGTGGCGTGAGTTCGCGAAGGTCCACACCATTGCGGGCGACGAAGAACTGGATGTGATTCGTGATTTCGTCAGCGGTGGTTTCTCGCGCTGACGCACAGCCTCACCACGGTTTGGTGCTCAAAGAGGTCAGCTCCCAGCGTTCGTCGAAGAA
>Ga0154020_10009944_pt1 | contig 10924 bp, 7 predicted proteins | sample Klosneuvirus_201_FD_109709 | JGI IMG/M metagenome (GOLD analysis project Ga0154020, IMG submission 109709) | Active sludge microbial communities from wastewater, Klosterneuburg, Austria - Klosneuvirus_20160825_MG | ecosystem: Engineered > WWTP > Aerobic digester > Activated sludge | place...
ACGGTCGGCAACATTGCACTCACCGCAGGTGCCTACACGGACGGCGACACGCTGGCCGGTTTGGGCGAACCAGCGGTGGTCATCGCTGCCGGCAGCGTGAACTACACCCCGACCTATTCGGGTGTGGCCAGCACGACGATTGGCACGGTCGCCCTCGCGGCCGGTGGCAGCCTCCTCAATGGTGGTGTCGCGGGTAACGTCACGGACAATTCCGTGATGGTGAATGATTACCTCGATGTGGTCGCGGGCACGAATGTCGCGAATCAGATCGACGCGGGTGAACTTCGCACGTTTGTCGCGGGCGCCTACACGGCGACCGTGACGGATGGTACGATCACCTACTCGCCTGACGCGAGTACGGGCGTGAACAGCGCGAATGCGTACGGCGTCAAGCTGGACGGCGTTACCCTGACCACGACCGGAGCCAATGGTGGTGCGATCAATATCGCTCCTAACACCAACGGCCAGTTCAGCCAGGTCTCGAACCTGACCGCCACGGCGGCTCAGGGCAACGTGACCGTGGCTGCGGGTAACATCCTGTCGCCGACGTTCAGTAACGTCACGCTGCGGGCCAACAATGGCGATGTAGTGATGAACGGCTCGATGCTCATGTCGCTGCCGAACGTCATCAACAGCCGCACCTCCAACGTGTCGATCTCGGGCATCACGCTCCAGTCCGACAATGGCAACGTCACCGTCGCGGGTGATCTCGGCGAGAACATCGCCTACAACGCCGGCTTCATCGCCGTCACCGGAACGTCCGATAATCGTACCGCCACGATCTCCAACATCAATCTCGTCGCCAGCAATGGCGCCGCGGATGCGCTGGCGGTTGACGGCAATGTCACGATCTCGGGCCGCATCGGTGGCGAGGATATCACGCGGATCGATACGCTCACGCTCGTCGCGGGCAATACGATCGATGATGTCACGAAGTTCGACTCCTCCGTTGGCGGCACGAGCAACATCGAGGCTTGGAATATTGGTCAGATCACCACGACGGGCACGACGGAATTCGTGAACGGCACCGGGGTGGCCAATATCTTCGCTTCCGATGGTGCGACGACGCGTACCTTCAACGGTGCGCTGCCGTACACGCTCGCCTCCACGGTAACGACCCCAGGCAAGGGCAGCGCGCTCAACCAGATCGATGGCCTGACCTTCAATGGTGCGGTCAAGGGTGGTACCAACAGCTGGACCACCGGTACGGCTGCTGAAGTGCTCGCCTCGAAGATCGGGAACATTGTCATCAATGCTCCGGTTGACCCGACGTCCACGACGGTGTTCAGCTCGTCCAACCTCGACATCGTAGCGGTTCCCCTCCTCGGTGAGGCGGTCGCTCAGAATGCCGCGGTCGCCGCGTCGTCCAAGTACAGCACGATCGACGCTTACTCGATCGGTAACATCACGATCACCCACAACCTCCAGGGTGCTTCGTTCGGCAGCGCGGTCTTCTCCGGAAGCAACGCGTTCGTCGCGGGTGGCAAGATGGGTAATGTGACCATCACCTCCACGATGAAGGGCACCGTCCAGGCCCCGTTGTTCGCGGCAGCCGCGAACGGCAACGCTTGGTTCAACGTCGGTGACATCAACGGCACGATGGCCGTCGCCAACACGGCGGCGGGCTTCGCGGGCGTGACGACGGACGGTACCGCCTTGGTGGCGATCCCGACGGCGAAGTTGTCCATCGGTAACGTTACGGTCGACGTGGGCAGCTCCTACGTCCCACCAGCGGTGCAGAACGCAGATATCGGCAACGCGGGTGGTGGTGCTGGCGGCGGCTTCGCAGTCGCGGTCGGTGTCGACGTCAACGCTGCGGGTAACTACTTCAGCGCGGCAGCCGCGACTGGAGTGCTGATCGACGCGACCCGTGCGCTGCACGGTTCGGCTGGTAACGTCAGCATCGCGAACAACTCGATCCGTCCTGACAATGATACCAAGGGTCCAGCCCCAACGGGCGCGGCAGCTCCTGGTGTTGTGGTCATCGCCGGTGACGGCACCGTTGCGGACGATATCCTCGATATCGTGAACGAGCTCGTTCCAGCCGGCGTGGTGCCGGTTGAAGACGGCGAGTACTACACGGTCGGTGACGTCAACGGAAACGGTGACGCAACGGCTGATGATGTGGTTGTCTACGTGCTGTAAGGTACGATCCGACAAAAAGTTAATTAACCTCTAACCCTCAACCTAAGGGCCGGTCCTGCGAAAGCGGGGCCGGCCTTTTTTTTGAGCATGTAGGTGGCCTCGTTGAGGCCGCTGAGATTGGCCCCGCGCAACCCAACCCGCTGCAGGATCGGATGTTGATCCCCAAAACCTCCTCCGTGGTCATAAACTATTACTGAATAAAAATTTATGACTTTGTCAGGAACTCTTACACCTCTCCCGACACCATGCGGGTATGGTATTCCCTAGACTCCGCCCGCCCGTCGACGGGCCCTCTTGCATAACCCTCCGACATGCAAGCAGGATGAGTAATTCTAGGGTAGTAGTAGTGCCCATAGGGAGATATCCCTATTTCACTTGCACCCAGGTCAGGGCGGACCTACCGTCGGTATAGTTTACACACCGTCCTGCCACACGCTCCACTTGGTCCTGCCTCAAAAAAGATTTAGTACAAAAATATTACCATGAAGCCCAAGCAGTTATGGGAGAAATCCCCGGGGTCTTTTGACTTCCGAGGTCGTTCGGAGCGAAATATGCTTACATCTACTCAAATGAATTTTTGCCGTTCAGTCCCCGTCGTGGGCCTCTCGCGGGCCGTTGTGGTCGCAGGGCTCCTGTTGTCCACCGTGGTTATTCCGAGCTCGCTCCAGGCGCAGTTCTTGGCCGGTGACGGCTTCGGATTTGGCGCACCCGCGCCGGTCGTAAAGCCCCCCGTTCCGGCACCGGCACCTCTGCCTCCACCGACGAACTACACACCGGCTCTTCCACCTCCGCCGGCACCCCTGCCGCCGGCGCAACCGCTCTTGGTTGGCCTCCAGTCGGGTCTGACCCTTGTGCCGTCGATGGTCGCAACACTGTCGCAGCTCAATCAATTCGTCGGACAATTTAACAGCTCGGGGGCCAACCTGCCCACCGCCACGCTCGCAGGTGCGGTGCAAACCGATATCGTCGTTCCCGTCGCTCCCTCCTCGCCGGCGTTGCCTGCGGTCTCTGCATTTACCAGTCCTCCGCCGGCGACCGTGATCAGTCCTTTCCTCGCTGGGTTCGGATTTGGTGGCCCAACGCCGCCGCCTGCGGCTCCCACGCCTCCCCCGGCTCCTTTGGCTCCGCCTCCGGTTCTGGAGATCAGTTTGAATGTGACGGGTTGGCAGTATTTGGTGCTGAAGTGGGGTGATGTGAACCATCACTTCTATGTCGGCGACTCGTCTGGCGTGCAGACGTTCAAGGGGACCGCACCCTTGTCGAGCTACTCGACGTATTTCGCCGCTCTGCCGCCGGAATCCGTTCCCGAAGGTGGCGCTTCGCTGGCTTTGCTCGCAGGAGGTCTGTTCTCCCTCGGCGCGCTCCGCCGCCGCTTCCGCCGGTAAGCCATCCTCCCAGTCTCGCAAAAAGGCAGCCTTCGCCGGCTGCCTTTTTTTTGTGCGTGTAGGTGGCCTCGCTGAGGCCGCAGAGATTGGCTAAGAGCAACCTATCCGTTCGAGGCGTCGCCATCCCCAGCGGCCTCCGCGATGCCACCTACAATAAGCCAACTACAACAGCACCTTTTCAACCGCGAGCTCTTCCCGCGGGCGGCCCGCCAACTCCCGGACCGCCGCTACGACTCTTTCCGGCTCGATCGCGCTCAAACAGAGCAAATCGTGGGGACAGTTCCGCACAAGGCCGCAAGGTGCACATTCCGGAGGGGCGTGCAGGTTGATGTTGGCAACGTAATCAACCGTCGACGGAAGCGCCCGCCCCCCGTGGATCACCACCGAGGGGCAATCGACCGCCCGCGCCAAGTGGACGAGGAATCCCTCCAAACCGACAAAAAGCATCGAGCGGGCCAGGACCGCCGCCGCCTCACGGAGCGAGGTCCGCCCTCGCAGGTCGAGGGTGATCCCGGGAAGCACCGGGTCCGAGGCGGAGCCGAGTTGCACCAGCGTAAAGTCGTCTTTCAACGCCGTCGCGAGACGGGTGAAACGCTCTACTCCCCATTCCTTAACCGGGAGGGGGACATTCGCCGCCAGACCTGTCGAGTGCAGCGCGATCTGGCGCGGACGGGCCGGAGCGGCGTCCTTTTCCTTTGGATCGAGGTGCAGGTAGGGACGAAGCGCCACGGTTCCCGAGAGACCCGCCACCCGACACATTTCGGCAATCAGGTGATGGGAGGGGAGGATATCCCGTTCGACATTCGCCGGATCCGCCCGGGCGTAGGCAGGAGTGACAACCGGTCGTTTCAGGCGGCGGAGGATCCCAAGGTAGTAGGGATCGATCGGACATACCGTCACCGGATCCGGGTTTCCAAGGAACAGCTCAGGCCGCTGGGTGAACATCGCATACGGTGTTCCCCGAAGCCGTGCCTCCCGCAGAACGGCGGTGCAAAGCAGATCGTCACCCAAACTATGAGCCCCAAACATCAGGCTCCGCCGGGGAATACCCGACTGGATCAACCGGCGCATCATTCGAGGCAAAACGGGAACACGTCCCCGCCATCGATTCGCGAACGAACGGAGTGCAGTGTAGGCTTCCATCGGGCTCCGCCTGCAGGGCGAACCGCGAGGAAGACAGGGAAAGGCGGGACAAATTGCAATCAACTCCCGCGTAAGCCGGCGGGCGGCGGAAGATGGGTAATCCCGCGCGGTGCCAGAGTGAGGTGCAGATTTGCCGTTGACCGATGGCGAGCACTTGAACCATCTTCCCCCCCTTCAGTCGTGATCGGGTCGTTTGCGATCGGATCCATGACCCACTAAGGAGAGGTGGCAGAGTGGTCGAATGCGCTCGCTTGGAAAGCGTGTGTAGGGTAACCTACCGAGGGTTCGAATCCCTCCCTCTCCGCCAGTTAAAGTGCTGAATACCAGCACTTTGATGTTTAAGACGAAGTTAGGTTGCCAGTTGACGTGGCAACCTAAACATGGAATCCACCTCGTTTGTTGTTAGTCGGTTTGAAAATCGGAACGGAGTCATCTCATGGCGCGTGTCGGGATGGCTTCACGGCGTGCGCGTTCGCCGCAACTTTGGCACGCGTGACGAAGCGGCCTCGGAAAAGGCCGCTCTTGAACTGAAGGCGCTTCAGGAGGCGTCAGGGATGCGGTCGTTGACGACCTTTCTGACACCAGAGCAGCTGCGCGAGGCCGAGGCCGGTTTCACGCGGCTGAAGGATAGCCCGTACTCCTTGACGCTGCTCTTGAACTTTGCCGTTGAGCAGTACCGGCCGCCGTTGGCGGCACGGCCCTTGGGCGAAGCGATTGCCGCCTACCTGGAAGCGAAGCGGCGCGAGACCGACAGGGGTGTGCTCTCCGAGATCCAGCACACAACGATCCGCCGCCAGTTGAGCGTACTCCAAGCCCATTTCCCGGACGCCACCCTCGATCAGCTGACCGCCGCCTCGCTGACCGCGTTCTTTGATCGCGGCAACCCGTCCCTCAAGACGTACAACAACCGCCGGGGCGTGCTGTCGACGTTCATGAAATTCGCCCACCTGCAAGGCTGGGTGGCGGCCAATCCGGTGACCGGGATCGGATTTCATCGCATCAGCCATCGCCGGGGTTCGGCTGAGACCCTGTCCGCGGATCGGGCGCGTGAACTCATGGCGCACGTCGAAACCCTCCACGGCGGCCAGTTGGTGCCGTTCTTCGCCCTGTGTCTGTTCGCGGGCATCCGGCCGTGCCTGCGGACGGGCGAAATCCTCAAGTTGAAACTATCTCAGATCAACTTGGATACGAGTGTGATTCATATCGAGCCGGAGGTGTCGAAGGTGCGGATGAAACGGAATGTCAGCATTCAGCCCAACCTCGCGGCCTGGTTGGCCGCCTACCCCTTGGAACGCTTTCCGGTCATCTTTCCCAATCTCCAGCGGTGGCGCGCCAGAGTAGCGAAGCAGTTCGGCCTCTCGCATGACATCATGAGGCACACCTTCATCTCGATGTTTGTGGCCAAGTTCCGATCCATGGGAGAAGCCGCGCTTCAGGCGGGAAACTCTGAGACCATTATCCGCAAACATTACCTCGACTTGAAGGACGCGGAGGAAGCGGAGCGCTTCTTTGGCATCTATCCCGCTAAAGGCGCTCTCGGCGAGGCACCGCCGCCGCGGGAGACGGAGGCCGTGGCATTCCCTGGGACCTCGCCCGCGCTCCGTCGCACCGGTTGACGCCTCCACCAGGGTATGGACACCCTTAAAACGCCCTCCCTGCTCTCCCCGTCCCTGGTGGACGTTCAAGCCCTTCGTCATTGCGGCATCTTCCCGGTCGGAAAGGAGCCGTCGATCCGGACGCTGCGGCAATGGACGCGTCTGCGTCGCATCCCCCATCATCGTGTCGGACACTTCGTGTACTACGATGTGGCCGAGGTGGGGGCGCACATCCGCACCCGCCTGAAGGTACCAGCTCGCGGCTGCTAGCAGTCGCGCTGGGTCGGAGTCAGTTGAGCGTCGAATCGTCCGGCGTCTCGCGGCCCGCCAACAGGACGCGGGCCCGCAAGGAATTGATCAGGGAAACAAGGGGCTCGATCTCAGCCAGGGCGGCCTTGGCCGCGCCGGGTGGCCACTGTTTCCAGAGATGACGTTCTCGCTCGACGACTCGACACGCGGCACGGAGCTCGCGCAAGACGGAGTACGGCGCGGTGGAAAGTGCCTCAGTCGCGACTGCGCCTTGGTAACTGCGGATTCGACGTCGCAGATCGACCGTGGAGAGGCTCTCCCGCTCCGCCAAGGCGAGCCACTCCTCGATGGTGCGCGGATCGGTGAACGCGAGACCCACTTCGCAATGGTGGGACCAGGTGAGTGTGTCATGTCGACATGACACCGGAATCCGCGAGCACACCATTTTTGCATTGCGCAGGGTGCCGGGATCGAGGCCGGCGGCCGCCGCGCACTGCGTGATGAATCCGCGACCTCGATTGTACCCGGACGCCAGGACATCTCCCAGCCAAGCTGTAGTGGTCTGGCGGTGACTGGACGCGCCATGGGCCAGCCTCGCGACGTGCGCCACCACAAGGTTCCAGGCATCATTGCGGAGGCTCGGGGCCAGCACCAACCCGAGCCGAGTCGCGTGAGCGACCGCGCCGGCGGGAAGCTGGCTGATCAGCGAGTTTAACTCAGTTTCCACAATGGAGCTGGTGGGGCCGTTTCGGCAACCCGAGACGGTGCTGGAGGGCGAGCACGTGTTTGCGGAATCCCTCCGGAGAAAAGCCGTGCTTGCGAGCGTAGTCACGCAGGCTGGTGAGGTCGTACTCGGCGATCCCGGTCGCATAGATGAGGGCGTCGACGGCCAGATCGCGGTTCTTCTCAGCGGCGAGTTCGTAGACCAGATCGCGGACCACCTGTGAGGTTGAGCGAGGCTCGTCCTGCTCCACTCCCAAAGCCTCCCTCACGTCCTCAACGATGCCCTCTTGTTCACACTCCGCCAGGATCTCGCGGACTGCGGCAGCCCTCTTCAGCCGGCAAGGCTGGGCGGTGGTGGGTTGTTGGGGAGGGCAGCAGTGGGGCGAAAGCATGGTCCTATTTTGGGGGGACCAGCGCAAAGAAGATTTGTTGCAATTAATTAGCTTAAATGTTTTGGAGGCCAGTTGAGATCAGGGACGCCCGAATCAAGTGCGCATGCGGACCTGTGATTCAGTGTCCGCAAACACGCTGACTTCGTCTGGATGGACCCGACTGGTGATCCCGGTCGTCGCGATCGCGGGTGATGGTCAAATCACCACGATGAGGGGAACGGCTCAGCGGCTCCGGCTCTTGGTGGCCTCCACCGCCGTCGCCGCAGGAGTGATCGTTGCACGGTGAAGCAGGTGCTTGAACCGTGCATGATCTAAATCCAGTTCAGAAATCTACTCCGGTACACCGCGATTGCCGTCGCGAAACCCATACGTTCGGAAGCGTCCAATCCGAATCCCGGAAACAACGGACTCGAATCACTTTGTTGCGGCAGGAAGTTACCCCCCAAACCAAATGCCTTGGACCCGACCACTTGAGCAACCGAACGGAATCAAGGTTCAACAAGAAAAACGGAAGAAGTCATCCAACGAACCCCAAAGAAGTCCCGCTCCAACCTCAGCCAAGGATCCCAAGGCTGAGACGCCCGGAGACGATCCTTCAACACCGCCGTTCACACCAACGACAGTTCAACCGGCCACCCAAAGACCCCAAGAATAATCCCTGTTCGTGCTATCCCACCCGCACCAAAATCAACCGAAAATCGTTTCAAACCATCCAAGGAATGGCTAACCTAACGATGTATTCGAAGTGAAACCACTTCACTGCTTCATCCATCCAAGAAGGAACACGCCACCCCTAAGAGGATTTAGGTTCGCCAGCAGTTTCATCAACGGGATCTCACCAGCTTCTCACCAGAAACTGACTGGAATACGACTTTTTCAGCACAAGCCTTTTCTAACGGGTCATAGCGTCAATCTCCATTTATTACATACAGGTGGCCTCAATTTCGAAAAGGGCACGGGACCCGCTCGCGCAGTCATCCGTCCTCGGCCCGCTGAAAGGCGCCGCTTCCGCTCTTCGGGCCTTCGCGGTCGCCCGCGTGTCGGACCCAAGACGCGCGGGACCGAGAACAACGCTGACAATGACCAACGATCGGATGCAGCACCGACACGTGAACTCCAAGTCGGGTGATCCTGTCTTTTTGGCGGTCGAAAAACTGCTGTAGTTCAGTCGTAATTTCGCTGCAAAAATGCAGCCATTCCGCTGCGACTTGCTGCGATTGTGTTGTCGGATTTCTAGCGGAGGCTAGAGGTGGCGTGTCTTTCCTTGAATAGATAAGGCGTCATGTCGAATAGACACGTTATTATACTCGTGCTGAGCATGGTCTCTGTTCGTTCGGAGCGAAACGCGTACTGAGGTTGAATCTCTGTATCGTGAATTAGGTTACACAATGAAAAATTGCTGCGGGGTCGGAGGTTTTCATGAAACCGTCGTGGCCATGTTCAGCAGTTGAAGGCGATGGTGAACAGTGCGTTGGTGACTTTGATCTAGGGATTTGCGAGAGATAACTCACCGCGGTTCCTCAACGCAATTCTATGAAACATTCGTTTATGAAACGATGGCAGTAGAGTTGCGTCTATCCGGAAATACCCGCGCTTATCCAAATGCGTAATATTTTGTGCTAAAGCGGGATAAGGGCATTTTCTGAAGGGAAATTCCTGGTGATCCCTAAGCCATGCTAGGATTCGAACAAGTCCTGAGCTGCCTATGAGTCCGATGTCGCTCCTGTCCTTACGTCGCGTAGCAATTCGATGTTTCGTGGGTGTGGTGGCGTTGGCCGCCGAGTTAGATTGGGCGCGCGGGGCGGACCTGATCGGGAGGCGGGGCGTCGATATCCAGGGAAAGGCCGAAGGATCGATTCGGCTCCTCGCGGGGAGCGAGGCGCAGGTGGCGCCTGGAGCTGAAGTAAATGGGCGGGTGATCTTACCGATGACGGAAGCGCCGGAGGTACTGGGGCAGACGAGGGAGTCGAGACTTCCGGCGATGCTCGCCACTTTGCGGGGAACGCTGGAAGGGCGGCGGATTCCAGCCGAGGCCGCGGAAACGGTCGTCCCGGTGACGCTGCCGGTCCGCACGGTGATACGCACCGGGAGCGAGGTTGTAATCCGAGGTTCGGCGGAGGCGCCCGCCACGATCGCGGGTGGAGCGGACCTGCGCATAGAATTCCGGCTCGAAGCGGTGGGCTTGGCCCCTGGGGACTACGGGCGCTTGGTGGTACGGAACGCGCGGGTAGTGCTCGGCGCGCCGGATCCGTCGCGGAGGACCCGTTACGGCTTTGCCTCGATGGAAGTTGGCCCCGGAGGCCGGGTCGATTTGGCCGGGCCTGTGACGGTGGAGATCGGAGAGCTTTCGGCGGTCGAAGGCTGTTTGGGCAAGCCTCGATTCGCAGACTGGCTAGACCTACGGGTGGCGAATGAATCATCGGAGGTGCGGGTGATAGGGGAACTGCACGCGGCCATGCAGGCCGCGCGGGCGCAGGTTGTGCTCGCCGACCGCGGCCGCGCGGAAGGGTGGATTCTCGCGGACCGCGTGACCGTCGGAGAGCGCGCGACCTTCCGCGGCAAGGAAGTGGCGGTCGGCCGGGCCGCCGGGCCCTTGGGTAAGGTACCGTTCGTGCGCGAGGTTTTTCGGCTAGAAAGCGGACTCGCCGAGGCGGGGCTAGGACTGGCGCCCGGCTTCCTGGCGACGGCGTTCGTGGAGAACGAGCGCGCCGGGGTGCGCCTGGAACCGGATACGACGGTGGCGGAGTATGCCGAGCACGCCATGCGTGAAGCGGTTCTGCGGACGCTCACACACGCGTTCTTCGCCTGCGATCTCACGGAGGTTGTGGTCGACGCCCGGGTACCCGGGGGCGTACGACGGCGATCGATGGTGGTCGACCGCAACGCATTTGTCGCGGTCGTGGGGGGCCTCGCGAGCGCCGCGAGTTTGCCCGAGCGCATCGCCGAGATTTCAGCCAGCCCGCTCAAACTCAACCTGCTCGAACTGCGCTTGGCCGGGCTCGCTGCGCGGATGGTCTCGCCATGAACCCGTTCGCTTCGCTCGCTGTGAACTCCAGGTTCCTCGCCCTCTTCGCCGTGATTGTGGCCGTGGCCCCGCCGCTGCTGTTTGCCGGTTACTACGATGTGGTCATCACCGGCGCGACGAGCGGCGGACCGGTTTGGGGCTCTGGGCCGTACACGGCGAATAGCGATCTCCCTAAAGCCGCCGTTCACGCCGGCCTCGTGGCTGTGGGCCAGACGCGAATCCTGCGCATCACTGAGCGCTATCCTGGCTCCCAAACGAGCTTCATGG
>Ga0154020_10009945_pt1 | contig 10924 bp, 13 predicted proteins | sample Klosneuvirus_201_FD_109709 | JGI IMG/M metagenome (GOLD analysis project Ga0154020, IMG submission 109709) | Active sludge microbial communities from wastewater, Klosterneuburg, Austria - Klosneuvirus_20160825_MG | ecosystem: Engineered > WWTP > Aerobic digester > Activated sludge | place...
CAATTGCTTGGTGCATATTATTTCTTGCAAATACTGCAGGACGAAAAGTGCTGCGCTCTGGTACGGAATTTCTAAATGAAACAATTGTTATCTCTGTCGAGGGAAGCGAAGTCAATCGGTGAACTACCCGAGCTGCCTCATCCAGAGAAGGATTCCTGAGGCTATATTTCCTATTAATATCTTTGGTCAGCCAGAGTTCTGATGCTTCATCAACTGCATCAAACATTTGTTGACGCAACGGATCATAATAATTTGCAATGTCTATATCATCTTGATTGAAATGGATTTCTTGATCTCTCTCAGGTAAATAAAGTGATATTTTACGTGGCTGTGATGATGAATTTTCAAGCTGGCTACTGATAAGGCTTCGACGTGAGCTGATAGCAAAGTTGTGAAGGGAAAGTTCAATTCCGGTAGTTTCTCCGTTTTGGCTACGGATAAGTTTCAAATTAGTATTTTCTATCTCAGGGATATTCATTGGGTGAGATTATACACAAAGTTGAATCAAAATGTTATACTTAAGCAAATTTATGCGTTACTCAAAACTATTCCCAAAAACGATTAAAGAAGCGCCAAAAGATGAAGTCGCAGTTAATGCGAAATATCTCATTCGAGGAGGCTTTATCGATAAATTAATGGCAGGATCGTATTCTCTTCTTCCACTTGGTAGACGAGTTGAACGAAAAATAGAGCAAATTGTTCGGGAAGAGATGGATAAGACGGGTGCCCAAGAAGTCCTCATGCCACTTCTTCATCCAAAAGAAATTTGGAATGAGACCGGTCGCTGGGAGAGTGCAAAAGAGGTTATGTATCAATTCGAAAAAGATGAGAAAAGTTATGCTCTCTCATTTACTCATGAGGAAATTGTCATGGATCTGATCCGCAAGCATATTAACTCCTACAAAGATCTGCCTGTTAAGGTCTACCATTTTTCTACTAAGTTTCGTAATGAGCTACGCGCAAAATCAGGCATTTTACGCGGCCGAGAATTTTTAATGAAGGATCTCTATAGTGCGCATACCACTAAAGAAGACCTGATGGACTATTACTGGAAAGTAGCAGATGCATATATCAGAGTATATGAGAACCTCGGTTTGAAGGCGTACATTACCGAAGCATCAGGGGGTGTCTTTACCAATGAGCATACTCACGAATTTCAAGTTGAGAGTGAAGTTGGAGAAGACACTATCTATATGGCAGATGGATGGAAATTCGCTAAAAATGAAGAAGTAATGACAGCTGAAGATCGGAATGCCCCTGGTCTTCGTTCTTTTAACTCAATTGAGGTAGGAAATATTTTCCCTTTTGGAACTGAAAAATATGCAGAGCTTATGAATGGAACCTTTACCGATAAAGATGGTACAACTAAGCCTGTCTGGTTTGCAAGTTATGGTATAGGCATAACTCGTTTGATTGGAGTTTTGGTCGAGGTATTTCATGATGATAAAGGTATTGTTTGGCCCAAAAATGTAGCTCCTTATCAAGTGCATTTAGTAGGGTTGAATGAAAAAGCAGAGGAAGTATATAAAAAGCTTATAGATGCAGGTATTGAAGTATTATTTGATGATCGTGACGGAGTAAATGCAGGTGAAAAATTTGCTGATTGCGACTTACTGGGTATGCCAGTTCGGCTTGTTGTGAGTAACAAAACAGGAGAGCAAGTAGAGTGGAAAGAAAGAAGTGACGAAAAAACAGAGCTGTTGAATTTGGAAGAAGTTATTAATCGCCTCAAAAAATAATTATTTAGGCAGAGGGAGAAAGCCTAATATATCCACGTGGAAAATAAAAGTCCAAACTGCTGTATATCCAATAAGAAGAATAGGTATGAGAGCCAGAAGCAAAATCTTTTTTGATGAAGAGCCCTTATTTTCTGCTTTCTCTGTCTTTTTTTCTTTTTCAGATTTAGCAGCCTTGTTATCTACCACTCCATAAATTGTACTTGATGGAGTCACAGGAGTTTGATGAGAATTCATTGAAATATTACTGATATTTGGTGTCGGCGTAGCATATTTAGCAGCTAAGGCTGCGTAATCTACCGTAGGCTTTCCTAGAGATGCTGGAGGGGTCTCAGTATGCGATGCAGGAGTAGACATTCCAAGTGGCTTATCTGTTACAGAAGGGGTAGGAGTTGGTGTAACTGACGTTACTGGGGAAGGTGCAGTAAGATCTGGGGCCTTGGGAGGAGTTGCCAAAGGAGCTGGTGACTGAGGTTGTTCCACTTTAATTGGAGATGCAGGATTTGCAGGCGTTTGAGGAGCTGTCTGTGGCGGTGGTGCTGACTGTGGGTTAGCAGTCCCCATGACTCTGTCATAGACTTCCTTTAACTTCGGGTCAAGGCTGGAGGCAGATTTAGGATCCATAAATGAAGAGTTAGTTTAACTCTCTTTTATGATCTTGCATTGCAAGACTTTTGTCAAGTTTGTTGCTATACTACACCCATGAAAATCATTGTTACTCATACCTCACCCGACTGGGATGCGATAGGTTCAGTTTGGCTAATTAAGACATTGTTAGCAGGATGGCAGGAAGCCCACGTCGAATTTGTCCCAGCAGGTAGTAAAAGTCCACGTTTGAAAAATCTTGAAGTATCCCCTGATGAAGTGATCGTTAAAGTCGGAGATGATGAAATTATTCACGTTGATACCGGTCTTATGGCACTTGATCATCATCAGACTGCAGATCAGAAAGTTTGTGCAGCTACCCGAACTTGGGATTATATCCAATCACAGTTTGGGAAGGCCCACAATGAAATGAAAAGTGAACATGCAGAGGCTATTTCTAGAGTTGTAGCAATTATTCTTGCGGATGATCATTTCAGAGAGGTTTTTTGGGCAGATCCGATTGCTGACTATCATGATTTCTCACTTATCGGTGTTTTGGAGGGCTTAAAGTTAGCCAAGCCCAATCAGGATGATTATTATGTAACATTTGGGATGGAGTGCTTGAATTCATTAGTACATACTTTTGAAAGTAAAATTTGGGCAGAGAAAGAAATTGCTGATAATGGTGTCATTTTTCCGATTAAGGCAGGGAAAGCGATTGGCTTTGAGTCATTAAATGACAATGTAATTAAGCTTGCACAAAAGATGGGTTTTTTACTCGTTGTTCGCAAAGATCCGAGAAAGGGGTACGTCCGGATAAAGGTACGGCCTGCATCAAGTAAACATGATGATTTGGATCTTACTGCGGCATATGAGAGGCTTCATAAAATTGATCCTAAGGCAACATGGTTTTTACATGTCTCAAAAAAAATGCTTCTTAACGGAACCTCAAAAAATCCCGATATGGTCTCAAGTCAGCTAACACTTGAACAAATAATTGATGTTTTGAAAAATTTGTATTAATATCATTGCTATGGACGACTGTATTTTTTGTAAAATTGCAAAGAAAGAAATTCCTAAAGAATTTACCTATGAAGATGAAGATATTATGGTTTTCCCCGATATTAAACCCATAAAGCCAATTCACCTTTTAATAATTCCCAAAACACACATTAAAGAGTTACATGTTTTAGATAATGCGGTACTCTTTGAAAAATTAGGAAGAGTTATCCAACAAATGATCTTAAAAATGCAGCTTGAAAATAAAGGCTATCGAGTCGTTATTAATGGTGGTGGGGCACAGCTTGTCGATCATCTTCACATCCATCTCATGGGGCCTGTTAATAAGGAAGTCTCTATTTAACCCAAAGCACCCCAGGTCGACATGCAGGTTTACAAAAAGTACCCATTTAGAGTAAAATAGATCCCTATACGTTGAATTGTCCTCCTAGTTTGGCCATTCGGCTTTTCAGAACTATCCGTTCACGCTTCATGGAGTAACTTTAGGAGGATTAAGAAATTCTAAAATTCGCCGTTAAATTGGCATTTGTTAAGAATTTCTAAAAGGAGGTGTTCTTTATTATGGTATCTGTAAAAAAACAACCAGGTGATAGTGATGATGCGATTATTCGTAAGTTTTCTCGTAAAGTAATTGATGCGGGAATTGTAAACGAAGCAAAACGTCGTCAATTCTACCTCAAACCTTCATTAGCCAAAAAATTAAAGGCTGAAGAATCTCGCCGAGCAAGAAAGAAAATTGTTTAATGGCTGACGTAAAAATTCTCACTTTCGTTGAAAGTCGATACAAGGTCAATCGGAAAAAGATAAAAGAGGCAGTTCACGAAGTACTTGATGTAAAGAGCATAACAAGTAAATGTGAAGTGTCCCTAGCTTTTGTTGGTGATCGCAAGATGCATGCATTGAATTTAAAATTTCGCAATCTTGATAAAACTACTAACATTCTATCGTTCCCTTTAGGTGAAGGTGAACAGACGCCTCTTCCGAGTGGAGTTCTTAGGTTAGGTGATATTGTCATCTCTTATCCGCAAGTCATTAAAGAAGCAGCAAGAGACGATATGATGGTCGATGATAAAATAAATGATCTATTACAACATGGTCTTTTACATCTACTTGGTGAACATCATTAGTATCTCAGTAATTTTTAAGGTTTAAGGTATGGTTTTTTATCGAAAATATCGTCCACAAAAAATAAATGATCTGGATAGCGATCAAGTCCGTCACAAGCTTTTTTCTGTATTGAGTAATTCGGCACCTACGTTTTTACAGGTTCCTCATGCTTTCTTATTTACCGGACCAAAGGGACTTGGTAAAACTTCAACAGCGAGAATTGTAGCTAAAGTTATCAACTGTACAGGGCGAATTGATACATCAGGAAAAGACTTAGAGCCTTGTAATGAGTGTGAGCAATGCATCTCCATAACTAGTGGCAATAATTTAGATGTGTATGAGATAGATGCAGCCTCGAACCGGGGAATTGATGAGATACGGGATCTCAAAGAAAAAATCCGCCTTTCTCCGGTCGGTGCAAAGAAGAAAGTTTATATCATTGATGAAGTTCACATGCTCACAACAGAAGCATTTAATGCATTACTCAAAACGTTAGAAGAGCCTCCGAGCCATGCAATTTTTATTCTCTGTACCACAGAATCTCATAAAGTTCCTGCAACAATTTTGTCCAGATGTCTGCATATTAGCTTTAAAAGGGCAACAATTAAAGAATTGGTAAGAGCATTTAAACGAATTGTTGAGGGAGAAAATCTACAAGTAAGCGATGAGGTTCTGACAGAAATTGCAAAGTTATCAGATGGAGGATTTAGAGACGGCACCAAAGTTCTTGAAGAGTTAGTTGCACTAAGTGGAGGTGGGGAAATAACCGAAGCAATCTTTGAAGGTAAGCATCAGGTTAGTAGTGTTAGTAACAAAATAGAAACGCTACTTAAAGCATGTGAAGTTCGTGAGATTAAAACTGCATTTGATGTAGTAACAGCTCTCCAAAGTGAAGGAATTGATATGGGATATTTTCTTTCAGAACTTATTCTTGCGCTTCATAGAATATTGCTACAAAAAGTAGGAATCGAAACAGAGAATTCCCTTGAAACAAGTTTTGATATAACAGAAGTTAAGAGATTAATCTTTCTTTTCTCACGTGCAACAAGTGAGATCAAGTATGCCGTAGTACCGATTTTACCGCTTGAGTTAGCTTTGATTGAATGGTGCCAAGAGAATTCAGAATTAGGAATTGAGAATTCAGTATTAGATTCACAGGAAAAAATTGTCCAAAAAACAGAAGTAACGGTCTCAAGTTTGAGAAGACATGCGGGCAATATGGCTAAAGAGCGAGCTGTTAGTGGTGATGTAGTTGAGAAAGTAATTCGTGTTAAAAATGATCCAGCAGAGGTAAGTATTCTTAAGTATAGAGCAACTGGAGACCATACCCAAGAATGGATGGATGCTCTATGGAAAAATACATTAATTGAAGTTAAAAACCACAATCATATGATTGCCGGAGTTCTTAGATCATGTCGCTTGGTATCATATGACCGAAAGGTTATTGTCATAGAAGCAGCAGCTAAATTTCATAAAGAAAAATTAGAAGAAGCCAAAACTTTTGCGGCAATTTCAGATGTGTGTGTAAAATTGATTGGAAATCCGGTTCAGATTAAGATAGAATTGAAATCGAACTAAAGAAAGGTGGTGATTTATTTATGCAAAATCCATTGGGACAATTAGGCGAACTTAAAAAAATGCGTGATCAAGCTATGCAGATCCAACGTCAGCTAGCAGCTGAAGAGATAACTGTTGAGAAGAAGGGTGTTTTGATCGTTATCACAGGTGATCAAAAGATTAAAGAGATTCAGACGAATGGTAAATCTGATAGAGATATCGCAGAAGCAGTTAACGAGGCTGTCAAAAAATCACAAGAAATCGCTGCTAAAAAACTTCAAGAAATGTCAGGCGGATTAGGTGGACTTCTGGGAGGAATGGGCGGTAAGTAATGCTTTCCTTTCCAACTGTGAGTAGTGATAAAATTATTATGGTTAAGCATCTAAAAGTATGCTTGATTATTCAGTGTTTTGTGTATACACTAGCTTGAGATGAAACTCTTCAGTGGTAACTCCAATAAACTCCTTGCCGAAAAGATTGCCTCTAGAATGGGAATATCAGTTTCGCCATCTGAGATCTTTATTTTTCCTGATGGTGAAAGACGTATCCAAGTTCAGGATAGGGTAGTAGATGAAGATGTAATTATTGTCCAGCCGACAACCCCCCCTGTTGATACAAATTATTTCGAATTATTCTTCTTAGCGGATGCCGCAAAGAGGAGTGGTGCTCGTTCTGTTACGGCTGTTGTCCCGTATTTAGGTTATCAGCGTCAAGATCACGTTTTCCGTGACGGGGAAGCTGTCTCACTTGAAGTGATTGTTAACACAATGCAGTCTGTGAGTATCGATAAAGTAATTTCTTTCGATCTTCATACCATTAAAATCCCTGAAGTTTTTTCTATTCCGATGGTTCATTTATCTGCACTTGAACTTTTTGCAGACGAAATAAAGAAGCAAGGTTGGGCTGGGTTGGATACTGTTCTTGTTTCACCTGATATGGGAGGGATAAGAAGAATTGAAATGATTTCAAAATTGTTAAGAGATATGCCTTATACAACTATTGAAAAAAATCGGGATTTAGCAACAGGAAATGTAGAAATGGCAGAAATAACTGGTGAAGTTACTCATAGAGTTGTTATTGTTGATGACATGATTTCGAGTGGGGGAACTATTGCTAAAGCAGCGGAGGCTTTGAAGAAAAGGGGAGCGAAGGAGATCTATGTTTTTGCCACACACGCGGTTTTTTCAGCTGAAGCACCAAAGCTATTAGAAAATTCTGTTGTCGATAAAGTGTACGTTACCGACTCTGTCTTTGTTCCAAAAGAAAAAGAATTTTCTAAACTTCACATATTATCTCTTTCAGAAATGATAGCAAAGGCATTAGAATAACGGTTTGGCTTGAGAAATTGAGGCTGATATGTTAGGCTTAGATATTCTTTATGAAGATCCCCAAAGCAATCCAATCGACTATTGAGTCATTTGAAAAGTTACCCGGTGTTGGTCCCAAGACAGCTCAACGTCTAACCTTTTATTTACTCCACGTTCCGCAACAAGATTTAGATAGTTTCGCTGAAGCGGTGAAGAATCTAAAAATTAATACTGTACTTTGTTCTATCTGCTTTAGCGTCGGCGAAGAAGATCCCTGTAATTATTGTTCAAGTACATCACGTGATCATGGGACAGTTTGTGTAGTTGAACAGGCACTTGATGTTCTCGCGCTTGAGAAAAGCGGTAGATATAATGGGGTCTACCATGTCCTGCATGGGAAAATTGATCCTTTAAATAGTATTGGGCCGGATGAGATCTATATTCGTCAGTTATTTGATCGCATTAAGAATAGCCAAAATGGCCACTCTGTTAAAGAACTTATTCTAGCAACTAATCCCACAATGGAAGGTGAAGCTACAGCGATGTATATTGCAAAAGAAGTAAAAGAAAAATTCCCTCATGTTAGTGTGACTCGTATCGGAAGAGGACTTCCAATTGGAGCCGATCTTGAGTACGCTGATAGCGTAACACTCCAACGCGCTATGGAAGGAAGAAGCAGCTACTAATCAGCTTCAAAAAAAGAACTTCCAGGATGATTTTCATTCCAAGCTTCTGCCAGATCATGAAGAGAAAGAAGCATATCCTCTTTCGTACTTAAATCGTCAAAACTAGTTGGGGGAGTATACGTTTTAGCCTCTTCTAAAAAGGGAAGAGTTTGTTGGTACAGATGATCAATCCGCTCATTACCGGTAGAGATACGATTGATGGCATGTTTTTTTACGAAGCTTTCCCATTTTTTTTCTTCAGTAACGGCATTTGGTCTGCCATACTTTTGAAAGGATAAATCTTTATTGAGCATCTCAGTTGCTATAATAATTGGAAATTCTTCTGGATTATTTTTGTAACTTTTAATTAACTCAATCGTTCTATTAGGTAGTATTTTCTGCCCGGACATCCTAAATTCCAACACATCTGAATATATTTCCCAACATCGGTTGAACTCATCGCTTGCTTCTTGAGGACCAATAGGTCTTTTATCACCAGTTTTGTAATTTGCATATTTTTCTGTTTGGGTATGTCGACTGGGAAGTGTTAGCTTGTCTACTCTCTCTTGAATGTGAGAACGCATGGAATCTATGTCGAAATTTGGGTCAACGGGATAATTCATTCCAAAATAAACAAACATCTTTCGTTGGGCTTCCGGGTTACCTTGTGAGTGAACAAAAGATAATTTATAGTCACTAAAAATATCTTGTTCAAAAGGAGTAAGGGGAGTGAGCTCTGTTCTTTCGCCTAATTCTGTCATCGTCGATATAGTAGCATATTTGTTCGATCTTTACTCTCGGATAGGAACATGTATTAATCTATAGGGAATACCTGGATGCATCTCAATTTGAATCCGAGCGGCTACATCGATTACTTCCACATTTTTTGGAGACGAGATTGGTCTTTCGATTCTTCGATGATCATGTCCATGAATTACAAGATTGATTTTATCTGCGTAGTTATCAACCTCTTCAAGGAAATCACTTACATATAATTCTTCCATAGTAGGGTCATCAGGACTGGGAACATACCTCATTTGATCAAAATGGAAAATTGAAATATTATTTTTGTTAGTGAGAGTAGGTAACTCTTCATAAAACCGTGAAGATTGTTTATCACATAAATCTTGATAATCTTCCTCAGGCATATTTATATATCGAGGCATTTCCCCGTCAAACATTTTAAATCCTGGTATACCTACAAAACCTATAGGTTCACCATTTGGATAGAGTGTTATGGAATTACCCTCTAAAAGGGTAATATTACTTTCATTAGTAAGTATTTCGGTAGCCATAGATGGGTCTTGCTCTATATCGTGATTACCTAATACTCCGATAACAGGCTTTGTGGCTTGGCTTAAGATTGCTGCAGTATGACGAAGACTTTTTTGATCACCATGGTCAGTAAAGTCACCACAGTGAATAATTACGTCAGCATACTCGGACATATCCTTTACTGCTCTCTGGAAATCCGTGTAGCTTAGATGGCCCTTTCTTGGTTTTTTTGTAAGTTGACTATCTAAATGAGTGTCACTTATTCCTGCGATACGTAAAACATTTTCTGTCATTACGACTGATGAGGTTAGTATATCAACATAAACTGTAATTAGTGAAGAAGCAATTTCTCATTAGTTAAAGATGGTACAATATTTTAGTATTCAAATTTAAAATATAAATTAAATTTTAATTACGTTATGCCCGCCAATGTCATAGGATCATTTGAAGATAGTATTGAACAGGGAATATCGCAAGTTACTCAGCAAGCCAAGCAGCAAGTTGCTACCACTATCCAAACAGCCGCAACACAAACTACTGGTTCGACTTTTGCCACTTCTCCTGTTCATCCGGCACCAAGAGATGGCGCAGCACAGGTTGAAGCAAAGCCAGTAACAGATCAATTTAATGAGACTACTTCTAATTCTCAGCAAAACCAGACACAAAATCCTCACGATGATGCCAAAGCTCAACAAGAAAAAAAACAGTTAGAGGAAAGAGACCACATAGATAGGGAGAAAAAGTTAAAGGATGCCAGGCAGCGATTACAGCAACTTCATAATCAAGTGTATTATGACCCTACCTTTAACCGTCGCAAAAAAGAACCAACAGTTCAGGAGAAGTTAGAACAAGAAGAACAAGTGAAGCAACAAAAACAGATGGCAGAGTTGGAGGAGAAAAAGAAAAAGGAGCCGTCCATTGCACTTCATCAGGCACAGACCCGGGCTGAAATTAACCGTGGAGCGAGTGGATAAAATGTTTTGTTTATTGACAAGCTTCATTTTTTAGCCCTACAATTTTTATAGATGCGTAAATTATCAGGGAAGATTATATGGACGCAAATTCTTTAGACGACAGTATACCTATCTTTTAGCGCCTCATCGTCAAGTATTCTTCCTTGTTAATTGTTCGTTAAAGTTATTATGTTGTATTTCTCACGGCTTAAAGGCAAACAGGTTCAGACAGAGGGAGGTAAGCATCTTGGTAAATTAGTAGATGTGTTATTTTTGGCATCGAACACTCCTCTTATTACCAAACTCGTAGTTAAGTCTCCTACGAAGGAAGAGATCCTTATCCCTGCAGATGCGTTGAAAAAAGTAAGTCATACGTTGATTCTTAAAGACGAGTTTAGCATTAGTGAGCCTTCAACTGGAGATTTATCTCTTGTAAAAAATCTTTTGGACCAACAGATTATTGATGTCCAAGGTCATAAGGTTGTTCGAGTGAATGATGTAACGATCCAAGACAATGAGGGAGATAATCCCTCTTTTTATGTATCTGGAGTAGATATAGGGTTCAGAGGAATTTTACGCTGGATAAATTTAGAAGAAGCATCATTGCCAATTTATAAGGTATTAGGGTGGGATACACATCCTCATTTCTTATCTTGGTCAGAGATCCAGCCACTTGAGCTCGCCCGTGGTAACGTTCAGTTGAAAAAAGGACTTGATAA
>Ga0154020_10009946_pt1 | contig 10924 bp, 9 predicted proteins | sample Klosneuvirus_201_FD_109709 | JGI IMG/M metagenome (GOLD analysis project Ga0154020, IMG submission 109709) | Active sludge microbial communities from wastewater, Klosterneuburg, Austria - Klosneuvirus_20160825_MG | ecosystem: Engineered > WWTP > Aerobic digester > Activated sludge | place...
ATTTGTAAGTGAGCTGGTGAGAAAGTTGAAGCCGTATTTTGCGGAGATGCTGGACGGGCTGGTGACGGGCGTGGTGAAGTTTGCATTGTTGCACGTGGATGGGGATATTTTGATTGAGGGCGCGGCGAGAAGAATACGCGGGGATTTTAACAATGGCGCAATTGCTAATCGCACAATCGTTCAGAGCGCAACAAGCGGCGTCACATCGCTGGGCGTGGCGCCTGGCGGAACTGGAGCAGGCGCAAACGTGCGCTTGATGAACGGATCGGATGTTGATAATGCAACGGCGTTGCGCGTTGAATCAAACACAACGGAAACTCATTTGAATACGATTGTGACTGGCACTTCTGTGCTTCTCCCGTTTCGCATAAAAATGAACACAGTGGTAAAAATAGAATTAACAACCGATGGGGAGATAAATCTTGCGCCCGGCAAGAGGGTAAAAATTGGCAATGCCAGCGCCGCGCCGTCTGACACGCCCAGCGGGGGCGGGTATTTGTTTGTTGAGAATGGAGCGCTGAAATATAAGGGGAGCAGTGGGACGGTGACAACCATCGCGGTGGCGTGAGGTATTTTACTTAAGAATTGTTGTGTAAAATGCTTATGAGACACAAAATTGACATGTTATGATGGTTATTGGGCATCGCCCTACACTATGACTACGAATTTATCCGCTGGCATCGTCGGACTTCCAAACGTGGGCAAGTCCACGATTTTTAACGCACTTACCGCCGCGGGCGCGCTCGCGGCCAACTATCCTTTTGCAACGATTGAACCCAACACGGGCATGGTGGCCGTGCCCGACCCGCGCCTGCGCGAGATTGAGAAGCTCATCAAGACCGAGAAAATCATCCCCGCCATGATTGAGGTGGTGGATATTGCCGGCCTTGTGGCGGGCGCGTCGCAAGGTGAAGGGCTGGGCAACAAATTTCTGGGCCACATCCGCGAGGTGGACGCCATTTTGCACGTGGTGCGCTGTTTTGAAAACGCCGATGTGGTGCATGTGGCGGGCGAGGTGGACCCCATCCGTGATATTGAAATTGTGAACCTTGAGCTGGTTCTATCTGACCTGGATAGCGCGGAGAAACAACTGGAAAAGCTCAAGCGCACCGCCGCGCAGAAAGATGCAGACGCGGCGGCCAAGGTTCCCATCTTGGAGCCAATTGTGGCCGCGCTGAAAGAAGGCCACAGCGCCCGCAGCGCCATGCTGGCGCATCACATGGACGCGAACGCGCAAAGGCTGGCGCGCTCGTTTGGCCTCATCACCACCAAGCCAGAGCTGTATGTGGCAAACGTGGATGATGGCAACCCCACCGGCGAGGGCAACCCGTATGTGCAAAAAGTGCGCGAGTTTGCCGCCAAAGAGGGCAGCGGCGTGGTCGTCATTTCTGGGGCGATTGAGGCCGAGATTGCCGCGCTGGACAGCCTGGCCGAGAAAGAGGAATTTTTGCAGAGCATCGGGCTGGCAGAGTCGGGGCTGGCCAAGCTGACGCACGAGGCCTATCGCTTGCTCTCGCTGCAATCATATTTCACGGCGGGGCCAAAGGAAATTCGCGCGTGGACGATTCACGTGGGCGACAAGGCGCCGCAAGCCGCGGGCGTCATCCACACCGATTTTGAGCGTGGCTTTATTCGCGCCGAGGTCTACACGCTGGAGGACCTCAAGCAATTTAAGACCGAGGCGGCCATCCGCAGCGCGGGCAAGCTGCGCAGCGAGGGCAAGGAATACATCGTGCGCGATGGCGACATCATGCACTTTTTATTTAACGTTTAGTTTGCTGAACACTAGGTTAATTGTGACGGCTGGATTTTTGTCTCCCCAAAAAGAAGATGATGCGTCAAAAACCATGTTGTCTCCAAAATAACTACGCGTTATTTGACAGCAAAAAATTTTCTTGCCAATCGCAAACCCAAATTTCTCCGCCGATATAAAAATATTATTAGACATGCTATTGGGATTACTGGGGTTGGATTAATCGAAATAGTGAAATCTGGTAAAACATGTAATAAATTTACTAGAATTATCCGCGCAGGGAATTGTAGTAAGTAAGGCAACCCTACACCTAATCCCCATAAACCCAAAAGAATATCTATACCAAAAAGAATAGCGTCCTTAGCCATTTGACTTAACTCCTAGTGTTCCACCAGCCACCACCCGCTACTTCCTGCATCCGGCCGCGTTGGCGCTGATGGCGCAGGGCAGCTTCACATCGCCTGCAAAATACTGTTTGACCAGTGGCGAGATGTCTTGCTGGGTGTAACGCGCAAGTGTGTTGAAGAACGTATCGGGCGTGGTGATCTTGCCGCTTTGCTCGGTGAAATACTGGCGCAACGCATCGGCAAAAGGCTGTTTGCCCATCAGCTCGCGCAGGTCAAACAAAAATAAATACCCGCGCTGATACACGCCCACAAAATAGTCGCTCGTGTTGGCGTAATCCATCACCGCCAGATCAATGGGCGTTTTTGCTGCGCGGGCGTTGCCGATGGCGTTGGCTTTCCACCAGGCCACATCGTTTGGGTAAAAGTTCTCGTAAAACAAAAGCTCCGCATAGCGCGCAAATGATTCATCCAGCCACGGCGTTCTAATTTGGTCATTGCCCACCATGTGAAACCACCATTGATGCGAGGTCTCGTGCGCCACGGTGGCGATCAGGTCGTGGCGCGAGCCGCTGCCTTTGTAGCCCGCATACAACGCCGAGCCAATCCCCACCATCCCGCTGTATTCCTGCCCCTGCGCCCGGTCTGTTTCTACAATGCGAAATGTTTTATACGGATACGCGCCCCACAACCGCGAATACAAATCCACCGCGCGTTCCGCGGTGAGCAAAACATCCTCGCCAAATTTAGCGTGCTGCGGATACGAGTAGTGATAAAACTTCACGCCTTTCACATCCGAGCTTTGAATTTTGAAGTTGTCGCTGGCGGCGAAAGCGAACGTGCGGGCTTGTTTGAGTGCGTAGCGCCACAACCGCCCTTCGTGAAACTCATCGCCCGCCCCCGCCACCGTGATGCCATCGGGCGCGAGCACGTTCACGTCAAAGTCGGCAATTTCGCTGGCGTAGCTGTCGCCGATGGGAACATAGCCGGGGGTATACCAGTTGCCATTCTGCCACGGGGCGAGCAAAATATACCAATGCCCGGCGGTCAGGCTATACGCCCCGCGCGAGGTGTCATCGCCGCCAATGCCCGACGAGTTTTCCTGTTTTGGCACTTTTAGCGCGTAGTTAAATTGCAGGGCGATGGCCCCGTTGGCGGGCAAAGTCTGCGGCAATTTCACGGTCAGCACGGTCTCGGCCAAATCAAATTTTAGCGGGGCGCTGCTGCCAAAAATACGCGCATCGGTGATGTCAATCGCGCCCGCCCGCCGCGCTGGCGGCACGTTGAACTTGATCTCGTTCAGCGGCGCGCCCGCCGGATTCTTAAACTCAATGCGCTGCTGGGTGTTCAGCATGCCATTGGCGTAATCCAGGGTGACGTTTAGCACATACAGCGGGCGCTCCGGCGGTTTATCCAAACCTTGCAGCGGCGCGGCTTCAATCAGCTTTGCGCCGGGCGTGGCCTGCGCGGGCGCGGGCGGCGATGTTGGCGTGGGCCGAAATGAAACTGGCGTGCCCGCCGCGCCAGACAAGCCGCATCCACTCAGCAGCAAAATCATGCCGCCGCACATCACATCCGCAAAAAAACGCCGCACCCCGCGAGAACAAATAAAACCCATACCAGCAATGGTACCCCACAACCTCAAGGCGGGCGCACAGATTTGTCAATCGCGCCGTTCCTTTAAAAAATTATTGGCTCATCTCTTGAAAAGCTGGATTGGAAAAAATAAGATCGTTTTATTGTTTTTTATTTTTCACCGCCGAGGCGCGGAGAAAGAGAATTCTCTGCGTCTCCGCGTCTCGGCGGTGAAAAATAAAAAGCCTGTTTTTCAACCGCCTTCCATCAATTCGGAAGATGAGCCAAGCTATTTTTCGGTCACAACAAAACTGCCTGCCACAAACTCATTTTCCGCGCTCCCGTTCACCGGCAACCGCTCAAAGCTGGGGTAAGCGTACAAGCCAACCACAATTTTGTATTCGCCCGGTTTGGCGTTTTTGGGGATGGGTATGCCGCGCGTTTCGGTGATCCCCTCACCCGCGGTCCAGGTGGATGTGGGTTTCTCGCCGTTGCGCGGCGGGCTGTCTAGCGCGGCAATTTGCTCCCCGCCTGCGCCCAGAACATGCACAAACACGGTGTAATCTGCGCTGGGTTTGGCGATGGCTCTCCAGGTCAGGTCAAATGTGAGCGTGTCGCCCGCGCTCACCTGCGGCGTTCGCAATCGGATCCCGCTGAGTTGAATCGCGTTCCCAAACTGCGCGGTTAGCGGCGTTGCTGGCAGGTCGCCCGCGCCATCCAGCAAAACATACAACCCCAGCGCGGCGTCTTGAAAACCCTGCTGGTAAATGCGCGCGCCAAGTTTGTTTAGGTCTTGCGCGGGTTGGGGCAGGGGCTGCATGGTGGCCGCGTTGCCATAGCTCACCAACCAGACACGCCGCGCCGCGTTTTGCGCCAAAAATTCTTTTAGCATTGCGCTGGCCTGCGCGGGCTGGGCGTATAAATCGTTGCTCATCAGCCAGATGGGTGTGCCGGTTGGGCCGTAATAGGCGTAATGCGGGTATTGGTCGCTGTTTAGCAGCACGGCTACATCGCCCGGTTGCGCCCGCTGGCGCAGCGTTTGCAAAAGATCGCGGTAGCCGCTTTTTTGCCACGCCGGGTTGTATTGCAAAACGTTGCCATACGCAAAACCCATCCCCAGCATGATGGCCACCGCGATGGGCATGGCTTTGCCCAGGTGGCCCACCCGGCGAGCGGGAATGAACCACCCGCCTGCCAAAATTGCCAGCGGGGTGATGGCAAAAATCAGATAGCGCGGGTTAAAGTCTGGCACGATGGCCCCCGGCGAGGCGGTGAGCAGCACCAACCCAAACGATGCGATGATCCACGCGAACCCCAGCGCGGCCCAACGCCGCGTGGCGCGGTTTTGCGCCAGCATCACGCCGCCCAGCAAAGCCAGCGCAAACAACAAAAAGCCAACAAACGCCATCTCTGGCTGCGCCCGCAAGCCCAGCATCAGGCCGTTCACGCCGCGCTGAAAGTTGGTTAGCATTTCATTTGGCGTGGCAAACACGCGCCCGCGCCCGCCCGCCGCCCGGCCAAGATAACGCCATTGCAGGCCAAAAAACCATCCGCCAAAAACCAGCGCAATTGCCAAGTGCGCGGCCAGCCATTGCCCCATCACCCGCGCGTTTTTTTGGCGCAAAGCGTGAATGAGCAAGGCCAGCGCGTTGACCAGCAAAATGCCCACGCCGTAAAAGTGGGTGAACAACGCCCCCAGCGAGAACAGCGCCAGCGCCAGCCAGCCGCGCCAGGGTGCGCGGGGTTGGTTCAGCAAAATAATCGTTTGGCTGATGGCCGCCGCGGTGAACATGGCCGCCAGCGCATACATCCGCGCCTCTTGCTGAAAGTACACCATGATGGGGGCGCAGGCGACGAAGGTGGTGACAAACGTAGCGCCCGGAGCGGTCTGCCGAACTTGTTCGGACGTGCTCCGGGCGCTGGATGAAGCCCGCCACACAAACGCCACGCCCAGCACGCCGCACAACACGCTGAGAAAGCGCAGCGAAAACTCGGAATCGCCGCCAAAAACGCGCTGAACGCCAAGCAGGAGGTGGTAGAGCGGCGGCTGGGCATCCAGCCCGCCCACGAGCGCAAGGGCGCTTTGCTGGCTGGCCCACCACGAGTAGGCTTCATCGCCCCAAAGCGCGCGCTGGCTCAGCCCGGCCACGCCCAATCCAAACGAGGCAAGGCACAACAAAAATGGAAGAAAAGCGCGTTTTGACAAACAAAATTACGAATTACGAATTACGAATTACTAATTACGAACAAATAATTTTTAATTCGTAATTGGTAATTAGTAATTCGTAATTCACTTGATGCACAAATACATTTCGCCGTAAGCCAGCCAGTTGGTGATGTATTGGTTTTTGACAAACAAGCCCACCTTCCAGTTGCCCGCGGCCAATTCATTGATATTGAACTGGTATGTGCCTTTGGGGGTCACATCCACCTGGCGCGCCCCGCCGCCAGCGTTTCCGCCGCACCCGGCCTGGCCGTCAATGCGCAGTTGAATTTGATCCACACCCGCCAGATGCCACGCCGCGATCAGCGTTTTGTTGGTGCCGCGATTGTAATCGCCAGAACTGCCTTCAATAAAGCGTAAATCCTCAATTACGCAGAACTTGTACTCGCCGTGGCTGTCTGTGTCTTTGCCGCGCCAGGTTGGGCTGGATGGGTTGCATTCGGCCTGGTTGGGCGTGGGAGAAACAGCCGCCACGGGCGTTGCGGTGATCACCGCGGTGGGCGCAAGCGTGGGCGGCGGCGGCAAAGTTGGCAGGGGCGGCGCAACCACCACCGGCGCTTTCACGGCGGCATCGTTGGCTTGCACAAGCTCGGCAAATACCCAGCCCAGGCCGTTTGGCGATTTGTCAAACAAAATCTGAAACCACTTTTCATCTGCGCTGCGGCCTTTGACAATGGCGGTCGCATCTTTGTTGAGCTGGCCCAGCATAGAGTAGCGCGTGTCTGGGCCAGAGCGAATGTTTGCAAATTCGTTTGTAATCACCACGCTGGCGGTGAGCGAGGTTGGCGCGGCGGTTGGCGCGGCGGCCGTGGGCGCAACGGTTGGCGCGGCGGTTGGCGCAATTTGCGGGGCTGGCGTGGGCGATGGCGCCCCGGTGGATGTCACCATCACCGGGTCCGATGACCCCAGCACGGCGTTATCCAACCCAAAGGCGCGCAACAAAATGATGTGCGACCCGTCGCTCATGGGCGTCCAGGCAATGCCATCCAACGGAATTTGGGGCGCGCCCTTGGCCGCGTCTGGCGCAACCACATCGGCCAGCTTTGCCCCATCCACCCAAACTTCCACGCGGGTGATGGCTGCCCCGCTGGCGCTGCCTTTGATGGTGAGCGCTTTGCCAATCTCGGCTTTGGCCCCATTTGCGGGCAGCTCAATTTTGATTTGCGTGGGCGCGGGTGTTCCGCCCCCGCACCCGCTCAGCGCCAGCGCACAAGCCAGCGCAGACGCAAGTGCGCGCGCGTCGAAAGAGAGTGTGTTTAATCTTTTCACCTTAACATTTTACGCCGCGCCAGCGGCTGGCGCAATTTTTGTGAAGGATGGGGACAGGGGCGCGAAATTTTGCGCCTTCATCCTCATCTGCCATGTTGTTTTTATGGACAATAACCCATGCTATACGATAATTGACGAAGACAAAAATGGCTAAATCTATTCGTCAATTTCTGCCCCAGCTTTTTGCAGAGTTTCTGGAAAGCGAGCAGGCATCGGGCGTCATCCTGATTGTTTGCACGCTGATTTCTCTGCTTATTGCCAGTTCGCCCGATGGCAAAGATTATGCCGCCATCTGGCATATTGAGCTTGGTTTTGACACAGGCCCCATCCACCTGAAGCACAGCCTGGAGTTTTGGATTAACGATGGCCTGATGACCATCTTTTTTTTGCTGATTGGGCTGGAGATTGAACAAGAAATTTACGTTGGCAAATTATCCGATCTTCGCAACGCTTTGCTGCCCATTTTTGCGGCCATTGGCGGCATGACCGTCCCCGCGCTCATTCACTTTGGGCTTAATCATGGGCTGCCCACGCAGAGCGGCTTTGGCGTGCCCATGGCTACCGATATCGCGTTTTCGCTGGGTGTTTTGGCCTTGCTGGGCAGCCGCATCCCGCTGGCGCTCAAAGTTTTTCTCACCGCGCTCGCCATTATTGATGACCTGGGCGCAATTGTGGTGATCGCGCTGTTTTATTCCAGCAATTTCTCGCTGGTTTATTTGCTGCTGGCGCTGGGTGTTTTTGCCGCGCTGCTTGTTCTCAACCGGATGGGTGTGCGAAGTTTGGCGGTGTATCTAATAGCGGGTGTGTTCATGTGGTATTTCATGCTGCAATCGGGTGTGCATGCCACACTGGCCGGGGTGCTGCTGGCGTTTGCCATCCCGTTTGGCGATGGCGGTGAAGATTCGCCATCCTACAAACTGCAACATGCATTGCACAAGCCGGTGGCTTTTAGCATCATGCCTCTGTTCGCGCTGGCAAATACCGTTATTTCTCTGGCTGGCGACTGGGCAACGAATCTGATCACGCTGAACACGGCGGGAATTTTTGCCGGTTTGGTGGTTGGCAAACCGCTGGGCATTATTTTAGCCAGCCGGGTCGCGGTGGCGCTCGGCATCTCCAACCTGCCCGAAGATGTGAGCTGGAAGCATCTCATTGGCGCGGGGTTGCTGGGCGGCATTGGGTTCACCATGTCCATCTTCATCACGCTTTTGGCCTTTGACGACCTCGGCGTGGTGGAACGCTCCAAGATCGTCATTTTGTTCAGCTCGCTCATCGCTGGCACGGCGGGTTTTGTGTGGCTTCGGTATTCAGCAACGCAGAAAACCTAATTTCGCACGGGTAAAGATGCAAAATTAGAGACGCAAAATTTTGTGTCTCTACGATTTTTGCTCAATCTTTCTTTTGCGCGGTTCTGGCAAAAATGCCGATGGCCGGTGTGAGCAGCGCGGCGCTAAAGGCCAGCGCGGCCCGTAGCGAGGCGTTGCCGATCAGGCCAACCACCGGCCCGCCCGCCACCTGCCCCAGCGCGTCGGCCTGGCCGTAGGTAGAAAGCACGGTGGCCCGCACGCTGGAATCGCTCTCGCCAATTTGCTGGTTTTGCCACGCCAAAATAATGGGCGCAATCCCGCGCCGCAAAGACACCGCCGCCAAATACACGCCAATGGCGAGGACAAAATTCTGAGCCAGCGCAAACCCCATCAAACACACAAACCAGATGGCGCTGAGCCACGCCAGCCGCCGCGCCACCGCCCGCGAGTCGTTCTGGTCAAGGCCGCGCCGCGCCATGCCCACCATGCCCACGCCGCCCAAATGTCCGCCCATGCGGGTTAGGCCAACCCACACCGCGGCGGGCAGGGTGATGAAACCCGGGATGACAAAATTTTGCATCAAGTGCGCTGTCCACAACCGGTCAAAGCCCTCGGAGTATGCCCCCAAAACAAAGAACAGCAACAAAAAAAGCATGAGCAGCGGCTTGCCGCGAATCACCCGAACGCCCTCCACAAACGTGCCAAACAAATGGTGCAGCAAACTCTCGTGCGTTCGCGGGCGAGGCTTAAAGTTGGTCTCTGGCATCGCCATCGCCAGAAAAACGCCCAGCCCCACGCACAGCAAACCGCCAATAATGATGGGTAAGTTGACCGGCAAAAACGCCGCCAGCCCAATCCCCATCGCCGCGCCCAACACGCTGGCCACCCCGCCCACTTGCGAGGCGCGCGCAAAAATTGCGCTGGCTTTGCTCTGGCCGATCTCGTCCACCAACCACGCCTCCAGCGCGCCAGAATGAAATGTCCAGCCCACGCCCCACACCACCTGCGCCAGCAGCAGCACGCCAAAACTCAGCGCCGCGCCCTCAATGATGAAGCCCAGCCCGACCAGAAAAAAGCTGATGACAACCGAAAGGCGGCGGCCAAACACATCGGCCACAATGCCGGTGGGCATCTCTGCCACCAGCGCAGAAAGTTCCAAAACCGTGCCGGTGAGCACAAGCTGCAACGGGTCAAGCCCAATCCGCTGCACCTGGTTCACCATGCTCACGGTGAAAATAATGTTGACGAAAACGCTGAACGCGCCTTCAATGATGAGATAGACGGCAGGCGCGGAAAGACGACGCATATTTAATTGCCGGTAATCGGCGGCTAGCGGTTAATTGCCAGCAAAACTTTGCCTTTTGTGTTGCGGCCTTCCAAATACGAATGCGCCTGCGCGGTGTCTTTTAGCTCAAATACTTTGTCAATGCGCACATCCAGTTTGCCCGCCGCGACCCAATCAAACAAATCGTTGCAGCGCCCTAAAATTTCCTCGCGGGTGAGGGCATACGCGCCCAGGCTGGGCCGCGTGACAAACAACGAGCCTTTGGCGTTCAGAATTTGCAAATCAAACGGTTCCACCTGGCCGCTGGCCCCGCCATACAAGGCCATCAGCCCGCGCGGGCGCAGCAGGTTCAAGCCTTTCATAAACGTGTCTTTGCCCACCGAGTCGTAAACCACATCCAGACCTTTGCCGTTCATCAGCCGCTTTACCTCGGCCTCAAAATCGTGCTGGCGATACAAAATTACGTCATCTGCCCCGGCCTTTTTTGCCAGCGCGGCCTTCTCTTCGCTGCCAACGGTGGCAATCACCCGCGCCCCGCAAATTTTGGCAACCTGGGTGAGCAGCAATCCAACCCCGCCCGCCGCCGCGTGAACCAAACACACATCGCCCGGCTTGAGCGCGTAGGTGCTGCGGGCCAAATAGTGCGCGGTTGCGCCTTGCAGCATCAGGGCGCAGGCTTGCTGGTCGGTGATGGCATCTGGGACGGGGACGAGCTTCCACGCGGGCACGATGGCGTATTCGGCATACGAACCCAGCGTCATGGCCCAGGCCACGCGCTGGCCGATGTGCGTATTCCGTGTCTCGTCGCCCAGCGCTTCCACAACGCCCACGCCCTCCATCCCCAGCGTGGCGGGCAGCGGCAACTTATACACGCCAGAGCGTTGATACACGTCAATAAAGTTCAACCCGGCATAAGATAATTTGACCAGCGCCTCGCCCGCTTTTGGCTGCGGCGTGTCAATCTCTTCGTAAATCAGGGCGCTTTCATCGCCCGTGTGGTGTATGCGGATGGCTTTCATGCGCCGATTAAATCACAGAAAGCGCTACTTCAAGTTCACCAAAAACGTCAACAACTGGTCAATCTCGGTTGGCTTAAGGATGACGTTGTAATTGGTGGGCATTTGGCCGGGCGCGCATGGGCCAAGCGGGCAATTGTTTGGCACATAC
>Ga0154020_10009947_pt1 | contig 10924 bp, 7 predicted proteins | sample Klosneuvirus_201_FD_109709 | JGI IMG/M metagenome (GOLD analysis project Ga0154020, IMG submission 109709) | Active sludge microbial communities from wastewater, Klosterneuburg, Austria - Klosneuvirus_20160825_MG | ecosystem: Engineered > WWTP > Aerobic digester > Activated sludge | place...
ACAATTCCAATTGAATGTGCAGATTCTATTGTAGAAATTTCTGAGATAATTCCGGAACGTGCTAAAACTGTTTCAGCGCGTTTTTCAAGTAAATAAAGATATAGCTTTTCATTTACCTGAATCTTTCTGGTTATATTAAGAATTTGCCTTTGATTCCTAGGAACTCCTTTAACTTTTTCTTCATAAAAAGCTATTTCATCATTTATAGTATTTATTTTTTCATTTATTGCTTTTTCCGTATTAACAATATATTTTAAAATATCATTTCTCAGCAATTCGATTTTATATTCCACCTCTTTCACAGAAGTGCTTTTTTCAGTGGTTGTAAATAATGAACTGTTGATCTTCACCTGATAATTATACAGCTCAGTAATTGCTTGTTTCAGATACTCATCATTATCAGCAATGTATAAAGAAGGGGGCAATAATTCTTTATTAAGATTAGAGGTTATGTAATTTTTTAAATACAGGAGAGATTTTAATTGCAAATCCAAACTACGCTTTGCAAGTTGATTGGTAGATAGATTTTGATAATATTGCTCTTCATCTTTAGAAAGATCTAAAATAGCTTTTGATTCTTTAAATTGCTCCATGCTGTCTTCTATAGAATCCAAAATACCAATCACTTCAGTCAACTGCCTATCAATATCTCTTATCGTATTTTCATTAACCTTGATTTTGGTTTTTAATGAATTAGATATATATACCTTAGTAAGTGTATCTAAAAACATAACCGCCCTATCGGGATTTTCATCATCAACCGTTACTTCCAGAATAGCTGTATATTCTAAATTTTGCACACTCATAATTGATTTATACTTATTCACTAAATTATGAGGTTCATGAACTATAAATTGATAAGTAATGTCACCTAACGATGAGATTGTCTGAGTATTAATTGAATTAGATTTAGTGATTAATAAATAATAATTACTATTAATTATTGGCTCCCCAAAACGATGTCGCACTTTCACTTCTTTACCTTCCTCTTCATACATAATTTCAAAATTATCAGTGTCAATAATTTTAAAATTGAATGGAAATTCAAAAAAGTTTTGCGAATATACTTTTGCTTCAATTGTAAAGGGCATGCCTGAATAAACCTCTTTAGTTTGAATCCTCCCCACTATATAGTAGGAAATATCCATATTGAGTTTGTTTATTGTTTCAGCAATAATATCAGTTGAGGTAATTACTTTGGTTTCATTGGCCATTTTTTCATAATTACCATATAAACCCAAGCCACCATATAATCCTTCTTGATAGTTATAAGTCTCTTGATTCTTTAAGATTAACTGCGTTTTAGCTGCATAAATTTTGGGTAATTTATAAGAATAGAAATAGGCAATAACGACTGAGGCAAACACAAAAAACACTACTACATACCAGTTTTCAGCCAGACTGTTGATAATCTTTCTTATGTCTTTAATATCAACAATTGTAGTATTTTTGACCGCCATGTATTGATTTTAGTGTTCGTAAAGGTAAAAATATTTAGAAATGTTAGTTTTTAATGAAAAAACAAAACATACTAGCTAGTAACTTATGGTAAAACATATCGTATTATATTAATAACTTAAAGATATTCAATATGAAAAAAACACTAAAGGGAAGTTTATTCCTAATCTTACTTTCCATTGGAATATCAGCAATGGGGCAGGCTACTTTTCAAACAAAAGCATCCGGGACTTATACCGCAGTTGCTACATGGACAATAACAGCAGGTAGTGATGGAGATGGCAATAATTGGCCAGATGCAAATGACGATGTAATAATTTTAAATACATATACAGTAACTTACTCTACTGCTCAATCAGTCAAAAATTTAACAATAAATACAGGTGGGAAATTAAGCTCTACAGGATCACCTACTCTCTCTATATTTGGAACTAGTATAGTAAATAATGGTGAGCTAAGCGGTTCAGGCCACCTTGCTTTTAAAACCACTGCAACTGCAATAAGTGGACCAGGTACCTTTTCGACATCAGGGAATTGGGGGTTTGAGAAAACTACTACTATCGCTTCCGATGTTGTTGCAACCAATATCGCAAACATTAACCTAACCACAAACGGAACATATACAGTAACAAATAATGGAAGTCTTACGACTTCTGGATTTTTAAGTATTGGCTTAGCTTCAAATAGCGGCGTAAGAACATGGATAAATGCAAGTAACTCAAATTTAAGCGTAGCACGCATGTCTGTACCCAGTGGCAAAGGAATACTTATTGCATCTGCGACGGGAAATACTATTACATATACTTACGGAACCTCGTCTATCAATATTGCTAACCCCGCTTCAAGTACTTATTATAACTTATCTGTTACAAATGGAAATACAAAAGCACTAACTGTAAATACAATAGTAACCGGCAATTTAAGTATTGGGAGCAACACAACACTCAATGCAAACAATCATGATATAAATATTGGTGGAGATATAATCACTGCCTCCGGTAGCGATATTACTAACAATACTGGACTACTTACATTTAATGGCGCTGCGGGCGCACAAGTAATTAGTGGCAGTATAGCAAACATTTCCTGTAATGATGTGCTTATTAATAATTCTGCAGGGGTTACTACCTCATGCCCATTTACTATTAATGGAACTATTACCGCTTCGTCCGGAACATTTACAACAGGTACCACCCCTATATATATTCCTTCTGCGCTCGGTAGTACCGGAAGAATAGGAGACTGTACAGGGGGTAACATATCCGGCTCAAAATGGTTTATGGAAAGATACATTGAAGCTGCTGATTCCGGATGGCAAGACATAAGCTGCCCCATAAATGGAGCTAACATTAGTTCTTGGGACAGTACTCTGTATATGAGCCTTTCTCCATCCTGCCCCGATGGAATATCACTCTTAGATGATGGAAGCCAATTCTATTCTTTTGCCTATTGGAATGTAGCTGGTACAGGAGCTTGGTCAAACGTAATTGATTGTAGTGAAGCATTATCCCAGGCAAGAGGATATGAAATGTGGTTAGCAACAGATCTTATTTCATTTGATCCAACCACAATTCGCACTATTGGGACACCTAATGTAGGAACCATTAACACAACTATTGGAGATGCTGCCGGGGAATTTGCTTTAGTAGGCAACCCCTATATGTCCCCTATACTTTGGGGCTCCGTATTAACCGACAACTCCAATGTTCAAGATTACTTTCAAGTTTATGATGATATCCTCCATACTTACGCTATTTGGGATGAATCTGATGGCGATCTCACCAGTACCGGAAAACTTAATGGCAGCAATGGAGTCATCCCTGCCTATCAGGGTTTTTGGATAGAAAATGCTAATACCACTTCTACTTTTACTTTTAAAGAATCACACAAAACAACCTCCGCTCTTGAACTCTATAAAAAACAAAATCTAAATAAAAATATTATTAGATTAAAAATATATTCAAAGGCAATGCCTAATGCCCATGAATCAATTATAAAATTTAATGAGAATGCCACTCCTTATTACGATGCTTACGGAGATGCCTCTTTCTTACCAAGCCGGGATAAAAAATCTCCAAGCATAACCCCCCTAACACCTGACGATCGCAGGCTTGTTGTTTCATCTTATCCAATGCATGAAGAAATATTAAACATCCCTATTGCGGTAACTACAGGTGCCAAAGGAGACTATTTAATTGATTTTAAAAACATCAATTCTGTTACTGCATATTCATGCATGGTGTTAGAAGATGTTTCTGCAAAAAAACTGATTCCCCTAAATTCTGATTTTACGTATAGCTTTACATCGGATGATATAAACGGTAGTAAAAAAGACTTCATTTTGCATTGTTATAACAACTCATCCTCTTGCAGAACAACTACTACTTCACCTTTAGAACCAATAGTTATTGTAAATGAAAACGGAGTAAATGCCTATTTCAATTTCGAACAATCTACTCCTACTTCTATTCAAGTTTATAATGTTGTTGGGCAAAACATGCTAAACATAAGTAAAGAAATCTATCATGATGTGCTACCAATGGAATTAAAAAAATCAAATTCCGTTTATTTTATACAAATCACTACTGCTGATAATACCTATACTAAAAAAATAATCTATTAACTTAAGTTATAGAATTGAAAAAGCCTGATATTCTGTGAATATCAGGCTTTTTATTTGTGAACAACTCTGTTTATAGATAGCACCCTTCTCATTACATTAATTACATTTTTAAACATTTCTTTGTAGCATGAGTCCCGGATTAATTCTTTTATGTATCAGCATATATACTATCATTCTATTTGGCATTACGTTTATTACTGCAAAGAATGCAGACAATAAAACTTATTTTGTTGGTAATCGATCAAGCAAATGGTACTTAGTTGCTTATGGAATGATTGGAGCATCGCTAAGTGGCGTAACTTTCTTAAGCGTTCCCGGAGACGTAAGTAAAGGAGCGTTTTCTTATTTCCAGATGGTATTGGGCTACCTACTAGGTTATTTTGTCATTGCATTAGTACTGCTTCCCATATATTACAGACTAAACCTCACCTCTATTTACAGCTATCTAAAAGGAAGGCTGGGTATATATTCTTACAAAACAGGTGCTTTCTTTTTTCTACTATCGAGAACCATAGGAGCAGCCTTTCGGCTTTTTATCGTAATTAATGTATTACAGCTATTTGTTTTCGATGCATGGGGCATTCCATTTTATATAACTACAACTATTTTTATTTTACTAATAATTGCTTATACGTTTAAAGGGGGCGTGAAAACCATTGTGTGGACAGATACATTACAAACCACATTCATGCTGCTTTCATTAGTCCTTTCTGTCATTCTTATTTGCCGTCAGCTTGATTTTGGATTGTACGATATGTTTAATGCAATTAAAAACTCCCCCTATTCAAAAGTGATTGTAACTGATTGGCAAGCGAAGACTTTCTTCCCAAAACATTTTTTTGGAGGTATGTTTATCGCTATCGCCATGACAGGATTAGATCAAGAAATGATGCAAAAAAACATATCCTGCAAAAATATTGGAGAAGCAAAAAAGAATGTAATCACTTTCAGCTTTATTTTAATACTGGTAAACTTTATCTTCCTAGCATTGGGCGCCTTGCTATATATCTATATTACAACCAAAGGCCTCTCCATACCGGAAAGAACGACCGATGATTTATTTCCAATCATTGCATTACAACACCTGGGTACGCTATCTGCATTATTATTTATCATAGGATTAATTTCGGCAGCCTATCCCAGTGCCGATGGAGCACTTACAGCACTCACGGCCTCCTTCTGTATAGATTTTCTAAACTTTAAAGAAGAAGGCGAAAAAGAAATAAGATCGCTATCACAAACAACAATAAGAAAAATTGTACACATATCTTTTGCGCTGGTACTATTAGCTGTAATTATAATTTTCAGAATTGTAAATAACGAAGCGGTGATACGACAACTTTTCAAAGTAGCCAATTATACTTATGGGCCTTTACTTGGTTTATTTTTCTTTGGTATTCTTACTAAAAGGAATGTTAAAGACAAATATGCACCGATTGTTTGCTTGCTATCTCCTCTCCTATGTTATTACATTGACAGCAATTCCAGCAATATGTTAGGAGGATATTTATTTGGCAACGAACTATTAATTGTAAATGGCTTATTAACGTTCACGGGACTATTGCTTATTTCAAAGCAATCTATCAAACCGCTTCTTTAGAAAATTGCAAGTCGAAAAGTTTTTTATAGTGTCCATTTTGAGATAGCAACTGACTATGACTACCCATTTCAACTATTTCTCCCTTACTCAAAACAATAATTTTATCTGCCTTTTGTATAGTAGCCAATCGATGAGCAATCACAATACTCGTTCTATGCTTCATTAATATTTCCGTGGCACGCTGAATTAATATTTCTGATTCTGTATCAATGCTTGACGTTGCTTCATCTAATATTAATATGGTGGGGTTGTATAAATAAGCCCTAATAAAAGAAATCAATTGTCTTTGACCAACCGATAAGGTTGCCCCCCTCTCCATTACGTTATAATCATAATTACCCGGTAGTCTCATAATAAAGTCATGTGCACCCACTTTTTTAGCCGCATCAATAATTTGCTCGCGTTTTATAGAAGAATTATTAAGTGATATATTATTGGCAATAGAGTCAGAATATAAAAACACATCCTGCAATACAACACCTATACTACTTCTTAATGAATTAATATCGTATTTACGAATATCGCTACCATCAATTAATATTTCCCCTTTATTAAATTCGTAAAACCGATTAATCAAACTTGCTATTGATGATTTCCCGGATCCTGTTGATCCTACTAATGCAACAGTTTCTCCATGTTTCACTTCGAAAGAAACACCCTTAAGCACATAATTTTCTTCGTTGTACGCAAACCAAACGTTTTTAAAACTTATCGCTCCTAACAGTTTATTGCTTTTTAAGTTTGAATTATTGGTAATTACATTATGAGTATCCAACACTTTAAAAACCCTGTCACTTGCCACCACCCCCATTTGCAGGGTATTAAATCTATCCGCAATAATCCGTATCGGTCGGAAAAGCATATTGATATACATGATAAATGCCGTTAATTGGCCAACTGAAAACTCGTTATCAAAAACCCCTCTCCCTCCCCACCAAACAATTAATCCAATGGAAACAGAAGAGAGAATCTCTATGAATGGAAAGAAAATAGAATAATACCAAATAGATTTAATATTCGCATCTCTATGCTGTTTATTAATCTCTTTAAATTTCCCCATTTCAATTTCCTCTCTATTAAAAATGTGAACCACATTCATGCCCGTAATATGTTCCTGAACAAATGAATTAAGGCGTGCTATTTGAGTTCTCACATCATTAAATGTCTTATTCACACCATTTTTAAAAATGTTTGTACCAATTAACAACAATGGAAAAATGGAAAGACTGATAAAAGATAATTTCCAATTAGTATAAAACATTACCGACATGATTACAATAATTTTAAGCATATCACCAAGAATTACCAAAAGACCTTCTGAAAAAATGTCTGAAATAGCTTCCATATCTGAAACAACACGCGTAACCAACGTCCCAATGGGAGTTTTATCAAAATATTGTAAGTGCAATCGATTAATGTGATTAAATAACTTCACACGCATATCGCGTATAATTGTTTGTCCCAGCCATCCGGCCAGGTATTCATTAAAAAATTGAAGTATGCTTTCAAAAAATAAAATACCGATCATAACTAAGGTCATGTACAATAACATTTCTTTATCAGGGCGTACTACATAATTATCAAGGGTGTATTGTGTAAGTATGCCACGCACAGGAGAAACGAATGCAAAAACAATAGATACAATAGCAGCTGATATAAAGCTGGCTTTATAGGGTTTGGAATACGCTAATGCTCTTGCTAAAAGTGCAAATGAAAATTTCTGTTGAGAATTAGAGCTCATTTTAAAAATATTTTTTGTGGATACTTTACTTTCAGAAGATATAATCCACATGCCGGAGCTAACGGGCTTGCATTTCTACAATCTTTTTGGTTAATTATTTCTTCAAAATCATATAAAGACATTTTATGCTTCCCTAACTGCACCATAGTTCCAACTATCATACGAATCATGCTTCGTAAAAATCTATCGGCAGAAATGGTGAAAACTAAATCTCCTGCTTTATTTTTAGTCCACTTAGCAGAATCTATACGACAAATATTAGTTTTCGCCTGTGTATTCATTTTACTAAATGCAGAAAAATCTTTATGCTTTTTTAGAACAGCAGTGGCTTTATTCATTAAACCTAAATCCAAATCACTATAATAATACCAAGATTTATTTAATAAAAATGGATTTCTTCTTTGATGTATTAAATATTGATAGGTTCTGGAAGTTGCATCAAAACGTGCATTGGCATTATTTTTTGCAGAATAAATTTTATCAATAGAAATATCTACAGGAACCATCTTATTAAACCTGTAAATCCAATCAACGGTAGAGTCTTTATGTAAATTACTTTTAAATGAATCAAAATGGGCAAATAATTCCTTAGCATGCACCCCGGCATCCGTACGACAACAACCATGAACTTCAATTTTCTCATTTAACAACTGAGAAAGTCCATCATTTATTTTTTGTTGGACGGTTTGAGATGAGTTTTTTTGAACTTGCCATCCATTATATGCAGTGCCATCGAAAGATATTTTTATAAAATACCTATATATCACCTCATTATTCAAAATATAACCTTATAAATAAAACTCGTTCTATAAATTAAAACACATAACGTATGCTTAACGCACTGTCCCAAAAGTGAAAGGGAACATCATCACGGTAATCATAGAAATCAATAAATGGTTTAACATCTAACCCCAATGTAATAGGTATTTCCTGTATCTTATACTCAAGCCCTAATATTCCATCAATTCCAAATGCAACATGTCTTCTTCTTTCATAATATCCTCCTTTCCCATAATAAGGATCATCCTTCCACCTGTAATAATAATATCCTCCGTCTCCAAAATGAATACCACCACCGTAATACCAATACATTCCTTCGATATCATCTGCAAATGCTGCTTTATGCACCTCATACAATGCAGTAATCCTATAACCACGCCAACCCCAATTAGAAGATAATATTCCTTCAATGGCCTGTCCTGATTTAATAAAATGTTTAACTGTAAGTCCGGATGTCCAACCACCTCGAAGCCCTATACCGGTTTTATAGTCTTGAGAAAATAAAGTTGATGAAAAAATTAGAATTATGGTTAAAATAAATAGTCTTCTCATTTTTATTATTATTTATCAATTAATGTCTTCTTCTTTTACTGTATTTGCCCCCTGAAACATAACTTCCTGAGGTTTGTCCAAATGCATATCCTAATGAAATAGTGAATACTAAATGATGGTATTTATCATCTGACGAAACACCGGAGGATTTATAAAAAACAACAGGGCTTGTAAGACCATATCCGGCCCTTATGCAATATTCTATTCCCGATGCAAACTTTGAACCTGTTCCTATTACTGCACCAAAATCAACTTTGTTCCATATATCTTTGTTACTTGGATATGTGAAGGTTGAAACTGAATAAGGATTAGATATTGTGTTAGTTATCTCACCTTCTGAACGAGAACTAACCAAGAAAGATACTTGAGGGCCAAGCCCAATATAAGAACCCATTTCACCAAAATTTATATTTAATAAAAATGGAACATCTATATATGCCAGATCATATCGTACTTTATAATCTGTAGTTATGGTAGTGGGTTGTCCGGCAATTATGAGTGAGGATGAGTTTGAATATTTATAATCGCATCCTTTTTTAGAATAAACAACTTCAGTTTGAAAGGAAAGTTTCTCCGTAAAATCATACTCCATATAAGCGCCGGCATGAAAACCCGGTTTGAACTTATAATATTTCTGGTTGCTCGGAACTAATATATTGGTGTAGTTACCTCCGGCTCTAATGCCTCCTGATAATTGTGCATGTGCATTAGATGCTATTATTAGCACTAGAATGAAACAATATTTTTTTGTTTTCACAACTAACGAATGTGTTTATTTTTGCGCGAATGTAAGAATTCAAAAGAACAGTTCAATAAGAAAAAACAATTTAAAAGCTGCCTTTTTACTTAACATTTTTTAACATACTTATAAAAAATCTATCATCAACTACTTACTAACTTTGCTTTACAGAATAAAATAAAACAGTTTATGACAGACATTAAAGAATTAAATGAAAAAATACAACGCGAAAGTGCGTTTATCGACTTAATTAACCTTGAAATGGATAAGGTCATAATCGGCCAAAAATACATGGTTGATAGACTTTTAATAGGCTTATTGTCTAACGGTCACATACTGCTTGAAGGGGTACCTGGTTTAGCTAAAACCTTAGCAATAAAATCATTAGCATCGTGCATTCATGCAGATTTCAGTCGCATACAATTTACACCGGATCTTTTGCCTGCTGATTTAATAGGAACATTGATATATAATCAGAAAAAAGAGGAATTTAACGTTCGCAAAGGCCCTGTATTCGCCAACTTTATTTTGGCAGATGAGATTAACCGAGCTCCGGCGAAAGTACAAAGCGCCTTACTCGAAGCCATGCAAGAGAAGCAGGTGACTATCGGTGATACTACATTTAAACTTCCTGAACCATTTTTAGTGCTTGCCACACAAAACCCAATTGAACAAGAAGGAACGTATCCGCTCCCGGAAGCACAGATCGATCGATTTATGCTGAAGGTAGTAATTGGCTATCCAAGCAAAGAAGAAGAGAAAAAAATAATACGTATGAACATCAGTGGCAATTACCCTGAGCCCGCTCGTATTTTAAATCCTGAAGACATTCTAAAAGCACGCAACGTTGTTCGCGAGGTATACATGGATGAAAAAATAGAGAAATACATAGTAGATATTGTTTTTGCTACTAGGAACCCTAATGATTATAAGCTCAGTAAATACTCTGCACTTATCAGCTATGGAGCATCGCCACGTGCAAGTATTAATCTTGCTCAGGCTGCAAAAGCTTATGCATTTATTAAACGAAGAGGGTATGTTATTCCTGAAGATGTACGCGCTATATCTAATGACGTACTTCGTCATCGTATAGGACTTACTTACGAAGCAGAAGCTGAAAACATTACCAGCGAAAATATTGTAAGCGAAATACTCAATACAGTTGAAGTGCCTTAGTCACTGCATCTGAAATTAAATCAACCACTAAATTAAAATCTCTTCTTGAGAGTTATTATTCTCAATGGAAACTACGGAATTATTAAAACGAGTTCGTAAGATCGAAATAAAGACGAAAGGTCTTTCGAACCAGATTTTTTCTGGAGAGTACCATAGTGCTTTTAAAGGAAGAGGTATGGCCTTTAGTGAGGTCAGAGAATATCAGCCGGGTGACGATATAAGAGCTATTGACTGGAATGTTACAGCAAGAGTAGG
>Ga0154020_10009948_pt1 | contig 10923 bp, 11 predicted proteins | sample Klosneuvirus_201_FD_109709 | JGI IMG/M metagenome (GOLD analysis project Ga0154020, IMG submission 109709) | Active sludge microbial communities from wastewater, Klosterneuburg, Austria - Klosneuvirus_20160825_MG | ecosystem: Engineered > WWTP > Aerobic digester > Activated sludge | place...
CACGCCGAGGGCCTAATTTGTTTCAGCAACGCTACCGAATACACGCACGTTGTCAACAACTATTTGCACACCGGCATTAGCGGTGTGGCGTCGATCGACAGCGACGACAACAGCAGCGTAATTATTACCGGGAACATCATCCGGAATTGCACATCAACGGCAATCGAGGGCCTATTCCCCGCGGCAACGCTCGGTGGGAAGTGTGTTATTTCCGGCAATTTGATCTATGACAGCGTAAAGGTCGCGCTGAATTTTACGCCATCGTTCGCGGCCGGAAGCGGCCCGTACAACTGGGTCGTTACCGACAATTTGTTGAGCGGGACGCGGCTAGATGTAAGCAAAGGATTTGGCATCCTCATCAGCAACAATATCATCACGTCACCTGCCGACACGACGAACGTGATGGTGAATCTGAACGACAGCCAGCAGGTTACTTTTTCCGGCAATCAGGTCACGGGCGGCACGAACGCGATCTACATCGCCGGGGCAAACAGTGCAGCAATCAAAGTCGCTGGCAACACGCTGCTGAATAATTACGCGCGCGGCATCAACATCGACAGCACAACGACTGGGCGAGGAAACAGCGTCGAAGGCAACACGATCATCGTGGAATCTGCGTACACAACGAACGGAAGTTACTACGGCATTACGCTGGCCAATAACTGGGCTGCAATTTCAAACGTCATGGACATCCAGACAACCAGCACGAAATACGGCATCTATTGCCCGAGCGGCGCAGCGAGCACAAATGGCGCGATCGTACAGGGTAACGTGATTCGATCTGCGGGGCTGGCGTATGCGGTGCGCGCAGATGGCGGGTCGCAGAACAATTGGATCGTCGGCAACTACACGCAACAAGCCATCAGCAATGGCGGCGGCGGCTCGAACACAGTCGCCGGCAACTACACGATCTATTGACGACATGACCATGATCATCCGTTCAATCTCAGAATTGCGCGAGATCGCGCGGCACGATGCGCGGACTACGCCGTACTGGTGCAGCTCGGCCCGGACGATCCGCATCGCGGCGAACATCCGAAACGTGGCCGCGATCAGCAACGTGCTGCAGATTGCGGGGTGTCGGTGATGCACGAGGCTGAGATTTCGATCATGGATTGCACGCGAAACATGCTGGCGCTAAGCATCCACATTGCGCTCGCTGGTCGTACGGAGTTTCTTGCTGTCTACCTGGAAATGCGTAATGCGTAAGCCGAAGGTCCAGCTACAAAAGCCCCCGACACAAAAGACCCAGCCACGAAAACCGAAGCGTTCTGTGGTATGTCACGAGGACGAGATTGTTGAGCGGCTGTCGCGCGGCGAGCCGATGGCAGTCATTTGCCGAACTCCGAATTTTCCGCAATATGCAGTCGTTCGTCGATGGATGATGGAAACGCCAGAATTCGCAGCGCGCATTCGTGAAGCGCGGGAAGCTGGGTTTGATGAGATTGCAGCCGATGCGCTGTGCATCGCCGATGATCGGAAGTCTGGTGAAGATGTAGCCTGGGCAAAGCTGCGAATCGAGACGCGGCTCTAGCTGTTGGCGAAGTGGGACCCGAAGCGGTACGGTGACCGTATTCACAACGAAGTCTCCGGTCCTGACGGCGGCCCAATCGAAACGAGAAACCTGACGGACGAAGCTCGTTCGCGTCGGATCGAAGAACTACTGGCAAAGCGCGCTAAGCGCTGAGGAATGACATGGCAACGATTACGGTATACGCCGCTGCGACTGCAGCATCTGACGGGTCAACGATCCCGCATCCGGTATTCAACGCGACCGGACTGGAGTGGATCATCGTCAGTGCTGACAACCTTGGCGCTGGCGAGGAAGTCGATGGCGAGGAAGTCGATATCTACCGTCTGGCTGGGCAGACTTGGGTAGTCGCCACGGGCGACGGCGTTGCGTTCAAACTTACTGGCACGGCGGGCGTCAACAACGCCGCGCACATGCGGTTGGAAGGCGGCGGCTGGTATCAGTTCCGGAAGGACGCCACGGCCGGCGCTTGTGGCATCTACGTGGACGAAGGCCCGGGGATCAGTCGCTGATGTTCGGCTCCCGATGCGCTGAAACCACGTCCACTGCCGGCAACGGTGCGACGCTGACGCTTGCTGGCGCCATCACTGGATGGCAGCTGGTCAGCAACGAATTCTGGGACGCGACCAATTCGACCGGGATTCCGTTTCAATACTGGTGCGAGAACCTGGACGGGACCGAAGTCGAAGCAGGAACGGGGTATCTGACGGCAACGACGACACTGGTCCGCGACACTGCGCCGGAGTACACGCTATCTGGTGGCGTGTCCGGGTCTGGCACGGTCGTGACCTTCGCTTCCGGAGTCAAACGCGTATTCGCTGCGCCGATCGGGCGCGGGATTCTGCCGACACTACCTACGATCAACACAACGGCTGCGGCGAGCGAGCGGCTGGAGTCAACGGCGTTCCCTGTGGGCGCGGCATCGACCGCAACGCTATTGAACGACAAGGTCTACTACGTCCCGTTCTATCACTCGTGCATGGATTCGGTGAGCGGGGTGGCGTTTTCGAGCACGGTCGCAGGAACGAACGATATCGTCTGCGGCGTGTATACGATGTCGCCGTTCACCGGTCGGCCGCTGAAGCTGCTGAAGCAGGGTGCGACAATCACGAGTGTTGGCACTGGAATCAAGGTGTCCACGTTTGCAGCAAGTGTTCTGCCGCCTGGGTGGTACTTCCTCGCGATGCACAAGCAGACGAGCGACGGCACGCAACGGTCACTGGTCGGGTCTACGGACCTGACGTATGGGTCACACACTCCGCTTGGGATTGACGCATCCGAGGACCAGATCACGGGGTTCTACGAAACGAAGGCGTACAGTGCTACGCTTACCGCATCGCCAACGATTACCGGCAATCTGTCCGGTACTGCGATTGCTCCGGCGATGTGGCTGAGGATTGCGTGATGGATTGCGATGTGATGGCTGACTTTTCGATCAACACCGAAGCAATGCCTGGCGTCGCGCTGGCGCCCTGAACCGGATTCACACTTTCACGCCTTCGCCAGTTCATCGGAGAGGGTTTTCTGCGTCCAGGGGACGCCCACACGAAAGACCACACGCACCATTCCTGGAGGAATCACAATGTCCATTCTCGACCGCAATGCGCTCCTGCGCCAGTACAACGCTTTCACAAACCCGATGGGCCGTGCGATCAAGGCCATCTTCGGCGATCCGCTCGATGGCGCTGGAACGATGCCAGCAACGACTGGGTTGACCGTGGCGGAATACGGCAACGATGTGAGCGGACGCAAGACTGTGCTGACGTGCTCGTCTGTGACGGTCACGATCAACAATGATGTAAATACTGCGCAGTACGGCGGCGTTCAGGTCTACGATTTCCCGCTTGGCCTGATCTGGATCAAGGGCGCCGTTGTATCCGGCACGCTGACCGCTGGCGTTACCGGAACCATCATCGACAATTGGGATGGCGACGTAGCGCTCGGAACCGTCACTGCAACGACCGGCGCGACTCTGGTCAGCACCGAGGCCACGATCCTGCAATCGACTTCGGTATCCGCAGGCGCGTCCGACAAGATCGGCGTTGTGTCTGCATTCCCGGTGGCGACGCAAGTCACTGAATCCGGTTCTCGGCACATCGACGGCACCGTTACCGCCGCCGACTGCTTCCTGAACTTCGTGATTGACGACAACGTGACGCACACCGCTGGCACCGCGACGTTTACCGGAACCATCACGGTGCATTGGCAGAACCTCGGTACGCTGTAAGCTGTGCTGACTGAGCGGGAGGACGACGAACTTCTGAGGCTTCTGGAAGCCGAGGAAGCGCGGAACGCCTCCCGCAAGTTTTTCAGCATGTACCCGGACAACGGGCCGCTTTCGCGTAGCGCATACCCGAAGCATTGGGAAGTGTTCGGGCTCGGGCAAACCAAGCCGTTCCGCCTAGCGATAGGCGGCAACGGTATCGGCAAGACATGGGGCATCGGCGCATACGAAGTGACGTGCCACGCCACCGGGCTCTATCCGGAAGATTGGCCTGGTATGCGGTTCGATCATCCGGTAGACATCATTTGCGCTGGTGACACGAACGAGAACGTCCGCGACATCATTCAACCGAAGCTGATCGGCCGCCGGAACTATTACGGAACAGGGATGATCCCCGGCGACCTTATCGTCGGCGAGCCAAAGCTACGCGGCAATGGTGTCAGTGATTCGGTGGACTTCCTGTATGTCCGCCACGTATCCGGCGGGCTCAGTAAGATCAATTTCAAGTCCTATGAAATGCGATCCAAGGCGTTCATGGGTTTTGAGTGCGATTTCATCTGGCTTGACGAGGAACCGCCAGCCGAGATTTTCTCGGAGTGCGTGCAGAGATTCCGAACGCGCAAGCCTGGCATGCTGATTACATTCACACCGCTGGGCGGCATTTCCGAAGTCGTGTCGATGTTCCTGCCGCAGTACGCGCAGCAAGCGGACGAAGCTGCATACGAAGCGTCTGGCAGAGCTTTTGTGATGATTTCGCAAGATGAAGTCCCGCATCTGACCGACGAAGAGCGAAAGCAGATGCAGGCAAACGCGCTGCCGCACGAACGCGAAGCGCGGCGCAATGGTGTTCCGGCAATCGGCGCAGGGAAAATTTACCCGGTGGAAGAAAGCAGCTTCATCATCCCGATCTTGTCTGGCGGGATTCCGCGGCACTGGCCTCGTATGTACGGGCTTGACGTAGGACTGAACTGTACCGCTGCGGTATTTCTTGCGCGCGATCTCGATACAGACACGGTGTACGTGTATTCCGAGCACTACATGAAGGATCAACTGCCTGCGGTCCACGCTGCGGCGATCAAGGCGCGCGGACAATGGATGCAAGGGGTCATAGACCCAAGCGCGAGAAACCGCAACGCATGCGATGGGGATTCGCTGCTGAATCGGTACAAGGACCTGGGTTTGAATCTGCACAAGGCGGACAACGCCGTGACAGAAGGGCTTACCGAAGTCTTGGACCGATTGCAGACGGGCCGCCTCAAAGTGTTCGAGACCTGCACGAATTGGATTCGCGAATTCCGGCTGTATCGCAGAGATGCAAAGCAGAGGATCGTAAAGGTCCATGACCACGCGATGGACGCCACGCGGTATGCGTTACGCGGGCTGAAATACGCGAAGGTCATGGAGGCGCCGCGACCGCTCATCATTCACAAGGAAAAGACCTTTGGATTCCGTTGAGATTGAATTGACCCAAGAGCAGATCGAGGAGGCATTGGCGGCTCGTGCTCGCCGTGAAAAGGCCGTTCTGACTCAAGTCGAGAAAAAGATCGAGGCGGCCGTTACCGGAATGAAGGCCGCGCATGCGCGTGGCATTGCGAATATCAGGCAATACGAGGGCAAGCCTCGTGAAGTCGGCAAGACCAAAGTTGACTACTCCGACGACGGCGAGCGCGCCGGGCCGCCTGTGCTGCAGGCCACGAGGAGCAAGACCGATCTGGTCGAGGCGCGCATGTCGGACATGCTGCTGACCGATTCGCAAGCGCAATGGAGGCTGGAGCGCGAACCGGTGCAGAACATTCGTCCGAGCGACATTCTGTCTCCAGAAGAAATGATGATCGACGGTCAGCCGATGGACGGGGCGCAGATCAAAGCCTTGTTCGACGAGCGCATCGAAACCGCAGTGCGCGAGCAAGAGAAGGTGATCCGTGACCAATTCACGGAGTGCAACTTTCCGGCGATTTCGCGCAAGATCATTCGCGACAGCGCGCGGATTCACTTCGGCGCGATGATCGGCCCGATTGATACCGTGAAGCGTCGCGAGATTTACTCGCGGTCAGAGGTTGACGGAGTGATTGAGGTCTCGATCAGGGTGGAGAAATCAACGGTTCCTGCCTTTGAATACGCGGACCCGTTCATGTGTTTCCCGGAACCAGTGGACGACCTGGAGAAAGCCGGATACTTCGCGTACTTGGAGCTGTTGCCGGAATCCGAGCTGCGCAACCTGGCGCATCATCCGAACGCGAACGTCGAGAACATCGAAACACTGATCCGCATGAAGACCATCGACCACGGTTCGGTGGGGACATTGATCGAGGAGCGCAACAAGCTCACCGGGTTCACCGAGCAGCTTGAAGGCCGCTATCCGGTGTGGCGCTTCTACGGCGCGATGACCTATGACGACATGCAGGCGATCGGTTGCGACTGCAACCCGCTTGATCCGCCGCCGATGATCCAACTGTGGATGTGCATGGGTCGCGTTTTGCTGATGAAGCCATCATCACTCAAGCAACACTATCGCATCCCGTTCCACGCTCTGGCGATGTTCCCTGATGTTGGTTCGTGGGTTGGGCTTGGTGTGCCGTGGCTGTGCCGCGACAGCGCGAGGACAGCACAAGGCGCGTGGGAAGTAGCGATGCTCAACGCTGCCGTTTCCGCTGGAGTGGTCGTGTTCCACCGCGGGAAGCTGCAATTCTCGGACGGCGTGAACGAGATCAACGGGCCGAAGTTTGTGCAGGTTGAAGATGATGATCGGTCTCTCACGGACCAGATTCACGGCGAAGTGATTCCCAACAACATCGAGCAATCACTGATGTTCGTTGATCGCGCGCTCGCACAAATGGATGAGGACATCAACCTTCCGCAATGGACAAATCCAGAGGTCAACAAACCGACGAACACGGCATCAGGCATGGCGATGTGGGCGAATGCCCAGACCGTAGGCCAGAGGCGTTCCGCTGCGGCATTCGACGACTTCATCAAACCGGCAATTCAGGCCGTCATCAAGTGGAACAAGCAGCACTCGGACAATCCAGCGTTTCAGGTAGATGTACAAGTCATCCCGCTCGGACAGGCCGAACTGTTGGTGAAGGACGTTGCGATTCAAAACGCGATGACCGCTGCGCAGTTGTCCGGCCCTGGGGGCCCGCTTGAAGGAATTCTGGATCGAGAAGTTCTCGGCCAGCATATTGCCCAGAAGTTCGAGCTTCCCGAAAAAGCCGTGCTCACCGCAGACCAGCGGAAGGAACGGGCTGAGAATCAGCCGCCTGACCCAGCAATGGCCGCGGAACAAGCCCGCATCGCGGCCGCAGAACGCGAGGCCGCGCTAGCGGAAGCCAGACTGAAGGCGGACATTGCCGACAAGGAGCGTGACGACGCATTCCGGCGCGAAGACCGTGAGCTTGACCACGAGGAGCGAATGCAGGAAATCGCGCTCAAGCGCGAGATGTTGCAGCTTGACGTGCTAAAGCTCCAGCACGCAACGGCGATGAAAGAAATGGAGATTGCGCAGAACAAGGAACTGAACCTTGCGCAGATTCAATCGCGCATTCAGACGGATGTGCTACGCAAGGAGACATCAGAGTTTCAATCTGCGATGAAGGCTCGTGTTGACGCCGAGAAAATCGCAGTGAAGGACCGCGAAATGCGCCTCAAGATTTCGCCAATCAATCCGACAAACACGGGGATTTAGTGAATACCGACACAGAAGCATGGCGTGAAGTCTTCGGCTTCGCGGAACGGGAGATTGCGTCTCTCAAAGACAAGCTGGTCAGTAAACAATCCGAGGAGGAGACCGGCGCCAAGCGCGCGGAGATTGTCGCGTGGCAGAAGGTTTTGAAGATCGGCGAGAAAGAAGCGCCAAAGCAAGCGATCAATTTCTGGGGCACCAAGCGATGAGCGATACAAAAGAGTTTGAAGCGCGGTTCGATGAATACGTTGCAGAGAGCGAACAAAGCAAGCCCGGCTCTGCTCCGATTGCCGAAGCGCATATGCCGTCTGATCAGGATGCAGGAAATGCCGTTGAGGCCGCAAAGCCGGTTGAACCGACGAGCGATGCCGCTGCTGCTGCCGAAGAACTGTTCCCCGGATATTCCACGCTTCCGGATGAAGCTCGGTCGAAACTTGACGAGTTCATCAAACAACGGGATACTGAAAGTCAAGCTCGCATTCGCGCCGCTGAAAACGACGCTAAGCAAGCCGCTCTTGAGGCGAAGCGCTACCGGAACCAATTGACTCCGGTACGCCAGAAACTCACAAAGCTAGAGCAAGAACGATCCGCCCATGTGCCGATCGCCGCCGCGCCCAAAGCGCCGCAGTCCGCTTCAAAAGCGGAACGACTCAAAGCCGAACTCCCGGACGAATACGAAGGCATCGCCGAACTGGCGGAATCGTATGTCGCTCCGCTGAAGGCCGAGCTTGAGTCCGTGAAGTCTTCCTTAGCCGAAGCACAGCAACGACAGCTGCTTGCGGACATCAAGGAAGAACTGAGCCACGAAGATCCCGCATGGGAGAAGAAGACTTCATCCGACGCATTCTACGAATGGCGTGATGGGCTCTCGAATCCCAAGAGCGAGTTCTACGACCCGATCATGGCCGAGGCCATTGGTCGAGCCGACAAACTCGACGCGGATGCCGCGCTGTTCGTGTATCGGCAATTCAATCGCGACCTGGCCGAATGGCAGGACTCGGTTGCAAGCCAGCAACCAGCATCGCAGCCCGCAGTAGCGAAACCAATCCCAGACCCTTCGACACGAAGGGGCGTTGTTCCGCAATCCGCGTCTGCTCGTCCAGTCGATGAGTTCGACCGCAGGTATTCGGAATATGTGCGAATGAACCCCTAAGAGGACACGAACATGGCAATCCGAAATGATGTAACGCTCAACAACGGGTCAGACACCGACCTGTACCTGATGAAGGAGTTCCTGAAGGCGGCCGATTCTATCGACCTCTTTGACCCCTTCTTCACCGCAGTGAAGATCGACCGCAAGAACGGCACGGACTTCCACTGCCGGCGCATGAATAACCCGGTGGTCAGCACGACCGCCAGCAACGGCACCACGAACAAGTCGCCGCGCGCACTGACGGCCACTGACTACGTGGGCACGATCAACGAGTACAACGAAGCCGTGAGCACGGCGCGTCGTGAGGACGATCTCTCGTCTTACGACTCCGTGAAGGAAGGTGCTAAGGCACTGGATCGCCTGGTCCGCGAAACCCGTCAGGCAATTCGCTTCAACGTCCTGAAGGCGGGCACCAACGTCTTCTACAACTCCAGTTCGATTTCGAGCCGGGCGACGGTGAATGGCGAACTGAATGCCAACATGCTGGAGCGAGTTTCGACCAGCATCCGAGCGGCGTATGGCATGCCGGTGTTCTCGAAGGTTGAGGCCACCACGAAAATCGGCACGTCGGGCGTTGAAGACGCATTCCGCTGCGCAGTTCATCCGCACTTGGTCCCGAGCCTGCGATTGCTGCCTGGCTTCCTGACCCGAAAGGAATACGCCGCAGAGTCGAACGAAGTCGGTGCGTGGCAGGATTTCCGGTTCTTCTCGTCTCCGATCTGCGAGCCGTATCAGAATGCGGGCGCCAGCTCGTCCACCTTGCGTGCCACTGGCGCATCTGGTGTGACTGCCGGATTGTGCGATGTCTACCCGATCATCATCGTCGGGCAGGACGCCGCGCACGCAACCGCGCTGAAGGGAGCACGATCCAACGGGCTCGGCAATGTCCGCACTGTTCTGTTGAAGGATGCCGACAAGTCGGACATTTTCAACAAGCAGATCATCTCGGCCGCCATCTGGGACGACCTTGCACTCATCACCGCCCAGGAATGGATGGCTGTGTGCGAAGTCGGGGCCACGCGTCTGTAACCTGAGGAGAAACTGAAATGGCAGTGAACTACAAAAGCAACCTGTACGCCCTGAATCAGGGTCTCAGCACGTACAGCTACATTGGGCCGTATGGCACTCGCTCCGGCGAAACCGTGACGCTCAATGGCTCTGTGACCCCTTCGGCGACGGCCTTGGCAACTGGCGATTTCGGCGACATCGCGCCGATTCCGCCTGGCGCCAAGATCATCAGTGCAATCGTGTTCACGGATGGCGGCGGCACGATCGTTACGACCACGTTGGAACTTGGCACTGATGACCTGAAGGCCTCGATGGCGTTGGCACCGCTTCCGGGAGCCATTGAACTGACTGGAGTTGAATGCGCCGCATCATGGGCGACCAATGCATCGGCTGAAGCGCTTCTGCGATTCGCGTACACGTCTGTCAGCGGTCCAGCCGCCTGCGTGCATCAGTTCGCGATCACATACGCAATGCCGTAACAGAACACTCCGCGCTGTATTTCGGGGCTCCTCGTGAGCCCCTTTTTTTTGGAGAATCGTCAAGTGAATTACCAAGCATTAGCCGAAAGTCGGTTCGCCGGCGAAACCCGCCCGCAACTGCGTACACATTGCAAGACGCTCGGAGTCACCATCGGTCCGAACGAAAGCGAACAGTCGATGATCAACAAGCTTTGCTCGCATCTTGGGATTGCAGGCGAAGACCCTGAACCTGTCGCGCAAAGCGAGCAGAAGGTCAAGGGAATCCCGAACCTGAGCACTGAAGGGGTGTGGGAAGGCAAGTGGTACGAACTCATCATCCGCTGCAATGACGACAAGATCGTTGGCTGCCCGCTCGCGACCAACGGCCGCTACACCAATTACGCGTTGAATGAAGTGGTGAGGATGCCAGCGCCGCACTACAACAATCTGAAGGACCGCATTGGCGGCAAGGTGACGCAAACCGCGAAGGTGCTGAACGGTCAGGTGGTTGGCTACGACAAGGACGTGAAGCGCCAACAGCTCTACACCTACGAGAGCGTGCGCGTTGTTCCTGGCACCGAACATCTGCCGGAAAGCTACTACGAATACTTCCAGCGACTGGCGCGCGCGAAGAAGAACTTCGCCGGGTTTTCGCGACAAAAGCTGTTGTTCATCCATTCGATTCTGAAGGAGCACGTGAACGCTGACGCGCTGCGCGAGATGAAGGACGAGGAAATTCTGGCATCGATCCTTCGCGCGCTTGGCCCGGAGTTCGACAACTCCAACGATGTCGATTTCGAGCTTGACGCCGCATGAGCCGACTGACGCTCGCCAAGAAAGTCCACCGTTACCTGCGAGTGGATGCCA
>Ga0154020_10009949_pt1 | contig 10923 bp, 14 predicted proteins | sample Klosneuvirus_201_FD_109709 | JGI IMG/M metagenome (GOLD analysis project Ga0154020, IMG submission 109709) | Active sludge microbial communities from wastewater, Klosterneuburg, Austria - Klosneuvirus_20160825_MG | ecosystem: Engineered > WWTP > Aerobic digester > Activated sludge | place...
ATTTCTTCTTGAGTTTCTCCTGTTAAATCCCAACCAATAGGATTATTTTTTTCGTCTTTTATGATTTCTAATTTCATAGTATTTGTTTTTAAGATTGATAAAAATAAAAAACCCCCATATTACTATGAGGGTTAGTAAAAATTTCGCTTTTCTTGCGGAATTATGCTACCATTCTTAATGGTGCATTATTCATTTGGATAACTTTTGAAGTTATTGTTTAATAATTCTCGTTGAGTCCTACTGTATTGCTGTCAAATCCCGTTATCCCCTGATTTACCGCTTGTTATTTAAACTCGTAGCGATGAAACGAGGCAACCAACTTATAAACGGATTTCTAGTGGAGATAGAGGGAGTTGAACCCTCGTCCAAACAATGTTCAAAAACAAGTCAACAAATTATTATGCTGTAAATATATAAATTAAAAATCATCTGCAACACCATTGTAAGCTAAATGACTATAGTCAACATAAGCGTATTTAGAATTTCTTGCATTATGATTTTGTATTCTATGGAATTTATCTTCTTTTGCTAAACCACAATTTAATTTGCGCCAAACTTGTTTATAGTTTTCATCTGTTATTTCTTTAAAATCAGTATAAACTCTAAGATTAAATTTAAGCTGTTTTGTAGTAAGATTTTTAACTCTTCTTATTTCTGCTTTATTTAAATTTAAAAGAAGTAATTTATTTTTAAATTCTGTTGGGTTTAATTTAGCCATTTTATTTAGGTTTATAAGTTATTAATATAGTCAAATGAGCATCATCACTTTTAACAACTTTAGTACCATCTTCATTCCAATAACTTTTAGTAGACAAAATAGTCAAACTATCTATTATTGTATTGTACTTACAAAAATCATTCAACAAAGAATTAACATCTTTAACAGTACCAGATAATGTTGTTTGCATGATTATTTTAGTTTAAAATTTCTCTTTTAAAAAAATAAAGTAATTTAGAGTTTATGGCTGTAGTATTATCTCCAACTAAAAGTCTGTATGGTTTCATTATACTAATTAATTCCCAACCTTCCAATCCTAATTTATTTAAATCTTCAATAGTACAATACTCTTGTTTTAAATATTCCCACTTTTTCATAATATTTGAAATTTATTGTTTATTATTGATATTCAATCCCTCTGTATTCAGTTGTAAGGTAGGTAGTCATTTTATCCTTATCTCAACTGGTCATCCTTGGGAAATGACAATGATACATTGCTTAAATTCATAAGGGTAAGAAGTGTAATAGCTTTGAGGGTTAGTCCCCTCTGCTTACATTACACTATACCCTATGTTAAAATCACTTGTCCAAATTCTAGTGGAATAGAATAGCAATACTTAATGCTCTAACTCATTCTATCTTTACAATAAACACAACTGCTAGTACAGTTTATAATCCTTTTCTTCTTGTCAAGGCTCCAAACCTCTGAATTATTGTCTATCTTCAAAGCAAGTGATTTATATTATTAAAAACAGAAGGTTTGACGTTAGTTACACTCCCACTAGGAACTACACTTATTTATGACGGACTAAACCGCATCCTAACTTCTATTTTATATTATTAAACTCTCACAAGGTTGCACCTTGTAGGATTTACTTAGTTGCATAAAATCCTTTTTCTCTACCACTATATCTAATATTAGTGTAGCCTTGAGATTTTAATTCTTCTCTGAGTTCTGATTTAACATTATCTGATAAATCAATAAAAACTGTTTTAGGTGCTGCTTTTCTTGCCATTGTTATTTAGATTTAATTGTTAATAGTTGAACCCTTTGATATTATCTCAGGGAACAACTAAAAAGACTTTTATTTTATTTTATTTTACTAGTTACATATTCAGAAGCTATATTTCTCATAATACTAAAAGCAATATATTGATTTGTATATCCTCCTTCTGAAGTAGCGTCACGATTAATTAATATTCTGTTTGCTTCCCATCTAACTATTGAAAATCTAGTTGTCATAACAGATTTTAAAGGTAAATCAATATTAAATGCTTTAAGCATATAAATTATTTCAGGAAATTTAGCAGAATCATCCGTAATAATATAATCTTCTTGAGAATCTGAAGTAATACCATCAATGATTTTTGCTATAACTAATTGGTCATAAAGATATTCAGGAAGAACATAATCAAAAGTTGTTGTACCCATAAGACCAGCTAATTTTTGCATTAAAGATGAGCCAAACTTTTTACCACTAGCAACCATGTCTTTAATTACTTCTAAATTAGAGGCAGAAAATCTTCTTGGTTTCATATCATTATATCCTGAAGATAAAACAAGGTGCATACATCTATGATCAATACCTTCAGTAATAAAATCTCTCATGGCTTTATCAAAATCACTTTCAAGAGCTAATCTGCTTTCATTAATCTCAATATTATTTAAACTAACATCAAAATTAATTTCTTTATTATCATCAAAACATCTAATACCTTGTCTGTATAAATTAAAACAATCACTACTTCTTTCATACATACTACCTAAAGCATTAGTGAAAATAGGAGTTCTTTCTGAAGCAAAATAATGATCAAAATTTGATATTACTCTCTCTAATTCACTATTCATAGGAATATAATAAGTAGTTTTACCTTCTTCCCCAATCATATCAGGATTAACCAAAGATTTAATTGTACAATTTCCTTCATCAAGAGCATTAGAAATAGTTTCTCTTAAAGCCATCCAACCAGTCCATTTAGGACCCATATTAGAAGTAATAGATGTATCAATACCATTTACAGTTAATACTTTAACAGGATTATCTCTGTGAAGTACAACTTTAGTATCTAACTTCATCTCTTCTGTACCTCTAAATACTTTAGGCACACAATTATTTCTAAAATACCAAGCTAAACTAAACTTGTTACCACTACCAAATTCACCAATTTTACCTTCAACTCCTCTTTTTGTAGAAGAACCAATAAGTGTTAAATCTTCAGTCTCAATAAGACCATCGTTTGTTACTTTTAAATAAACCATTTCTTTTCTTTTTAGTTGTTATTAATTTTAGTCTGATCATCAGTATTCAGTGACTAATCTGAATATACAGCTCTCTACACTAGCGCATATGAGAGAGCTGTTTCACTATTTGGAATAATATATTAAAATGATATAAGTATATGAAGTATTAATATTAGACACCATTTGTACTTAATGATATGCATAATATTACAGAAGAGAATACCAATTGACTCTAACTACTCTGCCTCTTGGATAAAGCAAATACACAACACACACTTAATCACTATCAACACTCCTAATGCTATATTAATTAAACATACAGCATAGGAACATAACGCAAGAATAATACAACAACGAATTAATGGCCATACTTAGCTATTAGCACCATTCTTATATGCGTTAACTCTTAAAAACGTAACACAAACCTCTTAATCATAAAGAATAATACAAATAATACCCTTTATATAAAGAACAAATAATACAGTAGTATATAGAATAATGTATTTACTAATGCTATATGTTTAGTCTGTTATTACTATTTTTCTTTCTTTTTAGACACTACCACACTATTAGGTGGTGTACTCTCCTACAAAAACACACTCAAAAACAACATTTACAACCATTACAATATGTTAAAATATTGCATTATTCATAATTGGGTCAAAAAATATACGGCATATTGACAAAACCAATTATGATATTCGCAATGAAACCTCTCAAAAGCTAAGAATGTATCAATATTTGATTAAAAAGTGTAAATCCACAAGAACGTGTTGCAGATTTACACCTATATATATATACATCATTAGGACCTTTTAAAAAGCCCACCCAATTGTTCTCTGAACCCACCCTTATATACGAAATAACAACACCCTTTTCAGGGTGTTATTATAGTATCAGTTAGTTTCCGAAAGCAATAGTATCTTCCCAAACCAATTGTCTTGGCGCTTTAACTCTCTCTTTGGCCTGTTTAATCAACTCTTTGGTTACTGTAGAGCCTAAGCCTGTTCCTTCAGCCTCAACTCCTACTACTCTTCGCTTGGTAGCTTCCATTTTGTCTGTCTCGGTGTTTAATCGCTCACCCTTAATATCCCAAATTACTGCCGTTAGCAAGATTTCTGTTAATTTGGCCTCAACCTCTTTGGTCGTATTACAAGCCAAAATCTCTTTATGAAGAATGCCTGAAGCACTGTAGATTACAGGTTCTCCTCCGTCTTTGTCGAAGAGTGCAAAGGATACTCTTTTCTTACTGTCTCGTCCGATGTTTCTTACGGAAGCAAGTTCTAATCTTCCTCCCTCACCGACGAACTCAATTACGTTAGCAAATCTCACTAACTTAGATTCTTTCTCTTGTTTGGCCAAAGCCTCTTTGAATAAACTCATGATGTATTGATTTAATTATTAATGTTCATTTTTGTGGCGGGACTATCCCAACCACGTAATTCGTAATAGGGGTTTTTGCTTAGAGTCTACTACTCTCTCATCTATAAAAAGGTGGGGGTACTTTTAAAATTTTAATTATTTTTATTATATTTGTAACTAATTTAGTTATTTATGGAAACCAATAAAGTTATTTTACAGAGATTAAAGAAAAGCTTTCCCACGGAAATAGAGAAAGCAGAAATGTATTTTGGTATTATATCTTCCGTTAATGCCTTGGGTTTATCTACTAGGGAAATTCAGCTGGTTGCTTTTACTGCGGTTAAGGGGAATATTTCTAATGGTAATGCTAGGGAGGAGTTTTGCAGGATATATGATACTAGTATTCCCACTATTAATAATATTATATCAAAGCTTAAGAGGTTATCTATTTTTGTAAAAGAAAATAAGAAGATTAAGGTTAATCAGAAGTTGGCTTTGGATTTTAAGAAGGAGATTGTTTTACAGTTTAATATGGAGTAATATGGCACTTTCAGTTAAGGATATAATTATTGCAAAGATTTCCTCGGAGGATTCTTTTAATAATAGGTTTGTAGTTCAGAGGGTTATTGATCATCAGTTTACAGAAGCTAATGAGGCGCTTAATCATAATCATGAGGTTGAGATTTCTGGATTTGGTAAATTTATTTTTAAAGAACAACGGGCTGTAAAGCTTTTGCCTAATTTGCAAAGAACTGTAGTGGAGTATAATAAGAAGTTAAAGGATCCTGAGTTAGATCATAAGGAAAGGATTAATCTTAATAAGAGGATAGTTACTATTAATGGGGTTATAAAGTATTTAATCAATAAATTGGAAAATAAATGAGTTTATCAGAAATGTTGGAAGGTTGGAAAAATAACCTTTTGCCAAAGGAGGAAATGAAAACGCTTATTGAGGCGGTTCACTCTGAAAGAATAGCAATCTGTGAGGCATGTGAATTTCATTCTAAGAATCATTTGTCTATAAGACCAGATGTACATTGTACGAATTGTGGGTGTACGCTGGCTGCTAAGACACGGTGTTTATCTTGTAGTTGTCCAATAAATAAATGGGAAAAAAAATGAGTGTAAAAGCAGTTGCAGTAAAGGTTCCACTACGGGGCTTGATAGCTTCTCTAAAAGAAATGGAGAAGAGAGGGTTGTTTTTTGTGGATGTTCATGTTCATGAGGATACAAATAAGGATGAAGACAGTTTGTTTATTATTGGAAGAGATGAGTACTTAGTAGATGATGAAGATGATAGAGCTGAAACAAATTTTGAAGATTTAATATAAACTTTAAAAATAATAAAAATGGAAAATAATTTAACCACAGAAAATGATTGTATTGGTATACAAACTTTTTTAGATGAAACTGTTGATGAGTGGGAGATCATAAAAAATCAATATGATCTTGTATTTAAAGATAAGAAAAGGCTTCTTGTAATAAGAGAATTTATAGTACAACAATTGCATGAGGTAGATTCTGCTCTCACCACTGTAAACATTTCTATAAATAGACTTGATGATCGTTATAGTAAATATAAAGAGAATGCTTTAAATAACAAAGATTTTGAATAATGGCAGTAAAGAAAACTACATATACGGAAATTGAGTTGGAATGGGCTGAACAACAGTTGGCTTCTTGGAAACAATATGTTGATGCTAATCCTATGCATGAGTTAAAAGATAGGATTGAGTGGAAACCTACAGCTAAAGGTGGTTTACTTCCAATGGTGATTGCAAGCATTGAATCTCAAGGGAAGTTCATTCAGGAGACGATGAAGAATTATTTGGCTCTTTTGGAACAGGTAGAAAGGCTACGGGAAAAAGAAGAGACAAAAAAGGTAGCGGTTAGGGGTGATGTTCAGCTTGGTAGTATGGCTGATGAATTTCTTAAAGGAAGAAAATAATGAAATTACATAATATCACATTTAAGGATTGGTTTATAAACCAAAAGAGAGTTCCAACAGAGGATTCTGAAGAGTATAAAGCTTTTTATAATTTTCAAAGGGAACTATGTATGAATGGGGCAATGATGGATGGACAGTTTATAAACCCATTTTTAATGTGGCATTTAAACTTTTGGAATACTGAAGTTGACATTATAGATGATTATGGTAGAATTAATCAGAAGTATGCTAACCCTTTACTAAGAGATAATGAATGGTTAGTGACTAATGAGATTGATAGAGCTCATAAAGAAAAGAAAGGATTAGTTATTCTTGGGATAAGAAGGTTTGCTAAGTCAGTATTAGAAGCTAGTTATATTGGGCAGGGGGCTACGTTTGATGAGAACTCTCAGAATATTATTGCTGGGTTGAATGCTCCCGATATTAAGTTGATTACTGATAAGATTGACAAAGGATTAAACTTCTTACCTAAAGCTTGGAGATGGCAAAGGGTAGAGGATAACTGGAAACAACAAGTTACGTTAGGAATAAAAACCAAAGCAGGAGAACGTATTCCTTTTTCACAGATTTTAATTAGAAACTTAGATGAAGGGAATAATGAGGAAGCTATTGCAGGAACAAAACCACGTCGTCTTATTATTGATGAGATTGGTAAGGGTAATTTCTTAAGAGGATTACAAGCAGCTATTCCTGGTTTTACTACTCCTTTTGGATGGGGGTGTTCTCCAATCCTTACAGGTACAGGTGGGGATATGAAAAAGTTTATGGATGCTAAAGGGCTTATGTTTGATGTTGGTAACTTTAATTTCTTGGAATATAATAATGCCAATGATACTAAAAGAGTTCATGGTTTATTTATTAGCCATAAATTTAGAATGGAAGCTAAAGAAGAGAGTACTCTTGGGGCTTATTTAGATGCTCCTTTAGGGTCTTCTTTACATGAGGTTCCTATGTTAGTTTCTAATGAAGAATTAGCTACTAAAATTACAGATGAAAATCTTGAGAAATTAAGAAAAGCAGGGGATAGAATGGCTTATCTTAAAGAGAAGATGTATTATCCTAAAGAAGTAGATGATATATTTCTTAATGAAGACACAAATATCTTTGATATTGAGGCAGCTAAAAGACAGAAAGCAAAATTATTATTACAAGAAAGAGTTGGAGTACCTGTAATATTGTATGATGATGGTGAAGGAGTTAAACATAATTTTACTGATAAATTACCTTTAACTAATTTTCCTTTGAAGAACTCAGATATGAAAGATGCTCCAGTAGTTATATATGAATTTCCTATGGAGAATCCACCGTATGGATTATATACAGCAGGAGTTGACCCTTATAGACAGGGAAAAGCTTCTTACTCTACATCTTTAGGGTCTGTATACATATATAAAAGGATGCATGCCATTAATGGAGATAAATATCAAGATATGTTTGTTGCTAGTTATTGTGCTAGACCTGATGATAAGAAAACATGGGAAGAACAAGCAAGACTTTTAATTAAATTTTATAATGCTAGAGCTCTTTGTGAAAATGATGAGATTTCTTTTATAGATTATATGGTTAGTAAGGGGGATGCTCATTATTTAGAAAGACAGCCAGAATGGTTAAAAGAAATTGTACCAGGAACTACTGTAGCTAGAGAGTTTGGAATACATAGATCTGCTGAAAAAATTAGAAACTTTCTGCATGGTTGTTTAAAGAAATATACTGAAGACCCAATTTTTACTGAAAAAGATGAAACTGGTGCAATAATTTCTGAAATAAAAGGAATGGCAAAAATACTTGACCCTGTTCTTTTAGAAGAAATGATTCAGTATAATGAAGATGGTAACTTTGATAGAATTGTTGCTGCTGAGTTAGCTATAGCATTAGCTATGAAAATGGACCCAATTTATGGAAAAATTGGTAATGATGAAGATTCTAGGGTAAAATCTTTAGGAAATAAAAGAAAAAACCCGTTATTTGCAGAATCAAATAGAATGTTTAATAAACCTACTCGTAAACTGTTTTAACAATGGCTATTATTAGATACACCAAAGATGCTACAATACGTTATGCGTATTTAAACATATTTCCTGATCAGTTTAAAACACAGAAGGAAAAAGAAGATGAGAGCTATATTAAGAATACTATGGATTATTTTTCCAATAAAGCATATTCTGAGTATACTAAAAATAGAAATACCTTTACTAAAAATTATGATTTAGTTAAAGGTATATTACATCCAGAAGATTTTTATCTGGAGCCTACAGTAAAAAGTTTTACAGAGATTCTTAAACAAGATATTAATCTCCCAAAATATGTACAACAGTATTCTATTGTAACTGCTCCTCTTAATGCTTTAGTGGGAGAATGTACTAAAAGACCTGATTCATACTCTGTAAAAGCTTTTGATGATGATAGTCGTTCAGAAGAATTGTCTTATAAGACAGAAATACTACAAGACTATATTATAAGTGGAGCTAAACAAAAGATTTTAGTGAAAGCACAACAACAAGGTATTGAAATCCCTGAAGAAGAATTACAACAAAGAAGTTTAGAAAGTGTTAAAGAAGATTTAGATTCCTATACTTCAATAGCTGAAAAATGGACTAATCATGCTTTAACTTCTTGTAAGGCAGAGTTTAATACTAAAGAAAAGAGTGAAGAAGCATTTAGGGATTTGCTTATTAGTAATCATGAATACTTCCACATATATGAGGATAACTCTAAAACAGGATTTAATGTTAGAGTAGAAAATCCTAAAAATGTCTGGAAACTTACTACACCAGATAAAAAATATACTTCAGATCCTTCTGGAAGAAATCAAGGAGCATATGCTAGTGGTATTGTGGAAGTTATGGAACTTTCTGAAATTATAGAAACAGTACCAGAATTAACAAAAGAAGAAATAGACCATCTACGAACTTCATTACAAGATTATGGACTTATTAATGTTAGAGAATCTAACTTAGGTAATCCAAATGCTGCTGATGGGCAAGACTCTATATTATATGATACATATGATCCTTTAGTTCTACAACAAAGAATGTTGATAGAATCTGAAATGAAAGAGAATAATGATGGACTTAGGGATTTTCTTGGGTTAACATCTAATGTCTCTGCCTTTGGATATAAATATGTAGTAGTTACAGCATACTGGGCTTCCAAAAAGAAAATAGGAAAAGTCACTTATTTAGATGAGTTTGACCAACCACAAACTATGTTAGTAGATGAGAACTATAAAAGTAATACCATACCAACACAAATTTCTTTAGAGTGGGGTTGGATTAATCAATGGTATAAAGGAAGAAAGATTGGACCAGATATTTATCATATGTCCCCTCTTAAATTACTAAATTATAATCCTATTATAGGACTTAACTATGATATTAAAAATACAGAGGGTAGGAGTTTCATTGATATGATGAGACCTTTCCAAGCTACCTATAATGTATGTATGAACCAATTATGGCAACTTCTTGAAAAAGAGATTGGTAATGTTGGGGTAATTAATGTTAGAAGAGTACCTAGGGTTAAAGGTGGAGATTCTAATGATGATATTGATATTTGGGAAATGGAAGCTAGAGAAAGAGGTATCATGTTTGATGATGATTCCCCAGAGAATACTAAAGCTCCTGTTACAAATCAATCTGTTGCAAGAAATGTAGATTTAACTCGTTCTAATGAGATGCAAACTAGGTATAATTTAGCTGTACAATTAAAGAATGAGTGTTGGGAACTTATTGGTATGAGTAAACAAAGACTTGGTGCAGTTACTGCTAGTGAAAGTGCTACAGGTACTAATACAGCAATGCAACAATCTTATGTTCAAACAGAACCTTGGTTTATTGCACATGAATATTTATTAGGACAGTTTTATCAAGGTATAATTGATGCTTGTTTATATATTGCTTCAACAAAACCAGAATCAACTGTATCTTACATTAATTCAGAAGGCCTTTCAAGTTTTGTATCTGTAAATCAATCTGATTTATCTTTTAGAGATTTAAAAGTATTCCCAACTAATAGACCAGAAGATGTGAAAATGTTGCAAGAACTTAGAGAACTTGCACAACCTCTTATGCAAAATGGTGGTTCTTTATATGATGTTATTGAATTGTATGGTAATAAATCTTTACGTTCACTTAAGAAAGTATTTAGAGATCTTAGAGATAGACTTGCTGAACAACAACAACAAGAACAAGACATCAAACGTCAAGAACTTGAACAACAACAAGCACAAGCACAAGCTCAAATTGAACAAGCATATCAACAACATAGAGAAATCATGGAAAACCAGAATATGCAAAATGAGCTTGATAGGCTTTCTGATAAAGAGATTGCTATCATTAAAGCAAGTGGGTTTGGACAAGTTCAAACTGAGGATGCTGACAAAGATGGTATACCTGATATTCTTGAACTATCTAAAATACAACAGGATAGAGATAAGATTACTAAAGACTATAATTCTAAGCTAACAGATATAGCTTCTAAGAATAAACAGTTTGATGGTAAAATGGCTATTGAAAGAGAAAAAATCAAAGTAGCAAGAGAAAATATGCGAAATGATTTAGAGATTGCTAAGACCAATGCTAAGAATAGAGGTACAAAAAAATAAAGGTATTATAATGCTATATTACCAAAAATATTTAATGATATATTAACTAA